>Ga0209296_1001169_pt1 | contig 20781 bp, 18 predicted proteins | sample S_130206_EF_Meta_FD_187319 | JGI IMG/M metagenome (GOLD analysis project Ga0209296, IMG submission 187319) | Freshwater microbial communities from Lake Simoncouche, Canada to study carbon cycling - S_130206_EF_MetaG (SPAdes) (version 2) | ecosystem: Environmental > Aquatic > Freshwater > Lake ...
GCGCGCAACGTAGCCATGCACGCGTTCGCTCGCGGCGTTGACGGTTGCAAGCGCCTTCGCGTGCGCCTTTGCCTTTGCCTTATTGCTTGGCACCGCGCCACCAACCTTGATGATGGGCTCGGCCACGCGGCGCGCCTTCTTTGAAAGCGCGGCGATGTCCTTTGGAATGGGAAGCATGGCGATGCCGGCCTGCCAGACCGCGCCAAACTGAATGTCTTGCAGATCAACCTGCTTGCTCGCCTCCATCACGTGCGCGGGACCGGCGGCGGTGCCGGCACCGTAACTGGTGGTGGCATCAAACGGCACCGGGATCACCACGATCCGCGCGTCCTTCGGACCGATCGCAAGACCGAAGAGACCGTCGCCAGTAGCGGCGGCATCCGGGTCAAAACCTGCGGGGACGAATGAGGGCTTGGCGGACTGCTTGGTGGGCATTGCGGGGGCAGGATATGGCATTCGCTGTAGTAGGACGAGGCACGGTCGACACCCCGCCTCCGGTACATTCTGTCCCCCATGCCAACGCCGACCCTCCCCGTACTTGAGTTCGTTGCCAACAACTATCGCAACTTCAATGCCCGCGCCACGCGCGATGCGTTGTACTCCTACTGGGATCACGTGGGTAGCGGCGGCAAGATGTACTGGGCGGTGGCTGGCGCCATGAGTTCAGCGCAGTTGGGCATCACCCTTGCGCCAGCGATCCGTGCCGGCCTGGTGCACGGCCTCAGCGTGACCGGCGCCAATCTGGAGGAGTCACTCTTTCGCCTAGTAGCGCATCACGGCTACAAGGACTTCCCCGACTATCGCTACTTCACAAAGAAGGATGACACCAAGATCCTCAAGCAGCGCATGCGTCGCGTGACGGACACCAGCATTCCGGAAGACGAAGCGTTCCGCGCGGTTGAGAAGATCCTTGTGCCCATGTGGATGAAGGCCAGCAAGAACGGCGATCGTCGCTTCTGGCATGAGTACTTCTATGAATTGATTCTCTCGATCCCGAAGAGCAAGTACCAAGGCAACCCTGAAGAGTGCTGGCTACTCGCTGCAGCGAAGGCAAAGCTACCGATGGTGGTTCCGGGTCATGAAGATTCCACGTTCGGAAACATCTTTGCATCGCATGTGAAGTTCAATGATTGCAGTGCGAACATTGTGAAGAGCGGCATTGAATACATGGGGCAGCTCTACGACGATTACAAGGTTCTTTCCAAGGGCAAGGGCGTTGGATTCTTCCAAATCGGCGGCGGCATTTCTGGCGATTTCCCGATTTGCGTTGTGCCCAGTATTAAGTACGACCTGCAACAGCCGGTGAAGCCGTGGGCATACTTCTGCCAGATCTCTGACAGCACTACCAGTTACGGCAGTTACTCCGGCGCAACGCCCAATGAGAAGATCACTTGGGACAAGCTCACCGAGAAGACGCCGATGTTCGTCATTGAATCGGATGCCACCATTGTGGCGCCGCTGATGCTTGCGGCACTGTTGGAGTGCGGCAAGAATCCAAAGGCCGCGGCCGCCATCATCAAGGCATCGCGCGCCCAGACGGCGAAAAGCGCGGCTCACACTTCCTGAATTGCAGTGCGGCAATAGAACTTCACTGCGTCGCTCATTGCTGGCTCAAGTGCATCTAACTCCTGCGAATCGCACCAGCGGATTTGGTGATGCTCTGCCGGCGCAAGCGTCACCTGCCCCGCCGGACCCTGTCCTGACTTGGGGCGGGCGAAGTAAATCATGCCAATGTGCTCATGTGTTTCACTGATGCGGTGAATGTCTAGGAATCGTGGTGCGATCAGCGCGCGGGTGCCGGGACCGGTGGTCGGTGGGCGTTCGCCAAGCAACTCCACTTCCAAGCCGCTTTCTTCGAGCGTTTCGCGCAGGGCAGCCTGCTCGGGGTCTTCGTCTAACTCAATGTGTCCCCCGAGCGGCAGCCATCGATCAAGCTTCTTGTGGTGGATCACCAACACCTTGCCGGCATGCACAACAAAGATGGCGACGGTGAAATCAATATGTTCGTGGATATGTGGCATGTTGATTATGGCTCGGTCGGTGGCCGCACGCTGGGTCGAAAGCACGCGGCACAGGTGGCGTGGAAGTCTCCGATACCCCCCACGATGATTCGATCCGTCACCGCTGATATCCGCTCACTGTGAGTGGATGGAGCGCCGCAGCGAGCGCAGGTGCCAGTGATACGAGTCACCATGCCCGCCATGGGGATGAGTACATCAAAGGGCGCAAATACATGGCCGAAATGATCGATATCGCAGCCGGCAACTACCACGCGCGTGCCGCGGGTGAGCAGTGCGCAGATGGGCGCCACTGCCTCTTCGGCGAAGAAGTGAATCTCATCAATCGCAACGAACTCGTGGGTGTGCTCCAGGGCATCCGCAATGCGATCAACGGCAAGCGCGGGTATTCGTAGCCCCGTATGGGTCACAAGTTCACTGTGACCGTAGCGGGTATCGCGCGTTGGCTTCACCGCCAGCACGCCCAATCCGGCAGCATGAGCCTGGGCCACTCGACTCATCAACTCGGTGGTCTTGCCTGCGAACATCGGGCCGCAGATCACTTCAAGGTGGCTATTGGTAGTGGCGTTGTTCATAGCGGAGTGGCGGCCAACAAATAAATTGAACGGACTACAGCGGCACCAACACACCAGCGATCGCACCAGTCATCCAACACGCCAACGCACCGGCAACCATGGCCCGCGGCGCAATCTGCGCAAAGTCCGCGCGTCGACTTGGCGCCATGGCGCTCAGACCACCAATCTGAATGGCGATCGATGGAAGATTGGCGAACCCGCACAGCGCGTAGGTCGCAATGGTCTCCGCACGCGGCGAGATGGTGTGTGCCTTCACTTGATTGGCCAGGTCAACATACGCTACAAACTCGGTGGCGATCACCTGCTCACCCATCAGCGAACCAACCGTACGCGCCTCCGCACCAGCGCCCATGAGCCAGGCGAGCGGCTGCAGCAACACCCCCAAGATGTTCTGGAACGAAAGCACGGGAATACCCATGGATTGACGCCATTGCGCAATCGGCAGCCAGTCGACATTGACTTCGCTCAGCGCAGCCAGCGGCCAGTTGAGCAGTGCGATTAGGGCGACAAAGGCCACCAGCATGGCCGCGACATTGAGTGCCAATTTCAAGCCATCGGTAGCGCCTTCTGCTGCAGCATCCATGACATTGGCGGTGGTGCGCGGCAGGGTATGCAGATCCGCAATGGACTCCTTGCGCGGGATTTCTGTCTCTGGAAGCATCAGCTTGGCCATCACAATGCCCGCAAATGCAGACATGACGCTGGCGGTCATGAAGTGCGTGGCGACAACAACGCGCGCGCCTTCGTCTTGTCCACCAATCAGCACGATGTAGGCGGCCATCACACTTCCGGCGATCGTTGCGAATCCGCCCACCATGACGCACATGATCTGTGATCGCGTCATACCGGCAATAAACGGCTTCACGGTGAGCGGTGCTTCAGTCTGCCCGAGGAAGATATTCGCGGCGGCCGAAAGTGCCTCTGAGCCAGTGATACCGAGCGCACGCTGAATGATTGACGCCAACACTGCAACGACGCGCTGCATCACTCCCAAGTGATAGAGAACCGCCATCAGCGATGCAAAGAAAATAATCACCGGCAATACTTGCACTACAAAGATGAATCCCCACGCGCCCGACGCATCGGCTGCGTTTCCAAAGATGAAACGAGTTCCTTCATCTGCGAAGGAGATCACCCGCGTCACTGCTCTTGCAAAGAGCGTGAACAGCGCAGCGACCGGCGGAAAGCGAAGCAAGAGAAAGGCGACTACAAACTGAAACGCCACGCCAACAATAATGGTGCGCGGATTGATGGCGCGGCGATTGGTGGAACACAGCCAGCCGATGAACAGAATGGCGACGACACCAAGAATTCCAATGTATTGCTGCATGTGTGCTCCGGCGGAACAGTGCGCCCGCCACGCGCGGCGCGGGTGCAGCATACGGATAGGAGACCCCGCGCCGCCCTATCCTGCCACTGTGACTCCTACTCCGCGCACCATCACATTTGCAAATGCCACCGAAGCGATTCTCGCAGTGGTACGCGCCCGCGGGCAACGAACGGTAATTGGGGTAACCGGCGCGGTGGCTGCTGGAAAGTCAACGCTGGCACGCACCCTCTCGGAGTGCGTGGTCAGTACCGACAACTATCTGCCCGACTACCACGCGACGGCGGAACATCTGCGCGACCTGCCGGATTCTTCTGACCTTGAGCGATTGGCACGCGATCTTGCGTCACTGCGAAGTGGCTGCGGCACCAACATTCCGCTGTGGACGTTCGCGGAACATCGGCGCATTGGCGAGCAACGCGTGGAAACCGCAGACGTGGTGGTAGTTGAGGGGCTGCATGCCCTCCATGCGCTTCCGCGCCAGCATATTGACATTGCTGTCTTTGTTGATGCTCCGCAACCAACTCGATGGCAACGCGCAGTCGCCCGTGAGCAAGCCGGTGATCGTCCATGGCCGCTTGAGTATCTGGATAAGTTCTTTCATACGGTGGCAGAGCCCACGTTTGCGCTGAATGCGGAGGGCTACCGGCGCGCAGCACACTTCATAGTGATCAATGACGCAGCACATGCGGCCACATTCAGGGAGTATCCACTCAAGGACATCGGACTTGGCAAGTAAGCCGCTCGTCCGAGGACTTGAGGTCGGCCGCCGAGCGCGCGTCGACCGCCAAGCGGGCGCCACCACCGCAGTGGTGGATCAGCAAGCCGCGCGCCGCCTGCTGATTGCCGGTTGCGGTCTGGAACAAGCGCCGCCCAAAGCAACTCGCGCTTCAGTGCTGCGAGTCATTCGGCAACTGGGATTCGTGCAGGTGGACAGCATTAGTTCGGTGGAACGGGCCCATCACCTGATTATGCACGCCAGACTGGATGGCTATGTTCCGGCATTGCTCGCACATCACACTGAGGTTTCGCGCACCGCCTTTGAGCATTGGACGCACGACGCCAGCATCATTCGCCACGACTGGCTGCCATGGTGGGCACATCGATTTGCAGGCAGCAAGGAACGCATGCTTCGCGATGAATGGATGCGCGAACGACTTGGTAGAAATTGGCGCGCCACACTTGCTGCGGTGAAGAAAGCCATCACCGAACGCGGTGCCCTGGCAACGCGAGACTTTCCGCGCCCCCCACGCGCGGGCGAGGGATGGTGGGACTGGTCGCCGCACAAATCCGCATTGGAATTCTTGTGGCGCGCCGGCGAATTGGCAATCCACTCACGGAATGGCTTTGAAAAGGTGTACGACCTGAGCGAACGCGTCTATGGAACGCCATCACCTACTTCCACGCGCGCCGAACTGGTGACGTGGGCATGCAACGAGGCACTGGCGCGGCTCGGCGCAGCCACCGCGCGCGAAGTCTCGCAGTTCATGAACGCCGTGACGGTTGCTGAAGCGAGTGCGTGGTGCCAAGAGCAGGCCGCTGCAGGCACTGTGGTGCCGGTCCGACTTGAGCGCGAAGCGAATTGCTCTGTAACCGGGTTCGCGCGACCCAATTGGAAGGCCGCCGCTGCGCGGGTCACCCCAGATACGACACCACGACTTCTCACGCCATTCGATCCATTGGTGCGTGACCGAGCCCGGCTGAAAGCGTTGTTCAACTTTGACTATCGCTTCGAAGCGTTTGTACCGAAGGCAAAGCGCGTGCATGGCTACTACACCATGCCGGTTCTGGTGGGCGATGCACTGATCGCCCGCGTGGACCTGGCCAGCGATCGCGCCGCGGGCGTTCTGCGTATTGACCGCGTCTGGATCGAACCCGGCGTACCGAAGCGGCGCGGCAGCGAGCAGACCAAATCTGCTTGCCTCCGCCTTGCCAGTCAATTGGGTCTGGCGCTGAAGTAGCCGCCGCTTGCAGCGCATCCGCTGCAGTTGCCTCGACTATCATTCCGCCCCATGTCAACAGCAACCATCAAGACCGCCAAGGGCGATATGACCGTCGAGTTCTTCGATACCGACGCCCCACTCACCGTCGCAAACTTCTGCAAGCTCGCCAAGAGCGGCTTCTATGACGGGCTCACCTTCCACCGCGTGCTCCCCAATTTCGTGATTCAGGGTGGATGCCCCAAGGGCACCGGCACCGGCGGACCGGGCTGGACCATCAAGTGCGAAACCTCCGGTGGCAACCAGCGCCACGATCGCGGCGTGCTTTCCATGGCTCACGCGGGCAAGGACACCGGCGGATCGCAGTTCTTCGTGTGTCACAGCCGTGAAGGCACCGCGCACCTTGACCGTGCGCACACCTGCTTCGGCAAGGTGATCAAGGGCATCGAAGTAGTGGACAAGATCAAGGCCGGCGACAAGATCGTTTCCATCGAAGTGCAGGACTAAGTTCCCGCGCACCACGCGCGACATGTGAAAAAAGACAACGCGGGGATCGGCGACGTGCCGATCCCCGCGTTATTTTGTTTGTTACTGAACTGACTCTCAGTTCTTCGTTGCTGGCTTGGCCTGCATCGCGGGTGCTGGGTCCGTGTGGTGGTGAACCAACTTCCACTCACCCTTCTCAAGCCGGAAGACATTGGTGGCTCGGAATCGCAGATTGACGGGCTTGCCGTCGATGACCTGATTGCTTCCCACTTCCATGCACGTGGTGAAGCCCATGTCCGCACCGACCGTGACGGTCAGGTCTTCGCAGACGAGCGTGCCGCCCATCTTCATGGCTGCTTCCTTCTTGAACTGCGCCTCAACAGCCTTCCAACCAACGATCCGGTCCGCCGAAGGTCCAAAGTCACTGACATCCGGCTTCTGCGACCAAACGTTGTCCATCATCTCGGCGTTGCCAGCGAGCACCATGTTGATGGCCAGATACAGCTCACTGTTCGCAGCGCGCAAGGCTTGCTCGGGGGTGGTCTTCTCGTCAGTCTTGTCGCCAGAGGTGGCGAGTTTGTGGACCATGCGAGCGGCGCAACCGGTGAACAGCGTTGCGGCAAGAATGGAACAGGCAAACAGAGCGGTCGAGCGGGTAGGTAATTTCATAGGGCGCGATCCTACGACAATCCCAAAGTGCTGTATACGACAGCGCCCTGGCCAGAAGCCAGGGCGCTGTGAAAGTTCATACAACAATCATTGGAGCCAACGGCTCCGCCGACATCAGGCTGGGCAGTTGCCCCAAGCGGCGAGCAAGATGCCCAGGTCGGCGCCGTTCACAACGCCATCGAAATTCAGATCACCGATGCATGGGGTGCCAGAGCAGACGCCCCACGCTGCAAGCTGGATACCCAAGTCAGCACCATTGACCACGCCGTCGTTATTGAGGTCGGCGATGCATGGCAGTACTGATGGGTTACCAACCGTTCCGTCACTATTGATGCGCGCAGCGAAGATGTCACTGGGTCCGCCAGCATTCGCCTGCCATGCCAAGATGCTTCCAGTAGCGCACGGATTCGCGGAGAAGCGATACTTCTGCGTTGAGTCCGATGCAAAGCTGGACTTCCACGCGACGGTTCCGTCGGTGTTCATGCGTGCAGCGATGCCGTTGCCGACCATCGCGGACGCGTAGTTCACGTAGGCAACGCCCACGCCGGTACCGAGCTTCATGGCTGCACCAGGAGTACGGTCGTAGACCACACCTGCGGATGCCGGCGAGTAGTCCTCAACCATCACGCCGGTGGCGGCGTCCCATTGGGCAACACCGGCCGAATCGAAGCACTGCGCGCCGATGCCGTACCAGACGATGCCAGCGATCGAAGCCGACGCGGACTTGTAGTAGGCATACACGCGGTTGTCAGCACCAAGAACGATCACCGGGTTGGTGCGATTGACCGTGGCAGTGGCGCCACCGAAACTAGCCGTGGTGGAAGTAGCCACCAACACGCCGTCAACGCCGAATGTCATGGCGCCCGTACTGCCATCAACATGCTGAACACGGCTGTTGAGCGGGCTGGTCGTGTACCACGCCAGGTAACCACCGCCCGCGCCGTCGGAGATGAAGTCGGGGAAGTTGCCGGTTTGGATATTGCCCGCGGTCGCTACTGCAAATCCTGCCAGGGTGCCCCACGCAATGGTGCCGTCAGCGTTGATCTTGCGAACACGCAGGATCTTGTTGCTGAAGTTTGTGGTGTAGCGCACCGTCGAGACGAGCACCGCGCCATCCGTGGATGGTTGCATGCCGGCAGTCATCTGCTTGGCACCGACTTCGCTGACGTAAATGGTGGAGACCACAGCACCGGTCGTTGGATTCACTCGGGTGACCGAGCTATCGAAACCAACTCCGTGAGCAGCCCAGACAAAGCCGTCGGAAGCCACCACGCATCGGCCGTTGCCGAGGTTGGCATAGTTGGTGTCGGCGGCCGTGTAGAGCGGAGTCACCCAGCGGATTGCACCGCTTGAGTTGACTGAGGTCATCCGAAACTGCGCCAAGCCCGTCACGGGATCAAGCGAGTTGTAGCAAACGTAGACATTGCCGGACGAATCGCTCGACATGCCGTAGTCAGTGGTGGAAGTGAGGGCAGCTGGACGATCCTCAGCCTGGGTTGTCCAGACGATTTGACCGGTCGAATTAACGCGCATCACGTAAACGTCGTAGCCAACGCCTGAGAAGTACGAGATGTACTGGTCGCCGTTCGGCGCGGTTGCCATCTTGGTCTGCACGTCATCGTTCGCGGTGGTAACGAGCGCGTCTGGAGTTGCAGGATCTGAGGAGTATTGGGCGGATGCGAGTGGCGCGAGGACCACGAGGGCCGACGCGAAAACGATAGATGTGGGGCTGGAGCGCATGGTGAAGCAATCATGCTTCCATACGCAGGCGTGAGCAAGCACTGAAGTTCCATTGTTGTAAATATTTTCACTTGGAGCACGGTCAATCTGATGACAGACTGCACAGATGATGGCGATGAAACCGAGGTAAGAGATTCTTGAAGTCCAAAGCAAAAATCAACCCAGGAAGCCCCACTTCCACGCTCGAAGGAGTGGCTTTGGATCGCCCAGAAGTGGGCATTGCCGCTGACTTAGCCTCCTCCCTGCGGCGCATGTTTGCAGAGATACCGGACGCGCCGCGGCGGCCATCGGCGCTCGCCACGCACCTGGGTGTCAGTCGGGTGCTCATCAGTCGGACCCTCGGCGCCATTGCCCTCACCAATCCATTGGACATGCTGCAGCGGGTACCTGGACCGGAGACCCTGCGCGGCATCGTTGAGGCCGCGGTGACCCAAGGTGCGCCGCAGACCACGGCGGATGCGGCGATTGATGCCATCGAACAGTTCAGTCGAATCATCCGCGATTCATTCGGAACGCGTGCCGCGCTCAACGCGGCGATCTGCGCCAATCAACCGGACATGCAGCGGCGCTTAGAACTTGATAGCCGCTACCGCGTCTTCAAGGGGATGCGCGAACTGCGCGGCGTGGAGGCTGCCACGTGGCTCTCCACCACGTTCGTGACGCCGAATCATGACAACCCAGCCATGCTGTCGGCCACCGTGCTGCAAGGATTCATTGCGCTGCGGCGATTGCGAAACGATGTTCCGGTGAACTTTGCGTTTGATGCCATCGGCGCGGTAGCGAACGCGCACACCGACGCGGTGGATGTCCCTTCAAGCACGTTGTCGCTTGAGGATCTCTATACCAACAAGCCCGCGGTACTTGATGTGGACACCGTGGGCGGAAAGATGATCTATCGCCTGCGGCAGTCCGGGCTCGGCAAGCATGCACTCACAGACATGCTGGCCATGGTGCGTGTGCCGGAATGGCGATCGCGATTTGCGCGCCCGGAGCGACCGCTGGTGGGGCCGTTCGCGCAGCCCACTGCGCCAGTGAAATTGTTGGTCTTTGATCTGCTGGCGCCGGCGGGGACGTTCACCAACGAATCTCCCCTGCTCAGTGTCTATGCCCCAAGCATGCGCGGCGCGGCAAACCCCAACGATGCGTGGCGCGACATCGACCGCGCCTCGGTTCCGGAGACAGTGGAGATATACAAAGCGGGCGAACAGTCGTTCGAAATGCCTGAAATACCCAACTATCGCCAAATACTGAAGCGCGTCGCCGGGGATATGCGGCAAGATTTAGACGCACTACAACTGTATCGAGTGCGGATGGCATACCCGGTCTTTGGGTTCCAATTCGTCATCTCGCTCCATCTTCCGGCGAGCCCCGCGCCGATAGAGTGAGCGTTGCGAACCCGCTGACGAATCGATGCTACGACTGAACGAACTGGCCCTTCCGCTTGAGCACCCTGCCGACGCACTGCGTCCAGCGATTCTGGCGCGCCTTGGCATCCCGTCAGCCGATCTGTTGCGATTTGAAATTTACAAACGCGGCATTGACGCGCGCAAGCCGTATGCCATTCTGTTCGTCTATACCGTAGATGTAGAAGTGCGTGATGAAGACGCCGTGCTATCGCGTGCTAAGCGCAACGCAAAGCTGGGCATCACGCCGGATACGGATTACAAGTTTGTTGCGCGCGCCACCGCAACTTCTGCACAATCGCCTCGACCGATCGTGATTGGCATGGGGCCAACAGGACTGTTCGCTGGATTGATTCTGGCGCAGTCTGGCTTTCGCCCGTTGATCTTGGAACGCGGCAAAGCCGTGCGCGAACGTACCAAGGACACGTTCAAGATGTGGCGTCAAGGCATCTTGGATACCGAATCAAACACGCAGTTTGGCGAAGGCGGCGCCGGCACATTCTCCGATGGAAAGCTGTACAGCCAGGTGAAGGATCCAAAGCACTACGGGCGCAAAGTGCTGCGGGAGTTTGTTACGTCAGGCGCGCCCGAGGAAATCCTCTTTGTCAGCAGGCCGCACATCGGCACATTTCGGCTCGTGGCAATGGTGGAGCGGATGCGCGCCAAGATCATTGAACTGGGCGGTGAAATTCGCTTCGAAAGCCGGGTAGACGACATTGAATTCGAACCGATTGCAGCCGCCAATGGTGGCGCTCGATCACAACGCGTATGCGGCGTGGTGCTCGCCAATGGCGAGCGCATCGCAACCAATCATCTGGTGTTGTCTATCGGACATAGCGCGCGCGATACATTTGCCATGCTGCATCGCCACCACGTGCACATTGAGGCCAAGCCGTTCTCGATTGGTTTCCGCATTGAACATCCACAGTCGCTCATCAATAAATGCAGGTATGGCAGCAATGCGGACAACCCGCTCTTGGGCGCCGCTGATTACAAGATGGTGCACCACGCGCGTAATGGCCGGTCCGTCTACACATTCTGCATGTGCCCGGGCGGTACGGTGGTTGCGGCAACATCAGAAGAAGGCCGCGTGGTCACTAACGGTATGAGCCAGTATTCGCGCAGCGAGCGCAATGCAAACGCCGGCATCGTGGTGGGCATCACTCCAGAAGAGGACTACCCGGGCGATCCGCTTGCCGGCCTTGCATTCCAGCGCTTCTGGGAATCACGCGCATATGAACTTGGCGGCCGCAACTATGAAGCGCCTGGGCAACTCGTTGGCGACTTCTTGGCAAAGCGCGCCTCTACTGTGCTGGGCACGGTGACTCCTTCGTATACGCCCGGGGTACATCTCTGCGACCTTTCCACGGCACTCCCTGACTACGCAATTGCTGCGATTCGCGAGGCGATCCCTGCATTTGCCAAGCAAATCAAGGGCTTTGACCTGCACGACGCCGTACTCACCGCCGTGGAGTCGCGCACCTCCTCGCCCATTCGGATCACGCGCGACGCCGATGACTTTCAGAGCCTCAACACGCTGGGATTGTTTCCAGCGGGTGAAGGCGCGGGCTACGCGGGAGGCATTCTTTCCGCTGGTATCGATGGAATCAAAGTGGCTGAGGCAGTGGCGCTCAGCATGACCACTGCTTCGTGACAGCCGCATGACAACATCGCGCCGGATACAGTTGAGCGCATATGAACCGCTCCACATGCACTCTCGCCGTGTTTGCGTTGTTACCGATCCTTGCGCTGGTTGGCTGCAAGACTCCGGAGTGGGTGGTACCTACTGAAACAGAACGAACGGCGCTGGAGACTTCCATCAAAGCGGAGCTGTCCGCGTTGGAGTCGGTGCAACTCACTGAAGAGTCCATCTATCCCGTACTTGACAACTTTCTAGCCAAACACGCCGATGCGTACGGCACCACGTTCGCGCTTGATCCTGCCTATGCGGGGAAACAACTGGCCCCGTACGCATACCGCCGCAAGGGAACCATTGCGCACCGGACCCTTTCTGTTGACGGCTACGACTATCCCATGCTGGCGTGGTTTGCGCTGCCACGAAAGTCTGGGAAAGCCATGTGGTCGGCGCCATACTTTGATGCTGGCGGGGGCGATGTAGAGATGATGACTTTCTCGGTGCCGGTGACCAAGGATGGACGGTTCATGGGGATCCTCACGGCAGACTTTGAGCTGAAGGAAAAACTCGTTGCCCCAGCCGGCAGCAGTGATGTGCTCGGCGCGCCAATTGCAGCGGCTGATGCGACCGGTTCGTGGACGCTTGTTGACGATGAGAATGTGACATTCGATGTGGTGTTGGCGCCCGATGGCGGTGCGGTGAGCAACTGGTCGAAAGGTCCGCACGGAGCGCGCGGCGAATCAGGGAGCTGGGTGATTGCAAATGGACGCATCGTCATTGATTACGTGGACGGATGGCGCGATGTGATCTTGCGTAAGCCGACCGGTGAACTGGCGAAGCGTTCTTGGGGACCTGGCGTTGCGCGAGATGGGGCACCCAGCAACTTTGGGCAGGCGGTGCGCACCGCAGCGAGTTACGCCTCATGGATCGGGGTGTACGAACTGCCGGTAGCGCAGTCGACCACTGGCGAGACGTTTGCCATTGCCATTCAATCGAGCCATGTGGCATGGAAGTCCATCGACGAAGTGAAGGTGGGATGCTGGTGGATTGCTGATGGATTTCTACGGATTCGTTGGGCCAACGGATGGTGCGACGAACTGCATACCCTGGGCGCTGAGTACGAAGTGCGCTCGTGGAAACCGGGCACCCCAGCGGATGCCAATGGAAGCCCAACCGGAGCGCCAACCAACACGGGTCGAGCAAGTCGCGCGAAGTGACCACCACGCGCAGTGACGTGTACGCATTGCTGTATTCTTGCGACGCGCCATGCTGATCTCCCACAAATATCGATTTATATTTCTGCGCACAGAGAAAACCGGCAGCACATCCGTGCTGCATGCCTTGCGTGAACTGTGCGGAATCAGCGTCGCGGAATTAGCAGCGGGCGCACCAGAGCGTGACGATGTTGTGCGCGGTCACCGTGGCACCTTGCGCCGATACTTCCCGAACGCCTTTGGATTGTGGTTCCATGCCAATGCTCGCCAGGTTCGATCGGTGATCGGTGAGGAGAAGTTCCGCGACTACTTCAAGTTCTCCATCGAACGCAATCCGTGGGACCGACAGATCTCGCTGTACTCGCACCGGCATAAGAAACGTGGCGTGCAAGATCTCAGCAATTTCAACCGCGACATGTGTTCCCCGCTGTGGCGCGCCATGCATCACTCGCGCTTAGATAACTGGGGTATTTACTCCATTGATGGCAAGCCGTGCTTTGACTACATGATCAAATACGAGCAGCTTTCGGAGGGATTTGAAGAAGTACTGAGTCGTATCGGTGCGCAGGGCAAGGTGCAGTTGGCGCACCGCAACTCCAGCGATCGCAAGGATGGAGGGGACTACCGCGCCCTGTATTCGCCGCAGAGCCAAGCGCTGGTTGCGCAGTGGCATGCCCGCGAGATTGAAGCGTTTGGATACACATTCTGACTGTAGTCGCGCATTGAACAGCACCATTGAGAACCAGGACCCCAACACCATGAACGAAGAAGTCGAAGTGCGCGATGGCAAGGGCACCTTTGTTCTCAAGACGTGCTTTCTCAAGAAGGCGTAATGGAGTTGCCGAGCGTCAAGAAAATCGGCGCGGCTGCACACGCCACACTGCCGCGCATGGGAGTGCGCGGTGTCACCGTGGAGTATCCCGGCGTACGCGCCCTTGATGACGTCACCGTGGACTTCATGGCTGGCGAAATCCACGCCATTGTTGGCGAAAACGGCGCTGGTAAGAGCACGCTGATGAAAGTGCTCTCCGGAGCGCTCACGCCGAATGCAGGGGAACTACTCCGCAACGGCGAGCCAAGCACGCTGCGCGGCCCGCGTGCCGCGATTCGGGCGGGCATCTCCATGGTGCATCAAGAACTCAATCTCGTTGCCACACTGAGCGTTGCTGAGAATGTGTTGTTGGGACGCGAACCGACATTTCTTGCAGGAATTGCCGTGGATCGCTCGCAACAGCGCGAGCGCGCCCGGGCACTGCTGGCCATGCTCGGCGCAGAGATGGACCTTGACCGCGCAGTGAGTGAACTCTCCATTGCTGACTGCCAGTATGTGGAGATTGCCAAGTGCCTCGCCAGTGAAGCGCAAGTGTTGATTCTTGATGAGCCAACCGCTGTCCTTGGCGAACATGAGGCCAGCAAACTTCTGCAACTGTTGCGTCGCCTGCGTGACGAGGGACGTGCAGTGCTCTTCATCTCTCATCACCTTGATGAAGTGGTGGAGGTAGCGGATCGCGTGAGCGTTCTCCGCGATGGGCGACTGGTAGCACGATTCCAGCGCAATACTAAGGGTGCATTACAAGCAGAAGATGGCGCGATTGCCACTGAAGACACGCTTGCACAGGCGATGGTCGGCCGCGAGCTTGGGTCTATCTATCCACCCAAGGGAAGCGCAAAGTCGGGAGCAACGGCAGCCATTGAACTGATTGAGTTTGGTGCAGCAGATCGATCGCGTGACGTTTCAGCGACTGTGTTGCCTGGCGAAATTGTCGGTATCGCGGGCCTAGTGGGTAGCGGGCGTACTGAAACTGCCGAAGCGATGGTTGGCCTGCGCCGGCCAGTCGGAAAGATTCGCGTGGCTGGTACTGAGCGCACATTTAAACACCCACGCGCTGCCATGCGCCACGGCGTGGCCTATGTCAGCGAAGACCGCAAGGGTCGCGGGCTCCATGTTTCGCTCTCCAGTGTTGCCAACATGACGCTTCCATCGCTGGATGCGTTTTCACAATTCGGTGGCGCACGCATTGACGCGGTCGCGGAGCGTTCCGTGGTTACGCGGTGGATCAAAGAACTGGCTATCCGCTGTGCGCGTCCGGGCCTGCCCATCTCATCGCTTTCCGGTGGAAACCAACAGAAATTTGCGCTCGCACGCTGGTTGGAAACTCGCCCGAATGTACTGATCATTGATGAGCCAACCCGCGGCGTTGACATCGGCGCCAAAGCGGAGATCTACCGAATCATTGCAGCGCTTGCACACGAGGGGTTGGCGTGCATTGTCATCAGTTCTGAACTACCGGAGCTGATTGGGATAGCGCATCGCGTCCTAGTGATGCGCAATGGAAGTGTGGCGGGCGAGGTCACCCGCGAGCAACTGGCAGAGCCAGGCTGCGAAGAGCGCATCGTTCGAATCGCTTCCGGGTTGCGCGCGGAAAGACAGGAATCTCATGAGTAATTCACACACTGGAATGGCCGTGCGTATGCAACGCTTTCTTGAACACTGGGGAGTGCTGGTGGCATTTGTGCTGCTCTTTGCAGTCAGCGCGTTGAAACAGGGCGGGGACTTTCTCAGCATTGAGAACTTTCGCAACCTGCTCAATCAGAATGCCGCCGTCGGCATCCTGGCTGTTGGCATGACGCTGGTCATTATTTCTGCCGGGATTGATCTATCGGTGGGCAGCATGGTGGTGCTGGCTGCTGCTGTTGGAACCACGGCCATGAACGCGCTGATCGAAGCGGGTTGGAGTGAACCAAGTGCAGTGGTTTCCGGAGCATTGATCACGATTCTTGCCGGCACTGCCGCCGGCGCGCTGAACGGTGCACTGATTGTCTTTGGCCGGATCGCCCCGTTCATCGCCACGCTTGGTGGACTGGCTGCATTCCGTTCCATCGCCTTGGCAATCGCGGAGGCTGGAGAAATTCGGTCACAAAGCCCCACCATGTTCAGCGCACTTGGGCGCGGTGGCATTCCGATCCCATTTGCAGAGAACAGCGCAGGAAAGGCGCTGACGCTTTCGTGGAGCACGGTGATCTTCTTTGTGGTGGCAATTGCCGCGCAATGGTTTCTTTCGCGCGCTCGCTTCGGGCGACAACTGGTTGCAGTGGGCGCCAACGAAACCGCGGCGCGGTATGCGGGCGTGCCAGTAGCGTGGATCCGCTTTCGGGTCTACGCATTGATGGGAGCGCTTGCCGGCGTTGCCGGATTGGTGCAGAGTTCGCGCATGAATTCAGTATCAACGGCACAGTTGGGCCTCGGTAGCGAACTGGATGCCATTGCCGCTGTGGTGATCGGCGGAACCAGCCTGCGCGGCGGATTTGGGCGTATTTGGGGCACCGTTGCAGGTGTACTGATCTTAGGAATGATCACCAACATCCTCACTATTTCCGGAGTGAGCCCCTATTGGCAAGGCGCAGTGAAGGGCGCAGTGATCGTGCTCGCAGTGTTGGTGCAACGTGGCTCGCGCGCGTAACGGGAAGACGGTACCTTTGCACGCACGATGAACACCTCAAGCATTCTGAAACTATTTGGCGCAGTCCTCCTGTCCGCATCAGCTCTGTTTGCCATTGCCGCCACCGAGCCAATCGCTTCGCAATCCGCAACGAAGCCCGCGCCGGCCACGGTCGCAGTGACTGCAACAAAGAAGATCGGCGTATCCATTCCCGCCGCTGACCACGGCTGGACCGCTGGCGTGGTTTGGTGGGCAAAGGAATGCGCCAAGGTGCACCCGGAAATTGAGTGGACCATCGCCACCGCCGAAACTCCCGAGAAGCAAGTCTCTGACATTGAAACACTGATGGCCAAGAAGGTGGATGCGCTGGTGATCTTGGCGACCGAGTCTGCACCGATTACCCCTGTGGCCGAAGAAGCACACAATCGCGGCATTCTGGTGGTGAACGTTGACCGCGGATTCTTGAAGCCCGTTGCCGACATCTTCATCGAAGGCGACAACAAGGCGTTTGGCAGAAAGAGCGCTGAGTTCATGGTGAGCAAGCTGGGTGGCAAAGGCAAGGCCACTGGCAACATCATCGTGCTCGAGGGCATTCCTTGCACGGTGAACACCGATCGCGTCACCGCGGCACTTGAAGTCTTCAAGGCCGAGCCGGGCATCAAGATCGTTGGCCAACAGGCTGCCAACTGGAACCGTCAGAAAGCGCTCGAAGTCACCGAGACCCTGCTGCAAAAAGCCGGGAAGGTGACTGCCATCTGGGCTTCCGATGATGACATGGCGCTCGGCGCCGAGCAAGCGCTCCGCGAGAAGGGCGTGGAGGGCGTCTGGATCCTGGGCGGCGCTGGAATGAAGGACATCATCAAGCGCGTCATGAACAAGGACCCGATGTTCCCGGGCAATATCACCTATCCGCCATCCATGATCGCTACTGGAATGGAACTGGCCGCCGGAGTCCTGAGTGGCGGCAAGCGCGAAGAGAAGATGCGCTATATGCCCCAGCACTTGATGATTGACGTTGACCTGGTGACCCCGGAGAACGCGGCGAAGTACTACTTCCCAAACAGCGTTTACTGAGCATGAATCCAACTGTTTGGGCGACAGAACGCCCGATACAGGTAACCTAAGCACCGCAGACACGCGGCCGGATGTCTCCGGCCGCGTGTCTCAATATCAACATGAATCAGCACCTCCCTACCAATCGCGCTGAAACCGCATTCGAGGACTTCAAGCTTCCGCTCTTGCGCGACGCCGCGATGGTTGAAGCGAATCGGTGCCTCTTCTGCAGCGACGCGCCGTGCATCAAGGCCTGCCCAACGCACATCGACATTCCGCAGTTCATCCGCAAGATTTCGACGGACAATGTGCACGGATCTGCCAAGACCATCTTTGAGTCAAACATCCTGGGCATGAGTTGCGCGCGAGTCTGCCCGGTCGAGGTGTTGTGCGTTGGCGCTTGTGTCTACAACGATCTCGAGCAACCTCCGATCGCCATTGGCAAGTTGCAGCGCTACGCCACTGACATTGCATTTGCTGAAGGATGGAAGTTCTTCGAAGCGGGCACGGACACGGGTAAGCGCGTGGCATTGGTTGGCGCGGGTCCAGCAAGCTTGGCCGCCGCGCACGAACTGCGCCGCCTCGGGCACGCCTGCACCATCTTTGAGCGCAAGAACACAATTGGTGGCCTCAACGCGAGCGGCGTCGCGCCGTACAAGATGAAGGCTGAGCGCGCATTGCTCGAAGCCGACTGGGTGCTCTCCATTGGTGGCATTGAAGTGCGCACCGGCGTCACTATTGGTGAACAGGTTTCGCTTACCTCGCTTGAACAAGATTTCGATGCAGTGTTTGTTGGCGCCGGACTTGGCGCTGACAGTTCCTTGGGTATTCCTGGTGAAGACCTGGCGGGCGTGCATGGCGCAGTGGCGTGGATTGAGGCTATGAAACTCGGGACAATCGATCTTTCCAAGGTTCGCCACGCGGTGGTGATTGGCGGCGGAAACACTGCGGTTGATGCATCACGTGAGCTGCGTGGCCTTGGGGTTCCCTCAGTCACCATGGTGTATCGAGGCGTGAAAGACAACATGAGTGGATACGCCCATGAATGGTCTGCTGCATTCAGTAAGGGCGCTACCGCGGAGTGGCAAGCCGTAGTAACCGCATGCACCGGCGCCGGTCAGGTGCAGCATGTTCAGTGCGTGCGCGTTGATACCAACAAGAGTCCAGTCGCTGGAACAGAGTTCACGCTTCCAGCCGACTTGGTTCTCATGGCCATCGGCCAAGCAAAGCTGGGGCGCATGCTTGAGGCGATGCCTGGCATCCGTGTGGACCGCGGTCGCATCATGGTGGATGCCAACGGCTACACCGGTCGCCCGGGTTGGTACGCCGGTGGCGACTGCACGAACGGTGGTAAAGAAGTAGTGAATGCCGCAGCTGAAGGAAAGATTGCAGCACATGCCATTGATGCCGCCGTCATGGGAGACATGGGACGCATGAACGACAACGGAACTGCAGCCAGCAAGAATGATCGCACTGGAGGTACGTCACATGCCTGACCTAAGCACAAATACCGGCGGCATTCAATCACCAAATCCATTCTGGCTTGCCAGTGCACCACCGGCGAACAGCGGACGGCAGATTCAACGCGCGTTCGAAGCGGGTTGGGGCGGCGCGGTGTGGAAGACCCTTGGTGTACCGATTCAGAATGTTTCCAGCCGCTTCGCTGGACACACCATCCGTGGCGTGCAGGCGGCGGGCTTCAGCAATATTGAACTCATTACCGATCGCCCCTTGGAAACAAACTTACGGGAAATCGCCGAGACCAAGAAGCTCTTCCCAAAGAATCCGATCATTGTCTCCCTCATGGTGGAAACCGAGGTGGAATGGCGGGAAATCATCAAAAAATCTATTGATGCGGGCGCGGACGGACTGGAACTGAATTTCGGTTGCCCACACGGAATGTGCGAGCGCGGCATGGGTAGCGCGGTGGGCCAAGAGCCTGCCATCAATGAGCGCATTACTGGTTGGGCCGTCAAGTACAGCACTGTGCCGGTACTGGTCAAGCTGACTCCGAATGTTGGCAACATCGTGCCGCATGGCTTGGCAGCTCGACGCGGCGGCGCGCACGGCGTATCGCTGATCAACACCATTAAGAGCATCGTTGGTGTTGATATTGATCGATACATCCCGTTGCCCAGGGTTGGCAATATGAGCACCAACGGCGGCTACTGCGGCGCAGCCGTGAAGCCAATCGCTCTACACATGGTGGCCGCCCTCGCCCGCGAGAAGCAGTTTGGACTACCGATCAGCGGCATTGGCGGAATCAGTAACTGGCGTGATGCGGTTGAATTCATCTTGCTTGGATCCAGTACGGTGCAGGTTGCCACTGAAGTGATGTTGCGTGGCTACAACATTGTGGAAGACATGACGGACGGGTTGCAGGAGTACATGCGCACGCATGGTTTCGATCGGATTGATCAAATGGTTGGCAAAGCCATTCCCGCGTACACGGACTGGGGCCACCTGGATATGAACTATGAGACGGTGGCAAAGATCGACGCCGACAAGTGCATCGGCTGCCAACTCTGCGTCGCCGCATGTCACGACGGTGCCCATCAGTGCATCCATCCGCAACAAGACACGCGCGTTCCCCACGTTGACGAGGCGGAATGCGTTGGCTGCAATCTCTGCCAAATCGTCTGCCCGGTGCCTGATTGCATCACTATGACGCCAGTAGATAACGGGCACTCCCCTGCAAGTTGGAACGAATTTGCCAACGAAGGCAAGCCTCTTCGGCCGAAAAAGGGTGCTCACTGAGCACCAGAGATAAGAGACACCACATGACTACCAAGAGCAAGATCGTCCGCTGCGGCCTCATCCAATGCAGCAACCCGCTGAACGACGAGAAGCGCCCCGTCAAGGAAATTCAAAAGGCGATGGTGGACAAGCACCTTGCCATGATCGAAGACGCTGGCAAGAAGGGCGTGCAAATTCTGTGCCTGCAAGAGATCTTCAACGGACCATACTTCTGCCCCAGCCAAGACCCGCGCTGGTACGAGGCTGCCGAAGAAGTCCCCGGCCCCACCACCAACCTGATTGCCGCTGCTGCCAAGAAGCACGCCATGGTGGTGATCGTCCCGGTGTATGAGCGCGAGATGAGCGGCGTCTTCTACAACACCGCTGCCGTTTATGACGCTGATGGCACTTACCTTGGTAAGTATCGCAAGCAACACATTCCGCAGGTCAACCCCGGCTTCTTTGAGAAGTTCTTCTTCAAGCCAGGAAACGGCGGCTACCCAGTCTTCAAGACGCGCTACGCAACCATCGGCGTGTACATCTG
>Ga0209296_1001170_pt1 | contig 20780 bp, 33 predicted proteins | sample S_130206_EF_Meta_FD_187319 | JGI IMG/M metagenome (GOLD analysis project Ga0209296, IMG submission 187319) | Freshwater microbial communities from Lake Simoncouche, Canada to study carbon cycling - S_130206_EF_MetaG (SPAdes) (version 2) | ecosystem: Environmental > Aquatic > Freshwater > Lake ...
AGAAGTTCTATGATTTGGTTATCAACTATTTCTGTGGGGGTTTCTAATGGTGGTTCTTGAATTGGTACTGATGTTGATGACACTGCTTGTGGCAAGGTTGTCGTGGGAATGGTTGCGACAGGCACAGAAGTTATTGAAGGAACAGAAAGAACTGGCGCAGGATCAGATGTGGTCACAGGTGGATTGGTCACAATCGGATCATCAGCAACAGTTGTTGTTGTCTGAACCACAGTTGTTTGAACCTGAACCAGCGTTGTTTGAACTTGATGTGTGGTCTGTGTTTCAGGATAAGAAGTAGTTGTAGTTGTTGATGATGAAGTTGTTGTTGGCACCAGTGTTGTTGTGGTTGTGGCTGTTGTGGTGGTCATCTGATACGGATTAGTTGTAAAGGCTTGATCCGGAACCATTTCCCAGCCTGCGCCATCAATGTTCCATGCCAACATGAAGCAAGTTCCACCACCATTTTCATAGTACCAACCATCAAGGTTTAGTGATTGATTGCTGGGAAGTGTCATGGGTTCTGTTTCTATTGCGCTGCAACCTTTGTCTGACCAATCACCCCATTCATAAGAACCTATTTTTATTGTTCCACCATCATCAGCAGCCAGCCAGAATTGAATGGTGTTGTGTTCAGGCAATGTGATGAAGCCTGTGTAGTGAACCATGAACAGATCATCTGGGCAGCCTGCAAAGGGTTCACCATCAAAACTTCTGTTGATGTTGTTTTCTATTTCGCTACCACAAGATTGATATGTGTAATCAGTTTTGCTGGGTGGCACATCTGGGATCACATAATAAACAGCGTTGATACCTGTGATGGGTTGTGCTTGTGCGTGGGTGCTGAAGAACGCAAGTAGGGCTACAGGTATAAAGATCAGCCAACGCAGATCATTTATCTTTGTGGGCGTGCCAATCAATGTGTGTACCTAGTCTGCTATCTACCTTATCTATTTTGGTTATGACGCTATCTAGTTTGTCTGCGTTGCTGGCGTGATCACGATTGTTTTGCCTGCGTGAAGTTTCAACCAACGCAACTATCAACGCTGTAGCCATACCGATAACAGCAACAGCAATTTCATTCATGGTCATGCACTAATTTCTTGAACGATTATTACAGAAGGTTCGTTACTTAATTGTGCATAGTGTGTACCAGCACCAGTAGTTCTGGCAATTTCAATCTTGTAAGTTACAGTTGATGTTGTCGCTGGTGAATCTAAAAATTGTTGCGCTATCATGCTTCGCAAGTTGCCAGCACCCGATTGCAGTGCGTTGGTGTTAGTAAGTATTACGGTATCGGCAGCAGATACAGTTCTAACAATGCGACAGCCAAGCACTTCAGTACCACTAGGTGTAAATCCATTGAGACTTGAAGTTATGAGAATCTTAGATGTGCTGTGTTTTGGTGTGATATTTACTGTAAGTGTTGATGAAATGTAGGTTGCACTTGATACTGCTGTCTGTGTTGTGGTTGTGCCTTGTACCACCTGCAACACTGCGCCACTAGATGAAGCCACACTTACCCATGCTGAACCTGTGTATGACTGCAACACATTCGTATCATCAAGATAACAGAACATACCTTCAGCAAGTGTTGGTTCACCAGCACCACCAAACGCTGCATCACGGGCTGCTGTAGAAGCAAAACGCATAATGGATTGATCCATCAAATAACCATTAACTTGTGCTGCTGTTAATTTACTGAACGCAGTAAAAAGTTTCGCACCTAAACCAGCCATTAGTTATCTGTCCATTCTTCTGCTGTGTTACCTTCAGCAACCCACGCAAGATATTCTGCATGAAAACCAGTGCAAGTAACACGCATAAGTCCGTCATCATCTATGCAACCATAAACATCATCAGCGATTATTGACTGTGTTGCCAGTTTTACCCATTTCATAGTTCAGCACTCCAAGCAAGATAAGCATTTGTATTCGTGCTTGCTAAAACCGTTGAGTTACCAGCAACTAATCCGCTTGCTACGGTGCAATCTATTACTGCCTGTGCCGTGCTTGCGCTATTAAAAGCAGGGACAGAGGTGCAGTTTATTCCCGAACCACTAGCACTCAAAAGTTTGTAATCTGCTGCTGTGCCTGATTGCTCTAATGCCGTAGGTGTCATTCTCATAGTAACAGGATAGTTTCTATACACAATTGCGCCTGTTGTTGAATAGCATTGACCGCTTAAAGACAAGAATTGACTTATAGCCTCTGCTTTTATTCGGTAGTAATACCGTTGGCAAGCACGCAGGTCATCAGCATACGAGTTAAATTGAAATGGCGTAGCAACAGAGCCAACAGTTAATTGTGCGCCAGTCATATTCCATCTGTTGCTTGTTGATGAAGCCCCATTAGTTTGACCAACAGCACGATTAGCACTTGTAAGTGTTCCCCATGTTGTTTGCAAGGTTCCACTTGTATAAGTAGAACCTGCACCAACCCACCAGTTCACAGACAAACTTTCATTAGCATCATTATCAAATACCCCTGTTGTGTCAGCAGGGAATGTAATTGTTTTGTATTCCCAAGTGTTTGAAGCATTAACAGTGTAAGCCTTGCTTACTGATCTGCTGTTGTCATTATCTACTAATTCACAAATAAAGGTGCCTGTTTGAAAAGAAGCAACCCAAAATGACAGTGTAAGTGTTTGCGCTGATGCAGTTCCTTTGCGGATTGATTGCAAGTTTTGTCCTTCAATGGGTTGGGCAATTCTTAAAACAGCACCAGCAGCAGGTGAAGCGTTTGCTGTGGTACAAGCAAGTTTGAAAGAGTTGCGAAAACCTGAACCAGTAGGTGCATCATTATTAGTTGTTTCACTCCATGTACCAAGTGTGTTCAGACTTGTGTACCAACGGTCTGCTGTAAGATAACCACCAAGAGTTAAACCAGTAACTGCTGTGCCAACTGCTGAACGCTGTGTAACTTGCATAGCCCCATTGATAAGCAGATTGCCTGATGATGAACCTGTGAACATGGCAGCATCAACCTGATCGGCAAGTGACTTCATAGCAGTAGCACCATCAGTTACATAATCAGATGATGATGGGTACGGAATTGCAAAGTTTGTTGTTGTGCCTGCCATGTGTCCCTTACAAAATTGTCCAGATCAGATTAGACCACGATAACCCAGCAGGTACTGATTCCCATGTAAGTGTTGGTGTAACACCGGACCAAGGTTGTGAATATCCCACTGGTGAAAAGTGTAAATCAATATGATGCGTAGTGCTAGTAATTCTATGATCAATTCCTTCAACATAAAGGTTCTTTTGAACCACAGAAGGTGTGCCATATTTGAATGATTTTATCACACCAACAAAATCACCAATATCAAGCGTTGCTACAGATGTGCGCTGTGCATCTGTCAATCTGTGCATATTGATTGATAGTCCTGTGAACCAGTAGTTAGGGTCTGCACGCAGCAAGTAATCAGCAAGAATCAAAGCATCAGCATTAGTAAGCAACGGGCTATCAGTAATAACAATACTTTGTACGCCATAGTTATCTTGTGATGTGGTGTCTGTGCTTTGCTGATCTGTTGGTGTTGGCTGTGATGGATTAGGTGCAACAATGATAGTCACATCATTTAAGATGCTGTCTGGTCTGATTGAACTTGAACGGGCTACTGCTTCAGCCATGATGATGCCTATTCATAAATAACTTCCAGTGTTGAATATGGAATCTTGGCAGCATCATTATCAGCAAAGATAATTGTTGGTGATGCTTCTGTGCTGTTGGGTGTGCGTGCTTCCCAATTCAAAGCCCCATTGCGATCAATGTACATTCTGCCCTGCTCTGCTTCTGCTATCAACATATTGAAATACGCCAATGGTGTTTGTGTAGCAACAGCAAGGTTTGAAAGATTAGCAACACCAGTTTCAATAATAGGTGCTGGGTCTGTAGGAAAACTTACTTCCGGCAAGCCTAAAATCCTATCTACCCTTGCACCTGATTTTTCTGCTGGTGGCGTAAAACCATTGATAGTTGTTGTTGATAAGTTCAGGAACGCATCAGCGCATTCAATAGAAATCATGTTGTGATTATCCATACTGAACTCTGTGTTGTAATTAACAATGAACCCATTAAACATATATTGATCATTGCGTGAAATGCGCACCTGCCTGCGTGGTTCAAACCCTAAACGCCCACGATCACTATTCCAATAGGGGCTGGCACTATTAGCAACGCTGAACTTATCCTGACCAAGTAAATCATCAATAGTGATGTTGCAGGTTGAAGCACCAAACTGTGCATCTTGACTACTACGCCCACGCTTAATAGTTACACCAACTACATATTGTGTTACATCAAAGAAAGTTGTTGAACCTTCCAAAAAATCTTCATCAAGAATACCTAGCAAATCATCATCAAGGGTAAAAACATTCTGGTAGAAACCAGCATCAAGTTCAACTTTGTATGTACCAATGTCATTCAACCCTGACATTACGCCACCTGAATATCAATTGCACCAGAACGCCTATTGAACTTACGCAGTTCAGCAACCAACAAATCAGGCAAAGTTTGATCTGCAATCTTGCTATTGATTGTGATGTTATAAACATCACCACCCATACCACCCAACTTTGACAAAGGTATAACTGCTTCTGATTCACCACCTTCAGCAATTAAAGCCAGCGTTGGTTTTGTCACAATTCCTCCGGAAGCAAGCGTAGCCAAACCACCAATGTTGAAACCTGAAAAATCAAGACCACTGAAATCAAAGCCAGCACCTGTAGAAGAACTGCCAGCACCAGAAGCAGCAGTTGCTGTTGGCACAATAGAAGCAACTTTTAATTCATCAATAGACTTCATTGCAGACTTCATTTGCTTTGAAGTCAATTTACCCTTTGTCATTTTCAACAGAAGGTTTGCTTTTGCTAATGCTTTAGTGGCTTCAAGTTCACGCAACTTGGCATCACTTAAATTATCAATAGCATCAACTTCATCTTTTTGCGCTTTCTGCAAATCAATCAACGCATCTTTATAGGTTTCTGATTCTGTACTTGCGCCATTAACTATTTCATTCAATGTCTTTTGTGCAGCAGCAACATTGTTTGTACTTGTAGTTACAGCATCAATGGAATCTTTAACGCTTAGTTGTGCTTCAGCCAAATCAATTTGTGCCTGTCTGATCTTGGTGGGATCACCAGTGGCTTGTGCTTCTGTCAGTGCATCTTGCGCATCTTTCACAGCAAAGTTGGCTGTTTCCAGTGCATACCCTGCACGCTCTGCTTCACGCTCTGCCTGTGTCAATTCTTTTCTGGCTTCAGATGCCTGCGTAGAACCAGCACCATAACCAGCAGCAATCTGATTCAGTCTTGTTTGTGCAGTAAGAACATTCTGTGTGGCTGTAGCCAAATCAGTTTGCGCATCTTTTGCAGCCTTCACAGCAGCAGTAAAAGATTTGTTGCTATTGGCTGCACCAAACAAAGCAGTATTAAACTTTTCAAACTTCTGCGCTGCTGTCTCAACAACTTTGGCAATGGTATCTATCTTTGGTGTTAGATCTGTTGTTTCCTTACCAGTGGTACCAGTTAGTTTGTTGGCAAGTTCTTGAATAGCATTTAATTCAGTTTGTTTTGTTTTCATCTTGTCTAGTTGTTCAACCAAGTTTCTGATTTTTGCAACATACACAAGGCTGGTTTCAGATGATAAACCTAAGATATTACGAAATGCAATGAGAGTTGGTTGAATACCATTGGCTTGTGCGTCAGCCTTTTTCCACGCTTCAGTGAATTTAGAAGCAGCACCAGTGCCTTTGCTTACATATTGCGCAAGATCATCAGTAGAAAGCCCCAACGCATTTTGGGTATCAATAAAAGCCCTAGCAGTTTTACTGCTGTTATACAGTTCAACAAGCAAACCAGATTGTGCTGATTTCTCAGCCAGCAACGCACCAGTTAGATCTTTGGTGGTTTTGGCTGCTTCAGCCTTCCTTCCGGAATACACACCATAAGCAATACCAGCAGCCACCAGCACAGCAGTAATAGCACCTGCTGTAGCCATAGCAATCTTGGCTGCACCAATACCTTCAATCAATGTTTTCATGGCAGCAGAACCCAAAGTAGTTACAACATTCAATGCCATCATTGTGCCTTTATAAACACCAGTAGCAATGTTCAATGCAATGATTCCACCAGTGACACCAAGAACGATTTTGCCAAAAGCACCAAGATTATTAATGCCATTAAGTAGAGAACCAACCAAGAAATTAACGCCAGCACCAATACCCTGTTCACCAACAATTTCTTTGAACTGATCTAAAACAGGCAGCACATTATCAACAATGGCATTAGATAATCTTTCAACAGTAGGTAACAGAAGATTACCAAGATTTTCTTGCACATTGCCAATGGCAACTTTCATACGATCAAAGCCAGTAGCAGTAGCCTTTGCAGTGCCACCAACCTGTGATTCAATTTCAGCCAAAATTAACTTCTGCGCATCAAGCGATCTACCAGACGCCACCAAAGTTTTGATTTGTTCTTTCTGCTGGTCAGTAAAATCAATACCAGATTTCTTTAACGCAGTTAAACCCTTCACAGGATCTGATAGTGCTTTACCTAATTGCAGTGCAGCACGATCAGTAGAACCAAACACATTGCCCATATCAAGAACTGCTTGCGCTGTTCTATTGAAGATGTCATTGCCAGCACCTGCTTCATTATGAACCTTCTTAAAAGTAAGAAGCAGGTTCAAAGAACTTTGTATTAGTTCATCATCTACGCCAGCCTGCAAAGATAACTTTTGCGACAACTTGCCAATCTGATCAGTTGTTAAACCAGCAGCACCACCAGTGGCTTTGATAATGGCATCAGTTTGCTTCATTACCTTTTGTGATTCATAGGCAGCCTTTACTAATGAACCACCAATAACCCCAGCCAAACCAAGACCAACAGCACCCAACTTTGCAAAGTTCTTTGCTGCTGTGTTCACTGCTTTGTTGGTGTTCATCAATGCAAAAGCACTGCGCTGCCCAGCACCATTTAGATTTTTGAAATCAGCAATAGCCTTCTGAATACCACGATTATCAAAAGAACTTATGATAGGTACAACAATTGCCATTAGAAAGCCTTTCCAAATCTGCCCAACGCTGTGCGCACCTGTGAAGTAGCACGCACTGATTGTGCGTTTCTACGATCAGTTTCAGAAGCAATTTCAGCAGTAAACCTTTTACCAATGTCATCAATCACTTGCATGATTTCGTTTTCTACCATTGGGTAACTGGCTTTGGTTCTGCGCCACATTGCCCTAGAAGGATCACCCGACTTGGCAAGGTTCTTTACAAACTGACCATTCTTAATTTCATTCTTAGCCAGATCATAAACAGAGCCAGCAGCATCAGATTGTTTGATACGCAGAATGGGGTATGAATTGGTACGCCTCACCTTGCGCCCACCCACAACAACTGTTACACCCTTGCGTGCCTTCTTACCTTCATACTTTGGAAAAGATGAACCAGCACTATTGGCTGATTTTCTGCCCCTAGTAGTACGCCCATATTTAGTCCAGTTGATTACACCAGTTGAACTTGGATATGGCTTATCCGGAAAGCCAGCAGCCACATAAGCACGCATGGGTTCAGCCTTGTTTTTCAGGTCAGCACTAATGGCTTTATACAGTTCAGGTTCTAACTGCTTCAATGCTTGCAACACTGGCGCAACACCATGAACCATTGTTTGTGAAACTTGCAGTTGCGCCATGTCAATACTTTACTTGCGTTGGTGTTGCTTGCTACGCCACAAAAGATAATCGTGCATAGCATTTATATATGTTGGTTCTTGTTCTAGAAGCACACTAGGTGCAATGCCTGTTTCAACACAGATCATTGCCAATCTTGCTATTGCGCTTCCATTTCCAAAGGGATTGATGAACCTTCATCAGCATTATCAACAACTTCAATAGTATCAATAGTGTTTAACCATTCAGGATCAAAAGCCATTGTTGTGTTCTTGTTGCGTGTTTCTGATTTCCATGCCAACCATGCAATATCAGTTAAACGCAGTTCTGTTGCAAAGTTTGAAACACTGCGATTCCATGTGCGTTCAAACGCAACGAAATCTGCAAACTGTGCTTCAACAATTTTTTCTGTACCGTCAGTTGTTTTTACGGTCATTGCCATTTTCATTTGATGCTGTCTTTCTTTTATTTATGGGCTAGTAGTTTTTACTACTGATCCACCAGTGAAACTTAATGTGGTCATTGCTAATTCACCAACAGCACCTGCCACTGGTGTATGCGCAGCCAAGAATGTGCCACTTACTGTGTACAAAGGACAGGTGGCAGAAACGGTATTGTTTGTTGGCTTAATCGTTACTGTGGTTGTTGTACCAACCAAAGGATAAATCAACGCTTCAACACTTGTTGATGGTGATGCAGATGGAATCGTTGTAGCAAAGTCTTGCATCAACGCAATTTCAATTGACACATTTTGCAAACCACCAGCAAACTTATGTCCGGAATCCCCGAACGCAGTTACCTCAATTGAATCAACTTCATAATTCAATGAAACGCTATTTGCTTTTGTTTGAACTTGAATTGCATTGATAGTGATCACTGCATCTGTTAATGCAAGTACAGCCATTACGCAACAGCCTTTGCAATAGTGCCACCAGTAAAACTAAGCGTTGTCATAGCAAGTTCACCAACAGCACCAGCAACAGGTGTGTGCGCTGCTAAGAACGCACCAGTGATTGTGTAAGAAGGATTTGTTGCACCAACAGCAGATGAAGTTGGTTTGATAACAAGTGTTGTTGTTGTACCAACAAGACCATAAACAGTTGCTTCAACATTTGATGCAGCGAAATCTTGCATCAACGCAATTTCAACTGACAGGTTTTGCAAACCACCAACAAATGAATGCCCAGTAGAACCAAACGCTGTTGATTCCAAAGAATCAATTTCATAATTTATAGAAACACTATTGGCTCTATTCCCTAATGAAACGCTATTAATTGTGATGCTGGCATCAGTAAGAGCAAGAACAGCCATGACTTATTCACCTTCCAATTGTGTTTGTGATTTGGCTTTAACACCAACTGCTTCAAGGTGTCCACCATCAAGCAACGCTTGTAAGTTTAAACCATCTAGTTCTGATTCAGTGACTGTTGCGCCTACTTTACCAAGCGTGCAATTATCACTAACAATTTTATATGTTGTCATGTTTCTTTCTTCCTACTGTGTGAACACAGTTACTTGAAAACTGATCTGTAAGTATTCTGCATCATCTTGTTCTAGTGCGCTGATGTTTGCAGAACTATTTACAACTAAATCACTGCACGCACCACCTAGTGTTTTGTCACCTTCTAATGCAAGTTTGATTGATGATGCACCATTAGGTGATAGATACGCATCAAGGTTTGTGTGTGCGACACGATCAACCCAACGCCCAACTACAACATGGCAGGTAAAATCCATTGTTGATACTGAACTGCCACCACCCATAGTCCTGTTATAAGTAATGCTGTTCAATGCTGGGTAGGCAAATGGTGGGTTCAATTGTTCAGGCTGGTAATTAGTTGTGCGCAATCCGGACACTGTAGCCAAGCGTGCCTGTAGTCCAGAAGCCACAGCAGCAACTGATGCCATTACGCAACAACTTCTAGTTTGTATGTGTGCAGAAGATCACGCACATCAGGATCAACAGCACGCACCTGTACTGCCATATCAGCAAAGCCAACAACACCCAACGCTGCGTTCAATCTGGCAAAGCCCCTAATGGATAAAAGAATGCAAGCCTGCTTGATGTCACTAGGTACTGAAGCCCAGCCCCACTGCGCTGTAACCTGCACCAGTGGCTTATCAAGAGCAACAGGGAACTGATAGCCATTGATAGCCACAATGCGTCTGTAGGGCTTACCAGTGATCACTGCGTTCAAAGGTTCAATCTGGTACTGCTGGTTCTGTGTCCATGTTGTATTGAAAGTGCCATCAGCAGCCCCATCAATTTTAAGTGTGATTGATGAATCAGACATATCATCAGTGCCAACTTGATACAAGGTTGCAGGGTACAACTTCACTGCTGTTGCATTGGTCTTATAAAACCATCTGTTGCAGTAGCCATCAATGCGCCTAGAAGCACCTTCAATAGCCTGTTCTAGTAATGAATCATCTGCGTTGTCTGTTAGGCGCAACGCTGATTTAACTTCAGCCAGTGTTGCATACCCATTGGTGATAGCCATTTTTAGTTGCTTGCACGCTTCCTAGTTGCAGGCTTTGCAGCCATTTCAACAACAGGTTCAGCAGTTGCTGTTTCAATCTCTGTCATGTATTTGTGGTCATAGCCAAGTTCACGCAAAGAAGCATCAACTTGTTTTACACGATCCGGTAACTTGCGATTGACATACCCTGCACGCTCTACCAGCAATGATTCAATAAGTGTTTGATTCATGTTTTCAATCTTCCAATGTTGTGCTGGTGGGTTGTCGTGTCCAATGAAACCCACCAGCATCAACTGGTGTGGGGATTAGAAGGTAGGTGTTACCAAGCCTGTGCCACCGATTTTTGCCCATGCGTTAGGGTAACGGTTTGCTGTGTAAGCAGCGTATCCATATACAACACACAGAACATCAAGTTCAGCAGCCTTTGGCTGATCAAAGCGTAGGTACATTGGCGCACCATTGCCATCTTCCCAAAGGTGAAGTTCATTCAGTGAACCAATGAAAATTGTATCTTCGTTGGTTCCTGAACCCTGTGCAGTGCTGACATTTGCATCAGTGATGATTGGCAAACCAAACATCTCATATCCACTGTTGCCATACGCTGCACCAGAACCTGCACCAACACCATTCATGCTGCGTGGCACTGGTACTACCAATGGGCGATTGGTTGTATCCAATGCTGCCATGATGAATGCCAAACGGCGTGGGTGCATCACAATTGCGTTGGGCTGACCAAAGTAGGTGGTTTGAACTTTCTGTACTGCGTCAAGCATTTTTGGATATAGTTCCCCAACTGTGGGTGAAGCGTCAGTATAAGTAACTGATTGTCCTGCTGATGAAAGAAGTTCAGCAACTACTTGTGCATCAAGCGTTGTGTTCCAACCAAACAGAAGATCATTCATTACAAGATCAGAAACACCTGTGCCACGCTCTAGGGCTTGGCGTGAAACTACTTGCTGACCTGCAATGGTCTTGATATCAATATCAAGTTTTGTATCGTCCATGTTGGTTTCAGATACTGCTGCACCTTCGGTCTGCACTGCTGTGCTTGAACCAGTAGTTACCTTTGAAATGCTGATGGTAAGACCAGAAGTAGGTAGTGCGTGCTTGCGTGCTGCATCTGCCAATGGGCGACCAGCACGGGCTAGTGGTGCTGCAAGTTCTGTAAGAAAGTTTGGTACTACCAAACCTGCAAAGTTTGCTGAAGTTACATCACGGCGTTCTACACGCTCTTCTTGCATATGACGCTGAATGCGCTCTTTTGCTGAATAGTCATTGTTGAACTGTGCAGCGAATGCGTCAGCCAAGAAATCATTATTGCGATTTTCACGGGTGTATGTGCGTGCTTCTGAACGCACAACTGCTGGTGCAGTAAGCCCAGCCTGCGTGCGCATCTCTGCTGCTTTGGCGTTGCGTGCTTCAAGATCTTTGTGCTGTGAGATTTGATCATCAAGTTCTGACGCTGAACGCAGTGCAACTGCAATTTCAGCATCTTCTTCTGTGGTCAGTTCACGCACTTCTGCTTCTGCTGCATCAACGATTGTTTGTGCGCTGGCAAGATGTGCATCACGCTTTTCAATTAACTTATCTGAATATGACATTTTGAATCCTTAAATTAGGGGTTTTCATGTTTAATTGAGTGTCAATAACAGCGTGTGGCTAATTAACGGCTCTTGTTTTTGCCAGCAAAACTTGCGCTTTGCGTAGCGAAACTGATTGAACAATAGCAAGTGGTGTATCAGTTATTTGCTTATTGCGCATTTCTGCACTGGTTTCTTCATATGCAGGGTAGGTCACAATGCTGACATCATGTAGGCGTACTTCTTTAAGTTCACGCACTGTGCGTTCAGCGTTCCATGAATCTTTAATTGTTTCAAAAGCAAAAGACATTTGCGACAAATCGCCACGCTTCAATGCGCTGCGTATCTTTACTGCATCAGGGTTTGCTGGGTCTAGGTTGGCTTCCATAAACAAACCTTTATCATCTTCTGTCAAGATAAGCGTTCCGGATTTGGTGCGTGCCAGTGGTACGCCAGTGTGATCTATAAGCAAACGCACATCAGAACGATCTTTAATAGTTTTCTTGAATGCGCCACGCTTTACATATTCAGTGAATGGCAGTGGCTCTGATGGGGAATCAAACACTGCTGCATAACCACGCACTGTCCAATCATCTTCACCATTATCCATTGCACGCAATTCAAGATTAGTAAAAGCAATACTGCGTGTGCCTTTATCAACAGCCACCCATCTGTGTTCAACTACTGGTGATTCACTGCGTTCTTGTTCAAGTTCAGCATCAAGTTGATCAACAATGTTTTGTGCGTAATCCATAGTTCTTTGTGCTTCTTTCTTAGTAGATCCACTACCCCACAGAAGATGTGCCACAACACCTGCTGTGATTTCACCATTTGCTGCTTCTAAGTCCACCATATGTCGTGCTATCCACGCAGCAATTTTGCGCCATTTATCAGGGGAAACATCACCATCAGCCATTTTGCGTGCATCTTCAACTGTCTGTGGCTCTAGACCATCACCAGACAAACCATCAGCGTGATACTTCAAACCTTGCGTTGCATTGTCACGCATAAACTGTGGTGCTGATAAATCAATCTGCCTTTGTTCAATTGAACGCACCTGTACAAGTTCTTCTTTAATAACCCACAATTTACAGATACCAGCAGGTGCAATAGATCCTTCAACCAGTTCACATTGATTGCCACCTTCATAGAATGAACAACTGCTGCATATAACACCTTCTGATGCAAATGGTGATTCTGCTACATAATGCGCACCATCAGCATCAATGCCTTGCGTAAACTTTCCATAAGTTTCAACAATGGCTTCTAATGCTTCATACATTGTTTGCTGGCGTGGATTCAAACCTTCTTCTGGCATATCAGATTCAACCATTGGTTCTTCAACTACTGGTTCTTCCATCATTGGTTCTTCACCAACTGTGATGGCTCTAGTTGCCCAATCGCCAGCAGGATCAACACCATCAGACAGGCTTGCAGCAATCATCTGATCAATGGCATCTTGTTTGATTTGATGACAGCCTATGGTGCGTGGGTCTGCATTAGGTGTGGCTGCAACGATAGTTGCCCAGCCTGAACAATCTGATTGTGTATCACTGATGTAATAGGGCATAGTTATTAATCCAGATCTGGCGTAAGAACACGCATGGTATGTGTGCTACTGCTAGTTATCCCATAAAGGGTTTCATTAATAGGCATGGTGATTTCCATTGTTGTGTTATTGGGTAAATGTATTCCAGTAGAAGAAGTAACATCAGCACCACCGATATAAATAGAACCAGTACCTGAATGCAGAACGCAAATACGATTCTGATTATCGGCTGCAATCAACAATGTTGCTGTTGTAGATACTGTTACTGCTGCTGATTTCATATTGCTGTTTGTCCATCTGTACCCAATGTTGGTAAATCGCCACCTTCAACACCAGCCACAGGTGCGCCAGCAATACCAAGAATGAACTGATCACCACCTTCATAGGGTTCTCTGCCTTCAATCTGGCGTGCTTCATTAGGTGTCAAAGTTCCGGACATGATCATAGTTTGCTGCGCACGCACCCTAGTTAATTGGTCTGCTCTTGCAATTTCGTTGGTGTCAAAGCGTACTTTTTCTTGTGGTGGCAGTAGTTCACTGATGCAATCTTCTAGGCGTTTGCAATATGGCATAAGGGTATGGCGCAAGAAGTTGATACCTGCTGATTCAACATTTTGATATGTTTGGCTGTCACCACCACTACCGTTGATCATGTGCAAAGGTATGCGATAAGCCCTAGCGATATCACGCACGATTGCTTCTCTATGGTTGATGGTGTCCATGTCTGATGCGCTGACAGTGACGCTGCGCCATTTCAACCCACCAGTAAGAACAGCAGGTTTGCGTGATTTGTAGTGCGTATCAAACCATGTGTTGCGCAGAACTTCTGCTGCTTCCGGAGAAAGGTTATTATCTGTTTCAAGAACAGAAGATGGCGTTGCACCATCACCATAGAACTGCGCAAGGAAACGATCAATAGCCAGTGATGTTCCTATGGTCTGGCGCAAAGATTCCAATGGTGATACACCACGCATTTGATTAGGGAAACGCAACCAATCAATTTGTTTGATTACATCACTGTTGTATATCTCTTTGCTACCAATGATTTCATATTGGCGATCACCATTTTCATCAAGAGTAATGGCAACCCTGTCTGGGTGTATGTTACGCATTTCAATTAGTTGCCCACCTTCTCTTGGTGCATAAATGAAACAAGTTCCATGCACTGCAAGTGTGGCAATGGTTTGATGTACAAAATCAAACATGGTTTGTTCAGCGTTTGGTTTGCGTAGTACCAGTGGCATTGGCAAACGCTCTAGGCGTGAACCAACTTCTTTGTATGGGTATAGGGGCATCATGGCTACAGAGTCAGCCAGCAAGGTAATTGATGACATGATTGCTGTGCTTGTAAATGCTGTATCTTGCGTAACTACTTCACCAGCAGAACTACCGTACATAGGTCTAGAAGTAATACCTGTGGGATCAATGCTGAACGGTAACTGGCGTTCTTCAATTTTTCTAAATAGGGTCATGCGTTGGCTTCAATCATTGCAACTATTGCAAGACCTGATGCGATAAGCCCAAGTTTAATGTTGATCATAAATACACCAATGCAAGCAGTAAGAACACCAATGGCTTCAGCAATAACGATTTTAAGTTTCATGCCATCACCATACATTAGCAATCATAGGTGTAGGCGTATTACTTGAACGCCTAGTTGCACGATCAATAGCCATGCACATTGCAATGCAGGCATCTATCTTTCTTCTGCTCTTACCTTTAGACAAACGCCAACCCTGTTCTGTCATGCGCTGTGCAGCAGATAAAACCTGATCAGTGAACATGGGTGAACCACCATGCACGATCTTCTTGCCAACAATAAATTCATAAGCAGTACCACACGCAGGTATCATTCTTTGTGATGACTGTGGGAATTCAACCATAGGTAGTCCATCATCATAAAGAGATTCTGCTGAACGCTGAAAAAATGCTGGGTCATAAGCAAATTCTTGAACTTCAAGTTCATTGTGCAATTCACGCAGATGCGATTCAATAGCGTGAATATCAATGGCTTCTTGATCTGGGTGAAAGATCTTTGCCTGCACAGCAATGCGCCCATCTTCATGTGGCTGCGCTATCACAATGCCTACGCTGTCATGCTTTAATGCCATGTCAATGCCAACCCAGCAGGGATCATAAGCATTGATGGTTGCATCACCTGTGCATTGTTCCCACGCACCAACAGGTAGCCATGATTCTTGGCTGCGTGTCCACTGGTTTAATCTAAACCTGCGCATTGCTGCTTCACTAGATTGGCGTGCAGACACACGCATATCATCAAGATCTAAAAGCCCCAACGCCAGATTAGGGTTGGCAATCTTCCACTGTTTTTCATCATTGATATCGCAATCTGTTTTGGCTTCCCACCACCAAAAACCAAACTGATCTTCACTGGCTTCACCAGCAGCAACCCTTTTGCCATATTGATACAAACGCCCACACAAAGATTCAAGATCAAATCCAGCAGTGGTGATAGCAACTACTAATGGGTCTAAGCGTGCGCCGGATCCCATTGTCAAAGCGTCATACAAATCATCATTGCGTTGCACATGAAGTTCATCAAACACCACCAGTGATGGGTTCAATCCCTGTGCCAGTTTGCCATCAGAAGAAAGCACACGATAGATAGCACCAGTGGAAGGTACTTCAATAGCATCACGATAAACCTTGCATTCATTAACCAAAGAAGATGAACGCTGAATCTGATGTTTGGCTTCTTCAAAAACAATGCGTGCCTGCTGACGATCACCAGCAGCAGAATAAACTTCAGCACCTGCTTCACCAGCAAACAAGCCATACAACGCCAACGCTGAACCCAACAAAGATTTACCTTGCTTTCTAGGCAGACCAATCAGCGCACGCTTGTAACGCAACCTGCCTAGTTCATTTCTTTCAAGCAACGCACGCAGCAGCCACTGCTGCCAATCAGTAAAAGTTAAGGGTTCACCAGCACGCACACCTTTGGTAACACGCAAAAAGTATTCTGCAAAAGCAATAACATCATCACCATCACTAATCACGCTGCGCTGTGGTGTTGCATACGCAGGTTTCCACGCTTGCTTAGGCTTGGCTGGAACGCTTGCCATTCACACTCTTTCTAAACATTTCCATCTGTGTTTCAACCTTCACAGCCACAGCACCTAAGCGTGATCTATCAACAGGTGTTAAACCCAACGCACACATCATGCTGAACTTCATCTTTTCTAGATTGCGTAACTGCACACGATCACGCCAATCACCAAGTTCACGCACCTGCTTACGCAACTGTTGTTCTTCATCAGTGATTTCACAAAGCATCTGCACCAGTTCTAAATCTGTATCTGGTCTAAGCCATGCAGCACTGAACGCCCATAAGCGTTCCCACAATGCTTCACCATAACCACCATCAATCAAAGACCTAACAGGATCAGGGACACCAGCAGCCACCTGCACAGATCCGGAATCTTTAACCACAGCCAGCGCAACATTTCGTGGAACGCCACGCACAGATTCACCACGCTTTACCTTCACTTCAGTTGGCACACGATTGCGCCCACCTGACCTGCTAGTACCAGCCATCACCAAAACCTTCTTGCTGTCATCAGGGTTGCTTGTATCAGAAACCCTATTTGCTGACATTGTACACAGAGAGACGGGGCAGGGGTGAAGAAGAACCCCACCCTGAAAAAATCGCATATACACGGGGCAGCAGTGGGTGCTGGGTGCGTGTCAGACGCTCTGTAAGGGTCTGTGCGTGATCGTGGGTGGGGTTGGGGTGTGTTGGGTGCTGGGGCTATGTGGCTGGTCTGTTTCCCCTTCTGCTGTTGCATGACTTGTGTGCTGGGGCTAGTGGGCTGTTGATGTCTGCTGGGATCACATGGTCTGCTGTCCACTGGTCATCTGGTCTTGATCCTTCACCACACAGCCAGCACACTGTTGCTGTGTCTCTTACCTGCTTGGCTGCTTTGCGATATGCAGAATCGTAGTGTGATTTGTCTCTGTGTCTTTGGCGTTGCGTTTCTCTTTTTGTTTCGCATTGATCGCAGCGTGATGGGTTGTGGTGCAGTGTTCCACAGGTCAGGCAGGTGCGTGGTGGTCTAGGCATGGGGTTGTGCCAGTTCTAATTTTTCTAGTGTGTCTTGCAATTTGCGTTCTGTTTCTTCCAGTTGGGCTTCTAGTCTGTTGATGTGGGCTTGATAGCCACAGATGCAGCGCAGTGGTAGATCTGTCATGCTGCTTCTTCTTCATTGGTTAGTTGGTAGAACGCTGCACCAAATATTTCTGATGGGTGATAACCAAACTTGATGCAGTAGTAGTCAGCCCAATACACATCAATGCCATTCTTCTGCCATTGCTGGCGTTTGTTTCTGTGTACTTCAGCAAGGTTTCCTGTGGCTTCTAGGCGTTCCAGTAGTGGTGTTGGGTCTAGGCGTAGTTTCACTTCATCACTGCGTTTCCGGTAACTTTTCTGCTGTGCGTATCTTGCTGTTCTGCATATGTCGCACCTGCAACCTCTTCGGGTGTACATAGATACGCCATGTTCTGTGATCTCTTTGCGTAGTGAACCACGCCCACGCTTGGTTGTTGTGCTGTCTGTGTTTGTCATTTTGTTTGGTTTCTCATTACTGCTACCCATTCTGAGTGAACAGGTGCGTTGGGGTTTTCCGGATCAAGTTCAGGTGGTGTTGGCATCAGTGTTGGTGTTGTGATGGTTTTACCTTTGGCATCAACTGTTGTGATGTTGTGTCTAAACCAGCGTTCCATGCGTGCATTTCTCATTGGGTTCTTCTTTCTTGTGTTTGTGTGGATATGAACATATGCAATCAGGCATTAACTGATCACAGGCTTTGCAGCGTTCTGGTGTACTGGTCATTTCTTTTGTTTCCTTTGCCATGATTCTTGTAGGGCTGCGCCTAATGGCAGTGCCACTACAACGCCACACAGCATGATGCCAACATCACGCCATTCAGAACCCAGATGAATTACTACTTCTGCAATCATTGGTTCTTCAGCCATTCTTCTATCTGTTCAACAGCGTTGGGTTCAATGTTGAGAATGTCCCAGCCAACAACCATCTTTTGAAACTTGATGAAGTTTGTATATCGGCTTATCTTGCGTGCATAGAACGCAGCACGCCACGCTATGTACGCACAATCAGTTGCATCAGGTGTGGATAGGTCACCCATTCTTTTACCTGTGTATTCTTCCCATTCAGTTAGAACCTTCAGTGTGATTGGCGCATCAAAGGTTGCACCATCAAGGGTTGTTATTTGACACATTAAAGCCACTGATAATCAGCGTTTCTTTGGTTGAAGTTTGTTCCAGCGCAACTGGCACGCTTTTTCTGACCTGCCAAGACCATTGGCAATGTCAGACATATCAGTACCAATTTTTTTAAGCCTGCATAACTGTTGGTCTTCTTTCTTTGTCCAGCGTGCGTTGGCGTTTTGGCTTTCAATGTGTGTGCGCTTAGGTGGGTTGGTGCTTGTGATCGTGTTGTTAATCACTGGTCTGCTGATATTGGTGATTTTGGCAAGGTTGTAAATGTAGGTTTGTTCTACATCTTCTAACGCATCAAAGCGTTCTTGTTCCCATGAATGCAAGGGAAGGTTGGCTGCCATCTTGGTTGCTATAAGTGATCGTGTGATCATTGATGTTTGGTGTTGAAGTGTTGCAATGTCTCGCAATGCTTTCATCAGCGTTGGTGTTGTGGTTTGTTTTTTCTTGAACATGGTTCTTTCTTTCTTTCTCTATTGTGAGATCTTGTGCTTGATGGCTTTGTGCATTGTGCAGCCCCAATCAACAACCAAATCAAAACGATCTGGGTGGAAGTATTGTGGGTTTTGTTCTGCTGTGTTCATGCGTGGTGTTAGCACTGCGCTGAACCTGTCAATGATTGCTTCCGGCATCAATGGCATCAGATGTTCTGATAGGCGCATCAATTGGTATTGGGCTTTGTAGTTGATGATGTTTGGTTTGTTAGTTTTCATTATTTGGTTTCCTTTGTTAGTTCTTCTACTGCTTGATTGGCTTGCCACAATTGTTCTAAACGCTTTGCACGCTCTGAACCTAGTGAACGCTTTATTGCGTCAAACCTGCGCTGCGCTTCTGCCTGCTGTTGCAGTGCATCAGCAAGTGTGATGTTTGGTTTGTTGGTTTTCATTTCCATATCTCTCTGTGTTTGTGAATAGCGATAGCAAAAATGGTTAGCATCAACCCGATTGTGATTATGTCTGTCATTAGTTGATGTCCTATTTCGTTTCAAGATGTTCTTGCAAGCGTTGCATCATCTGTGCTTTGGTTGCTTCTTCACGCACCTGTGCCAATCGTGTTTCCGGATTATAAGAAATATGAATTGAACCATTTTGCATTCTTTTCAGATTGTCTGTCAGATCTTCAATCAAGTATTCAAGTTGAATGATTGCTGCTCTTCTATGGTCTTGTACTGCTTCTTCTGCTTGTTGGCTGGTGAATATCTTTGGTGTGGTTGTTGTGTTCATGGCTGTTGTCTTTCTATTGGTTGGGTGTGTCAGATTTGTGCTGCTGATTGTTCAAGCACATAAGTTTTTGCTTGTTGATATGACCTGAAATACTGTTTCGTTTCTTCTTCTGTGTTTCCTTTTTCATCAAGTTCACAGGCATACCACCATGTTGCAGAACCTTCATGGCAGATAAACCATTTGCCATCACTGCTGGTATAGAAACCATTGATGCGCTTAATTGTGATTGCTGTTTTGTTCATACAGAGATTATAAGCACATCTGATACCAATGCGCAAGTACCCTGTGAAAGCCTTACTGCATAAGGGTTTCATCAAACAAAGATAGTTGGCGTTGGGTACCAATCACTTTTGAAGGTAGGTCTTTTCCGGACACGCCAACAATGGCATTCAGTATCTCTTCACCCAATTCGTAAGGAATCATAGATCTTTCTTTTGGGTTCTTTAACCCTTGTGTGCCTGTTCGGGAACCTCTAGGTGCTGCCACATGGCATGGCATACCTTGCTTACACGCTGGTCTTGGCAGCCAGTTAGAAACATTGCCCCATAGATCTGTGGGTTTCATTCTGGTATCACCATATTGGCAGTAGGTGACAGTGTGCCTGTGCAATCCTTCTACTGGTTTCAGTTTGCGTAACATTCCCACTGGATTTTCTATAAGGAAACCAAAGGTTGGTTGTGCATCTTCAATTAAAGAACGCACATGGAACACAAGTTTTTGGTTGTGTACTGCTGCTTCAGTTTTGGGTGTATTACCGTTGATGTTCTTTTCCCAGTGTCTCCCGATTGAAGCCACACTGAATGCTGTGCATGGTGGTGATGCCCAAATGAAGTCGGGTGTTCCGTATGTGTCTTTCAGCCATCTGCTAGTTATCTGCATCACATCAATGGTGTGTATTGCGTTGTGTGATTCATCAATTTCAAATGTGATCACGGTATGCCCAGCATCTTTGAATGCTTGTGTGGCTGATCCGGTGCCAGCAAAGAAATCAAATATCAACATTGCTTATTGATTTGTTGT
>Ga0209296_1001173_pt1 | contig 20755 bp, 25 predicted proteins | sample S_130206_EF_Meta_FD_187319 | JGI IMG/M metagenome (GOLD analysis project Ga0209296, IMG submission 187319) | Freshwater microbial communities from Lake Simoncouche, Canada to study carbon cycling - S_130206_EF_MetaG (SPAdes) (version 2) | ecosystem: Environmental > Aquatic > Freshwater > Lake ...
TACAGCTAACTTTACACCATCTACAACAACACTGCGACCTATCGCAGGAACACAATTACTATTACCATTGGTTGCTACTCCTTTTGTAGATGTTTCAACCAACGAGTCAACAATAACCAACGTTGGTACTGTCACTACCACGGCACAAGCACCAACACTGACAGCCACCACAACTGATCTCACTGGCACCTACACCGTCACTAAAGTTAATACTGCTAATAGTCTTATCTGGAGCACTGGTGTTAGTGGCGCATTTGGTAAATTATCCACTTCGGGTGTGGATCTACTCACCGGTGGACCAATTTATACAGGCACGACACAGAGTTATACGGTATTCATGGCCTACAATGTTACTACCGTTGGTGCTGGTAGATTATTGAATACTGGTATTGAAAGTAATCCAGCTGATTGGTTAATGGGCAGCTATGGTACTGGGGCAGGCGGAACTGGTTACAAGAACGTGCTTTTTTCAGGCGGAACTGGATTCTATAACGTTGATACCTACACAAGCCCATCGGGCTGGCGCTTTATCTGGGGCACATATGACAATGCCTCAGGAAATCTAATATCATATATCGCCAGTGCTACAGAAAATAATACCATAGGACCAACCGCTTTTTATAAATATAACAATGGTATGAGTGGTGCTCACGGATTTAATCAATTACGATTATTCAGTCGAGGCGGCGCCGCATATACCAGTACCGGTGTTGAAACCCAAACGGGTAATGTTGGGCTCGTCAGGGTATATGATGGGGCCATGCCAATACAACAGATCCAAAGTGTCTGGGCCAATCTACACGCTAGATTCGGCATTTAATCAGTCCTAATCAAATCTCTAAACCTAGATAAATACTACAAATACAGGATTCTCTAGAGATAAATTATGCCAATTACCACAACATCTTTTACATCAGTAAACGTAGGAACTAGTGCCAATGACGGCACAGGTGACGAATTACGTATTGCTTTCCAAAAAGTTAACAGCAATTTTAGCAATATTTCAACAGTTGGATTTAACTCTGGTAATATCCTAGTTTCAGGTAATGTCCAAGCAGTTTATTTCGTAGGTGACGGTAGCCAACTAACTAACATCGCGGCCAGCAATGCCTATGGTAATGCCAACGTAGCAGCCTATCTAGTAGCATATAATGGTATTGTAACTGCCAGTAATGTATTCGTATCAGGTAATGTGACCAGCCAATGGTTCCTAGGCAAAGCCAACGTATCCAGCATCATAACAACAGATCTAGGCGCTAGTGGTATGATCTATGCCAACGCTGGAGTTAACTCTACTTCAACTGGCACAGGTGCGCTAGTAGTCAACGGTGGTGTTGGTATCACAGGTAATCTAACAGTAGGTAACGTAACAGTCCTAGGTGCGTTAACCACAGTCAGTTCTAGTGCGTTAAATATCGCAAACTCATTCGTATTCTTGAGTAATAATAATATTACCAATGTATTAGACATTGGCTTTGTGGGACAGTATGCCGCAGGACAGGGCAACGTCTATACAGGTTTGGTCAGACGTGCTAGCGACGGTATATTCAGATTGTTCAGCAATCTTAACCCGGTGCCTAGCACTACGATCAACGTGGCTAATATCACACTGGCTACCCTACAGCTTGGTAATATCCTAGCAGGTAATGTCACAGGGGTAATCAATACACCAGCACAACCTTTTGTAACTTCATTGGGTAATCTAGCTAACTTATCCTCTAGTGGTAATATCAGCACGACCGGTTATTTCTTTGGTAATGGTAGCCAACTAGCAGGTATTGTTTCTTACAGCAATGTCTTTGTTGCTACATATTTGCCAACATATTCAGGCAACATTGCTAACCTAACAGTTGCAACAACCTTGGCGGGTCCAACTATCACAGCTATCAACAGCAATGTCAGTGTTGGTAATACCAACATGAAGAACTATGTTGATGGTCAGATCACAGCGGCTAATTCAGCAGTGACAGCTGCCAATTTGGGATTGAAGGGATATGTAGACAACAGCGTGTCTACAGCCAACATTGGCATGAAGGGCTACGTTGATTCTGTAGCCAGTTTGTCAATCTATGGTAACAGTAATGTTAAATCATATCTAACACAGTTTGATGGAAATCTTATCAGTAATGGTAATATCGCCTACAACATTGGCACCGCTGTTAATCAATGGGCCGCAGTCTATGCTAACGTGGTTAGTGCAGCTTATTTCACAGGTAATGGTGCACTATTAACAGGTATCCCAGCTGGATATAGTAATGTCCAGGCTGCGACATATCTACCAACATACTCGGGTAACATAGCAAATATACGCTTAGGTGTTACGGGCACATTAACATTCGCAGATGGTACTACGATGACCACAGCGTCAGCGGGTGGTGGTAGTAATTATGGCAATGCTAATGTCACTGCTTATACAGTTACTATGGGCTTTACTAATTATAGCAATGTCAACGTATCAGCACTTATAACCACAAATGGATTAACTAATTACAGCAACGTTAACGCCAAAGCCTATGCTGAGACCATGGGTTATCAAAACTTTAGTAATGTTAATGTTGCGGCTTATGTAACATCTGCTAACTCAGCTATCATTGGTTATATAGACCAAGCCAACACTATTCAGTCAGCCCAAATTGGCGCAGCTAATTTGGCTATCACAGCAGCCAATGTAGGTATGAAAGGCTACGTTGATAGTGTGGCTACTTTATCAAGTTACGGTAACAGTAATGTCACTGCTTACACAGTGTCAATGGGCTTTACTAATTTTAGTAATGTTAATGTATCAGCATTGATTACGACCAATGGTCTTACTAATTACAGCAATGTAAATACCAAAGCCTACTCTGAGTCCATGGGCTATCAAAACTTTGGTAATGTAAATGTAGCAGCATTGATAACTACAAATGGACTAACAAATTATTCAAACGTAAACATTGCGGCTTATCTTGGCACTGGTCAGATCACCGTAGCTAACGTTAAACTCGCACCAAGTGGTAATATCCAATTTGCCGACGGTACAGCACAGACATCAGCATACAGCAACATTAATCTTGTAGCTAACCTACGTGTAAGCAGTGTCGTTGTTGGTAATCTTACAGTATTAGGTGCACTAAGCAGTACCTTAAATATAGGTAATTCATTTGTTAGTCTATCCACAGACAATGTAGGTAATACCAGCGACATTGGATTCTACGGACAATACAATGCAGGACAAGGTAATGTTTATACTGGCTTGGCCTATACTGCCAGCGATGGTATGTATAGACTGTTCAGCAATCTAACACCAGAACCCAGCACTACTATTAACACAGGCAGTTTAAGATACAGCAATATCCAAGTTGGTAATATACTAGCAGCCAATGTCACTGTTAACACAGTCATTGCTAGCAACATCTATGTCAATGGCGGTGTTTCTTTTAGTGGCATAGCCAATGTTAATATGCTCAACGCATCAGGTAACCTAAGTGTTGCAGGTAACACAGCATTATACGGCAATACCACACATGGCACAGTAGGTGCAGGATCAGGTGCATTCCATACATTCGTTGGTAACATCACTCAGGTAACTTCGGGTGGTGCTGTTGGTATCAACACCACAGGTAATATTTCAGCCAGCGTGGCTAATTTTAACGCAGGTAACGTCGCTGGATTTGCTATTGGTTACAGAGATGTTCCACAGATCACAGCGGCCAACGTGACACTGATCGCCAGTGATGCTGGTAAACACTACTATGGTAGTAACACTAATCCAGTCACATTGACTATTCCACTTAACTCTAGCGTGGCATTTGGCAACGGTACTGCTATCAGCATCATCAATCAAGGTACAGGCAATATCACTATTGCCAACGTTGCTGGTGTCCAACTTTACCTAGCAGGCAATGCCACAGGTGGCAATAGAACACTTACTAGCTACGGTATGGCGACACTATTAAAAGTTCAAGTCAATACATGGTTTATTAACGGAACAGGTGTAGTCTAATGGCATATCCAACCTGGATAACAGCAGTAGGTAATTTAGGTGTCGTTCCTTCGTTGGACTATTATCAATACCAGCTTGACGCTTATGATACAGCTGGAGGTACATTAGTCTATGCTAAGATCTCCGGAACACTACCTCCTGGTATACAACTGACCACGGATGGTGTATTGAAAGGAATCCCTGTCAGCACCGCAGGACCTGATAATAATCAACTTTATACTTTCACCGTCCGTGTGCAGAATCAATCAGATGGACTATTAGCTGATCGTACGTTTTATATTACTATCACCAATGTTGCTCCTCCAATAATTGTTCCACACAGCAGTGTTACGGGCAATATCGATCTCGGCAGTTATTTTGACGGCACAGTAGTTGACATACAGCTCGAAGCCATTGAATTTATACGAGAAGATAATTTAACTTGGTCGTTGAGCTCGGGTAGTTTACCTAACGGATTAAAACTTAGTCCAAGTGGATTGATATATGGTTACATAATTCCAATACCTGTTCCGGGTCCTGCTGGTGATCCCGGATGGGATGATACCAATTGGGACGGCGTATTTACTACCACTACTACTTCTGGCCGCTTAGGGTGGGATTTTAGCGGTCAGGATCTGAGTCAATATTTTGAATTTTCTGCACAAGTAACCGATGGAACTACTAATAGTGATTCATCTAACTATCGTATATTGGTTATTCCTAGATCAGCACTAGACGCAGATGGTAATCTAATTACATCAGATTCAACTATTTTAAGCAGTAACTTATTTTCAGTCACGGGTGGGACAACATCATTGACTGTAGATGCTGGTGATAAACACACACCAATCATAATCAGTTTGCCTTCTGAGATTATTCCAGAACGCCAAGGTGCTTGGTTTACCTTCCAGATAGAAGCCGTTGATCTAGATGGTGATATATTACAATATAATATTCCAGCATTGTCCGTTGGCAGTTTTGATCAGCAAACACCTACAGGCAATCCCTACATTGAGTCAATCGTTGACAATGGAAGTATTACCACCGGCACTACTTCTTTAACTAATATCAATCTACCAGAGTTAACCAATGGTGAAGCTATACAGGTTCTAGCACCTTACACAGATGTTACTACTACCGAAACGTATTACACTTGGTATAATGCGACCGTAAACGCACAAACCACTATCAGACTTACAGGTAATAGCTTAGTAACAGGCACAGTGGGCACTTATATAACACAGGCGATTGGTGGAGCCAATGCTACTATTACTAATATTGGAATATCCACAGGAACTATTACCTTAGATGGTAATATCAGCTATGCTAATGTTGGTGATGTGATCAGACAAACTACCACAGTTGGAGAAGCTACAGTTATAGGATTTAATAATAGTTTTGATTCTAATGTAGCAAACCCATATCAGCTTAAAGTACAGTTTACATCAGGAACATTTGATACAGTGGGAAATATCACTGTCAATGGTATCAGTGTAGCCGCACGTCCAACTGCCGTAGTCTGCAACACAGACATTGGTGCTATATATAATACCACTAGTCTATTTTATTTAAATTCAACAGATGCAACAGCTAAAGTCAATGTCAGCGGTGTATTGTTCTATGCTTATCCGACTACTGTAGTTAGCGTTGGTGTTGATGTCTCGGCTAGTCCTAGCACACAAGGCAACATCGGTTTTGACGAGGATCGATTCGATCAAGGGACACTATCTATGCCTGGCACACTGAGCATAGATGCAGATTCAGGGTGGATCACCGGATTCTTGCCTGCACAGATAGCAGCATCAACAACCTATCAATTTATTGTTAACGTATCCAAAAGAGATTATCCAGAATATTTTTCTAACAAATTGTTTACATTGACTATCTTAGGTAGCTTAAACAACACTGTCAATTGGTTGACCCCTGGTTATCTTGGTACTATTCAAAATGGCTCAGTCAGCGATCTATCTATCACGGCATTCAGCACACAAAATAAACAGGTCTATTACGTATATACCCCTGGCGCTTATCTTAACTTACCGCAGGGATTACGGCTACAACCCGATGGTTTGATCAGTGGTCGCGTGAGTTTTGAATTGTTCAGTTTAGATGCTGGACTGACTACATTTGATAGTGACTTCACTGGCGACCCGCAGACAACATTTGACCAAACCTATCGATTCAGTGTTGATGCGATCACATTCGATGGCACAGCATCTAATACCCGAGTGTTTAGTATCTATGTCCGAGGCCGTAATATTAAACCATATGAAAATCTTTACTTAGAAGCCGCACTAAAACCCTATCAGAGATTAGAATATCGAGATATCACACAGGATCAATCAGTGTTTCCGCCTGAGTTAATTTATCGTGCAACAGATCCGTGGTTTGGCATCAGTGACACTATCAGGACCTTATTCTTACCTGGACTAAGTCCGACGACGATGGCCACTTATGTTACAGCTTTACAAACTAATCATTTCCTTAAACGCCTATTATTTGGTGATATAAAAACTGCCGTTGCTCGTACAGATGGTGTTTATGATGTCATAGAGAATGCTACTGGCGAAGTCATTGGCACTTATAATATCTATACCTCAATATTTGTGCCCACAGATTTCACCAGGGGATATACGGTGTTATCTGGTGCAGTTCCTAGTGGAACCACAGTGGGTGATCAGCATATTAAATATGAAGTGGTTTATTTAGACGTCTTAGATGAAAATAGCAATGCACAAGGTGAAGCGCCAGCAGATACTATAAATCTAGCAGGAGTTATTACTAATCCATATCTTGACAATGGTAATAGTTTTGTCATAGCTAACCCTAATGCGTTTAATAACATGCGCGATGCGGTGATTAGTTCAGTCACCTATGCAAACAAAGGTGCACTACCAGACTGGATGACCAGCACACAACCTAATGGTAAAGTCTTAGGCTATACTCGTGCCGTGGTGTTAGCCTATACTGATCCAGGGGCTAGTGAAACAATCGCTTGGAGACTAGCACAACGAGGATATAGCCTAAACGAACTTAACTTTACTGTTGATCGCTATCAACTTGATAATAGTTATAGTGCCAACTATGATATCGCAGCCAATGCATTCATTACCAGCACAGAAACAACCTTCGATCGCTATCCAGCATTATTGAATATATTTAAAAACGTTGGTACTGTAAACTATGCTGTTAATACTGCTTTTGAAGAAATCAATGAACGTGCTGTATCAACTATCATCAGTAATGGTGGATTAGATGGTATTACTAGCTTCAGCACAGGTGATACTCTAGTGTTCTTTGAACAGGAATTTAACTCAGGACAAGACATAGGTGACAGTTATAATCAAGGATGGACTAACACCACAGTACCGTGGGACGATCCTGATGTCAGTGATGCTGACTGGGACGCAGATGGCACACAAGGTTGGGATTCCGCAGACTATGTTCCGGGCTACAAAGAATGGATAGGATCTAAATTTGTTAGTAATGCCGGCGTTACTACTTATAGCGTCGCTAACCAACGCATGAGCATTTGGAAAGTTATTATAGATGACCAGGGTTTCCTAAGATTAAATTTGGCTAATGTAACAGCTAATATAACCAGGATATCAGCAAATAATACAGGCTACGGCTCTCTTGTGCGAGTTGACAATACCGCTAATGTATTTGTAGGCATGAAAGTTATTGCCACAGGGTTTAATACTACTTCATCTGTTACAGATATTAATGGGTCAACAGTAACGGTTTGGCCAGCAAATGTCAGCACAGTGTCTGGAACTATAACATTTATACCCACATTAAATTATAATCAAACACTATATGTAAGAAATGGGCTGACACATGGCGGTATTAATATCTATTATGATCCAGTTATCAAATCTGATCAATTGATACCAAATTTCAGTGAAATACCACAAGAGATCAGGAATTCTGTTACGATATTTGATGGTAATGGTACTAGATTCTTTGATTATAGAGATAGATATACGGTTCCTGAACAGGGTGATACAGCCTTGATATTCCCAAGAATTAATGTATTTGATTAAGTTTTTGAGCTGTGAAATCAGTAATAAATACACTTGTAGTCTGATAAATAAACACATAACGAGAGATTTTTAAATGAGTAATATTAATCCACAAAACATTGACGGCGCATATCCTATAGCAGGACAGGACAATAACAGCCAAGGCTTCCGTGATAACTTTACTAATACAGTAAACAACTTCACTTTCGCTGCCGCTGAACTAACTGATCTGCAGACGTATGCTATCTTAGCTGCTCCATTGGGATCAGTTGGTCAAACATCTACTGAAAATAATAATACAATAAACTATACTATTATTAGTGAACCACAGTTCAAGAAAGCAGTAGAAACTACTAAATTCATAGGCAATACCACTGCAGGATCTCAGTTTGAAGTTGACTGGAGCCAAGGTCATTTCCAATATGTAGGGGTAACCAGTACAGCCACAATGAGCTTCCTAAGCACTTGGCCTACGACTAATTTACACACTAAATTAAGACTACAAATTACATCATACGGTACCACAGCGATCACACTGCCTGGTGAAGTCAGCCAAAATGTTAATAACATTCAAGGTGTTAGTTCAAACGTCCTAACCGTGGGATCAGGTGTTTATCAATTTGAATTTACGACAAGAGATCAAGGTGCTACTGTTGCTATTAGAGATTTATGGCGCAATTACGATGCTCCGATCGATTTTACTAATTTAGTTGTTAGCGGATACAGTTCTATCTCTGGTAACTTATTAGCAGGCCTATCAAGGTTTGCAGCAATCAATTCAACTCCGATTGGTAACGCAAGTGCGTCAACTGGTGCATTTACCTCACTGTCAGCAAGTAGTATTACTAACACTGGGGTACAAATTGAAACTGGTTATCAACAGATTAAACCAACAGTTGCTAACGTTGCTAATGTTTCAATTAGTTCAACTGTGAATCGTGTGTTAATCCATCCAACTAATCTTCTATCTGCCTTTGGTGGTAGCTTTGGTGCTAATTTAACATTACCAAATACACAAGTTGATGGCACTATTATTAGTATTTCATCAAATGTGACTATGGCTAGTTTATCAGTGATAACTCCGTGGGTTGGAACTAGTGTATCACCTGCAGGCAATACAGCCAGTGTAGTACCGGGTACAGTATCACGCTACATGTATATTGCCGCAGATTCTACTTGGTATAAAATAGCTTAATACTACCAAAAATCATTGACTCCTTATGCTAGATTAGTGTATAATCAAGTATAAGGAGTTTTCTTTTATGCATCCACTAACAAATGATCTGAGCAAGTTAACAGATGATGAACTGTATACCAAACGCAGTGAGCTACAAAATAAATTGGGCTTTGCTTATCGTATGGGTAATAGTGATCTAGTACATCAGCTGAATTTAGTGATCGGTGACTACTTGCTAGAGATAGAAACTCGCAACAAGAAAATGCTGGAAGATGCACAAAAATCAGGCCGTTTAGGACCTGATTCCGACGCAAAAGACATTACAAGATAATGAAATACGACCAATACGGACAGACCTATACAACTAGCAACGAGTTATGTGATCTCTTGTATAAAAATCCCAAACTCGATATCAGTCTATTTCAAGTTGAAGATAGTATAGAATACAATCGCAGTGTAGCAGAACTACACGCTGAACTAGATCTATTAGACAGCTATCATAATATTGATATGTCTGTAGAAGAATTTGATAGAGTATTGCAAACAAATTGGCGCATGCCATTGGAGTATAAAGAGTTAGACATAGCGGCTTATATATTAAAATTATGCCAACAAGAACATGAACTACAACGTGTAGGACAAGAATTATTATTGTATCAAGAACGTAACTTATTTGATCTATTGCGATATTTGAAATATCTGGTAGATACACTAAGAAAGAACAATGTAGTCTGGGGTGTAGGTCGTGGATCAAGTGTGGCAAGTTATGTGCTGTTTCTATTAGGGGTGCATAAGATAGACAGCCTGTATTATAATTTAGACATCACCGAATTCCTTAAATAAATACCTATATATTAGGAGAAACACAAAATGGCAGCAAATCACAGAACAGCTAGAGGACTACCAATTGACATGGATCGTTTAAGATTGGCCAATGAAAGTACTATTGCAGTAGGTAATATGAAAGTCAATGCTCGTGGAGACCAACTTGGTCAAGGCGGTAAAGTTATCAAAACTCGAGCACAACTTATGAATGAAAAAAATAAACTACACGGACAATTAGCAGATGATTTTGAAGTATTAGAATCAACTAATGATGTCATAGAAGAAGCAGTATCTGAAACCCAAAAGCAAACTGCTTCTGTATTACAACCTACAGTTGATCATGACACTCCGGTAGCAGAATCTAGTTCTACCCCAGCTTATGTCAAACCTCGAGGTAGTTTTGCGGATTCAGTAGCTAAAGAAACAGAAGTCACGCAAGAATTATTAGATCCTAGCATTATTCAATCAAATAAAACAACAGGTATTCAACGTATTTAAGGAACATTATGTCAGCTTACGATCCTAAAAAAATCAAAAGTTTTCGAGCACTTCAGAACTATATTATAGTTACTGATATGAATTTCAAAGAAAAACTTACCAGTAGTGGAATCATCATCCCCAACAGTGATGGTAAACTGGAAGGCATCCACGCCCGATGGGGTAAGGTATATGCTGTTGGAAACCATCAAAAAGATGTTCGTGTTGGGCAATATGTTCTAGTTAAACATGGACGCTGGACCCGCGGCACACTAATTGAAGATCAAGAAGGTGAAAAGACTATTCGCCGAGTTGATGATGCTGATATCCTCTTAGTCAGCGACGACCCCATGCAGGACGAAACCATCGGCCAAGGACTGTGATTGGACGACGAAGTAAAATACGTTCCCCACGAAGTAGTAAGTGTAATCAGAAAATTGGCACGAGAAGCTAGTAGTCCGTATTCTGATGGGTTCACTGCCTGTGCTTACAAACATGATTTATATGTGTTAAAATGTTTCATAGAAGATCAATATAATAGTTGCCCAGAATTTCCTGAACAGGAACGAGAATGGGAACAAATTCGATTAATGGAGATACTCAAAAGAAAATGATGATATTAACCTTGACTATTCTTGCAATATTTGTTATAGTAGTATTATTAAACATTGGCAAAGACCGTGGTTGCTCGGGCAGTTGCTGTCAAGGCCGTAAACCGTGTGATTGTAAGGATAAAGATGACTAACTTAGATCAAGCAGTGATTGATTTACACAATACAGCAAGAACAATTGAAAAAGAGTTAGGTACAGGCAAACTCAGTATCGAGTGTCGTCGTCTGGCAGATAGACTTTCAGAATGCATTAATCCGATGCCAACAACAGAATATCAAGGTAAAGGTGATCAATGAAACAATTATGGGTAGAACAATATCGTCCAAAAGATATTGAGGGGTATGTGTTTCGCGACGAAGCACAACGTGATCAAGTTAAGCAATGGATCAAAGCAGGAAGTATTCCACACTTGCTATTCAGTGGAGCAGCCGGCATTGGTAAAACTACTTTAGCCAAAATCTTAATCAATGCCTTGAATATCGATGAATATGATGTGTTAGAAATCAATGCATCACGCACCAACAGCGTTGATGATATCAGAGACAGCGTGGTAAACTTTGTCAGCACCATGCCATTTGGACAATTTAAGATTGTTCTATTAGATGAAGCTGATTATCTGAGTCCAAACGCACAAGCGGCCCTGCGTGGCGTCATGGAAGAATATAGTCAAACAGCACGTTTTATCATGACGTGTAATTATCCACACAAGATCATTCCAGCACTGCACAGTCGTTGTCAGGGGTTCCATATCGAGAAAGTCGACCACACAGAATTCACAGCACGTGCGGCAACGGTGCTGGTAACAGAAGGTGTTGAGTTTGATATTGACACATTAGACAGCTATGTCAAAGCAACATATCCGGACCTGCGTAAATGTTTGAATTTACTACAGATGAATACCGTAGATCTTAAACTCAAACGCCCAAGCGAAACAGGCACAGGCACAGCAGATTATAAACTTGCTATGGTAGATTTATTCAAATCAGGTAAGATCCGTGAAGCAAGAACATTACTTGCGGCACAGGCTCGTCCAGAAGAGATGGATGAAATATTCCGTTGGATGTATGACAATCTTGATATGTGGAGTAAAACACCAGAAGGGCAAGATGAAGCTATACTTGTTATCCGTAAAGGTTTGGTTAATCATGTTAGCTGTGCTGATGCAGAGATTAATCTTTCAGCAACTCTAGTGGAGTTAAGTCAAATTGGCTAAGTTAGACATTTACTTATTAGCTACCTATGTAGCACGTCCTAAAAATCCTCGCCATACTAGTCGTGCTGGTTATATTAGTAATCCCGACAATATCCAATACGATGAAAATTTAGAGATTGTTCGCGGATGGCGTGATCGATACATGAAATATAGTGTGGTACTAGATCTTACCAACGAAAAGATTGTTAAAAATAGTTTTCACAATAGTAAGACATTTGAAGAATTGTTCGCACACTATCATGAAGGTTTTGGTGAATATATCGAACAAACAGTTAATGAATTAAATGCGTCGCTCCAACTTAAAGGATAGTGGCGCTCGTGGTTGGTTCATCGGCGACTTTGACAGTGCAGCCCATAGAACCAAAGATTTTGAAGTAACCTATCAAAAGAATCCTCGTAGTCAAACTGCTAGTCATATTCATAAACTAGCCTATGAAATTACTTTAGTCATCAGTGGTCGTCAGATTTGCAATGGTCAGATGTTTGAAGCAGGGGACATCTGCATCTTAGAACCCGGAGATATTAGTCAAATCGAATATCTTGAAGAAACAGAAGTTGTTACTATTAAAACACCTAGTGTTCCCTCAGATAAGCATTACCTGTAGTTAAATTTCACCATAGATCGATAGAATCTCCCTCACCGCAGGATGTCTTGCGATATCTCTTTGACAAAATTCAACACCGGCTACGTACTTACTCTGTTGGTACTTTTCAACAAGACTCTTAAAGTCTAGTAATCCGTTGTCTTTGTCACAACGATCTGCCTGACGTGTATCACCTGTTACAACAATTTTAGAACCTTCACCGAGTCGCGTTAGGAGCATCTTTATCTGTCCAGGAGTGGCATTTTGCATTTCATCTGCAACGACCCAAGCCTCCTTAAATGTGCGACCTCTCATATATGCTAGGGGAGCTATCTCGATTACCTGTTCATCTAGCATACGGGCTACTTCTCTAGGACTGTAATACTCTTGTATTACATCAAACAAGGGTCTGGTCCATGGTTCCATCTTTGCTGTTATATTGCCTGGTAGGAAGCCGTGCTTTTCATCGTCCACTCCTACCGCCGGACGTGTTAGAATAATTTTACTTACTTGGCCTTCCTTAAAGGCCTTGACTCCTGCCTGCATAGCTAACATTGTCTTACCAGTGCCCGCAGGGCCGGTAGCAAATACAATGTGTTTATTTGTATTAGTTAATAATTCAATATAAGTTTCTTGGTTTAGGCTTTTTGGAATTAGTGTTACTGTCTTTCTCTGTTGAACGTATTGGTTAAAACTAAGTGTGTTGTTTACTTCTACTGCTGCTAGGTGTCTACTGTTAGTTCTACGTTTTGACAAGTGAATTACTCCTTTGAAGTGTTTGTAGATTAAAGGTATCTACAAAGATATTTAAGGAGGAGAATTTTATTTTTTAGTGACTAGTTTAATTTTAAAATCACAGGCTAAATATTAAGCTGACCTGGACCATTCTGCATAGATCCTGTTGTTATCCCAACAGCAGGTTATTAACTTAAATCCAAATAGTTCTGACAATTTTACATGTTCATCAATTGACCATGGATAGAATTCTATATCCTTGCACTCTTCATTACCGTGATCGGCTAAACCAGGATTACATCGCCAATATATGCGTGCAGTAGGGTTGAGACAATTAACCACACAGGCGATTTGATTCATGATAGTTAACTTTTTACCAAAATTAATACTGCCCAAGCATAGTGCAACATCAAATTTTTTGGATATGTTAAATTCTTCTATACTAACTTTGTAGTCAGCACTATCATTAGCAGGATCTATTCCTGTCAGGTTACATATACGAGATTTGAATTCATTATGCCCACAACCGACATCTAGGACTAGTTCGTTTGGTTGAATTTTATCTGCTATGGCCCAACCGGAATATTTGTATTGTGACATCTTTGGTTGCCAAATACTGGAAAAATAATTGTTAAGGTCTTCTTGTTTCATATATATAATTATATGAACTTACCTAATCACATATTTTTCACTGGTGCTCCAGGTTCACGCTGGAGTGGCATAGCACAGACTATAGAGTCTATACCCGGATTCAATATCAGCGATCGTAATCTCGATCGTGAATATACACATAATATCTACAGTGGACACAAAGGTGCTTATTTTGGTCATGGCATGGAATGTATATTAATCACCAATGGCAACTATATAGATCGACAATGGTCAGAGCCTGGCGGTACAAAGCTAATTAAAAGCCACGAGTGGGCATTTCATTTAGAACGTATACGTAAAAAGAAACAGTGGAAGAATAGTTGGGTTATGATGGTATATCGTCCGGATATGTCCTGCTACAGCTGGTGGCACGAAGCGGGTGGGTTTAATATTAAATACCCAGATTATAGTGCTTATAAAGACAGCAATACCATGTTAACTGAAATAATTCGTCAAAATGTCGCAATTTTAGAATATGGAAAGATAAATAACTGTAAGTGGGAGTATTTCACATCTAGTTGGATTAAAGATAACTTCGACGCAGATATTAATGTAACTAACGTCTGGCCAGATATACTAGTTACATTGATAAAATAACGTTATTAAAGGAAAATAAAATGGATTCAAAACAATTTGTTGCTAAATTAGCACAAGACAATGAAGCACTATTTCAAGCTAGTGAAATGAACGTTGAAGCATACTTTGCTTCACAACCAAGCCAAGAAGCGTTAGTAGAACACTTCATTGGTCGTATGGTTAACGAACGCATGAACATGGTTGAAATCGCAAACAAAGTAGCTACAGCTCCAGCCTCAACAAGCACAGAAGATCTAGCACTATTAAGCAAACAAGCACTCGACGAAGCTAATCACTTCCGTATGGTTAAAGAAGTTATTGAACACATCACAGGCAAAGAAGTTAATGTTGAAGAGGCTATTGCATCTGAAACAGCTAAACCAACTGCTAAAGGTGCTGCTCTACTAGCAAAATACGAAGCACAAAACGACCCATTAGCACTAGCTGCATATCAGTTCATTGCTGAAGGCCGTGCTGAACGTGTATGGAACAAAATGTCTGAATGTATTCAAGACGAATTCATCTCAACAACATACGCTAAGATCGCTAAAGATGAAGGCTTCCACAGCAAGATTGGTGCTAGAGCACTAGAACTTCTAGCTACAGATGCTGAAACACAAGCACGTGTTGAGCATATCGCTCGCACAATGCGCATGGATTTGTTCGCTGTATCATGCATGAATACAACTGCAACTCCAGAAGCTGTAAAATTAATGGATGCTGCTTACTAAGCATAATTAATTGTATAAGTTTCAAGAAAAAGGGGCTTAGGTCCCTTTTTTATTCTCTGAGGATTTAATGAAAGATTATACAGTTGTTATCAAATGGTGTAGTGCTAGTATTATTTTAATCGCAATGGTATTCCATGTATTAGGGCTAACTCCGTGGAACAGTATACTACAACTAATAGGAGCTGCAGGCTGGACCTATGTGGGGTATAAGTGGAATGAGAAGGCCATCATGATGAACTTTCTTCCACAATTCTTTATTATCATTCCTGGTTTAATCTATCTATTTTATTTTAAATGAAAATAGCCATCACACAACGTCAACTAACTGTCAGAGGTATCACCTACGATTGTTTGGAACAAGGATGGTTTCGTTTCCTCCAAGGTCATGAACTTATTCCTATTCCAAATATACCTGGTATAGATGTAGATGTTGATATGATCGTGTTCACCGGCGGCGATACCAGTGATGACCGAGAACAAACTGAAAGAATGTTATTTGACTATGCTATAACAAATAATCTACCTATGCTAGGAGTGTGCCACGGAGCATTTTTTCTTAACAGAATGCATAATGGAAATAATCAAAGTATACTAGGTCATCAAAATACAGACCATCCTGTTAAAATAGGAAAAGATTTCTATATAGTGAATAGTTATCATTCAGGTTGTATTTTTGAGCTAGGCGACGAACTAGATGCATTTGCCTGGGCGGATGATTTTGTTGAAGGATTTAAACATCACACCCTGCCCATATGGGGATTAGTATGGCATCCTGAACGTATGGAACGTCCTATTATTCCGCAAGATCTTAAGGATTTACTATATGGCTAAGATGTTAATCCTCACAGGACCACAAGGTGCTGGCAATCATCTATGGAGTAAAATATTCAGCTTACATCCTGAAGTCTACGGGTGGAAAACACTATTAGAAAACTACTGGGAAGCGCACAGATTTGCAGAACCATTTGCTCGTCATTGGCGTGATCATACTTTACTTAAATCATTTGATTGGACACAGAGTGAATATTATTTTACCAGCATCAGTCTACCATTGGGCATCGTCGGGCATGACGTTAATCCTATATGGATGCCTGATCTACAGGGTTTTGCCGCAACAGTGTTGGGTTGCGGAGTGGAAGTTGAAATAGCAGTAGTTGGTCGCGATCAAACAATATTAACTAATCAACAAACACGTATCCGCACACAACCTACACTGCCCTTGTTCTTAGAACAATTACCAAAAATTTGGAATCCAACATTCTTGTCATATGAATTGTTGTATTTGTATAAGCAAGATTATCTTAAAAGTCTAAAATTAAATATTCCTGTAGCCTGGGATGATCCCAGCATCAACACTATTTTAGAAAATGACAGTAATCTAAAATACATACACTATGTAGACGAGTATATTTTAGATAATGGTAATAAACAAGGTATAACATTTAAGACACGCCCATGAAAAAGTTATTAATCATCACAGGCCCACAAGGGTCAGGCAATCACCTATTCAGTCGCATATTCAGTATGCATGAATGTGTGGGTGGGTGGAAGGAACTAGTAGACAAATACTGGGTTCCCAGTGACTTAGAGCCTTTTGCTGAGTATTGGGTCTATCCCGAACAATTAACCAACGATGTATTTGATGGACATGAATATTGGCTAGCTAATGTGTCTGTACCTTTTGTCTATGATGGTGTACGTCAGACTCCTAAACTATTAGAAATGGCGCAACGAGCTAAACACCTAGGTATTGATGTAAAGATTGCTATAATAGTCCGCGATCAGAATATACAGGCAGAACAACAGTTACGAGTGCGCAAAGAAGTAACACTACCCATTGCACAAGAATACTATTATAATCACATCTTAACCAGCGATTTTCCGGTGTTTTTCTTAGATAATGAAGCACTTTTCCTACATCGTGAACACTACTTAAAGTATGTCAGCAAATTATTAAGTTTCCCTGTAGATTTTACAAATCCTGATATTTTTAAATTTATCGAAGAAGATCCTAATCGCAAGTATGTTAAACACGTAGATGAATATTGGCTTGACCAAGAAGTATGGGTAGGAATACAGCCTAAGAGTGTCCGAGGTTTAGATAAATAATACAAAAGAGTCCTAAAACTATGAGCAAAGCAATATCAGATGTAATTGAAAATACCAAAGAAATATTCATGACTGATTCAAGTCTTAACAGCCTGTTGGATTTTGAACGTGTATTAGATGAACTTGATCTTTATGTATTTGCTAACTGGAAAGAAGGCGAGCTAGTAGAAGGTCCAGTTTACGAAAAATACTTTGTAACCTGTACATTCATGTGGCCTTACAAGCTAATGCCAGATCCCAGAGGCGGCGAACGCTTGCTAGATTATGATTGTGAAGTTTACTACAGCAAAGACCAATTAGAATATCCAATTAAAGTCGAAGATCCAGACGACTTTGAACCAGGCACTAAGATGCCTAAAATGAAAAAAACTCCCATATGGTTAGTTAAAATAGTCATGCCTAAGAAACTCATGCAGGAAATACAGCAAGGTAGCTTAGAATTGGAAAGTGCTACTCTCGATCTAGAAGACGTTGAAAAAGCCTACGAAGAGGGTGATGATACAGCACAATTTGACCAAAACGAAGAAGAACAAAATGTCCAACAACCAGCACAACCACAATTCTAAACTGTTAAGAGAAAATCTTGAGATGGGCGATTTAGCTCGTCTAGTCCATAACGAACTGCACATTGATGAATACAAGTCAAAGATGGGCACAGATGCAGACGTCTGTGTGGTCAGTTTTAAAGTTGCAGGTAAAGAACCTAGTGCAGATCTAGTTAGCTTCATTGAAAAAGGCTATGACTTTGTGCTCGATGCTGACGTTAGCTCAGGTGAGAAAGAAGGTGGTGATTATCTAGTGTTTGTTGAACTAGAACGCACAGACAAACTACCAGAACAAATCATAGAGATCATGGAAGATATCATGAATCTAACAGAACAAAAGATTGAAGAATGGCGTGTGCGTTATTACAAATCCGCCACTGACAATGAACTTACACAAGAATCATTGGCCAATATTATTCCTTTAACACCAGAAGCATATGATGCAAAATATGGTGATGAAGATGAAGAAGTTGATGCTACAGAACCTGAAGATATAACTCAAGACTTAGACGCTATGAAAGCAGCCGCGGGTGTGCCAGTAACTACAACAGCACCTAAGAATGAATATACGGAGAGCTTGAGAATTGCAGCAGGACTAAAATAATTTAAACGAAAGGATTTCAAAATGGAAATTACCGCAGAAATAATCAAATCACTTTATCCGCAATATAAACACCCAGCAGATCTCGCAGAAGTATTAACTGAACAATTTGAAAAATACGAGATTAACACCGTTAATCGTGCAGCAGGTTTCCTAGCACAGTGCGGACACGAGTCAAACGGATTTACAGTATTAAAAGAAAACTTAAACTATTCAGCAGAAGGTTTAACTAAAATTTTTAAAAAATATTTCCCTACACTAGCAGATGCTACACCATATGCTCGCAATCCACAAAAGATCGCTAATAAAGTCTACGGTGGACGTATGGGCAATGGTCCTGAATCCAGTGGCGATGGCTTTAAGTTTTGTGGTCGTGGTGCTATACAATTAACAGGTCACGACAACTACAGCCAATTTGCTGCATCAGTAGGTATGACCATAGATGAAGCAGTTGCAGACTTAGAAACACTTGACGGTGCTATCGAGTCGGCTTGCTGGTTTTGGAAGAAGAATGGATTAAACGCTATCTGCGATAAAGATGATATCGTTACTATGACTAAACGTATCAACGGTGGTACCATTGGTCTCGACGATCGTAAGAAACACTATGAACACGCCAAGGAACTATTAGCGTAATGTGGATCTTACATTTAATTCCAGATAGTTTCTTAATATGGATAGTCAATATTACCTGTATCGTGGGTTTAGTTGCTACAGTGGGTGGGTTTTTTCTAGGATGGGTTCCATTCGTCAATCGCTATAAAACTCCACTACAGATCCTTGGTGTAGTATTATTAACCGTAGGTGTCTATTGGAAAGGTGGCTATTCAACTGAGATGGAATGGCGTGCTCGTGTTGCCGAAGTTGAAGCAAAAGTTAAGGTTGCAGAAGCCAAAGCAAAGAAAGCTAACGCACAAGTGCAGACTAAGATTGTTACTAAAATAGTTAAGATACACGACAAAGCCAACACAGTTAAAGAAACAATCCGCAGAAATAAAGAAAAAATTAATGCAGAATGTAAACTAAGCGACGAAGCTATTAGTGCTTATAATTCTAATATCATCAAGGAGAAGAAATAATGCGTAACTTACTCCTAGCTGGCGTATTATTATTAACAGGGTGTGCTACATCAGTACCAGTTACAATGAGCTTTCCACAACTACCAGAAGCACTAGATAAACCCTGTGAGCGTTTACTACCACTTGCCGCTGACAAAAAAGAACTTAGCGACCTGTTAGAAAATACCACAGACAACTATGCTCGAGCTAAAGAATGTAATGCCAAGGCCAATGCATGGAAAGAATGGTACGAAACACAAAAGAAAATCTTTGAGGAAGTCAAATGAAAAAACTATTAGTAGCGTTAGCAATCATATCATTGTCAGGTTGTGCGACCATACAACAAACTACATTATACAAAGCGTGGAACATGGCCAAATTTGATAACAATGAATACAGCCAAATCAACAGCATCCGCACAGTGGCTAACTTAGGTGCTGCTAAATGTGGCACACCAGAAGTCATACCTGTAGTAGAAACCCTATGGTATAAGTCAGTGGAATTAAAAAATTATTCAGCTAGCATTCCCCACAACGAAGAAACAGTTAAGATGAGCGGAGAACTGGCAGAAATCATCAAAGGTCTGAATGCGAGATATCACGAGAAGGAACCTGTAAGCCCTTCATACTGCACTCTTAAGTTTGGCGCCATTGAGAAAAATGCAGTAACAATACAAAATGTCATAGGAGCGAAACCAAGATGAGCACATTAGCACAAGCACAAGACTTAGAAGCACAATTTCATGCTGGCGCATTATCAAGAGCTGAATATCAAGAATTATTAGAAGATCTTAAACATACTGCAGCCATTGAAGAAGCCGCAGGTGATTTAAATAAACTATCACAGATACACGAAGTATTAGAAGGATTAAAAAA
>Ga0209296_1001178_pt1 | contig 20721 bp, 19 predicted proteins | sample S_130206_EF_Meta_FD_187319 | JGI IMG/M metagenome (GOLD analysis project Ga0209296, IMG submission 187319) | Freshwater microbial communities from Lake Simoncouche, Canada to study carbon cycling - S_130206_EF_MetaG (SPAdes) (version 2) | ecosystem: Environmental > Aquatic > Freshwater > Lake ...
ACGCCACGGCATCAGCAATCGCTGCACGCGCGAAGGCGTCACTGGACAATGTCTCATCCGCGGAGAGTGCCAATGCAGTGGACAGTCGCTCGCCCGAACCGATACGCGCATCAAGTTCCAAGGCCACCTGTTGCATGGTTTGCTGACGCGCACGCACTTGGAGCCAACCAATAAGCGCAGCCAACCCACATGCGAAGGCGATCGATCCAACCAACCACAACGCGCTGCGACTGGGAACACCAATCGCTGCGGACGCGCCAATCACCCGGCGCTCAATGATGAGGAGGAGCACCACTCCCACCACAATGGACAGCACAAACCAGGACGCAAGCATCCACTCCTGAAGTAGCAGCCGAAGGCGGGCGAGCGCCACGAGTGATCGAATTCGGTCCATGCGAGGCTCCTCTGTGCAAAGTGTATTCGCGTCACCCGGCACATTGCTGAGGATTGTTCGGCAATTACCCCTGCAGGCGCTCCGGGCGTACCCGTTATAATCGCTCTTCTATGCGCCTGACGCGGTCCGCCCTCATCGTCTCGACCCTTGCCCTTGCAACCCTGACCATGGCAACCGGTGCGAACGCCGCTCCGGAACCAGCGGGAGCATGGCTCACCAGCGCGGTGATGCAGGACCCAACCAGTGAGTCCATCAGTGATCTCCGTCAAGAGATCGATCGACTGCGCTTGGAGTTGGCGAAGAAGCAAGCCGACCTTGACGCAGCACTGCAACGGATCAAAGCGCTTGAGACAGGTACCACCGCTGATCCGGCGCCGGCAACCGAACCAACACCTGCACCTGCACCCGCGCCGGCACCTGCAACCGCTACTTCGCCTGCAAAGTCAACTGCACCGGCGGCTCCCGCCAAACCACTTGTCAATCTCATGCCACCGGCACCAATGCCGGCGCCGATTCCTGCAGACCCCACCATCGGGCCAGGCGGATTGATGGCTTCGATGCAAGCCGATTACTTGACGGCCTACCCCACCGTTCCCGATGCCAATGACAGCAAACAACTCGCTCTCCACTTGCGCGGACTTCAGAATTGGTGCGTGAAAGCCAATCGCGAGAACACGAAGCAATTCATCTGGGTTGGCCGCGTGGATCAAGGAACTATTCAAACCAACGGCAAGAACGTTTCGTTCATGGCCACGTTCGTGAATAGCAATCGTTACTTCACGGTGCCGATCACCGTTGACCAAAGCGTGATTGCACGCGTCCGAACCCGTAATGGCATTGATCCTGGCGATCTGGCCTTCAGCGGTATTGTGCAACCGCGCGTGCGCGTCAACAGCCGGCGGCCCGCGCCGAGTGCGTTCGAAACTCCTTACATGCTGGCGCCGTACATTGAATTCTTCTTCTCATTCAATGTGAAGAGCATCGTGCCAGCTGCTGGTCCGTCTCGCTGATGGCATGCGCCAGCAACGGCGCGCTGATTCATGAATCCTGATGACCATGTGTGCCTCTGCTTTCGAGTCAGCCAGCGCAAACTGGTGAACTTCATGGAGCGGGAACGCCCGCGGGTAGCCAGCCAGCTGTCCGAATGCCTTGGAGCAGGTACCGGATGTCAGTGGTGTGTTCCGTTTCTCCGCAAGCTGCATGCGCAATGGGAGCGCGGCGAGGTGCCGCAACTCACCGTGGCACCTGCCGAGTACGCCGCGCGACGAAGCCAGTACCGAAGTTCCGGGATTCGTTCCGAACCCGCTACCAGTGAAATCGACCCTTCTGCCCCAGTGGACGTTGCAGTTGAGACTGAGTCGCAATATCATTCCGGCAGAGCATCAATGCCTGGACGCAACGACCCATCCCAGCCCATTCGCGTCCCGCTGACCCAGTTGCGGCGCGGTCAGCGGGCGATTGTCGATTGCTCAGAACTGACCGACCTCCCGGAAGGCGATCGTTGCCTGCTCCATGCCATGGGCATGCACCACGAATGTGAAGTGCGAGTCTGCCGACCAGGGACGCCGTGCATTGTTCAAATCGATAGCACACGCCTGGGAATCTCCGGAGATGTTGCTCGGAAGATCTTCGTGACGCCGATTGCCGACTCGCCGGGTTCGTCCGGCGCCCCGGAAACGCGCGCGTGACGTCCAGCCCCACCGCACCCGGCGCCGGTGGCCGCGACGGAATCCCGCGCATTGCGGTCCTTGGCAATCCGAATACCGGCAAGACCACGCTCTTCAACCGACTGTGCGGCATGCGTGCTCGCACTGCAAATTTTCCGGGGTCCACCGTTGAGGGACGGATCGGCACACATCGCGCACCGGACGGTCGGGCCGAGTTGCAACTGGTTGACCTTCCGGGCACCTATTCGCTGACGATCGATATGCCCGAAGCACGCGTGTGTCGCGACTGCCTGAGCGGCTCGCTTGATGGCATTGAACCGAACGCCATGCTGGTGGTGGTGGATGCCACCAACCTCCGCCGCAACTTGCAGTTTGCAGCGCAAGTCCTGCTGCACCGACATCCGGCGGTGGTGGCGCTCAATATGTGGGACGTGGCACGCACGCGCACCTCGCGCGTTGATCCGGCAGAGCTTGCGCGCCGACTTGGATGCCCGGTCGTTCCCGTTTCTGGCCGAAGCGGCGAAGGACTCGCAGCGCTTGACGTTGCACTCGACACCGTCACCACCCTGCCGTTTGAAAGCGATGCGTTGATTGCGCGCTTACAGAAGTTGCCGCCAGCGGAAGCAACCCCCGCTGCACTCGCCGCGTGGTCCACCAACGTCGTGCGCGCTGCCACCACGGAAACTGCAGCCATTGATGAAGATCGGGGCGCGCTCATTGATCGCATTGATGCGGCACTCACCCATCCACTGTTGGGAATTGGGGTGTTTCTTGCCATCATGGCCGCGCTCTTTGCGGCGATCTTCTTGGTGGCATCGGTACCAATGGACCTGATTGACTTTCTGTTTGGGCGTGTGGCGGACGGCGTTCGCGCCGCACTGCCGAACGGCATCATTGCCGATCTCTTGGCCGATGGCGTGCTGCGCGGTATCGGCGGAGTGCTGGTGTTCCTGCCGCAAATCTGCCTGCTGTTCTTCTTGGTGTCGTTGCTTGAAGATTCTGGATATTTAGCGCGCGCAGCATTTGCGGTCGATCGCGTCATGCGCCGCTTTGGTCTCAGCGGGCTTTCGTTCGTGCCGCTCCTCTCGAGTCACGCGTGCGCGCTGCCGGGAATCATGAGTACCCGGTTGATCCGCGATGACCGCGAACGCCTGGCCACCATTCTGGTTGCGCCATTCATGAGTTGCAGCGCGCGACTGCCCGTATACGTGTTACTCATCGGAATTCTTTCCATCGGCAAGCCCGCGTGGTTTGCGGGTGTTGCCTTTGCGGGCTGCTATGCGCTGGGCGCAGCGGCCGGACTCTTCAGCGCGCTCATTGCGCGGCGCACCATTCTGCGCGGCCCCGCGCGCGCTTTGGTGCTGGAATTGCCGCCCTATCGACGCCCAAGCATTCGAAATGCTGCATTGGTCACGTGGGACCGCGCCAACGTCTTTATCCGTAATGCGGGCACCACCATCTTGGCGATCTCGATTGTCATGTGGTGGCTGAGCGCATTCCCCCGCGTGAACGGCGACGCGCACGCGCAACAAGCGGGAAGCTTCGCCGGACAGATTGGCGATGCACTGCAACCCGTCTTTGCTCCACTCGGGTTCGATAGCCAACTGACCGTTGGTGTGATGACCAGTTTCATGGCGCGCGAAGTCTTTGTGAGCACCATGGGCGTGCTGGCCGGCGCAGGAAGCGGCGCGGATGTCAGCGATCAAGGCGTGCTCGAACAGGTCGCCACCATGGCTCGCACGGATGGCACGCCGGTCTTCAATACAGCAACATCGGCGGCAGCCTTGGTGTTCTTTGTGCTGGCCATGCAATGCCTGCCGACACTGGCAGTCACCCGGCGCGAGACGGGATCATGGAAGTGGCCCGCGTTGCAATTGGGCTGGATGACCATTGTTGCGTATGGGGCGGCGTTTATCACCTACACAGTGGTCTGCATGGCCACAGGAGTCCACTGAATGCCTTGGAATGACTGGCAATTTCTAGTTGCAACGGGCGGAGCCGTGCTGGCCCTGGCGTTCGTCATCAAGCCACTGTTGGCGAGTCGCAAAAGTGCTGCGTGCGGAGGCTGCGGGCCAACGCCGACGAACCGAGCGAAGCGGACCGCACTCACCATTGGTAACACTGAGCAGGACCAAACGCGCTGACACTGCACGTGTACATGCCGTACTGCTCCCGGTGATTGCGTAGTAGCAACTGCTCCCGGTGATTGCGTAGCACCAATTACTTCTTCAATAGCGCACGCACCATCAGTAGATCTGCTGGCGTGGTCACCTTGATATTGCGCGGATCGCCATCAACAACGATGACTTCTGCGCCAAGGCGCTCCACCAGCATGGCGTCGTCAGTCGCTCCATCAAGCCCCGGCTGCGCGTAGGCGCGGCGCAACAGTTCAGCGCGGAACACCTGCGGGGTCTGCACCGCAACCAGTCGTTCGCGCGGAATGGTGCCCACTACTTTGCGACCACGAACCTTGGTGGAGTCAGAGATTTCGCCAAGAATCATGTCAGAAATGGCGTCTGCTTCCTCGGCGTCCACTGCGTCTTCAGAAACCTTCTTCAAGGTGGAAGTCACTGGATCGCCAGGAATCACTGCATCATGTACGCGCGCTGCATCAAAGACGCGGGCAATCAACTCTTCACTGGCCATCGGCCGCGCCCCGTCATGAACAGCCACGTGCGTGCAGTCAGCTGGTACCTCGGCAAGCGCATTACGAACGGTTTCCCAACGCTCCACAGTGCCGCCCGCCACCACCTTGGCACCGTGGAAACCCAATTGATTGCCATAACGATCCCGGAACGCGTCAACTTCATCGGGCGGTGCTGCAACGATGATCACGGCAACATCTTCGCGCCGCGTAAAGAGTTCAACAGTGCGCAGGATCATCGGGCGCCCGCCCACATCTTGCGCAAGCTTGTCGACGCCGCCAAATCGGCTACTGCGTCCCGCTGCTGGAATGATCACGGCTACGCGGAATGCGTTCATTTGCTACTCCATTGCGCGGGTGCAGGAAATTGTGGGCGTTGCAGCGCCATGAGTGTCATGGCAGTACCAAAGTTGCGGGTACGTGGAAAGACGCGGTCGTCCCACGTTCCGTCTTGGTCACGCACCGCAAACAGCAACTGCTCGAATTGCCGCCGATATTCTGGGCGTTCCGCCGCGGGAAGCAATTCAACGGCGTCGCACGCGTTGTAGAAACCGAAGAAGAAGTAGTACGGCGCAACGCCGTACGGGCCCACGTGTGTTCCTGATTTCTTACGGCGAATCTCCAATTGCCGCCAGTTATCTAGAAATGCGTCCACCGCGCGGCGAACACTGGCAACGTCTGATCGACCCGCACGCAGCAACACGCTTTCGCTGCAAACCATCCGTCCGATCGCTCCAGGGATGGAACGAGCCGGCTCACGGGTCTGTCGCTGTGCGCTGTATGCAAAGTTTCCGTCTTCCGTCCTGCAGCGCTGTAACGCATCAAGGGCGCGCGTGACCACTGCCCCGTCCACTGGGAATCCCTGTGCCTGTGCTTCAAACAGCACTTGCAAACATGGGGGCGTCATGAACGGCGACGCGGGCGAAGGTGTCTCAATACCAGGTTGCCGCGCGTAGTTCCAGCCACCGACTTCAGGAATCTCAGTCTTCTGAATGGCATCCAAGTACCAGCGCAGTGCTGCGTCGGTTTCCGTCTCCATTCCGGCGGGCACCACTTTGGCGGCACGCAGCACTAAGAGGAAACGCGCTCCGTAGCAGTAGCCCCAACCGCGCACGTCATAGCCAGCCTCGTACACCGGGTTCATGAGCGGCTCGCGGATCCCGGCACAGATGAACATGCAAGCATTACGAACCGCTTCTTGCCGCGCAGCATCCGATGCATATCCGGGCGTGCGCACCAAGCATTCGCCGACGATTCCAGTTCCGCCGATGCGGTAGCCAACCGGAATCTCGCCGCCGACGCGGTACACGCCTTCGTACGGCCACTGCGCTTTCGGGGTGCCTTCTTGCGCTGAAAGGAGGAAGGCAATTCCCTTCTGAACCGCCGACTCAATGGCAGCGGCATCCGGTGGAACTGGTGGCCCAAGTGGCGCAGCGGCGGCAGCATCACGCGCCGTGACGGGCTGCACATCGCCAGCGAAAGCGCGTTCATGCAACATGCAGAGTGCGGCAACGCTGGCAACAGTGGCAACGGTTCCGATACGGGTCAACGCGGCGATCTTCATGCTGACTCCTCCGGCGTTTCAACCACCTGTACCGCTGCAGCGCCCGCGCGCGGCGAATACAAGTGGACATGCATGTCACCAAAGGTTCGAACTTCTGGACCGTTGAAACCAGCGATCGTTCGCTCATCGCCTTCTAAGACATACGGCAAACGCAACACCATCCAACCGCGGTCACCCATCGCGCCACGCAGGCGCGCGCACTGGTCCAAAATGCGTCGCTTGCCGCTGGTCTGTTCCGCGATCGGATACGGCGGATCGACAAAGATGACGTCAACCACTTCCTTCAGTTCCGCCAGGAGCGCGGGCGCAAGCGCGTCTGCTTGCAGCGCTCGTGATCGCGCGCCGAGACCAAGCATGTCAATATTCTTGCGCATGCAGTCATAGACGCCACGGTCGCGTTCGACAAAGATGGCAAACCGAGCGCCGCGGCTCAACGCCTCAAGACCCATGGTGCCAACGCCCGCAAAGAGGTCAAGAACCACGGCATCCTCAAACCAGCCACGCAGGATGTTGAAGATGCTTTCCTTGACCCGGCCGGTCATCGGACGCGTCACTTCCTCGCCGCTGGGGGTGTGGAGAATCCGCGAACGATGCTCGCCGCCCATGATTGTTACGCGTGAATGCACGGGTTGAGGATACGTCCTGCTACATTTCCACGCGCGTGCCGCAGCCTTTCGACCAACTTCCATCAAGCGTTCTTGCCCTGTCGCGGGCGGTACGGATTGGGGGCGGCCAAGTCCCCGCGCTGCTGGTTCATCCTTACTTTGATCGCAACACCGGCAAAGTGCTGCGACCTGCGCCCGTACTGGTTTGGATGCACGGGCGAACCGTCACCAAAGAACTTGATCCCGGCCGTTACCTCCGACTGGCGCGCGCGGGCATTGCCACCTGTGCTCTTGATCTGCCCGGGCACGGCGAACGTCTGGATGCGCTGCGACAAGCGCCAGAGGAAACGCTCGGGGTGGTCGAGCAGATGGTTGGCGAACTTGATGCAGTGGTTGCCGACCTGAATGCTTCCGGCGAACACCTCGGCTGCAAGCGCGCCTTGGGTGGCATGAGCGCGGGCGGCATGGCGGCGCTGGTTCGCCTGACACGCCCGCACACCTTTGATGCCGCAGTAGTGGAATGCACCACCGGAAGCTGGCGCTGGCAGCAACATCGCGCGATGTTTGATGCAGCCCGAGTGGCGGCCATGAATCCGATTGATCACCTTGAACATTGGCGGGAAATCCCGCTCTTGGCTCTGCATAATTCCGAGGACGAATGGATCCCCGTGGACGGCCAACGTGAGTTCATTGAAGCAGTGCGGGCACGTGCAACTCACCCAGAAGTTGTTCAGTTTCATGCGTATGGACCAACCGGCGCGCCGTTTGAACATGCCGGATTTGGACGGATGGCCTCGGACGCCAAGGAACGAGTCACCGGATTCCTGACCGGTGCCCTCTCCGCTACTGAATGACCGCTCAGACAGAATTTGGGTTATTCAGCAATGGGATGCTGCCGTAAATGCCGTATCGTCTAGGGATCCATGTTTACTCCGATGACCACGCCAACGACTACGCCGAACTTCACGCGCGCGCTCCGCACCCCCACCCCGCGTGCGTTCACCATTGTTGAACTCTTAGTGGTGGTGGGCATCATTGCGCTTCTCATGGGAATCTTGGTCACTGGCGTTCGCGGAGCCATTGGAAGCGCGCGCAAGACCCGTGAACTCAACGGCCTGCGCGGCGTGTACGCAGCGTGGTACCAGTACGCCAATACCTATGAAGAACAGTTGCTGCCCGGGTTTCTTGACGAAACCACACAGGTGAACTGGAAGGTCAGTTACACCAATTCATCCTCGACCACGGTTGCTCGATCACTGTCGCAGACCTATCCGTGGCGCCTCGCGCGCTTCATGGATGATCCGTACGGAACGCTGGTGAGTTACATCGAGTCTGACAATGCAGATGCGAACAGCGATGTCAGTGGCGAGTGGGATGGCGCACCCACTCACCCAAGTTGGATGTCCGCTGCCTTCGGAGCGCCGGGTAGCACCCTCGCCCTGCAGCCCGCATTCGCCTACAACGCGTACTACATGGGTGGCTGGTACCAGTCCTCCAACGGAGTTTCGGCACCCGCATTTGCGGACGCCGGCTGGAGCACCGCGGACGGCAGTGCAGTCACCGGTCGCTTGGTGTGCACCCGACTTGCCAATATCGCGCGCACCTCGGAAGTGATCGTCTTCGCTTCGAGCGCCCTGCGCGCGCCAGGCAACTATCGCCCCGGCGTGAACCCGGAGGATCGCATTCCCGGTAACTCATGGATCGTGCCACCAATGCTTGGGGCAACTGCTGTTTGGGAGCCGTTCATGGGCTCGCAACAAAGCATCACCATGGCTGAGTCTGAGGGAGGCACCGCATCCTTCATGCGTCAATCAGGAATGACTGATTCCGGCGTGCTTCAGGTGAATACTGTGCAGGGCGTTCCGGTGCGCCGCCACAACTTGTTGATCGCCACTGTGAAGGCCGATGGCAGCACTGAAAGCGCCAGTGTCGGCGCACTGATGGACATGCGCGCTTGGATCGATGCGGCAGATCGCGCCGACTTCTCGCACGCGGACAACTGAAACTTCAGGCTTCGTGGCGAGTAGAGAGCACGTCGCTCAGCGACGTTGCTCAATCGTTCCGATACGCACGACTGCAACTCACTCAGACGTGCTGAGGAGCACCGATCTCTGCGGGAGCATGTTCATGCGTGTGATTCGGATCGGTCGACGGCTCGTGATGACTACGCGGCGGCGGCGCTGTGCCAAAGGTGAGCTGCGCCACGGCGATCATGGTCTCTAAACGGCCAAGCGTGTTCTCGCGCTGCGCACCGTATCCCATGAACGGGAACAGCGAAAGCAACGCAACGACCAGTCCGGATGCGGTTGCCACCAGCGCCTCACCGATACCACCGGAGATAGCGCGCGGATCAACCATCGCCCCGCCACCACCAAGCAACTCAAAGCTGCGAATGATTCCCGTAACGGTTCCCAGAATCCCGAGCATCGGTGCGGCAGTGATGATGGTGGACAGCGTGGCCATGCAACGGTCCATACGAATGCGCTCGGCTTCCACCGAACCCACGGCGACCGCATCGCTGGCGCCGTCGTTGAGGAGCGCCGTGGCTACCCGCGAGTACACGGTGTCACTGGTCCCAGCCAACGCATCCACGCGGGCACGATCGCCGCGTCGGAACGACTCCATGAGCATCACAAACCCACGCTTGGCGCCGGGACCGTTCTGCTTGAACCAAAAAACCCCGCGCTCAAAGGACACGGCCACGGAAACGACGCTCAGGATGAAGAGCGGCCACATGACGGGTCCGCCGCGGTGCATCAGTGCTAAGAATGAATCGATCATGGTGGGTGGGGGCCGCGGGACGCGCGGCGAGTGGGGAATCATACGGAGTTCGGTACACTCCGCGGAATGACCGCGCTCGGCACGCACGCAACGGATTCCCAACTCATTATTGAGGTCGAAACTGCGCTCAATCAGGCGCTGGCCGATCATCTCTTGGCGCCCAAACTGCGCGAAGCGATGCAGTACGCGGTGCTGGGAGGCGGGAAGCGCGTGCGCCCGGTACTCACCTTGCGGGCGTGCGAGGCAGTGGGCGGGCGGCGTGCCGACGCCGTTCCTGCAGCCATCGCCCTGGAAATGATCCACTGCTTTAGTTTGGTTCATGATGACCTTCCGGCCCTGGACAATGACGACCTCCGCCGTGGTCGCCCCACCACCCACAAGGCCCACGGCGAAGCACTCGCCATCCTGGCTGGCGATGCATTGACTTCGGTAGCGATGGAAATTGCCCTTGATTCACCGGTGCGCGCCGCGGACATCACCCGCGAATTGGCCTCCGCCACCACTGCCATGATCACCGGTCAGGTCTACGACACCCTGGCCGGATTCCCCGGCAACTTTCCGGCCGCCGATCGCCTCCGCTTGGTGCACGACAACAAGACCGGCGCGCTGATCCGCTGCGCGTGCCGCATGGGCGCCCTGTGCGGAACGCCCGACGAATCGCGCCTCCAGGCGCTCACCACCTACGGCAACTCCATGGGACTGATGTTCCAAGTGGTGGACGACATCCTGGACGAAACCCAATCCACCGAGCACCTTGGCAAGGCTGCCGGCAAAGATCGGGAGGCAGGAAAGCTCACATATCCAAGCGTCTTTGGCCTTGACGAAAGCCATCGCCACGTGGCACAACTCTTGGAAATTGCCTTGAGCGCCCTCAAACCCTTCGGAAATGCCGCCGAACCGCTCCGATTGACCGCCCACGCGCTGGCAACTCGGACTAAATAACCACCACTGCGCTACACTTTCCCACCGCTTGCGATTGCCCCCGTGGCGACGTCAGCGGAGCGCCCGGATCACCAATGGCCGAGCGCTGACAGGTACCCAAGACTCCCCCATGAAGCTCCTCCCATCGATCGCCGGTCCCGCCGACCTTAAGAAGCTCTCCATCGAACAATTGCCGCAGCTGGCCGCGGAAGTTCGTCAAGCCATTTGCGACCAGGTTGCAAAGTCAGGCGGACACCTTGCGCCGAATCTCGGCGTGGTGGATCTGACCATCGCGATGCATTACGTTTTTGACTTCGGTCATGATCGATTGCTGTGGGATGTTGGCCACCAGTGCTACACGCACAAGCTCCTCACCGGACGGCAGCACCTCTTAGGAAAGCTGCGTCAGCGCGGTGGCATGTCTGGCTTCCCCGAGCCACGCGAATCAAACTTCGATCTCTTCTCTGTTGGTCATGCCGGTACCGGTATCTCCACTGCTGTTGGTGTAGCGCGCGGCGATACGCTCGGTGGCGAGGGCTGGAGCGCCGACAACGCCGATGGTCGCCGCGTTGCGGTGGTGATTGGCGATGCCAGCATCGTGAACGGTGTGGCGATGGAAGGCCTGAACAACGCCGGCACCCTGCACCGTCAGTTCTTGGTGGTGCTGAATGACAACGGCATGTCGATCGCTAAGCCACAGGGCGCGGTCGCTGCTTACTTTGACCATGTGCGCCTGAGCCAGGGTTACAGTGAATTCAAGAAGACCGCCCGTGAATTTGCCAAGCACATGCCCGGCGGCAGCACGCTGGCAGAGATCTACCACCGCCTGGGCGAAGTCTCCAAGAATCTGGCGCATGAAGTGCACACCAATGGTTGGTTTGAGCACTTCAACTTGGTCACGGTTGGACCAGTCGACGGCCATGACATCAAGGCCTTGGTCGACGTCCTCAATGAGGCCAAGGAATTCGATCGCCCCATGGTGCTGCACGTGAAGACCGTGAAGGGCAAGGGCTTCGGATTTGCCGAGAAAGACAGCTGCACCTTCCACTCACCGAGCCCCTTCAACATGCTCGACGACATGGAGAACGAAGGTTGCCGCGTTGAACTAAAGAAGAGCGGTCGATCCTTCACCGCAGCGTTCGGCGAAGCGATGACCGACCTGATGGCGCGCGATCCAAAGGTGGTGGCGTGCACCGCTGCCATGCCAGACGGCACCGGCATCTCCAAGGTGCAAGCCAAGTTCCCTGACCGCGTCTGGGACACCGGCATCTGCGAGAGCCACGCGGCCGACATGATGTGCGGTCTTGCCAAGACTGGCTGGAAGCCGTTCATGGCCGTGTACAGCACGTTCCTGCAGCGCGCGTTTGATCAGTGCTTCCAGGAAGCTGCGCTGCAAGGTCTGCCACTGCGTCTCTGCCTCGACCGCGCCGGACTGGTTGGCGGCGACGGCGCAGTGCACCATGGCTTCTGCGATATCGCCATGCTTTCCGTGCTGCCGAACGCCGTCATCATGGGAGCTCTTGATGAGCCAAGCATGAAAGCTGCACTTGAATTCATGGCGAGCCACGAAGCAGGCCTCACCAGCCTCCGCTATCCGCGCGAGGCAGTGCTCGATCGCTTCACCAACACCGCTTGCCCACCGTTTGAACTCGGCAAGTCGCGCGCTCTGATTCGCCACGCGCGCCCGGATGTTGCCATCGTTGCGTTTGGAACCATGGCGCACGAGTCAGCAGAAGCGATCGCCCTCCTCGGTGAGTACACGGTTGACCTGTACGACGCACGCTTTGCCAAGCCCATCGATGTGGCGCTTCTCAAGGACCTGCTCGGACGCGGGATCCCGGTGGTGACCATTGAAGATCACTCCATCCGCGGCGGCTTCGGCGCGTGCGTCTTGGAGGCGTGCAATGATCACGGCTTGGATACACGGCTCATCACGCGCTTGGCGATTCCAGACTTCTGGATCCACCACGGCGAACGCAAGGAGCAGTTGGTCGATTGCGGGCTTGATCCTGCAGCGATCGCCCGCACTGTTCGATCAGTGATCGAAGGTCGTTCAACACCAACAAACGCAACCAGCGCACCAACACGCTCAACCAGCGCCGTCTGATCCGCTAGCGCCCGCCTGTTCGACCCACCCTGCCAGCCCCACCGCGAGAACCACGATGGCCATCCTTGTCATCCAGCATTCCAAGATCAGCGACCCGGGACTCCTGGGAGTTTCGCTCCGCGCACACGGTCAACGCGTTCGTATCGTTCGCGTTGATCTTGGTCAGCCGTTGCCCAACGACCTTGATGACGTGCACGGCCTGATTTCGCTGGGTGGTCCACAGTCTGCCAACGGCAACGATGCTTGGAACGCACCTGAGTTAGAACTGATGCGCGAGGCGCACGCCCGACAGATCCCGATTCTTGGAATCTGCCTCGGCGCGCAAATGCTTGCAAAGGCGCTTGGCGGCGAAGTGGCAACCATGACCAAGCCTGAACTCGGCTGGGTTCCCGTACGCGCTACCGGTATCGGCGTTGAAGATGTGCTCCACGCTGGCATCGGTTGGACGCAGTACGTCTTTGAGAGCCACGGCGACCACGTTTCAAAGTTGCCGGAAGGCGCCACCGTGGTCATGAAGGGCGAGGCCTGCCCGGTGCAGGCGTTCCGCGTGGGCGCACTGAGCTACGGAATTCAGTACCACCCAGAGTGGACGCGCGAGACCATCCTTGGCGAAATTGATTCCGCCACCGATGCCGAACTCGCTGCGGTTGGCACCACCAAGTCCAACCTGCGCCAAGCCACCGCGGAGCACTACCCCGCTGCCGAACGCAACTCGAAGCGAGTCTTTGAATTGGCCAATTTGCTGCTCTTCCCAGCTGGGCGACAGCAAACCGGCTTGGTTGCTCCGGGCTGGGTGCATCACTAACTGATTGCCATGAATGTGCGCTGCCTTTCCGCCCAATAGTCATGGGCGGGCGGATTTCGCTCATACGCTCGCTGCGATGGAGCCAACTACCAACTCGTTGTCGCGCGCTGAAATCGGCGTGGCCGGCGAACGCGCCGCCGCCCAGTACTTGGCGGATCGCGGCTACACCGTCATGGAACGGAACCTCCGCATCGGCGACGACGAGGCGGACATCGTTGCCATGGCGCCGGGCGGCGCGGTGGCGATTGTTGAAGTCAAGACGCGCCGTGGACCGTGGAACCCCGAGGAGCGCGTCGACGCAGTGAAGCAAGGGAATCTAGTGCGACTTGCCGCCACGCTGCTCGAGCGACCGGAATTCCATGACCGTATGTTTCAGTTTGACGTGGTGGCGGTATCCGTGGAGACCGATGGCACTCTCACCGTACTGCACTGGCCACACGCGTTCGATGCGGGCGGAACGCCTTGGTGAGCCATCAACTCAGTGAAGCGCTCAACTCGGTGAAGCGCTCAACTCAGCGCGCCGGACCCTGCTGCGCACCCTTCATCGGTCGCAGCGGATCCAAGTAACGCTCACGAGCAATCTGCACGAGCCGGATTTCCATCTTGGAGATACTTGCGCCCAACCACCGCTTCTGCAACGACTGAATGTAGCGGGCCTGCTCAATACGCTCTTGCGTGCCTTGCAATTCACCGCGCAAGGAGAGTTGCAAGTCCGTGTCATAGATCGACATTTGCGGCGGTGTTTCCTTGCTGATGACTGCAAACCACGTCATGGAAGTGCGCGCGTCAAGCGGCTCAGAAATCATTCCGGGCTGCAGCGGCGCAATGAGTTTCTGCAAGTCATTGGTCATATCGGCAATCATCATCTTGCCGTCCGTCACGGTGACTGCGCGCCACATGCCATGCTCAGGAATGCCCACGGCATCAGCAATCTCAGTGAAGGTCTTCTTCTCTGCCATCATCCGCTTCACCGTTTCAATCTTGTCCGCCTGCTGCTCCTTGGTCAGGCGAATACGACCAAGCCGGTAAATCGGATCCGGTTCATACGCCGCATGTCGCTGCCGATACAAGCGTTCCACATCGCGCCAACTCACCACCACGCGCGGCTCTACTTTGCGGCGCAGAATGTCCCTGGTCAACTCAGCGTTCTTACGGAAGGTGACAAACTCCTCAACGGACATTTGCATCTCATCACGGAGCGCCTCTTCAGCGCTGGCACGGTTACCGCCACGCTCGGCGATCGTGGTTTCCTGCAAGTCGCGCAGCCAACTGAGCAAGCCGACCTTCATTTCCGGGGAAAGCCGGCTCTCCGCTTCCGCAAGAATCAACTCGGATTCCACCTGCTGCCGAAAGGCGCGGCGCACCAATGCGTCAACCTGCGTGCGCGCCGATTCGGGATTGGGGTCCTGCGAAGCCAACAACACTGCTGCCTCAATCTGCTTGAAGATCTCTTCAGCAAAGATCGGTCGGCCGTTGATCTGTCCGATCAGACTCTCCACCAACCACCGCTGCCCAACCCGCAGTGTGCGTTGATTGCCTTGATCGATGAACAGGCTGTCTTCTTCTGCCGTGGAAGGATCGGCGGCGGTGACTACTTCTTCTTTGCGAATCACCTTGGTGCCGTCCGCCAGCGTGACGGTTCGTTCAATTTCGGTCACGCCCGGAGGCTCCACTTGCGGCAGCGGTGTCGCCACCACCTCTGGTAGCGGTCCCATGGGCGGCGCTGAAAAAGCACTGATGTCCACGTCCCGAACGGTCTGTTCCACTTCCGGAGATGGCGTGCAGCCAAGCACTCCCATGCTGCCCAGCACAGCAATCGCCGCAAATACGCGGCAGAGAGTGTCGATTGGGCGTTGGCAGATGGGGTGAAGCATCGGGCGCGGGAAGTGTACGCCGGGACCGACCTATACTCCCCTCCTTCCTCCAAGGACCACCATGATCGACCCGAACAGCCAGCACTCGTCCGACGCCCCCGCCCCCAGCATCCATGTTGACAGTGACTGGAAGGCGCAAGCCGAGGCAGAGCGCACCCGACTTGCCGCGAAGGATGCAGCGATGGATGCACGCGCTGCCGAAGCCGGCAACGAGCAGCTTCCACCCGCAGAATTCCGCAGCTTGGTTGGCTTGCTTGCATCGCAAGCAGTGATGGGCCTTGGCACCATGGCCGACCCACAAGGCCGCGTGGTGGTGGATCTTGAGGGATCAAAGTTCGCCATGGATTTGCTTCAGGTTCTTCATGACAAGACCAAGGGCAATCTCACTCCCGAAGAAGCGGGAGAGCTTGACGAAGTGCTCCGCGAACTCGGCATGCGATTCGGCGCCATCGCCCGCATGGTGGCCGAGCAGATGCGCACCGCGCCCGGTTCAGTGGTTGCAGGCGCACCTGCCATGGCAGCACCGGCCGCAGCAGCACAGAAGCCCGCGAGCAAATTGATTATTCCGTAAGCGTTCCCCACTCCGCTCAGCGGAAGACGGGGATCCAGTAATCGAGCGTGGAGATCGTTGCCTGCACCCCTGCTAGGAGGAGCGCGCCGAGTACCGCACGTCCGGCCGAATGCGGTCGCGTGCGGTTGATTCCAAGTGAAATGAGCCACGCCAGCGCCACCAAGATGGCTGGATCAAAGTAGCGCTGCCACACCTGTGAATTGCCAGCCTGAACCACCATGAGAGCCAACAGTGACACCAGGACGATGGTGGCTTGACGTCCGCGACGGATCTCGGCGGCTCGAATCCAGAGCACCGCGGCAAGCACGGCCCCCACGACCGCGGCCGTCACAATGACAATTGATCGCCCCCCAATTGCAGGGAACGCTTTCACAATCATCCAATACGCCCCGCCCCAACGACCCTGTTCGACGGACCAGGTGCTGTCCGCTACCACCGCTCCCAAGAACGCCAAGCTTGCCACCAAGGTGATAGCCAGCGCATGGCGTCGAACCGTGTGCAGCACTTCCGGCGCCATCGGCAGCATGGCGATCGCCGCCCATGTGCCCAAGAGCGCCAGTCCGTACGCCGGCGCTACCAGACTCAATCCCTTGTCATGAAGCGATCGGAACGTTGCCGGCATCAAGCCGCCCCACAGATTGACAAGCGCAAGCAGTAGCAATGCTGCGGGCACCAACGCCAAGCATGCGGCACCAAGTCGGCTCCACGAGCGCGGTTCGTCACCACTCCACTGCTCTGCGTCGGACGCTGAACGCCCAAGTGGCGAACCAAGAATGCCGGCTGCCAGGATCGGCGCAGCCAAGAACACGTTGGTTTGTCGCACGGAAAGCGCGGCAACAAACAACACGGCAAGCGTTAGAAAGGTGCGCGTGGTGGGCATCCACCACGCGGCGATCGCCACCATGGTGGTTCCAATCAAGACCGAAAGTACATCGGTCGTCAACCACGCGGAACCGCTGAGTACATAGGTTGACATCAACAGCGGCAATGTCAGCGCCAACGCCACTGCCGGTCCAGCCGCGCGCGCCGCGGTGCGCCACACCAAGAGCACCAGCGCTAAACCCGCCAGCGATCCAATGATGCGAAGCCCATGCACGCCAAACCCAAGCCGCGCAGGAACGGCCATCAGCAAGTGATAGCCCGGACCAGTAGCACTTGGGTAATCGTGCAGATCCGGTGTTGGCAACTGCGCAGCAAATTGCAGCACCGTGGGCAAATGTGCAGCCGCTTCGTCGGAAGCTTCGCTGGTGGCGTCGCTCCCAAACATAATGACTGGCAGCACCGCAAACGCAAAGAGCACCGCCAATACGCACGGCGCACTCCTCCACCAACCACGATGAGCCTGAGTGAGTGTGTCCACGCGTTGAATTTACTTAAAGAGTGTGCCCAGTGCTGTTTCGGCAGGCAGCCAGAACAGCACCACTAGCACGCCAATGGCAAAGAGAAGCGATGCCGCCAGTGCGCTGCGATCGGAAAGGACAACGGTGACTGGACTCTCTGCACGCCCCGAGTTGGCGCGCAAATACAGGCGGTGAATCACCACGAACACCAGCGGAGCGAGTAACGCAAATCCGGTAGCGCGCACACCAAAGATGCCGCGCGCATGATCGCTCAGTGAGTAGACCAAGTACGCCATCATGGTGACGGATCCGGTGGTGGCAAGTAGCCAATTGAGATCTTCAGTGCTGTTATAGCCAGCGCGTGGTTTCCAGTCGGTGCTGTCGCCCTGCGCTCGCGCCATGTCCGCGGCGCGCAGGTCGCCCAGGCGCTTGACGAACCCTAAGAACAGCGTGAACGCAAAGACCACTACCACCAGCCACGTCGATACTGCAATACCCAATGCCAACGCTCCAGCAATAGCGCGTAGTACGAATCCGCTCGCCACCGTCAACACGTCAAGGAGCCGCACTCGCTTCAACTTCGCGTTGTATGCCACCTGTAGGACGATGTACGTACCGATCACCGCCAAGACTGCCGGACGCACGCACCAGGCCACTGCGATGGATCCAATCACCAGCGCAACACCCATCGTTATTGCAAACTGCGGGGTGACCGCGCCCGATGCCACTGGCCGACGACGTTTAGTTGGATGCTTGCGATCTTCTTGAAAATCCAGCGCATCGTTCACTGCATAGAAGCCGCTGCCCGCCATGGAGAACGCAATCACGGTGAGCGCCACGTTCCACAGTTGCTCCGCAATCTGCTCTGGCTGCGCACCACGCCCTTCGCCAGCGAGCCAAAAGACAAGTGGGACCAGAACGAAGACGTTCTTGGCCCAGTCGCCGGGTCGGAGGAGACGGAGGGGGGCGGGAAGCATGCACCATCAGTATCGGAATCTGCGGTCGCTTTCATTCCCAAACTTCCCCAGGAAGCGGCGAGAAGGCATGGAAACTCATAAATATGCCCGTTGCCGGACCGAAAATCTCCGTCAGCGCAGGCGGCCGGGGTCATTCCAACGACCAATTCCGGCCCCTACACCAGTCGCGCCAGCACCGTATTGGCCACCATCATGCCCGCGGCAGTGAAACGCAGCGAACCTCCCGCGTGCTCCATCATGCCCTCAGCAACCGCTTGCGCAATGGCGCTCGTTCGCTCAGAGCCGCGTTCGCCAAGCTGCAGAATCTCCGCAAGTTCAACTTCAGAAATGCCAGCGTGCAGGCGCAAACCCATCATCAGCCGTTCGCCGGCGCGCATGTCGGGCGTCACTCGCTCCACATCAACGGCGGGGCTGGTGCCTTTGGCGGCAAGCCAATCACCCAAGCGCGGAACATTCTTCCAGCGCACACCTTGGGCATGACCCGATGCGCTGGGACCAATGGCAAGCCAATCGCGATTGCGCCAATACAGCAGGTTGTGCCGACACTCTTCGGCGTGCGGATCGCCGTTCCGAATCCGCCCCCAGTTGCTGACCTCGTAATGCGCAAAGCCAGCATCGCGCAAGACGGCGGCGGCGCGCTCCAGCATGGAGGCCTCAAGGCCATCATCGCACGGCTCAAATTCACCGCGCTCCATGCGCACGGTCATCGCCGTGTTTGCCTCGTACGTCAGACCGTAGCAACTGAGATGATCGGTTCCCAATGCCAGTGCCTGACGCAGGTCTGATTCCCACTCAGTAAGTGTGCCCCCGGGAATACCAAAGATCAGATCCACGTTGATGCGTTCGATACCAGCGGCGCGCAGAAATCCAATGGCGCGCGCAACGCTTGCGGGGTCATGCCAACGCTCCAATGTCTTCAAGTGGCGTTCGTTGAAACTCTGTGCGCCCAGAGAGACGCGATTCACGCCACTCTCAACAAGTGCGCACGCCACTTCAGCAGTGACGGTCTCCGGATTCGCTTCCACAGTCCATTCCGCACCGGGCGCCAGCGGCAGTCGAGCACGGATGGAGCCCAGAACCGCGCGCAATACTGGGGGACGCAACAGCGTGGGTGTTCCACCACCAACGAACACCGTGTGCAGCGGAGCGTGCACCCAAGTAGCCATGGCTGCCAATTCCTGATCGGCACGTGCGGCGTAGGCCTCCTGGCGATCTTGGGTATCAACAAAGCTATAAAAGTCGCAGTAATGGCACTTATGGAAACAAAACGGAACGTGCACATAGGCGCCCGCAAACTGCGGCGTGATGCCAGCAAGGGCCTGATCCACACGCATGGCGTATGCGTCGGGCGAACCCTGCCCGGCGATGGTGAGCGCGGTGGCCATAGCGCGCAATCGTAGGAACAACCCTCGCGCGGTGCGCTACCATTCCCCGCTTCGCGGCAAACGCCGCACCTTCGCACCGGAGCCCCGCCCGTGACCACTGGACACCGCGTTAATCGAACTGCCCATACCGCCGTTGTTGGACTTCAGTGGGGGGACGAAGGCAAAGGAAAGATCGTTGATCTGCTCACCTCTGAGCATGATGTGATCGTGCGCTACAACGGCGGAGCCAATGCTGGCCACACCGTGCAGGTGGGCGATGAGCGCTACGCGCTGCACCTCATTCCTTCCGGCATTCTGTACGGCGACAAAACCTGCGTCATCGGTAACGGCGTGGTGGTTGATCCGGAGAAACTCCTGCAAGAGATTGATGCACTCCGCACGCGCGGCATTCGCGTTGGTAACAACCTGCGCATCAGTGACCGAGCCCACGTAGTCATGCCCTATCACAAGGAGCAAGATGCAGCGCTGGAGGAGTACCTCAGTTCCAAGACCGCGCATGCGCAAGGAAACCTCTCCATCGGCACCACACGCCGCGGCATTGGCCCAGCGTATGCAGACAAGATTCGACGCTCGACCGCCATTCGCGTTGGCGATCTGCTTGACCCCGCCTACTTACGCAGCCGCCTGCATGTGATTTGCACCCTGCGCACTGCGGAACTTGAGGCACTCGGCGTGCACACTGCGCCACTTGACCCGGACGCGTTGGCTACCAAGTACGCCGAGTTTGGCGAACGACTGCGACCACACGTGGATGACTCCGTGTACGCACTTCATGACGCCATGGGCGCCGGCAAGCGCATTCTGTTTGAAGGCGCCAATGCCAGCCTCTTGGATATTGATCACGGAACATTCCCATACGTGACCAGTAGTAACTGCTCAACATTGGGTATTCCCTCCGGTACCGGCGTTCCCGGTAGCGCCATAGGCCGCGTATTGGGAATCATGAAGGCGTACAGCACCCGCGTTGGCGCGGGACCGTTTCCCACCGAGCTTGACAACGATCTTGGGCACCGGATTCGCGAACGCGGCCGGGAATACGGCACCACCACTGGTCGACCGCGCCGCTGCGGATGGCTTGATTTGGTG
>Ga0209296_1001180_pt1 | contig 20712 bp, 20 predicted proteins | sample S_130206_EF_Meta_FD_187319 | JGI IMG/M metagenome (GOLD analysis project Ga0209296, IMG submission 187319) | Freshwater microbial communities from Lake Simoncouche, Canada to study carbon cycling - S_130206_EF_MetaG (SPAdes) (version 2) | ecosystem: Environmental > Aquatic > Freshwater > Lake ...
CAAAGGCCCGGCAATCAATGCTGCTGGGCGGCCAGTATGGCTTGGCGGTCGAGGTCGCGCAGAATTTCGGTCCACTGTGCCGTCAGCGCATCGGGATCGTCCTCTCGCCGGGAATGGTAGGGCCCGCCCCAAACCATGGCCGCACGTCCAAACGGCAGGGGGATTATGGTGCGGTCCCAGGTATCGAGGTGCAGGCAGGGATCGGCGGCAATACCCACCATCAAGACCGGGGCACCGGTCAGCCGCGCTAGGGCGGCGACGCCCTTTTGCATCTCCAGCGCCGGACCGCGCGGTCCATCCGGGGTCACGGCCACAGCCTTGCCGGCAGCAAGAAAGCGGACCATTTCACGGAATGCCTGCTCGCCGTTCTTGTTCTTGCCGCTATCCGAGCTTTTTTTCGACGAGCCGCGAATCGAGCCGAATCCAAGCCGCTCCATCACCTGGGCGATGAATTCCCCATCCTTGGAGCGAGAGATGAGCACCTGCAGTTCTTGCGCGCCGTCCTTGGCAGGCCAGGTTGGTGCGGAGATCGGGATCGTCTGGTGCCAGAGGCACAGGATCACTGGATCGCCCTTGGCCCAGACCGCCTCGGGAATTTGACGATTGATGTGCCGCCAGCGCAGGGTGGCCAGGGTCGGGCGCAGATAGGCGGTGACCAGGGCGGCGGCGAGTTGCACAACCAGAGACGATTTCAAGGGTCTCAAGCCGACGTCTCCGTCGGTACGTGGTCTAGGTCCTGGGCACGAGCCAGGCGGGCATAGAGCCCTTTTCGCCGGATCAGGGCGGCATGGGTACCGCTTTCGACGACCTTACCGGCCTCAATCACATACAGCCTGTCGCATTTCCTGACGGTCGAGAGGCGGTGAGCGATCATCACGGTGGCGCGTCCCCCCATCAGTCGGTCCAGCGCTGCCTGCACCTCGGCTTCAGACTCAGTGTCGAGCGCGCTGGTGGCCTCGTCGAGCAGCAGGATGGGAGCATTTTTCAAGAAGGCGCGGGCAATGGCGATTCGCTGGCGCTGACCCCCGGAAAGGCGGGATCCGGCCTCACCGACGACCGTCTGGTAGCCCTGGGGCAGGGCCTCGATGAAGCCATGCGCGGCGGCTTGCCGGGCGGCCGCCTCGATTTCGTCCGCGTCGGCGTCTGGCCGGGCGTAGGCGATGTTGGCGGCGATGGTGTCGTCGAAAAGGAACGGTTCCTGGGTTACCAGGGCGATGGCATCACGCAGCGATGACAAGGTCAGGGCGCGCACGTCGATCCCATTGATCATGACGCTGCCACCCGTGACGTCATAGAAGCGCGGAATCAGATTCAGCAGGGTACTCTTGCCGCCTCCAGACGGGCCGACCAGGGCCACAGCCTCGCCCCGTCGAACCGCAAGCGAGACCCCGTCGACGGCCTGTGTGCCGCCCGCCTCGTAAGCGAAGGCGGCGTTCTCGAAGCGGATGGTAAAGTCGCCTTTGAGCGCCAGGACCCTGGCGTCAGAACTTTCGCGGACCTCGGGTTCGACGTCGAGCGAGGCAAACAGGCGCCGAGCCGCGATCATCCCCTCGGCCAGCACAGTCTGCAAATTGGCCAGCTGGCGCAGGGATTGCGAGGCAGCGGCCAGGGCGACGATGAAGGAGGTGAACTCCCCACCGTTCATGCCGCCGGTGCGCGCCCGCCAGCCGGCATAGCCGATAACCCCGGCGGTAATGACCATCATAAGGGCCTCGGTGGCCGGGGCGGCGTAGGCGCGGGCGTTGGCACCCTTGATGATGTGAACCTGACGGCGGGCCACGACGGCGGCGACTCGCGCCTCTTCCTCTGCTTCGCGGTTGTTGATCTTGACGATCTTGATGCCGTCCAACCCCTCCATCATGGCGGTGGAGAGTGCGCTGGTCTCGGCCATGGCACCACGGGCGGCCTTGGTGGTGCGGCGCGAGAAGGTGCGCATCGAGATGGTGGCCAGGGGCGCGCCGATCAACACGATGCCTGTAAGGATCGGATCGAGGAACAGCATCACGCCGATCATCGCCGCTACGGTCAAGAAATGTTGGGTATAGTTGACCACGCCGCTGGTCGTAGCCTCGCGGATCAGGCCGGCGTCATAGAGTACCTGCGAGACGAACCCGCCGGTGTGGCTGGCGTTCAGCCGGGCCAGGTCGGCGCGCAACAGGCGTCCGAACAGGGCGGTCTGGATGTCGCCAACGATGGTGTGACCGATACGATTGGTCAGGGATGCCTGGATCAGGGCTGCTGCGGCGCGCACGATGGCGGCCAGGATAATCGCAACGGGGATTAGCCAGAGTTTCTGAACGTGGCCGTGTCCGAATATCCCATTTGTTGCCGGCTCCAGCAGGCGGGCCAGCACGGCGGTCATCAAGGCGGTGACAGCCGCCATCAGCATTGCCAGCGCCAAGCCGGGCCAGCGGCGGCGCAAATAGTCGCGCCATACCCGCGCGGCCAGGTCGCGGCGGCTCATCTGGGCCTCGGTTATCGGGGCGGACGGCAAGGTCATGCTTCCGGGAGGTTGTCTTTGAGACGGCCCGTGTCAAGGCGACGCCTTTGCACAGGGGTGCGAAGTCACTAGTTAGGCGACATGTCCGCCACACCCGTGAAATTCGATCTGACGACGCCGGAAGGGCGCCGCAAGGCCCATAGCGACTATCTATGGTGGGGCGACCACGCCTTTCTGCGCAAGCTGGTCAAGAACCGCCATTGGGTCGACGAAGGCAGGCTGCTGCGCGGAAATCAGCCCTCGCCGACCCAACTCCAGGCCCTGAAGGCTCAAGGCATCAAAACGATCATCAACCTGCGTGGCGGCGACGGCAGCTTCTCAGTTCTGGAGCGTGATGCCTGCAACCGGCTGGGCCTAACCCTGGTCGATCATGTTGTGACCTCAAGAGAAATTCCAACGCGCGACCGGGTGCTCGGCGCAAAGGCAATGTTTGCCACGATCGAATATCCAGCCTTCATCCACTGCAAGTCTGGTGCGGATCGGGCTGGCTTGATGAGCGCGCTTTATGTGCATTTCCAACTTGGCCAGCCTATCCGCCAGGCCATGAAACAGCTCTCCTGGCGCTATCTGCACGCCAGGATCGGCAAGACCGGCGTGCTCGACTATCTGTTCGAACGCTACCTGGCTGAAGGTGAGCCGGTGGGTCTCAGCTTTATCGACTGGGTCGATAGCCCGGCCTACGACCCTGTCGCCATCAAGGCCGACTTCCGCGCCGGTTGGTTTGGCGACCTGCTGACCGAGAAGCTGCTGCGCCGCGAATAGCGGGTCGTCTCGCAACTGTTATATATTTCATGTAATGATGAATTATGGACCCACCATCCGCCGCTAAAACGCTGTCTGCCCTGGCCCATGACGGCCGATTATTGATCTACCGCGAACTGGTCACGGCGGGCCCGGAAGGTCTGGCCGCCGGTGTCCTCAGCCGCCGCTGCGCGATAGCGCCCAACACGCTCTCGGCCAGTTTGACGGTGCTGGCTCATGCCGGCCTGGTCAGCTCGCGGCGTGACGGCCGTTCGATCATCTACAGCGCCGCCTATGACCGCATGTCCGATCTGCTCGGGTTTCTGGTTCAGGATTGCTGCGGCGGCCGAACGGAAATCTGTGCGCCTCTTCAAAAAATAGCCGCTGTGGACGCTTGCTGCGGTGTCGAAACTCAATTCAACGCGGGACGGGCCTGATGACCGATTTTCCAATCATGATCTTCCACAACCCGGCCTGCGGCACATCCCGCAACACCCTCGCTATGATCCAGGCCGCTGGCTACACGCCCACTGTGGTCGACTATGTGAAGGCGGGCTGGGAAAAGGGTCAATTGCAAGACCTTCTCGCGGTCATGTCCGCCACACCCCGCGACATTCTGCGCGAAAAAGGCACGCCGGCGACCACGCTGGGCCTGCTGGACCCGGCGGTGACCGATGAGGCGATCATCGATGCCATGACGGCTCATCCGATCCTGGTGAACCGGCCCATCGTGGTTACACCCAAGGGTGCCGCCCTTTGCCGGCCGTCTGAGGCAGTGCTCGCGCTGTTCGACCGCACGCCGGACCAGTTCACGAAGGAAGACGGCGAAATCGTTCGCATCGGCGACTCAAACCCGAAAAGTCCCAAGGCATGAGCTTTACGCCTGCTCGTTCCCTCATGGCCGAGGTGCTTGGAACCGCGCTGCTGCTGGCCATCGTGATTGGCTCAGGAATCATGGGCGAGCAATTGGCGGGCGGAAACACGGCCATTGCCTTGCTTGGCAACACCCTGGCCACCGGTGCCGGACTGGTGATGTTGATCACGGTCTTCGGCCCGATCAGCGGGGCGCACTTCAATCCGCTGGTCACGCTGATCTTTATGGCTCGGCGCGAGATCGGGCTGGGACTCGCGCTGGCCTATATTCTCGCGCAGTTGATCGGCGCGGTTCTGGGGGTGTGGTCGGCGCATGCAATGTTCGGCGAGCCGATCCTGCAGGTCTCGGCCAAGTTGCGTGACGGTCCCAGCCAGGTCTTCGCTGAAGCTGTTGCCACCTTTGGCCTGATCGCCGCGATCCTGGGGTCAGTGCGGTTCCGGCCCGAGTCCACGCCGTGGATTGTCGGGCTCTACATCACCGCCGCCTACTGGTTTACCGCCTCGACGTCTTTCGCTAACCCGGCCGTCACTCTGGCACGCAGTCTCTCAAACACCTTCGCCGGCATAGCGCCCCATTCTATTCTGGGGTTTCTCGCCGGCCAAAGCGCCGGGGCGATCACAGCCTACTTGGTCTTTGCGTGGCTGCTACGCCAGGACGCCGTTCGGGCCTAGTGCTCGTGGCCTTCGTCGTTGGGGCCCGGTTCGATCAGTTTGTGGGCGTGCAGGATGAAATAGCGCGCATGGGCGTTGTCGACGGTCGACTGGGCGCGTGATTTCCAGGCCCGGAAGGCCTCGGCGTAGTTCGGATAGGCACCGACAATCTCGACCTTCTTCAGGTCGGAAAACTCTATGCCGTCCACGTCCTTGAGTTCTCCACCGATCACTAGGTGCAGAAGTTGCTTATCGGGCATGGGAATCTCCTATGACGCCATCAAACTGTGGTGCTGGCGGGAATAGCGCCCAGCCGCGCCTCGATCAAGGAATGCAGGATCGGATTGGCGCAGATCAGACCGCGCGACCGCGGGATGTCACGGTTGTAGGCAATGGGCCGCCCATGGTTATCGCTCACCTGGGCACCGGCGAGGCCCGCAATTAGGTCGCCGGCGGCCATGTCCCATTCGTGCAGGTGGCTGACCGAGGCCATGCCGTCAAAGCTGCCTGACGCCACAAGACAGAGCCGAAGGGCGATGGAATTGCGCCGCGCCACGTCCATCGGCGGCCAGTCCGCCGCCGCCAAGGTTCGGGCGTCGGCCAGCATGGCACAGCCCTCAAGCTCGCGTCGTTCGCTGACGCGGATCGCCTTGCCGTTTAGCCGCGGCTCGGCACCGACCTCGCCGGTGTAGATTTCCCCGAGCGCGGGCGCGCAGACCACGCCAGCGATGGGACGGCCATCCTCGACCACCGCCAGAGAGATCGAATACCAGGGCGTGCCCTTGAGATAGGCCGTGGTGCCGTCAATCGGATCGATCACGAACAGCTGGCGGCGCGTCAGGCGATAGGCGCTATCGGCAGACTCTTCCGAAAGCCAGCCGTAGTTGGGCCGGGCCCCGAGCAGACGTTGCTTGAGCAGGGCATCGATTGCCAGATCGACGTCGGTCACCGGCGATCCGCCGATCTTGTAGGAAACCTTCAGACCCGCTGACTGGTAGCGCAGGGCGAGGTCCCCCGCCTCCTGAGCGGCTTCGATCAGCAGGGCGAGATCGGTCATTTTCCAGCGATGGCGAGGTTGTCCACCAGCAGGGAGGGCGCATTGGCTGCGCCGCGGATTTCCAGATCGTTGCCCGGGACGAGCCTAGCCCAGATGTCGATCAGGTTGCCGGCGACGGTGACCTCAGTAACCGGCCAGGCGATCTCGCCATTCTCAAACCAGAAGCCCGAGCAGCCCGCGGACCAGTCGCCGGTATTGGCATTCAGCGACGGTCCGAACATCGACGTAACCAGTAAACCGGTCTTGGCCGCGCGCATCAGGCCAGCCAGATCATGATCGCCGGTACTGAGCGTCAAGTTACTGGTCGAGACGCCGGGGGGGCCTGCGAGGCCTCGCGCCGCGTGGCCCGTAGTATGCAGGCCGAGCTGTTTAGCCGTGCCGGTATTGAGGAGCCAGGTGGTCAGCACGCCCTTGTGTATGATGGCGGTGCGCGCATTGGCCACGCCCTCATCATCGAACGGGCTGGAGCCCAGGCCGCGCACGATGTGCGGATCATCGATCAGGCTGACGGTTGTGGGAAATAGCGGGTCGCCCAGCCGGTCTTTGAGGAACGACACCCCACGTGCCACCGCTGCGCCGTTTATGGCCCCGATCAAGGGCCCAATCAGCGAGGCCGCCAGACGGTTCTCGAAGATCACCGGCGCTGTGATCGAAGCGATCTTGCGGGCCCCGAGCCGTTGAACCGCGCGCTTGCCGGCCTCGGCACCGATTTCGGCCGGGGCGGGCATGTCCTCGCGCCAGCGTGTGCTGCGATAGTCGCCGCCCCGCTCCATGGTCGAACCCTCGCCAGCAATGGCGGTGGCCGAGAGCGAGAAGCCACTGGCCCGATGCAGGCCGGAAAAGCCGCCGCTCGTGATCAGTCGCCATTGTGACGACGAGAACCCAGACGAGGCCCCCGAACTGTTGCTGACACCCTCTACGGCCCGCATGACCTCCTCGGCAGCGCGCGCCTCGGTCTCCAGCATTTCCGGATCGGGCTCGGTCGGATCGAACAGTTGCAGCTCTGGCAATGGCCCCCGCGCCAGGCGGTCGCTCGGGGCCAGGCTGGCATAGGGATCTTCCGGTGCCAGGCGGGCCATGGCCACGGCACGCTCGACCAGGTTGGCGCGGGCCTGGGCCGAGATGTCCGAGCCCGAGACTGTGGCCTGCTGTTTGCCGATAAAGACCCGCAGGCCGATGTCGCGCGATTCCTCGCGCTCTACCTCTTCCAGTTCGCCAAGGCGGACGGTGATCGAAAGCGAGGCGCCCTGCGCCCCGACAGCTTCGGCGGCATCGGCCCCTGCCTTGAGGGCGGCGGCGACGACGTCATTGAGCAGGTTTTCATCCATGGGCCGAGTTTATCGCGCGCTGCGTCGCAGCATTCAAGCGAAGCCTAGGCGATGGCGTAGAGCAGCAGCACCACGGCGGCAAACAGATAGCCCAGCCAGGTCAAGACGATGCCAAGCGCTCGCGGTACCGAGGCCCCACCGGTGTTGAACAGGCCCACCGCATGGATCAGGCGACCCGCGAACAGTAGCAGTCCAACGATGTGAATCGCCGCCACCGAGGCGTTGACTATCGCCAGCACCGCCAGGGCGGCCATGCCGGTAGGCACATATTCGGTGGCATTACCAAAGGTGCGGATCGCCCGCGCTAGCTCCGGGATGCCGCCGTCGCCCAGGGCGATCTTGTGCTTCTGGCGCACCCGCACTACCAGGCCGGACAGCAGCAACAGCAGCAGTAAATTCAGGCCGACCCAAAGGGCGGCGGCGTGGCCGGAAGTGGTCAGGTCCATGGCGGCTCCGATGGGCTTAGACCTGCATAGGCCCTATTTTCGCGCGCCAGGGCAAGGCTAGCCTAGCCCCATCCGCCGCCACTTTTCTGTGACGGCAGCTACCACGGCGGGGTCCATCTCGATCATGCTGCCCCATTCCCGGTTCGTTTCGCTGCCGATCTTGTTGGTGGCGTCCAAGCCGATCTTGCTGCCCAGGCCGCTGACGGGCGAGGCGAAGTCGAGATAGTCAATCGGGGTGTTTTCGATAACGGTGATGTCGCGGGCCGGGTCCATGCGGGTGGAGATCGCCCACATCACATCCTTCCAGTCGCGGGCATTGATGTCGTCGTCCACGACGATCACCCACTTGGTGTACATGAACTGGCGAAGATAGCTCCAGACCCCCAGCATCACGCGCTTGGCGTGGCCAGCGTAGGCCTTTTTCATCGATACAACCGCAATACGGTAGGAACAGCCTTCCGGCGGTAGCCAGAAATCCACCACTTCGGGAAACTGCTGCTGGAATAGCGGGATGAACACCTCGTTCAACGCCTCGCCCAACACGCTTGGCTCATCGGGCGGGCGGCCGGTGTGGGTGGTCAGGTAGATCGGGTCCTTGCGCATGGTGATCGCGCTTACCTCGAAGACCGGGAATTTCTCGACGCTGTTGTAATAGCCGGTGTGGTCGCCGTAGGGGCCTTCGGCCTCGTAGTCGTCGAGCAGCACATGGCCCTCGATCACCATTTCGGCCTGGGCCGGCACCATTAGCGGCACGGTCTTGGCCGGAACCAGGTCCAGCTTGGCACCACGCAGCAGACCCGCGAACTGGTATTCGCTCAACGTATCGGGCACCGGCGTCACCGCCGCCAGGATGGTGCCTGGATCAGCTCCGATCACGGCGCAGGCGGGCAGGGGATCGCGCCGACCGGCCTTCTTGTGGCGGCCGTAGTGCTGGGCACCGCCGCGATGGGCTAGCCAGCGCATGATTGTGCGGTCCTTGCCGATCACCTGCATGCGGTAGATGCCGAGATTGAAGTCATCCTCGGCGGAATGGCTGGGTCCCTTGGTCACGATCAGGGGCCAGGTAATCAGCGGGGCCGGCTCGCCGGGCCAGCAGGTCTGCACGGGCAGTTTGGTCAGGTCGATCTTGTCGCCGGTCCACACCACCTGCTGAACGGGGGCGGACTTCACGATCTTGGGCCGCATCGACATCACGGTCTGAGCCAAGGGCAGCATGTCGAGCGCGCCTTTTAGCCCCTTTGGCGGCGTCGGCTGGCGCAGGAAGGCCAGAATCTCGCCCACCTCGCGCAGCTCCGCCGCCGTGGTGCGTGGCTCGCCACCCAAGGTCACGCCCATGGCCACGCGCTTGACCGTGCCGAACAGGTTGACCAGGCAGGGGTAGGGCGAGGGGGTTCCGTCGGCCCGAACTGGATTTTCAAACAGCACCGCTGGCCCGCCGCTGTTCAGCAGCCGGGTGGCGATCTCGGTCATCTCAAGGACAGTGCTGACGGGCTCCGCCACGCGCACAAGTTCGCCCTGTTTTTCGAGGACGGCGAGGAATTCACGAAGGCTGCGGTAGGCCATGGCGTTCGTAAAGCACGGTTCCCCTCATCCGTCATCCCGGACCAAGGGCCAACGCCCTGTATTTCTCAGCCTCGGCACCTTACCGCTGATCCCACGCGAACGCCGGGTCGAGCCAGTCACCGGTTCGGCCGCCGGGGTGGGCCAGGTCGAAGATTGTCGCCATCTCGGTGTCGCTAAGCTCAAAGTCGAACACGGCAATGTTCTCGGCTGCACGGGTCGCGTTGCTGGTGCGGGGAATTGCAATCACCCCCTGCTGCTGAATCAGCCAACGCAGAGCGACCTGGGCAGCCGTCTTGCCATGCGTCTCGCCGATCGCGATCAGCACCGGATTGACCGACACCTTACCGCGTGCGATCGGCGACCAGGCGGTCAAGGTTGATCCCATATCGCGCGCCGTTTCCAGCACGGCCTGCTGGCTGAGGTAGGTGTGATATTCGACTTGGTTGGTGATCAGGGGCGCTTGCGAATAGCGGGCGGCCTCCTTGAACAGGGCGCTGGGGAAGTTGGATACGCCGATGCCGCGGGTCAGTCCCTTGGCCTTGGCGTCGTTCAGGGCCGTGATGGTCTCCAGCAACGGCACAGCCGGAGAGGGCCAATGCAGCAGTAGCAGGTCGACCGGCCCGCCGAGGTGCCTGACGCTAGCCTCGGCCGCGCGCTGCAGGTCGCCGTCGCGGAAGCTGTCGGTCCAGATCTTGGTGGTCAGGAAGATGTCGTCGCGGGGGATACCGCTGGCGGTGATGCTGGCACCGACTTCGGCCTCATTGCGATAGATGAATGCCGTGTCGATATGGCGGTAGCCGATTTCCAGGGCGGTCTCGACCATGGATCGCGCGGCGGGACCATCCAGCTGCCATGTGCCAAAGCCGATGGCCGGGATACGCAGGTCTGCGGCAGAGACGGTGTGCATGGATGATCCTCGAAGCGTGCAAGGGACGGCGGGGGGATTCTAGCCGCGACCGGCAAGCCGCACCAGGGCGTCAAACGGGTTGTGAGGGAAGGCATTCCGATGGACTATTGCGGGGAATGAGTCTGCGCGCCCAAATGCCACCCGTCCTTGTCCTCGGCGCGACCGGCCTGATCGGCCAGTTTCTGACGGCACGACTCACTCAGGCCCGCGTGGCCTATTTAGAGGTCAGCCGCCGGGCCTCGCAGCGGGATCAGCACTGGCTGCAAGCCGACTTGGCCGACCCCGACCTAGCCTCGAAACTGCCCGCATTGGATACCGTCTACAGCCTGAGCCCGATCTGGCTGTTACCTGCCGCGCTGCCCGCGCTTCAGGCGGCGGGCATGAAGCGCCTGATCGCATTTTCCTCGACCAGCCGATTTACCAAGCTAGATTCGTCTGAAGCTTCCGAGCGTGATGTGGCGCGGGCGCTCGCGGCGGGAGAGGCGCAGGTGGAAGCCTTCTGCCAGGCGCATGGCATCGACTGGACCATCCTCCGGCCCACCCTGATCTATGCCGAGGGACAGGATGGAAACGTCAGCCGCCTGGCGGCCATGATCCGCCGTTTCAGTTTCCTGCCGATCTCTGGCCGTGGCGAGGGCCTACGCCAGCCCGTGCATGCCGACGATCTTGCCGCCGGGGCAATTGCGGCGGCGAACAGCCCGGCTGCGCGCGGTAAGGCCTATAACCTGCCCGGCGGCGAGACCCTGACCTACCGTCAGATGGTCGCGCGTATCTTTGAAAGCTTGAGCAAGCCGGTGTCTATTTTAGCCTTGCCGCCCTGGCTTTGGCGGGCGGCGTTCGTGTTGGCTCGCCCGCTGTTGGGTCGTGCCACGGCGGCCATGGGGATGCGTATGGCCCATGACCTCGCCTTCGACGGCACTCCGGCGGCGCGCGATTTCGGCTGGACGGCGCGGGGTTTCCGGCCACGCTTTTAGAAGCCGCCGGGCCGCCAGGTTCCCGCAACAAGTCCGACGAACAGGATCAGTCCGGCCAGGGCGTTGGACTTGAACAAAATCAGCGCCCGCCGGGGTTTGCTGGCGTCAACGAGCGACGCCTGCCAGGAAAGGTGCAGGGCATATAGCCCGGCGAACGGCAGGAAGATCGGTCCGAGTTTCGCCGCCCAGGCCGCCGCCAGCACCATGACGAAATTGAAGGCATAGAAGGCCGTTACCGCTGGCTTCACCTTGCCATCCAGCCGCCGGGCAGAGGATTTGACCCCCACCATGGCGTCGTCCTCAATGTCTTGCAGGGCGTAGAGCGTGTCGTAACCCAGGGTCCAGGCAATCGCGCCGATATAGAGCAGGATTGGTGCCAGGCTTAGCCGCTGGGCGTCGGCGGCATAGCCGACCAGAATGCCCCAGTTGAAGGTCAGGCCCAGCCAGGCCTGCGGCCACCAGGTGATCCGCTTCATGAACGGATATGCCGCCACCAACAGCAGTGAGGCCAGGCCGAGCAGGATTACGGGAATGCCAAGGTTAAGCAGGATGAAGCAAGCGATGGAGCTCAGGGCGACGATGTAGGCCAGCACGCCGGGCCAAGTCACCTCGCCAGCAGCCAGGGGCCGTAGGGCAGTGCGGGCCACCTGCCGGTCGATCTTGCGGTCGATCAGGTCGTTGTAGGCGCATCCGGCGGCGCGCATCAGCGCGGCCCCCAGCGCCATGCTGAACAGCAGCCAGATGTTGGGCCAGCGGCCCTTTTCGGAAGCCGCCAGGGCCACCCCCTGGAGTGCTGGCAGCATCAAAAGCCATATCCCGACCGGCCGGTCATAGCGGCCAACCTTAAGCCAGGTGCGCAGCTTTCCCTTGGTGTAGCGATCGACCCAGTTGTCCGCCGTCGCGTCGGGGAGGGGCTCGCTCATCGCTCAAGCCGCCCATCGGTCAAGGCCGCGGACTCGAACTCAAACAGCACGGCAGGATCGTTCTCGCCGGCCACCTTGCGTAGGGTCTTATCCTTGCCACCAAAGGTCAAAAGCAGGTGGCGAATAATCGCCAGCCGTGCAGACTTCTTATGGTCGGCGCGGACACAGATCCAAGGTGCATAGGGCGTGTGCGTAGCGAGCAGCATCCTGTCTCTGGCCTTGGTGTAATCGTTCCAGCAGTCCTCGGCCACGGCGTCGAGCGCGCTGACCTTCAGCGCCATCAGCGGGTCCGTACGGCGCGCCTTGAGGCGCTTGGCCTGTTCCTCGCGGCTGACATCGAGCCACAGCTTGATCAGGCGGATGCCCGAATCGACCAGCAGTTTTTCCACGTCCGGCGCCTGCTCGAGGAACTGTGCCTGCTCCTCTGGGTTAGAAAACCCCATCACGACCTCCACGCCAGCCCGGTTGTACCAGGAGCGATTGAAGATAACGACCTCGCCAGCCGTCGGCAGTTGATCGATATAGCGCTGAAAATACCACTGGCCGCGCTGCACATCTGAAGGCTTAGGCAGGGCGACAATGCGGGTGTTACGCACCGACATATGTTCGGCGATCCGTTTTATAGCCCCGTCCTTGCCGGCAGTGTCGCGGCCCTCCAGCACAAGAACGATACGCTCGCCGGACGCGATGGCCTGTTGCTGGAACGCGACCAGAGCGGTCTGAAGGGCGATCAACTGGTCTTTGTATCTGGACATGATGTTCCCCTTAGCGTGCGGACCTTAAACGCGGCTACTGGCGAAGCGAAGCATTCGACCCTAGATCATCGTCAATGATCCGGCTTTTCGTTTCCGATGTCTTGGCACTGGGTGCGCGCGTGGTCCCCCGTCCGGACCAGGCTCGGTACCTTACGGCCGTGATGCGGCTGACCCTCGGCGGCGAAGTCTTGCTGTTCAATGGCCGTGATGGTGAGTGGCGGGCCGTGCTCAGCGACGCGACCAAACGTGGGGTTGCCCTGATCTGCACCGGACTGAACCGGCCCCAGACCGTGGGGCCTGACCTCGATCTGATTATCGCTCTGGTCAAGCGCTCCCGCCTGGAAACCATCGTGGAAAAGGCCGCCGAGTTGGGTGCGCGCCGGGTTGTCCTGGCTCAGTCTCGTCGCTCGAATGCCGACCGCGTTAGAGTCGAACGTCTTTCGGCCATAGCCGAAGAGGCCGCTGAACAGACCGGTCGGCTTGATGTGCCGGAAATCGTCGAGGTGCAGAAACTCGAACGAATCCTGAGCGCCTTTCCCGCCGAACGTGGTCTTTTGTATTGCGATGAGGCTGGCGAGGCACCGGACGCCCTGGAAGGGTTGCGGAATGCAACCTCCGTTGAGGGCGGCGGCTGGTCGATCCTGATCGGGCCCGAGGGCGGTTTTGCGCCTGAAGAGCGAGTGGTCTTGCGGGCCATGCCCAATGTCACGCCAGTGACGCTCGGGCCGCGTATACTGCGGTCCGACACCTCCGCCATCGCCGCGATGACGCTTTGGCAGGCGGCGATGGGTGACTGGCGCGGTGCCGATCCGGTGGCGTCCAACCGCCACAACAGCTAGAGCAGTTTTCAAGAACGCTCGGCGGCGTGTTTGGCTGGATCTAGGGAGTAGCGCATGGACGCAGCGATCGATGAGCGCCCCTTGACGCCCGAAGACCTCGTGGCGTGGTTCGCCGACGGCTGCAAGCCTGCCAACACTTGGCGTGTTGGCGCCGAGCACGAGAAGTTCGGTTTCCACCGCGCCGATTATTCGACCGTCGCCTATGATGGGCCAAATGGCATTCACGCCCTCATGAAGGGGCTGCAAGACCGCTATGGCTGGAAACCGGTTATGGAAGCTCAGACCGTCATCGGCCTGCAGCGCCGCGGCGCGAACATCAGCCTGGAGCCCGGCGGCCAGTTCGAACTTTCCGGTGCGCCCCTGGAAACGATTCATCAGATCCGTGACGAGACGGTCAGCCATCTGGATGAGACCAAGGCTGTATGCGGTGACCTCGGCCTTGGCTTCTTGACCCTTGGCTTCCACCCCACCATCCGCCGCGACCAGGCCGAAGTCATGCCCAAGGGGCGCTACGACATTATGCGGCGCTACATGCCCAAGGTGGGCGGCCTTGGCCTCGATATGATGCTGCGCACCTGCACGGTACAGGCCAATCTGGATTTCGGCTCGGAAGCCGACATGGTTTGCAAGTTTCGCGCCAGCCTTGCGCTGCAACCCATCGCCACCGCCCTGTTCGCCAACTCGCCCTTCACCGAAGGGCGCCCCAACGGCTTTTTGAGCACGCGCGCGAACGTCTGGACCGACACCGATCCCGACCGCACCGGCCTGCTGGATTTCGTATTCGAAGACGGCTTTGGCTTCGAGACCTATGCCCGCTATGCGCTCGATGTGCCGATGTATTTCGTCAAGCGCGACGGGAAATACATCGACGCCGCCGGCCAGTCGTTCCGTGATTTCATGGACGGCCGGCTGCCAGCCCTGCCGGGCGAACGCCCGCACCTGAAGGATTGGATCGACCACACCAGCACCCTGTTCCCGGAAGTGCGCCTCAAGAGCTATCTTGAAATGCGCGGTGCCGACGCCGGGCCGCCCGACATGCTGGTGGCCTTGTCGGCGCTGTGGGTGGGCATTTTCTACGATGACGCCGCCTTGAAAGCGGCCCTGTCGCTGATCAGCGGCTGGACGGCCGAGGATCGCGCTCGTCTTCGCGCTGATGTTCCGCGGCTGGGATTGAAGGCGACCGTGGCTGGACGAACGGTTCGCGATGTGGCGGTCGACATGGTCGCCATCGCCAAACAGGGTCTGTCCAGTCGGGCGCAGGCGTCCAATGCCGCAAATGACGAAACCGGCTATCTTGAAGTGCTGGAGGCCATAGCCGAGAGCGGCATCACACCGGCCGAGCGTCTGCTGGAGAAATTCTACGGCGAATGGAACGGCAATGCCGCCGCAGCCTTCAGCGACTGCGCCTATTGGTAAGGTCCGCCCACCTGACCGACTGGGTGGTGATAACCCCGGAGCCCCTGACTTGAACCGCAATGAACTGACCCTGCGCGGAATAATCCTGGGGGTGGCGATCACGGCAGTGTTCACGGCCGCCAACGTCTATCTGGGACTGAAGGTTGGCCTGACCTTCTCCACGGCAATTCCAGCCGCGGTGATTTCCATGGCTCTGCTGCAGCGGTTCGGCGGGGTAACGATCCAAGAAAACAATATCGTCCAGACGGTGGCCTCGGCCGCTGGCGCCATGGCGTCGGTGATCTTTGTGCTGCCTGGCCTGGTGATGGTGGGCTGGTGGACCAATTTCCCCTTTTGGCTGACCTTCGGCGTCTGCGCTTCGGGCGGCATTCTGGGCGTGATGTTCACCATTCCGCTGCGACGGGCCCTGGTGGTGCAATCTGACCTGCCCTACCCGGAGGGTGTCGCCGCCGCCGAAGTGATCAAGGTCGGTTCATGGACTCGTTCGGGTGCGCAGGAAGAGACGGCAGGGCTCAAGACCCTGATTATCGGTGCCGTCGCCGCCGCGGGCTACAGTCTGGCCGCCGCCATGAAACTGGCGGCCGCCGAGGTCAACGCCTTCTTTCGTATCGGCCCTGCTGCCACGGGTATCGGCGGTTCGCTGTCTTTGGCCCTGCTGGGCGCAGGCCACCTGATGGGCGTCACAGTTGGCGTGGCCATTCTGACCGGGCTGATCATTTCCTGGGGTATCGCCACGCCCCTGCTCACGGTTTTGCACCATGCGACGGGCCCGGCGGCTGAGGCCGCGACTACCATTTGGAAGACGCAGGTGCGGTTTATCGGGGCCGGAATCATCGCCACAGCGGCGGTCTGGACCTTGGGCAAGCTAGCAGGGCCGATCTGTACCGGCCTGAACAACGCCCTGGCGGCGCAATCCCGTATGCAGGCCGGTGACGAGACCCTCCCCCTGACCGAACGCGACATCCCGATTGGGATTATGGCCATCGTCAGCCTGGCCTGTCTGATTCCCGTAGGCTTCCTGGTCCACGCCTTCCTAGCCGGCACAGTTCTGGGCCCACACACGGGCAGTCTGATCGCCATAACCATCGGCTATGTGATCGTTGGCGGCTTCTTCGTGGCGGCGGTTTGCGGCTATATGGCAGGGTTGATTGGCACATCTCAAAGCCCCGTTTCAGGCGTGGGCATTCTTGCGGTGCTGGGCGCGGCCGTGGTGCTGGCGGCCCTGGCCAAGGGCACGGGCTGGGACCCGGACGGACATGCCCTGGTGGCCTTCGCCCTGTTTGTAACCTCGATCATCATCGCCGTCGCCGTCTCGGCCAATGACAATCTGCAAGACCTCAAAACGGGCCAACTGGTCGGGGCGACGCCTTGGCGCCAACAGGTGGCGCTGGTGATTGGCGTGGTGGCGGGCTCGCTGGTGATCTCGCCGGTCCTCGATCTGTTGAACCACGCCTATGGCTTCGCCGGTGCGCCCAATGTCGTCGCCGTGGCCTCGCAGCCCCTTCCCGCGCCCCAGGCTACCCTGATCTCGACCCTGGCCAAGGGGGTAATCGAGGGCAACCTCGACTGGAGTCTGATCGGCATCGGCGCTCTGATCGGGGCCGTGCTGATTGCCATCAACGAGACCCTACGCCGCACGAGCCGCTTCAGCTTGCCGCCGCTTGCCGTCGGCTTGGCGATTTATCTGCCCACCGGGGTGACCACGCCTGTGATTGTCGGTGCCTTTGCGGGCTGGGCCTATGACCGATGGTGCGCCCGGGGCAAGAGGCCAGAGGCGGCGCGGCGGCTTGGGGTGCTGCTGGCCTCGGGGCTTATAGTTGGCGAGAGCCTGTTCAGCGTGATCCTGGCCGGGATCATCGTCGCCACCGGCAAGGGAGAGCCCTTTGCCGTGGTACAAAATTTTGGGACGCCGGCCACATGGCTGGGCCTGGTCGGATTCATCGCCCTAGCCTTCAGCCTCTACCGCTGGACGCGAGCTCTGGGGGAATCCTCAGGAAATTCGTAGGATGCGGATGGTCTGCTGCCGCCCGCGTTAGAGCGAGGTTCCGCCTACGGTAAGCCCTGCGATTTTCACTGACGGTTGGCCAACGCCGACCGGCACCCCCTGGCCGGACTTGCCGCAGACGCCGATTCCGGGATCGAAGTCGAAATCGTTGCCGATCATGGTGACGCGGGTCAGGGCGCTGGGGCCGTCGCCAATCAGGGTGGCCCCCTTTACCGGCGACGTGATCTTGCCGTCTTCGACCATGTAGGCCTCGGTGCACTGGAACACGAACTTGCCGTTGGTGATGTCCACCTGGCCGCCCCCGAAATTGGAACAGTATAGGCCGCGCTTCATCGACGCGATCATCTCGGCTGGGTCATGTTCGCCGGCCAGCATGCCGGTGTTGGTCATGCGCGGCATGGGCATGTGGGCATAGGATTGGCGCCGGCCATTGCCCGTGGCCTGCATCCCCATCAGGCGGGCGCTCATGCGATCATGCATGTAGCCCACCAGGATTCCGTCCTCGATCAGGATGGTTCGGCTGGTAGGGGTGCCTTCGTCGTCGATGGTCAGAGAACCGCGGCGGCCTGGGATCGAGCCGTCGTCGAATACGGTCACGCCCTTTGCGGCCACACGCTCGCCAATTCTGCCGGAAAAGGCGCTGATTCCCTTGCGATTGAAGTCGCCCTCGAGGCCATGTCCAACAGCCTCGTGCAGCAGAACCCCGTTCCAGCCCGGTCCGATCACCACGTCCATCTCGCCGGCGGGGCAAGAAATGGCATCAAGGTTGACCACCGCCTGGCGCAGGGCCTCGTCAACCTGGTCCTGCCATTTGTCAGGGCTGATCCAGGCGTCGAAGCCGGCGCGGCCGCCCGCGCCGGACGAGCCGGTCTCGCGCCGTCCATCCTTCTCGACGGTAACTTGAACATTCACCCGCACCAGCGGGCGCACATCGCGAATCAGTCGCCCGTCGGCGCGTAGGATTTCCACCACACGGCGCTCACCGTGCAGGCTGGCCATCACCTGGCAGACTCGAGGATCGCGCTTGCGGGCGAAGGCGTCGATCTCCTGCAGCAGCACCACCTTGTCGGCAAAGGCCGGGTCGCTGACCGGATTTTCCTCGCCATAGAGCTTGACATTGGTCGGGCGCGGGCCCTCGGCGGCTACGCCGCTATAGCCTCGTTTGGCCAGCCGCGCGCTCTGGGCGGCGCGGGTAATGGCGGGCAGGGAAATCTCTGAAGCATGGGCGTAACCGGCCGTTTCGCCGGCCACGACGCGCAGACCAAAGCCTTCGCTGGCATCGTAGGAGGCGGTCTTCAGTCGCCCATCGTCGAACACGAAGCTCTCGCTTTCGGCGCGCTCGAGGAACAGTTCGCCATCGTCGGCACCGGCGAGAGCGTCGCCAAGCACGTCCTGGGCGGACTTGGGGTCGACGCCGGCGGCATCGAGCAAGGTAGGGGCTGCAAATTGAGCTATCATGTGCCAAAGGTAGGGCGCGCGCGCCGTAAAGTCATCCTTGGCTGTGCGCTCTGTTGTCGCGCCCGGCGTTCAGCGTGTCCTCGCCGCGCTTCAGGCGTAAAAAGCGACAGCGACCCTTGCTCTTGGCAGTGACATGCGGGTGAGCCCAGCGCAGTTGCATGAAATGCATCAGCTGCGCCTGTCGCGGTCGCCGTTCTGGCACTGGGTTTTTGTACGCGATTTGCTCGGCGAAGGGTTCGTCTCAGTCTAGCGCTTGGCAAGATTGGGTGATGCGCGTATGCACCGCAACCAAGGCGGATGGGCGAACGCCTGGGCGGTGTCCGACCGTCCCTTCATCAAAGCCGGCGCAATGGGCCGTGGGGAATATGAAGTCGAGAATTTCGAGTTTTGCATATGCCGCGATGGCTCTTGTCGGGTCGGTGATGTTCGGGGTCCAAGCCAAGGCGGCGGACCTTTTGGGTCAACCGACGCCGGGGGGTATTGCCCTTCAGCCTGCGGCTTCGATCCTGAAGCACCACGCGATCTTCTTCCATGACAACATCCTGATGCCGATCATCACGCTGATCGTGTTGTTCGTGCTGGCGCTGCTTGTGATCGTCGTCATGCGGTTCAACAAAAAGTCCAACCCCGTACCGGCCCGCTGGACGCACAACACGGTGGTTGAAGTGATCTGGACGGCTGTGCCGGTCCTGATCCTGATGTTCATCTCGATCTTTTCGTTCAAGCTTTTGTTCGAATATCACGACATGCCCAAGCCCTACATGACGGTGAAGGCAACCGGGTATCAATGGTACTGGGGCTATGAGTACCCCGATCAAAAGATCCCCGAGATCACCTCGACCATCCTGCCCGAAGAAAAGGCCAAGGCCGCTGGCCTGCCCTACCGTCTCGCTGCGACAGAACCGCTCGTGGCTCCGGTCAATCAGGTCGTGCGCGTGCAGGTGACGGGTGCTGACGTGATCCACGCCTTCGCCATGCCGGCGTTCGGTCTCAAGATCGACGCCATCCCAGGCCGCCTAAACGAGACCTGGTTCAAGGCTGAACGGGTCGGCACCTACTACGGTGAATGTTCCGAGCTTTGCGGCCCTGAACACGCCTTCATGCCGATCGAGATCAAGATCGTCAGCCAGGCAGATTTTGATTCCTGGGTGGCCAAGAAGGTCCCGCCGCCGGTTCCTGCGGCCGCGCCTGCTGCCGCTCCCGTCGCCACTGCGGCGACCGCCACTCCCACCGCTCCGGCCGCGGCCTCTGCCGCCGCGCCGGCGGCCTAAGTTCGATCAGGATAGCGCCCGATGGCTACGGCTCACCCCCGCGATTTTAACGACGATCACTCCGGGCACGCCCGCGCGGCCCACGAGCATGATCACAAGCCGCCGTTCTTTACCCGCTGGTTCCTGTCGACGAACCATAAGGATATCGGCACCCTATACATCCTCTTCGCCATCATGGCGGGCTTGATCGGTGGGGGCCTGTCGGGCCTGATCCGCTGGGAACTGGCGGCGCCGGGCATTCAGCTGTTCTCTCCGGACAGCTGGTTCGCGAATTCCTGGATCGTCAAGCTGGGCATGGTTTCGGCCACGAAGCATGGCTACAACGCGGTGGTCACCGCGCACGCCCTGATCATGATCTTCTTCATGGTCATGCCCGCCATGATCGGCGGGTTCGGCAACTGGTTCGTGCCGCTGATGATCGGCGCGCCGGACATGGCCTTTCCGCGCATGAACAACATCAGTTTCTGGCTGCTGGTCGCCAGCTGGTGCTTGCTTGTGACGTCGATGTTCGTCGATGGCGGTCCCGGCCCTGGCTTCGGCGGCGGCTGGACGATCTATCCGCCGCTATCGACCTCCGGGCATACCGGTCCGGCCATGGACTGCGCCATTCTGGCGCTCCACCTCGCCGGTGCCAGCTCGATCCTGGGTGCCATCAACTTCATCACCACCATTTTCAATATGCGCGCTCCGGGTATGAGCCTGCACCGCATGCCGCTGTTCGTGTGGTCGATCCTGGTAACGGTGTTCCTGCTTCTGCTCGCCCTGCCGGTTCTGGCTGGCGCGATCACCATGCTGCTTACCGACCGCAACTTCCACACCCACTTCTTCGACCCGGCGGGCGGCGGCGATCCGGTGATGTTCCAGCACCTGTTCTGGTTCTTCGGCCACCCGGAAGTTTACATCCTGATCCTGCCGGGCTTTGGCATGATCAGCCAGATCGTCTCGACCTTCTCGCGTAAGCCGGTGTTCGGCTACTTGGCCATGGCCTACGCCATGGTGGCGATT
>Ga0209296_1001182_pt1 | contig 20680 bp, 10 predicted proteins | sample S_130206_EF_Meta_FD_187319 | JGI IMG/M metagenome (GOLD analysis project Ga0209296, IMG submission 187319) | Freshwater microbial communities from Lake Simoncouche, Canada to study carbon cycling - S_130206_EF_MetaG (SPAdes) (version 2) | ecosystem: Environmental > Aquatic > Freshwater > Lake ...
ATGTACCATATGTATCATGTGTTTCAGCACATGACCAACATTTAAATACACCAAGTTTATAGTTAACTTCTAAATTTCCCTTACCATCACCAATGTTTAAATTTTTTATATCAAAACCCGTTATATTTACTTTAGGATAATTAGCTAAAAAATAATAAACATCAGAACTACCATTTAAATCATAAGTAGAAAAGTCAATGAAAAACGTTCTTAAATTATTAAGATTATCAAAACCAGTGTAACCGCCTATAAGATCAGAAAAGGATTTTGAATCTATTTGTATTTGAGTGTTATTAGTGTTTTGCACCAGATTACCTACGTAATCTCTATTTTGAGTATACAAATCAACTTTAATACCAGAAAAGACATCCGACAAAACTTTAGAATTACTTATCGTTTTATTATTATACGGATCAACAATTGATAAAGAAAAATTTAAAGAGCTTTGAGCAATGTTTCCAGAAACGAACTTTGAATCGAAAGGTAAACCAAAACTTTCTGGAGACAATGAATAATTTAAAGAAGTAAAATCGCTTTTGTTACTTAATATCAAATCAGATATTAAAAAAGACGCATCATCCGTTAAATTTTGACCAGTAATTACAGGCATATATTATGTTACACTTCTATTATTTGAAAATTTTTGTTATATAAATAAAATTTTATCGAAGATAAAGCTGATATTTGTCCACCAAATGAGTAGTTTCCAAGAAAAATAATTTTATTAGAATAAGATGAAGCTGGAGATAAGAACTTGATAGATTGATTTTTGAATGTGATTTTACAAATAATACCTCCAGAAGCGTTTAAAATTTCAGTTATTTTAGAGTTTGATGCTAAATAAGCGTATATTGTTGTAAAATTAATAGTCAAAGTAGCAAAATTAGGATCAGCAGATATCGAAGAAGCATCATTTAAATAATAGTCTATTTTAGAATGCCTAATAGTATTGTAAGTTAATTTTTGATTTAACGTATAATAATTTGCACATGACGTTAAATCTATCTCCTGTAAATTATCATAAGAAGAAAATACAATAGTATTATTTATACTGTTTGAATTTGGATTTTCAAAAGCATTTTGATCTAGAGCTTCATATTTTGAAGGATCATGTTTTATACAAAAAAATGAATATTCATTATTATCAACTTCTGAAATAGTTACAACTTTATATAAATTCTTACTATAATTCGTCGTTTGATCTATAATTACAAAAGGCACTGATGGTAAAATTCTTGTTATTAAATTGTAATTATAAGTTTCGTCAAAATAAATTTTATTAGTATTGTTTTCTATTCTATCTATTTTTAACTCTACCACATCAGATGCATTTAAAGAGTCTACATCAGATAAAGAAACTGAAGATAAAGCATTTAAATCTTCTATTGATTTAGAAATATTATCAAAAATAAACTTTATTGTGCAGCCAGCTAAATTTAAATTTAATTTTCTATCAACTGTTATAAATTTTGATGTATAATCAACAGAAGTAACTCTTCCTTGTAAAAAAGAATCATTTTTATATTGATCTTGCACTTGAATTACATCACTTGGTTTCAAATTTAAACCTTGCAAATCTGTTGAAAAAGTTATTGTTTGGTTTTCAAATCTATTTGTAGCCAACATCCATGTTCCTATTCTTCTAGCTTGACCTCTAGAAGAAATACCAAAACCTAAAATTTCTTTTATTATGATTCCATAATCACGCATCATTTTAGTGTCTTCAATTATTTCAACTTGTTCATTAAAATTACTGAATTTATCTTTATACATTACTTTCGCCACAGTATATAAAGCTTCTAAACTTCCACTTGAATAAGTAAACAATCCATCTTTTACATTAGTGTTGTTAAAAATATAAGAAGTCTTTTTATCGACATCAATTGTTGCTGTTATAAAATTATTTTTATAATAAGTTAAACCTCTAAAAATTGATGCCAAATCATTTAAAACTTTTAAACAATCTGTTTCATTATCTATTAAGACGTTTGCTGAAAATCTCGCTTCTAATGGATCTCTAAAATTTTTAACTTTAGGCAAACATTTTCCATTTACAATAGATTCATCTGATAAATCATTATTAAAACAAGGTTTATTTATTATAGAATTTATATAATTAGAGTATTTTGGATTATTAACATTCGATGCAAACCAATTCAATATTTGACTTTTTGCTTCGGATTCTGAATTTTTTAAAGATCTTTGTATTCTTGAAGTTAAATCTCCAGTTGTAGACGCAAAATCACAATATTTAATAAAAGAAGCCAACAAATCACCAGTAGGTTCATTTTCAAAAGCTCTTCTTGGGCCAAAATCATTTATTAATTTTATTTTAAATGATGTTTCTAAATCTTCTATGGACCATATAATTTTTTTAAGCCCTACGGTTAATTTATTATTATTTGAGTCAAGTAAATCATATAAAAATATAATAGAGTTACAAAATCCACCATTGTAAGCTGGATTACTTTTAACCGTATTAGATACTACTATTACTGGTGGGAATTTTTTTATAAAATCTGACAATGACATTGCATCTGTTTTTGCAATAAATATACAATTTTTGTCATCGGCATCCTTTCTATAAAAAGAAAATTCAGGACATGTTGTAGGCTCATTAGATTTAATTAATTCATCGCAATATTTAGATATTTTATAAAGCTCCCACTTATTAAGATCTTTTTCAAAAATCTTACCATTGCCAATTCCATATCTAGAATTAGTACATAAATCATAATAGATCCACGCAGGATTATCAGTCCATCTTAAAAAACCATCGTAATTTCCATTCCAATTATCAACATATTCTCTAGCTTCTGGATCGTAGTTTTGTGGAACTTTTATCTTCAGCATCTTCATATCAAATGTTCTATTAGGATCAGACTGAAAATGTCTTGAACTAACCGAAGATTTTACTAAAGCCGAAAAAGGATAATTAAAAGATCCTCTAGTTGTAACTTTCTCTATTATCGATGAAACAGAAAGTTCTTTAAATGTTTTAGGATCGTCTGGCTGTATTTTTCTACTTAACGCATAAACTTTTATATAATAAGAATTTTGTTTTTGATTGTTGAGATTTAATTCAAAAAACACTTCATTAACATAACCAGATTTAGACACTCCTACGACTGAACAAATTGTAAAATATCTATCAGCAGAATTATCTTCGCTAAATTCAATAACATAAACTAATGATGAAGACTCAGTACTTCCTTTTCTATCAGTATTAAACAATTGATCTATTTTGACTTGAACAGAAATTAAATCAGCATATTTATTTTGTATTTTATGAGTGAATTCTTGACAATTATTTTTAGCTTCATCTAAACGTTTTTTTAACTCAGATAAATCGCCAACAACAGGTGGAACTGTTGTAGTTGATTTTGAATCGTATTTTAAAACAGATACACCATCTACATCTTGAAAAGAAAAAACTTTAGACTTAGCGGTAGATATTAACGAATTATTTATTGTATAATCAGATTCATTTAAATATATTTTTTGATTATACCTGTATATTGTTGAAGGAAATTCACCAAGAGGGCGACTGACCTCTTCTCCATAAGATATATTAAAACCAAGATTTACAAAGTTTAATTTATTTAATTTGCTATCAATCAAAGGAACATCATTATAATAAACGCCTTTTCCTAAACACAAATCTGAATCAACGGAAGAATTATTTACAGATACGTATTTCAAAAGATTACCATCTTTATCAACTAAGCCTTCAATTGTTCCTTCGCAAATTAAATCTGTAGTTATCAGCCTCTCATCTGTTTCTAACTTATTGTCTTTTATTTCACTTAGAGTTAGATTTGATGGAATAGTATTGTTTATAAACATAATGTTTTATTAATTCAATTTTGTAACTATTTGAATATTACCACCTCCACCATAACCAGTATAATTATTTCCACCACCAGAAGTGTAAACCGTTCCTTGGGCAGCGGAAATTGCAATATCATTAGAAATAACTGCACTTCCTATTCTCAACCTTCCATAACCAATAGGTACAGCTATATTTCTATTCAAAATATTTCTTATTCCACCAATGATTGTTGAGTTTGTTTTTACGTCTTTAGGTTGTTTTGGGCTTAATACGATTGACAAAACTATTGATAAAGCTATTAAAGTTAATCCAATTATTATCATAGTAGTTGGCTCAGATCCTTGTATAATAGGAAGTATTTTTACTGTAGATCCAGAATTTAAAATTTTACTATTTAATAAATGGTGGGGCATAATTTTATCATCTATATAAACAACAAAATGCGTCATTGTCTTTTCTAAATCTTTATAAAATTTTGTTATTCTATTTGTGTTAGCCTCTATAGCTTCAAAAACTTCTAAAACAGAATTCACATTTAAACTCCATGAATTTCCTAGAGTTTTTCCCAATACGCCTTCTAAAATTATGTTTATCATATGTTTTTGTAATAAAACTCATCATTATTTACACTGTATAAAAGCATAGGCAAATAAAAATATTTTTGATTTTCTAAGTCCCATTTAGAAAATCCTTTTTCTTTTACATGCTCTGGATGACTATGAAAAACGATACATCCATCAGAATAATCGCTTTCTTTTGGAGATATAAGGAAAAAACTTTTAGGATTTGGATGAACATTAACCATTTTTTTAAAATAATAATCATTATTTTTTTTTAATAAAAAACCGCAGATTTCATCATCTGAAGATAAACTTTCTTTTCTTAGTTCTTCTAAAAGATTTTTATTAAGATCCTGGTAATTTATAATCATAACTTAAAGTTCCAGGAAACGAACCAAAAGGAATATTTTTAATATCATTAAATCTCAAAGAACAACCATTTAAATTTCTAGAACATTTGTCCTCTTTCCATATATTAGTATAATCCATAGGATGTTTAGCTGATACTCCCTCATTACTTAAACAAACAAAAAAACGAGAAGGCAAAATAGAATTTTTTTGAATTACTGTTTCATTAAAATCGAAATCAATTTCTTCATCTATTTTTACAAAATCTCCTTGTGAATAAACTGTATTACTATTGTAATCGCCTTTATAACTTAAACTGGTTAAACCATAAGATTCAAAATTAGAATAAATATTATCTGGGTATTTTAAAAATAGCTTATTATTTTCATCTGCAACTGCAACTCCTAAATTTCCTTCTTGAGTAAAAGCTGATTGACTGAAAATTGTTGACCCTTTAATAGTTTCAAGATTTTGGTAATAATTAGATATTTGTATATTATACTTAATAGATAGATATGAAAAAACAGATTTTATTGCAGCGTCGTTTAATTTTTTATTAAAAACAATTACTTCATAAACAACAATATCACTTCTTGATTCACCTAATATATTAAAACTTAATTTTAATGAATCCAGTTCTGATGAAATATTTTTTGAAAATAACTGTGTTCCATTTTTATACAATGCATTTTTTTCTCCGCTTTTATGAGTATATCCGTATATTTTTGGAGATAAATCATAATATCCCCAAATTTTTTTATCTTCTTTGAATGTATTAGACGGATAAACTATATCAGCCCAACCTTTATCATAACCAAGTAAAAAATTTTTATTTGAAGCTTCCGTGCTTGAAGCTAACCCTCTAGCTATATATCCACCATTCGGCGCACCTTTTCTAGCCGTATCGAATCTTTTATTAGTGGTTTCGGAAACGTAAAAAATAGTCAAGTCATTACCAGATCCAAAAAATAAAGAATCAATTAACAACGAATCTTCAGCTAATAAGAATGCTCCTTCTTGATTATTTAATCTTCCTGAATTTGTAAATTTTTTTAAATTACCCGTCAGAGTTATAGTTTTAGCAGTTCCGCTAGTATTTATAGTAGTCGAACTGTCTGCCCAAGCCGTTAATTTTTGAAATAAATATTTTTTCCCAGAAGATGCTGCCACCTCAGTAGTAGTAGAACCATACGTTTTTCCAGTAGTATTATTTAACCATAACGATAAATTTGTAGTAAGTAAATCATTAGAAGATGCGCTTATTACAGAAGCGAGAGTGGCAAAATTTGTTATTTTGACTGGTATTGTTGGACCATCGTAATCAGATAATTTTCCATAATTACATCCATATCCTCTATATTGCCATTGACAAATATCATTATAAACTTTTCTTGATGGAACTGTTTGACCATCCAAATCCAAAATATTAGCTAATTGAAATTCTACTTTATCTTTATTTTCAGAATTCTTTTTCTGAATAACAAACGTATCAACAGATATAAAAGATGAAAAAGAAGAAGTTCCTAAAGTGTTTTTATTAGATCCGCCAAAATTAATATCATCTAGATCTTTTGTTAGTATTTTTTTTCTATAAAAACGCTTACCTATAAGATCTTTTCTGTCTTTTATCAAATTACTGATATAATTATTTACATTTGCTATAGATAAAGTAGGTCTATTTTGCTTCGCTTCTGAAGAGTATTCTAAATTAGATATCTCGCAAGGAATAAAAATGTACTCTTTTTGTTTAAAAATTATATTTGATTTCAAATTTTTAGATCCATGAAACCTAAAATATCCATCAAAATCATTTAGCTTTATTTCAAAAAGATCTAAAACACTCGTATTATCCAATAAAAATAAATTTGACATTTTAATATAATAAAGAATTAAAAATAAATTTACACTATTAACTAAAATACATGTTCAAAAAAGGATGCGATAGATTTGCTGGAAATCGTAAAGATGTATTTGCGTTAGTCATTTGTAAATCGCTTGAACTTTTTAATAAAACTTTTCTATTATCATAACCTAACGATTCTAAAATAAGATTTCTATCTTGAGTCATTGAAGAAACATCTCTTGAAGTTCCATATAAATAATCAAACAAAAACATTTTTACTCCACCAGAACCTGGATTATTTCCAATTGAAATGTTGCAATTTATATTATTAGAATAATTTATATCTGGTTTTATTAATATTTTTGCCGTATAAGATATTAAACCATTTACTTTAGTAATTACATTTAAAATATTATAAGCAGCATTTTGTTGATTTGAAGACGGCAATTCTAAATAACTATACATTTCGACAAAAAATAAAGAAAAAGTATTTAAAGGTATATCCGAACCTTGATTAATTATAAATGGAGTGTTTGTTGATGTTGGAGATGCTAAAGAATTAGGCGTATTGCATAAATTAAAAAATTTATTAGAAATAAATTCAGGCGGCGGATTGGAATTATTTCTTCCAGATTCTGTTATAACGCGAGCGGTAGTTTGAAAAATATTAAAATCGCCAGGAAAATAACGGTTATTTATATTTACTGTATCTAAGCCATTTGCCTGTTGATATTCAGAAATAAATTGTGAAGACAATAAAGGAGATAGTGAAAAAACACTATAAAACTGATCTCGATCAGTTGATATATTATGTGCTTTATAACTATTATTATATATTATTGCACCACTATCTGAAGTCGCTTGAAATTTGTGAACTTGATTAGAGCCTGAAAACAAAGCGCTTGTTGTACTTGCGTTAGCTAAAGCATAAACTAAAAAAGCATAACTTGGATTTTTTGGCACATTAAAAGAAAAATTAGATATACCAATACTTTTTGTTGAAGCTAATTCGTAAAATTTTTGACCATAAGCTTGTGTAACTGTTAAACAGTTAGCATCTCCAGTTAACGACAAACCAGATAATATATTAGTATCTGATGCCCAAGTATTTGTTTGTGCGCCCGCTGAACTGGATATATCGCTTGTTTTAAATCTAAAATATAAACTTTTGCTATCAAATGAATTTTTTCTTATATTAAAGTATATATTTGGTAATGTACTTGACGCTATAGATGTTAATTTTCCAGAGTCTGCATTTGACCCAACACCATTAACGCTTACCCCTTGAGAAAAAGGAGTTACGGTTTGTCCATTTGCGTTTATAGTCGTTGAATCTACTGATGGTACTAGAGTAGCGGTCTGCGAACTAGATACAGAATCGTTGACTGGTTTGGAAGCAGGATCAACTTTATATATATTTATAGCAGTAGTTATATTATTATCATATATAACAGCCTTATCTTCAGACAGGTAATTAATAGTTCCTATTTTGTATTGTCCCATATTATGGATTTTTTAAGTTAATGTGGTTTATTGTTTTTATTTCTGATCCATTTATTGGTATTGAAAAACCTTTATTAGTTTCGTCGGTTATTAACAAACCTTGTCCACCACCAATACCCGCATAAAAAAGGCTATCTAAATCTTTATATACATAATACTGCATAGTTCTTGTGTTTAAACTATCAGATGTATCATTGTATTTTACATCATCAAATTTAAATATTGGACCACCATTTGTTGCCGCTGAAAAATCTCCATCACCCCTTACCTTAACCCCTTCACCGCCATAACCATATAAATTAACATTTTCAAATTCTAATTCTAATCTAAATATACCACCAACTCCTGTGTTAAAAGCCATTTGTATATCGCTTCTGGGTATAAAATTAATAGCTCCTTTAGAAACAACAGAAGATTTATATATTGCATTACCAATTGAGTTATCACTTGGAGAAAATTTTACATTTATTCCAGAATATTTTCTAAAATCTGCTGAATCTCCATTCAGTTTGTAAAGAGATTCAAATAAATCAAAATCACTTTCAGCATTAGATAAATAATTTAAATATAATATAGTTGGAGTTATTTTTAAATTTTCACCTGGACTCGCATGATTTCCACTATATGTAGCATCATCTAATATAGGATAATCATAATCATAACCAGTAGCATAAGTATACTCCCCAGTTCCACCAGTAACATTAACCGCTTGAATTCTAGCGTAATAATTTTGATTAAAAGATAAGTTTGTTTTTGTAACTGAATGATTTTCATTCTTAAAACCATCATAAGCTCCATATAAAGGAAACGGACCATCTGCATTTTGGTTTACATATTCATAATTAATAATAGGTGAAGTGAAAGATGAATCAGTAGACAATTCTAACTTAAACCCTGTATAATAATCTAAATTATTAATACAAGACCAATAAAAAACTAAACTTGGACTTGCATCTATTTTTGAATAGTTTTTTACAGCATAAAATTTGCCCAATTTTTTAGGAATAGGAAATCCTGTTATTCTATTTCCAGTAACATTGATAGTTAAATTACTATCTGAGTCGCCAATATTCGATTGCGAACCAATTGTTACAGCAGCATATTCTTGTCCTTGCGATCTATCTGTAGATAAATTAAAAGTTCTAAATGGACTATGTAATATATAAAAAGATCCTGATTGATTACAATTTATTATTTTTGTTATTTGTTTTTGATTTGGATCTAAATAATCTAAAGAGTCAGATATAAATATAGTATCATATAGCAAACCACCTGCGGCTGTCGTAGGAGTTACAGAAGCATCAAAAGTAGTATTAGATATATTTATCGTATACTGAACTGGAAAATTACCACTATTTTGAATAATTACTCCAGTATAACCACCGAATCCAGTTGGTACTTGTCCTAAGCTTACGCCTGTTAAATATGTACTCATGAAGTAAAAGTTATTAATGAATTAAAAATTGTTGATGCTGAGAATTTATTATTAAACTGAATAAATTTTGCATTTATACTATTATTATCATAAAATTGATAAGTATGATTCCATTCAGGACAGTAAACTTGAATTATTTTATTATACGGTTGAGGTAAAGTATAATTAAAAATTTTAAATCCCGCTTTATCATCTAAAAATTTTAAAATCGCTAAAGCTTCTTTATTTGATCGTTTTGTTAATTTAACTTCAAATTCAAAAATGTTAGGATACTCTCCATCTTTTCTATACTCTTTTGTAGAGTTTTTAAAATCTACTGATTTAATTCTTATGTTTTCTTGAATATCGTAATCAATATCTTGTTTAAAATAAAAATCTCTAGTAAAATAAGTACTTACTCCTGTTGGACTGTTTTGAGGGGATAAAGGACCAGTGGAACCTTGAGCCACACCTTTAGCTTGTCCAGTGTAAAAATAATACCCTCTTTGAGAAAAATTTGTTGATGGATAATAAAACACATCATTATAAGCAAATTCGAATATAGTATCGGTATATGTTTTTACACTCTTCTCGTCCAACAAAACATACATCCCTTTATAATTTAAACAACTTTCATAAAACGATTCCGCTTCTATATTAATTTTATTAATATCATTGTAAGGAGTAGAATGATTTATATTTAAAAAGTAAGTTTCGCAATCTTGTTTGTAAGGAGTGAATAAATCTAAATTGACTCCTTTAAAACCTTCATAATCACTTTTATTTTTTGATTGTGGAGTATTTTCAAAATAAGTTATTAAAGTTTTTGCTTGCAAATCTGTCAATCCATCATAAATAATATTAAATTTAGAACTTAATGTATTTATCCCATTAGTTACATTTGTCTTGTATCCATCGCCAAATGTTAAAGGAGACAATTTTGCTGAAAAAGAAGCCGAACTTCCATAAGAAAGAAAAAATAAATCATTTATGTTTCTTGTCCAATAACTATTTCCAGTATATGTTATTGGTGAATAATCAGACCCAGTTGGAACATTATTTTTTGCAAAATACAAACCTTCGTTTTTAAAATACTTTTCAAATAAATATTTTTCATATTGATCTATTTGAGAAGTATTTAAAGAGCCAGTGAAATGAATTATTTCATGATATCTTACGCCAACATTGTTAGGATTTAATCCTAAAGTTAATTCACCGGATTTCCAATAATCATTAAAAGACGAATATGTTCCTAATTCATATCCATTTTGTCTAATTTTTATAGTGTTAGCTGAAGAGTTTTGAATCAAAGTTACAATATTCTTGTCATCGTAAATGCTAGAAATAGCATCGAACTGTTGATTATCTAATATAAATTTCGCTGAAAATAATTCGTCCTTACCATTTACTTTTAATAATCCATAATTATCCCCTGTTCCAAATTTGCAAATTGTTTGTTCAGTGATATTCGATGGAGTCAAAACTTCAAAAGCTAATAATAAAACTCTAGAATCTGAATTAAAACCAGAACCGCTTAAAACTTGTGAGTCAGATAATGTAATATAAGATTCGTTAAAATCGACTCTTCCACGATTATTAACATCAGAAGTTGTAGTAAATAAATTTCCACTTCCAGATACATTATTCAACCAACCTGTAACTCTAAAACTAGTATCAGTTAAAAAATTATTTAAGCTATCATTGTTGAACCAAGTAGTTAAACCAGTTATTCCAAAACCCGTATAATTAGGCATTACAGAAATACCTGTATTTAACTGATAATCGATTATATTAAATTTAGAATATAAAGATGAACTATCATACTCAGATATATTTTTTATATTTAAACCTGATATTAAATAACTCATATTATATTAAAGTCTTTACTTCAGTAACTTGTTGATAAATATTAGCAGAAGTCAATAAATAATTGCCTTCACTTATTTCATATTTTTGATTATTCATTACGCCGCTAACATAAAAAGTCTGCAAAGTAGTATTGTATAAATCTTTTAAAGTTAAAGTTGTTGTTACCATTTTTCCATCTATATCTATAGAATCGCCCAAACTATTAGAAGATAAACTTATTTCAGCTTTTTTATTTAATTTAGCTACTCTAAAAGGAATAACTTCATCAACTTTAAAAAATGCTGGCCTATCACAGCTAGAATTATAAGAAAAATTCACTATACTTTCAACACCATCTAAATCAGTATTGGTCATAGATGATCTATAAGCATTAGCAACATACTGAGGAACTTGTTTGTTTTGTCTTTCTGAAACTTTTTGTTCTTCTATATTTTGTATTGACAAGCGACCATACCAATCAAATTCAACTGATAATATAATTGGTTGAAACGGTTCTACTGAAAAGCTTAAAGATTTGGAGTATAAATTATCTATTTGAACGCCGCCAAATAGACCTGTTATCTGACTAGAATTTGTCCCTGTAATATCTAAAAAATTTGGTAAAGCGCCAGTCAAATAAAAATCAGCAGATAAAGATCCTACTAATGATCCCTGCGGAGCGTAGTCGAGTAAACTGCCATCACTTACCAATACAGGATCAACAGAAGCGTTAATTGATAAACTTATTTTATTAGCATAAAAATTCTGAGAATTTAATTTAAAATCAAGATTTTGATAGTTTATGAATTTAGCCATATCATGTCACTGTAAAAGAAACGGTTGACATAACTGTAAAATTCTTAGCTGTTGTTTGACCTGGATTAGCGGCATCAGTATATTGACATATTCTGTATTGAAGTAATTGCCCAGATGCAAAAGCTGTTGTATTTGTAAATTGAGTTCTACTTAAAGTTAACAGTTGATTTCTACTTATAGACGCTATTTCTAAATGTCCTATTGCACCACTTATTGTAGCGCTAGCAGAACATGGTAAAAATGTAGTTTGACCTGTAACTCCTACAGGAGTATTAGACACTGGAGTTACAGCCGCTATTTCAAATCTAGCATCACCATATGAGCTAATGTTATCTGAACTTATTATTTGAATTTTTTCTATTCTGCCAGCGTAAGGAGTTATTCCAAATGGGCATAAAACTGAATCATGACCACTAGGGCTTGAACTTGAAGATTCAGAAAATGGATCGAAATAAATATTGTTTCCTGTCAATCTAGTCTTAAAAACTTGAACAAATTTTCCTTTAGTATAATTTCCGCTTGTGGTTATTCCTCCTTTTATATCCAAATCTCCATCAACATTTAAATAAGCTTTTATAGCAGACGCACTTAAACTACCGCCTAATGAAAAAGCAAAAACACTATCAAACGCTGGACTAATGCTATTTAATAAACCGATTGACCATTTTGTTATTTGACTGGTAGCTGTTCCAGTGGCAAATGATTGAAATGCAGTTTTAGCTGGACCACTTGCATAACTGTTTAAAATAGTACTTTTACAAGTTTCAGTATTTGAACATTCAAAAATACTAGATTCGGCAACTGTAGCAACTGCATGGATTTTTGCAATTGGTGTTGTAACTCCTAATCCTAATCTTCTATTAGCTAAATCATAAACTAAATTGTTTGTAGACAAAGAATTTGTTGGACCTATTTGAAAATTTGTATTATATACTCCTATATATCCAGTTCTTGCGGTATTTTCAAAAGATAAACTAGTAGTTGCTGTTGTATTATTTCCATATCTCCCTAACTGACCAGCACCTTTTACATCCAAAGGATAAGCAGGAATAACATTATTAATTCCAACAAAAGGAGTTGATATGTTATTATCTACATATAAAACATTATTACCTAAAACAACATCATCATTATTTGTTTTGTTTATATAAAAAATATCGTTAGCAGAAGAAGTCTTTATTTCTGCTGTTGAAGGATCAAAAAGAAAACCAGAAACTCCGCTTTCGAATTTTATAGTTCCCCCAGAAACATAAAACTTATTAGATAAAGCTGTTGAACCATTAAAGATACCAACATTACCGCTTACATCTATATTAAAAACTCCAGTAGTTGTAGTTCCGCCATCTTGAGAAGCTTCAATATAAAAATCTGTATCACTAGCTTTTTTAGTAAACTTCCATAAAACGCTAGTGTCTTTTAAAGAATAAGACGCTTGTCTTGAAGATGAACCAGCGGTTACTCTTACTTGAGCCACATTTGTAGAAAGAAAAGAATCGCCTACTTCTAATGCTACGTCTGGAGAGTTGTTATCTACTCCCACTAATCCATTGTCACTAACAAAAAGACCACTTGGTTTAGTTTTTCCTACTATTTTTATACCATTTGTCGTTCTAGCGGTTAATCCAGTAAATGACTTTTGAAGCTCATTCAATGACAATTGATCTGTTTCTGTTGTTGTGGCGACAGCAAAAACAAAATTATCTGTTATTGTCGAACTTGTTATTGCTGATAAGTCTGTAAATTTTGTTCCCATATTAGTTATTTAAATATGTTCTATACGATAGTTTTACACTCAATAAGTCATCTGCTGTCGAATTAATTTGCTCGGCTATTATTATAGCGTTAGAAGTGTTAAAATTAAAGATTGGTACAGAATCTTCTAATTTTCTATATACATCAAAAGATTCATTAGTATCACTAGTTACTAATTCTAAGTCGTCAAAAGTAACTAAAAATTGATCAATCAATACAGTACCTCTAACATCTATAATAAAACTATTTAAACTTTCAGAACTTAGAATATCAAATATATTTTTAGTTTGATAATCGTCCACTTCTAATGTAAAAGATCCGCCGACTTCTATTGGAAAAATATTTTGAACTTCAATAGGATATTGAGCATTTGAAGCGCTTAATCCATAAATAGCATTTTTCTTACAAGTAAAATCAATACTAAAATCTTTTACTCTGTTAGTACTAGAATTATTACATGTTACTGATATATTTTTAACTTGCGGCACAAATGCTGCTGAAGATATATTATTTCCAGATGGATCAATAGATGGACCCATGTTTCCAAATATCTGAAAAGAAGATTGTATTTGAGGCACTTCTCCAACACTACATGATATTCCAAAAGAAGATAAATAACCATTTGTAAAACCAAAATTTTTACCTTGATATGTTAAACCTCCATTTATAAATGAAGCTGTATAATTATCTCTATCTCCAGTTAAACCAAATACAGGATCATTATTAACAAGATATCTTGTTATAGAAACCGAAGCTGATGGAACTTGCGAAACCACTTGTTTGCAAAATCCTTTTCCTATAACATTAATAGGTACAGTTTCTACATTATAAGATCCATCAAAAGATACAACCCCAGATAAAGCAACACCATCCATGAATAGTGTATTTTCATAATTTGTAATCGCGCCTTTCATGTTTTAATTATCTTTGATTTATTTTCCCACCGTATCTTGTTTCGTCTGAAATTACGCCTTTAGCTATATCAGCAACACGCTTTGCCATTTGTTTAGAGAATGCAATGTCATTCTTTTCATAACTACTTGTATCAGAACCATAAGTAGCTTTACCAGATCTATCAATGTTGATAGAAATATTTGTAGCGTTGTTATTAGTGTTGTTATTTGTATTTGTAGCGTTCGAATTGCTATTATTAGATACTGCGCCAGCATTCATGGCATTCATTTCGCCCAATCCATATTTTCTAACTGCCGCATTATTCATTACATATTCGCCGCCAGTTAATAAAGCTGGAATAGTATCTGATAATCTTGATCCATAAGGAACAAATCCGCCACTATTAAATCCTATTAAACCACCAGTTTGTCTTCCTCTTCTTACGTTTGCGCCAGTCGTACTTATTCCAGTTGAAAATACACTACCAAAAAGCCCAGAACCCGCCGTTTTTTGTGCCGCGCTAAATCCTTGTTGACTTAAAACATTTGTAAGTTGCGCGTTTCCATTGAATTTTCCAAATCCACCAGATATTTTTAATGGATTCACTCCACTTTGAAATTGATTCATCATATTTAATGAACTCAAAGATTGTCCTTTAATTAAGACATCAGCAGGATTATTTTTTGCGAATTCGCTAAAAGCTTTTCCTCCAGCTTTTTGCGCTTCTGTAAATGCTGCTTTTGTTGTTGCCGAAGCCGCAGTATTTACAGACACTTCTCCAGCTTTTGATGCTGCCGCTAGTCCTTTGCTGGCTGTAGCGGCGGAAGACAAACCACTCAATCCGACACCTAAAGCAATGCTTCCAACAGCACCAACTATGCTACTAATTAATTGAGCGTTTTTTTGATCTTTCTCAAACTTTTTTTGAACTCTTTCTTGTTCATCTGCAATTGACTTTTCACGCATTTTCTTGAAATAGTCAGATTCAGCGTATGCGTATGCTGTATAATCAGATTCATTTATTTTACCAATGTTAGTTGAACCGCTCATTAAATTGCCAGTATAATCATATTCTCCTTTTTTATTGTTACCCATTTCTGCAAACAAATCTACTGATCCTCCACCTTGCATCTTTTTACCAAATCTTGGGGCCATGTCATAATTCATTTTATCCAAGTTATTAACGCCACCAAAAGCTTTTACAGCTTCTCTATTTAATACATATTCACCATCTTCTAACATTGCGGGATTTTTATCACCAGTACGACCACCACTGATATACATACCATTTTGCGCATGTATTACGCCACCAGTTTGGCGACCAATTTTGCTAGAAGTCACAGAGCCTCCAGTTTGACCGAATAAACTAGTTAATGAACTTCCAACCATTTTACCAATTGCTGCTCTCATAACGGCTTGCATAATTTCTTGTCCGAAATTAATAGCCATATCTTTAAATGCATCACCAATAGATTTGGTTCCTTTAGCCACCTCCATTAATGCATTGGTCATACCATCAGCAAATCTTTCAGGAGTTCTTTCTACTAAATCTTCTATCATTCTGTCAGAAGCGGCGCTCATTCCAGAATATCCTTTTTTAAATCTTTCTGTTAGAATATGGCTTTGTTGTTCAAGGATTTGTTTGCGCCTTAATTCTTCATCTATATTTTCTCTGGTAATAGCTAAAGATGTTTTTTTGTTTATTATTTCTGCTTTATAACGATCTACTATACCTTTTGCAACTACATCTCCATTTTTTGCATACTCTGCTGACATTTCAGTTAAAGTGTCTAACTGATCTTTTTGACTCATTAATAGTTTTCCATCTGCTCCTTTTTCATTAAAACCCGCAGCATCTAACTTACCAATAACGTTTGCGGATGTTTTTGATTGTTGAGTGCGTTGATAAGCTTCAAATTGAGCTAATTTTTTTGGAGAATAAGATCTGGCTTGATCTATTTGATCCAATTGTTTTTGTTGCTGATCGTCTGGATTAAAGCCTGAAGCGGAAAGAATTTCCTGTTCGTTTTTGAACAAGTCCTTTTCTCCTTTTCCTATATAAGAATTGCTTTGCATTTCTGCGATAGCACCCGCACCTCCTAAATCTTGTTGCAATAAATTTCCCATATAATCTGTTATAGCTTTAGTAAGATCATACAAAGCACTTGTATTTTCTTGTTCAGCAGCCATTTGCAATACTCTTTGTTGGATTTCTGCGCTTATGGCTGCATCTTCTTCAGCTCTTTGAGTTTTTAAAATTTGACTTTCTATAGCTATTTTTCTACCAGTCACTTCTTTTGCGCTCGATCCATAATCAAGTCTTGGATCAGCTAAATCTCCTTGGAGAGTATTGATTTTTGCATTTGATTTCGCCTTAGATATTTCAAGATTATTACTTATTGCGGCAGAAACATTTTTCATGTTTTCTAAACGCATTAAGTTTTGTTTATCAACTGCGGCTTTTTGAACCGCCATCTCTTCATTGGCTTTTATGCTTACCGCAGTTAGTTGTTTGTTTATTTCTGCTTCTTTTTTAGCATTGGCTTGTTTTTGTTCAAACAATACTTTTTCATTTGCAGCGATATCTAGAACGTTTTGCATCTCTGTCATTTTATTTTTATTCGCAAATAAAGCTGTTTGATTTTGTAGGTCTATTATATTTTGTTGAGCAACTTTTAATTTATTATATTGATCGCCAGCGGTTTCGCCTGTTTTTGCTAAATCTTCTAATTGTTTACTAAGGATTTTTAATTTATCCTCCATATTGGTCTCGGCTAAATCTGTTATTCCTACAGCTTTAGCAGCGGTATCGGCTTTATTGAAAGTTTCAGTTTGAAACTGTGTTGCTAAAGATTGAGCGCTTCCAGAAAATTTACCCTGTTTAATTTGAGGCAACACATTATTTTGGAAAAATTCAGCCGAAGCTTGAGACGGTAAAAATGAAGATTTAAATTTTCCCATTAAAGTTTCAGAACTTTTATCTAAAAAATTAGCTCTTTCATTGTCTTGTTCTGCAATGGCTTTGTTGTAATCTTGTTGAGATTTTTGTAATAGCATCTCAGCTTTTTGACCAGCAGTTGCAGCGGTAAAATCAAATTTTCTAGCGTCTGGAAGATTATTAGATATAAAAGAATTTAAACTATCTTGAAAATTCATTGAAAAATCAAGAACGGCAGATTGTATTCTTCTTGAACCGGAATTTTTTTCAAAACTTAAAGCTACATCAAATGCCGACTTAGCAATGATTTTCTCCATATCTAAGAAGATTTGATTAAAAGATCTTGTTGCAGCTTGTTTGAAAAGAACGGCGGCTTTATTAGCGCCTGAAACTATATTAGTTTTTTCTAAGATCTTTATGACTTCTTCAAAATTACCATTCAAAAGATTTTCAACTAAAGAATTTATTTTTGATTCTCTTTCTGGTTCATTTTGCGGAACTTGACTTTCAGCAAATTTTTTTAATATTGGAGTTTTTGTTTTTTGTTTTCCATATTTAGATAAAGAAGCTAATGGAGAAAATGAAAACATGTTTGGATTTTTAGCAGTCTCTTCATCAGCTTGTTTTAAAGCTAATTTTGCACTTCCTATAAATTCTAAAGTTTTTTCACTGCCAAGTCCTAAAGAAAGAGCAGAAGCTCTTTCTTCTGGTTTCAAATTTGCTCCATACAAACCAGTTTGTTTAGCAGACTCTTTTGTTACTTGATTAGTATATTCTTGCAATTGTTTAGACATAGCTGCCACATCACCTCCAGTAGCATTAAATATCTCTTGTAATTTAACATCTTTAATTTCATTAAAATTATCAGATAATTTTTTAGTAGCAATTTCGATATCAGAAGATGACACTCCAGATGAAATCATTTGAGTCAAAGATTTTTGAGCCTCAATGTAAGATGATGCAGCGGATATACTAACTTGTGCCTTTTGAGCTTGCTCTTGATTTAATTGACTTAACTCTTCAGCAGTTAATGTGGCGGCGCTTAAAGCTGAAGTTAAACCAACTAAACCTCCTATAGCTCCTCCAATAATTGCTCCAGGCAAACCAAATGAAGCGCCAATACCAGCGCCTGTAGATATGGAACTCAAACCAGTACTTAGTCCTGATTGGACTTGACGTTCTGTAGCAGACATGTCAGTTCTTTTTTTATTACCAAAAACAACTTGTTCAGCCAATCCAGCAATCATTGGTCCAGCAATAGCTATAGCTGTACTAGCTTTCTTCAAACCTTCTGAAAATTCTTCAAATCTTGAAGCTACTACTGGTGGTACTGGTGGTACTGGTGGTACTGGTGGCACTGGTGGTACTGGTGGCACTGGTGGTACTGGTGGCACTGGTGGTACTGGTGGTACTGGCCGTGCCGCTCTTGCAGCTCTTTGAGCTTGTACGTTTTGCCTTGTAGAATCGGCAAGAGCCTTATTAGTCTCTGTTATAATTTCATTAGACTGAGTAGAACCATACAGCGAAACAGCTTGACGCTTAATAGAATCTTTCAAAGCCATCATCTGAGCAGCAGTCAAGCTTGTATCACTTGTTAATCTCTGTAATTCTCTATTTAAGTTATCAAATATTTGTTTTTCTGCATCTTTTAGGCTTCCATACCCTGAACCAGTAAATGCAGCATTTGGATCAACTGTTGCAAAATTCGGAACATATCCTCTATTCATCAATCCAGCATGCTTCTGCCCTCTCATTGAATCACTCAAAGCATTACTTAAACCACCATGATCGGCAATTGCGGAACTAAATGTTGGCTGACTCTTGTTTCTAATGTGTGGGAAAGGCTTATTATCAAATACGGCTTTTTCTCCGCTCATGCTTTCTTCTAAGCCCATTACTGCTTGTTTATACGCAAAGTTGGGAATAAAACCGCCATACTTACTATCTATATTTCGAACATTAGAAACACCAGCCAAATCAGATCTTAAAGCTGCATAATTAACCCCTTCTCCTACCTGTTCCGCTCTTTTACGATAAGGACTTAATCTCATTTCTGTACCAACATAATTATTTTTAATCAAAAAATCTTCGTAAGCTTTTCTCAATAAACTAGTTCTTATTTTAATTTCTTCCTTATCTACGAACTTACCAGATTCAGAATAATTTTTAAGAAAATCCCAAGAAGGTTTTGTTTCAGGATTTTTAGACCAAAAACCTCCAATAACTTTATAGAGTCTATCATAATTAACTCTTTTCATTTTACCAGAAATTTCACCAGTAAAAACAGCTTCACGATCTGGAACGTATCTTGAATTTCCAAAAGCCTCACTCATCATTCCCTTTTCAAGTCCCAATGAAGCGGTTTTCCCTCCACTAGATAATTTTAAAGCTGCTGTTTTAGCTTGATTTTCAGCGCTTTTATTAACGTCTCCATATATTTTAGGATTAAGAAAGGAAGGGTCTGCAATAAAAGCGTTAGGGCCTAGTATGGCCGCAATCATATTATTCCAAGCTTCTTCTAACATAGAACCACTCAATTTTTGACCGGGTATTCTAGCAACAGTACCACTTAATCCAGTTCCTCCTTCAGGAAATAATTTTGAACCTGTTTGTGTTCTAAAGAATTTTATTACATCTGAAAAATTAGGAATAAAACCAGAAGCTAAATTTGGCAAAGATCCGGGAACAAAATCTGGCAATCTTGCCCTTAAAGCATTCAAGAAAGCTCCTGCTCTTGCTCCTCTATTTTGTCTAGAAACAAAACCTTGTTGACCTCTAACAGGAATACCAGCTACAGCATTTGGATTCTCAAGACTAGAGAAGAATGCTCCAGAATCACGATTCAAAGAAGATAGTCTTTCCAAAGTTCCTGCGCTTGCCATTTCGGGGTCGAAGTATTTGTCAGCGAGCCAATCTCTTAACTTGGGAGAAA
>Ga0209296_1001183_pt1 | contig 20678 bp, 7 predicted proteins | sample S_130206_EF_Meta_FD_187319 | JGI IMG/M metagenome (GOLD analysis project Ga0209296, IMG submission 187319) | Freshwater microbial communities from Lake Simoncouche, Canada to study carbon cycling - S_130206_EF_MetaG (SPAdes) (version 2) | ecosystem: Environmental > Aquatic > Freshwater > Lake ...
CAGCGACTGCACCCGCGGATCCTTCCCGAAGAAACGATTGGGCACGATCGCGCCGCTGAACGGGATGTCGACGCCGACAACGAAGCCGCGGGCGCGAAAGAAATCCTCGGCCAACGCCCGGAGTTCCAGCGACGTATGCCCCGGCTGCGTACCGATCCCGATTTCTAGCGGCGCCGAGAAACCGACCTGCGTCGGCAACTGACCCGTTGGAAAAGAATGGGCGTCGAGGATCACGCAATGGCCGAAGCGGGTGAGTCGCTCTGCCGCGGCTTCATCGAGCCGACGATGGTGCGGCCAGTAATAGCGGTCGAGCAACTCGGCGCGACGCGGCGCGGACAACTCACGCAGTGAGTTCCCGTCACAGGTCTTCACATAGGTCGCGCCCATCCCGACAGCTGCGCAACGCTCGAGGCGATCGTCGGCGAAACGTTCCACGTCGACGACCAGGCGCGAGACTTCGGCGCGTACAACGTCTTCTGAATCGACGCCTTCCGCATAAAGATCGCCCGTGTGCCAGTCGGTCAGCCGGACCAGCTCGCGCAGGAGGGCTTCTTCCGAAACCACGAAATCCACGAGTTCGGCCGGGGGAATCACCGTCGAATCGTGGGGAATATGGATAAATACGGGGGTCAACGGAGATTGCATGCCAACATTAAGCCCAGATTAAGACTTAAAGCATTGATAGAGAGTGTCATAGTTTGATTTCAAATCTTGCAACTGTGGCGGGAATGTGGGGTTTTAAAGGCGAACCCCAATCCAACACACACATGAAACTGAAACTCGCATTCCTCCTGGCCCTGATCTCCTCGGCCGGTCTCATCGCAGCTGACGCTCCGAAGCCTGACGCCCCTAAGGGCGACGAACCGGCCAAGAAGGCCGAGAAGGGCAAGGGCGACAAGGGCGGCAAGAAGGGCGCTCAGAAGCCTGAGTCCGTCGACGAAGCCACCTGGAAGAAGTTCCAGGATGCCTCCAAGGCCGCCCAGACTGACGCCGCTGTCGTCGCCGCCAAGGCCAAGGCTTCCGAAGCCAAGACCGACGAAGAAAAGAAGGCCGCCGGCAAGGCTGTGATGGAAGCCACCAAGGCCGCCATCCTCAAGGCTGACGCCTCCCTCGAGTCCGTCTTCAAGGCCCTCGAAGAAGCCCGCGGTAAGGGTAAGGGCAAGGGCGACAAGGGCGGCAAGAAGCCCGAAGCCAAGTAATCTTCGGATTACAGGCTAGAACAAGACCCCGGTTCGCCGGGGTCTTTTGTTTGGGGAGGGTGGAATGGATGGCAGAATCGATGACAGAGGACAGAGGCCTGAATCGATTGAAAGACAGAGTCAGGGCTAGGGCTCAAAGGGAAACCGGAGACCGGATGATTGGCGGGGGAGACGTTTCAGGGGGCAGGCTTTATCCATTCAGTCCTCAACTCAGTCCTCCATCCTGCCATCAATTCAGTCATCTGTCATCGATTCAGCCCTCCGTCGAAATTTCCCATCCGCCACCCGCTAACCGCCAAAACCTTCGGCCATTCCCGGTGTTCCTTAAGCATGCGCCCCCCTGCCCTGTTGCTCGCCCTGTTCGCCACGTCCGTGCTCTTCGCTGCGGACGCGCCTAAGCCCGAAGCACCCAAAGGCGATACGCCGGCTGAGAAAGCCGCCCCCAAGGCCGCTCCGAAGAAAGCCAAGAAGCTCATGGGTATCCCCGAGATTCCCGAAGGCGTCTCCATTAGCGACGGCGTGAAGCTGCAAGCCGCCTGGGTCAAGGTACAGGAAGACCCCTCCCTCAAGGCCGGCGAAGACAAGCCGAAGGGCGAGGACGACAAGAAGAAGAAAGGTAACCCGCGCGCTGCCGCCGACGAAGCCCTGGCCAAGGCCATGATCAAGGCCGACCCTTCCCTTAAGCCCGAACTCGTCCGCACCTACCTCGAAGCCTCCCACCAGAAGGCGAAAGACGGGATGAAAGGTAAGAAGAAGTAAGAGAGCGGCAGAATCGAGGACTGAGTCGATGACAGAGGACTGCATCGATGACAGAATAGACAAAACACCACTCGCCTAAGAACCGTTTCGCTCATTCATCACTCTGCCCTCTGTCATCGACTCTGCCCTCGATTCAGCCATCAATCTTCACCACCCCATGCGCTCCGTCCTCTTCCTTTTCGCCGCCCTGTTTGCCCTCGCCGGCTTCGCCGCTGACGCTCCGGCCGACGCCCCGGCGACCAAGAAGCCTGCCCGTCAGGCCAAAAGCCAGGGCCAACTTCCCGACAGCGTCGAAGGCGTTACCGCCGAGGAATACGCCAAGATCCGCCGGGCGCTGCTGATGTCTTACGGCAACGAAACCATCTCGGCCGCCCGTAAGCGCCTGAATGAACTCAAGGAGCGCACCCGCTTCACCAACGGACGACAGGAAGCCGAAGACCTCCGTCTGGATTTCGAAAAAGCCCGCGACGAGATGGTGAAGGCGACGCTCGACTCCGTGCTGAAGCTCGATCCTTCGATTAATAAGGATTCCTTAGTGCTCACGCTCAACGCCGTCGAGGAAGCCACCAAGAAGCGCGGACAGGAAGCGACCCAGCGGGCCCGCGAGAAAGAGGCGGCCGAAGCCAAGCTCGCCAAGAAGGACGCCCCGGCCGAAGCGCCGGTCGCCAAGGCCGAAGAGGCCAAGCCGATAACCCCTGTGCAGTTGCTCGCCGACGTCGAAGGCGTCTCCGCCGAAGACATGAAGAAATTCCGCGCCGCGGCGCTCGTCGCCCAGAAGGACCCGACAGTGAAGGAACTGAAGGCCAAGCAAAACGAGATGCGCAAGCAGGCCGAATTCGCCTCCCCCGACGAGAAGAAGAATATGCGCAACGACTTCGAAGTCCTGATGGCCGACCTGCGCAAGGCCACCCTCGCTGCCGTCACCAAGGCCGCCCCTTCCCTCGCCAAGGAAACCCTCGAGAAAATCATGGAAACGATCGATGAACGAGCCAAGGCCGCCGCGAAGAAAGCCCCGGCCAAGTCGACCAAGACTCCGCTCAAGCCCTTCCCGTTTGGGGAGAAGAAGTGACGGCGCGGCGCTAAGGGCGCCGCGAGGGCTAGGGCTAGGGGGGGGGAATTGGTAGGGCTGATCGCCCTCGATCAGCCGTGCGCTAAAGGTAGGGGCAGCACCACGTGCTGTCCTAAGTCGCTTCAGTCCAAGGGAAGGACGCGATAGTGATCACGTCCCTACCTCGATACACGGCTGATCGAGGGCGATCAGCCCTACCTGATACATCTCAGGTAGAGGGTGGCAGGTTATTTCCATTCAGTCCTCGATACAGTCCTCATGTTTCGTCTCAACTTTCCCCCGCCCCCGGGGTTATCTTTACAACCCCACCCCTACCCCCACCCCTACCCCTATGAACAAACTCTTCCCCCTCCTCTTCGCCGCCGCCATCGGTTCTGCCGCGACCTATTTCGTCATGGACGCCAAGCACTCCGCCGCCACCCAGGCCCCGGCCGAGAAGATCACTGCCCCGAAGTCCGCCAGCAAGTTCGCTGGCAAATCCGCCGACGTCAGCGCGGACGCCCCTGCGGCCGAAGCCCCGCGTAAATCCGCTAACTCGAAGTTCGGCGGTAAGGGCAGCTTCCTGCCTGAAGAGATCGACGGCGTGACACCGGAGCAGCTCGACAAATGCAAGGCGGCGCTGACGAAGACCTTCCAGGACGACGACGTGAAGGCCGCGCGCGCGAAGCTCGGCGAACTCTTCAAGGAAGCCCAGTACGCCTCGGATGACGAGAAGAAGGGCATGGCCAAGCAGTTCGAGGACGCTCAGTTCGAGATCCGTAAGGCCACCAAGGCCGCGATGATGGGAGCCGACGCCGACATCACCAATGACGTCGCCGACAAAGTCCTCGACGCCGTCGAAGAGCGCATGAAGCAGCGTCGCCAGCAGTTCCAGCAGAACGGCAAGAAGAAGTGACGCCGCAGCGGCGAAGATGACTGAGTCGATGACAGAGGACTGCATCGAGGACAGGATGGATTTGATGCATAGGGGCAATGGGTAGGGCGGCCATTGCCATGGCCGCCGTTCGCAAGGGTATGCTCGGATCACCGGGCATAGTCTTCTGACCGTTCAATTATCCGTCCGCCCACGGACGTGATGGCAATCACGTCCCTACCTCAAGACATTCACTCAAAGGGAGACCTGAAACCGGATGATTGGCTGGGGCATCTCTTTCGGGTCTCAGGTCTCAGCAGTCAGGTGCCTGGTTCAGGCGTTCAGGTTCAGGTTCGGGTTCGGGTGGCGGGAAATCGGTCCTCAGTCATCGACTCAGTCATCTGTCATCCGTCATCGATGCGGTCATCTGTCATCTGTCATCAATTCAGTCCTCTGAGTTACCTCACACCCTCAAACACCGCCTTGAGTTCCTCATCGCTGAGCGGACGGTTCCAGAGGAGGAAGCGGGCGATCTCACCGTCGAAGGATTCCTTGCCGGGATGCTGGATCGCATCGCGCTCCTGACCGACGGCGAGCTTGGAGGCATCCGCTAGAGGGTTCACCGGAAAGCGGGCGGTCGCACAGGCCTTGAGATCGTTGACGAAGAACTCCGCCAGGACCTCGCCCTTCCCTGCGCCGAGCCGACCAGCGAGCACATGGAAACGCCCTTCCACTAGCTTCGGCCCGACAAGCTTGGGATTATTGACGTCGAAACGCCCGAAGGTGAGCCCATTGCGGGCGCCCCACCAGACGGTATTATCGTCATCGAGGCAGCCCCAGAGGCCTTCGTATTTCTGGCCGTTGCGCAAATTGCCGAAGAACGAGTTCACGTCCTTCAGGCCTACGCGTTGCGGATAGACTTTGAGCACCGTGACCCAGGTGCAACCGTCGCCGCGAATCAGTCCGTCGAAGGCGTCTTCGTCATGGCACACCAGTTCCTGCTGACGGAACGAAAGCGACGCGGGCGATCCTTTCACCGGCGTCGGCAGGCCGGAGGAAGCTTCGGCGCGCCCCTTCGGTTGCCCCACGAACGCACGCGTCGCCTCTGGGCCGACCTGATTGGCCCAGGTCGTCACGCGCCCCTCGGCGTCGACCGTCGTACCCTTCGACGCATTCAGATCCACCATCAGGCCAGCGGAAGGAATTTCGGCGGCCAGGCAGGCGGAGGCACAGAGCGAAGCAATCAGGCGGAAGATCATGGGGAGGACTGTATTGAGGACTGAGTGGAGGTCTGAATCGAGGGCTGAATGGATGAGGTTTCGGCGGATAGCGGTTGGAGAAACACAACGTACCAAGGGGAGACCGGAAACCGGGACGTTTGCTGCGGGCATACCCCCACAGCCAATCATCCGGTCTCCGGTTTCCCCTTGAATGTCATGAAGCCGTTTCGGGTGGCAGGTGGCGGCCCCAGGTGGCGGGTGGCAGGAATTCTGCCCTCTGTCCTCTGTCATCGATTCAGTCCTCTATCTGCTCCGCCTCACTTCCCGCTCCGCCAGACTTTCTTGTCCGGGGTGACAAGCATGACGTCGAGCTGCTCGCGCTGCGCAATCCGTTTGGCCTCTTCGAAACCAGCGGCCATCAGTGCGGTGGACCAACCATCCGCCTGGAAGCAGCTATCGTGATACACCACCACCATCTCGAGCGTTGGCTCGACGGGACGGCCGGTCTTGGGCGAGAGGATGTGCGAGACGGGCTTACCCGCGGCGATTTTCTTGGCCCGATAAAGCCCGGAGGGGCTCAAGGCACGGTCCGTCAGCAGCACGGTTTGCAGCATAACGCGGGGGTTGAAGGGGTCTTCGATGCCCACCCGCCATGAACCCGAGGCGAGGATCTCGCCGCCGACCTCGACGAGAAACTCCGTCTGCCCCAGGGCCCGGAGGATTCCGGCGGCGCGGTCCGCCGCATAACCCTGGAGCACCGAGCCAAGATCGAGGTTCACGCCTTCGTGGCTCTTGGCGAGGGTGAGGTTCTCCTTATCGAGCTTGAGCTTCTGCCAGCCAACCTTCGCCAGCGCAGCCTTCAGCTGCTCCGGCGTCGGGTCAGGCAGTTTGCCTGACGGGCCATAGCCCCAGAGGTTCGTCAACGGCGCGACGGTGATGTCATACATGCCGCCGGAAGCCGCGCTCAGCTTGAGCGTGAACTCCACCATGTCGGCCAACTCCTGCGTGATGCCGAAGGGTTGGGTGGATTCGAGGTGATTGAAATCGGTAGTCCCGGAGGATTCGCGCCAGTGCGAGAGCGAGAACTCGACGCGATTGATCTCGGCCTCGAGTTCGCGTTTGAGGATCTGCGCGTCGACATCGCTGCCGCGCACCTTGACGGTCCAGGTCGTGCCGAACGCCGCGCCGTGCAATTCCGTGACGGCATGGCGCGCCGAGGTCTCAGGGGTTTCTTCCGCGGCGAATTCTGGACGGGGAAGGAACGCTACCACCGCGCCCACCGACAAGATGACGGCCGCCCACGTGTCGCGACGTCCCCACGTCTCGTCCTGATTGGCGGAGCGCACGAACTTGAAGAGGGCGCCGGTCGGGCAACCATATTTGCAATAAGCCTGCGGGACGACGACCGAGGCCAGCAGCCCGACCACGGCGAGGACGAGTGGAATGGCGACCCCGACCCCGAGGACCCAGGCGTCAAAGGGCTCGACCTGCCCGAGGCTCCAGCGGGGCCAGGCCAGAGCAGCCAAAAAGGCCGCGGCCAGGGCGATGGCAGGCAGTTTGCCCAGCCAAGCATGCCAGCGGGCGGGAACGGCCACATGGAGCCTCTTGAGGCCTCCTAGGAGCTCCTGGGCGGCCCCATGGGGGCAGGCGTGGTGACAGTAAAGCTGGCGGCGGGAGCCCCAGGGGACGAGCAAGGCGATGCCCCCGAGGATCAGCAGGGCCGGAGCTTGGGACCACGGGATGCCGTGACGGGCCCACCCGGCGAAGAGGGAGAGCGAAAGCAGCTGACCGAGCCAGAGGCCAAGGCCACCGACGAGGAGGATTTGCCAGATGGTCCGCACCACCGGTCGGCCATGCAGAGACGTGAAGGTCATCAGCAACGCGCCGACGAGGAAGCACCAGAGGGCTGCGGCCTGGAGTTTCTGGCGGGCATCCTGTTTCTCGCGATGGCCGCCGTGCGCGTCGTCGGCGAAGCGCGACTGCAGGCCCTTGGCGATCGCGTAGCTCGTGAGCGTCGCGCCGGCGACGGTGTCGAGCTCGCCTTTACGGAAATCAAACTCGGCCCACTCGCGCGTGCTCCACTTCGTCAGGTCCTTGAAGTAGGTGCGCCCCTGAGGATTCGGCTCCTGATCCGTGATGCGGCTGACGTACTCCGCGGTGTCGTAGGTCGAACGGAGCATGACCTGGCGGAGGCGCAGGCCATCCGTCTCGACGGCGATGAGTGTCTCACTCGGACCGGCGTAGCCGATGACTTCGTCGGCGGAGGGCGAGGAGCGGACGACGAAGCCGAGGTGGGCGCGGTTAGGCCCGCGCACGAGGTTCCAGCCGAGGCGCGGGACGTTGGGCTCGAAGCCGGTCGCCTCAGGGAAGCCTGCGCCTTGGATTTCCTTGAGCGAAAGCGCGGTGGGGAAGCGCAGCGAGACGTAGTTACCCGAGAGACGCTTCTGGATCGATTCCGTGATCGCGTAGGCGGTGAGCGTCGAGCCCGCGTAGGCCTCGAGCTTCGGCGCGGGTTGGGTCGTCGGGCGCCAATCTTTGAAGGATTTCTCGAAAGCCGGGTTGCCGCGCAGCGTGTCGACGTGTTCCGGCGTGTCTTCGCTCGAGAGGATGCGGGTGCCGACGACTTTCTCCTGATTATCGAGCGCCACGAGTACATTACTCGGGCCAGCGTAGCCGAGGATACTATCGGCATCGGGCGAGGTCGTGACCAACCGACCCAGACGGTTACCGTATTGATCTTGGACCAAAAGGGTCTGATTGGGGCCGGACTTCAGGCGCTTAGCGCCGGGGAAAAACGCCTTGGCGTCATCGAGTCCCAGCCGCGTCAGCGCGGATTCCGTGACGGGAGTCGTGCGCTGCAGCAGCAAGGCGGCCAGCAACAGCGCCGCAAGGCGCCAGCTTTTGACCAGCCAGGCGCTGACGCGGGGCGATGGCATCCGTTAGTCGGCGAGGATCAGCTGGAAGGCGTCGGCCTGCACGTTGCCCTTGGCGCCTTCGGTCGAGAGGACGAGCGTATGCGTGCCGGCGGCGAATGAAAACTTACCAAGTTTGTTGGCCTGCTCGATTTCGCCGACCTTCTGATTGAGACGGAGCGTCAGGGGCTTTTCGCCGGCACGGTTGATCGTCAGCACGGCGTTGGCCGAGCGGTTCTCGTGGCCCTGCCAGTAGCCGCGGAGCTCGTACTTACCAGCGTCCTTGACCTCGAAGGTGTAGGTCGCGCGATTACCAGCGCCGGCGGCGTAGTGGTAGCCCGCGCCGAGGTGGGCGAGGCCATGGCCTTCGGTCCACTTACCTTCGAACTTCGCCTGGGCGTCGTCGACGACAATACCGCCCAGCTTGGCCAGTTCCTTGAGGTCGTCGGCGCTGAGCTTCGAGGCGGTTCCCTTCGTGAGGTCGAGGTTCATCTTACCGACGGGGAGTTCCTTGTAGTCGGCGATCGAGGTGTCGAGGAAGAGGTCGCTGCGCAGATCACTACGGCGCATGCGGCCGGGCTGTTCCATGAGCTTGATGAGGTCGGGCAGGTGCTTCTGATAGACGCCGCGCGGGTCGGTGTTCTCACGGACGGCGAGATAGGCGGCCTTACCGACGACCTCGCCCATCATGCCGATGGTGCGCATGACGCGGACAGTGCCGAGGGCCTCGTGCGTGACGGAGATGTGTCGACCAGCCATGAAAAGATTACCGATGTTCTGGGAGTAGAACAAGCGGTAGGGCAACGGGTAGCCGTTGCGACGGTCGACGGCGGCGACGCCCTTGCCGTCGGCGCCGACGTAGCCGAACGCCGCGCGAGAGATGAATGGGTTCTCCGGGAACTTCTTGGCATATTGTTCGCGGGCGTAGTGGAGGTCGATGTCCCAGGTGGTGGGCACGCAGCCGTCGTCGAACTCCTTGCGGGTAATGATGTCCTGCTTGTTCAGGACGATGTCGCCGGTGAACAGTCGCGATTCGCGCGGGCCGCCGACATGGGAGGCCCACTTGAGGTCAGACTGGGCGTACTTGACGGCATCGGGGCCGTTCTTGAGGGCGGAGAAGGCGCCGTAGATCGCGCGGAAGTTCCAGTCGCGAATGTATTCGAGGCCATTGATTGGGTCCTGGTCGAAGCCGGATTCCCAGAACCACTCGGCCTTCATGAAGGGCTTGTCGTCGATCTTGGCCTTCGACTTCTGGAGGGGCGGGAAATCGCCGAGTTCGAGCGGCAGCGCCCACGGGGTGGCGGGCCAGGAGACTGCTTGGTCGGCGTCCTGATAGAACCACATGTTGGACATGCCCATACGCTTGTCCTTTTCGATCTGATACTTCGCGCCCGCGTAGGCGCCGACCCAGCCGTGGCCGGTGGTGTCCGCCACGAACTTCGCGCGGAAGGTCTTCTCGCGGCCGGTCTTGACGTCGATGGCCTTCACGGCAGCGATGCGGTTGCCGTCCATGATGACGCCGGTGGCGAAGTGGCCGAGGAAGAGGGAGATGTTCTTCTCGTTGCGGACGACCTTTTCCTTGAGGTCGTCGCCAAAGCTATCGACGCGGCCGGGGCTGTCCGGCGAGCGGTCGCCAATCTCCTCGATGATCTCGCCGAGGTGCGGGTATTTGCCGCGGGTGGTGCCACCCATCGCCCAGACGCCGATCTCGGAGCTGCCGTTGCCGCCGAGGACGAAACGATCTTGGATGAAAGCTACCTTCAAGGACTGACGAGCGCCGGAGAGTGCCGCACCGAGGCCACCGTAGCCGCCGCCAACGACGACGAGGTCAAACTCGCCTTGGTCTTCTGGGCCCTTGGGGCTATTCCACTGCGAGCGGGCGGCGACGAGCGCGGCCCCTTCGGGCGGGGTAAAGGAGGCGTCCTTGCTGAAGAGGATGGCGTCGGCGCGGCCGGCGAAACCGGTGAGGTCGTGGAGCGCGAGTTTCACGTCGCCGGCCGGCAGCGTGACCTTGCCGCCTGCTTGCCAATGCCACTCGGCGCCCTGGGTGCCGAACTCGGCGGCGACGGGCTGACCGTTGACGATCAGCTGGAAACGGCCGGGGGTGCCGGGGGCGTTCCAATGGGCGACCCAATCCTTGGTGCGCACCCAGACGCGGTATTCGCCGGCAGAGGCGATGCGGACCGAGCCCGTGGCGTCGGCGACCGGCTTACCGAGGCCGTGGGCGAGGAGGTAAGGCGAGCCGACGATGTTCGTGAAAGAAGTGTCGAGCTTCCAGCCGCCATGGGAGGCGAGGGATTCGGCTTCAATGAAGACCGTATCGGCGGACTGGGCGCGGCCGGAGACGGCAGCCAGCAGGGACAATCCGAGAAGGGAAAGCACGCGAGGGGACATAGAGGTATTAGATGGCATTCGGCCCAGAGAGTTCCAGCCAGAATGGCGGGGTGGAAGCCTTACGAGAAGAGGACTGAGTCGAGGGCTGCTTGGAACGATACCCTGGCCCTGCCTCTCGTTTTCGAGGTAGGGCTGACCGCCCCGGTCAGCCGCGCCTGCTAGGCAGGGAGAGTACCATGTGCTGTCCTAAGCTGCCTCAGTCCAAGGGGAGGACGGTTGAGCGAGGGCGCTCAACCCTACCCAAGGCAAGCACTCCCCCGATACTCCATACTCGATACTCCATACTCTTCATCCAGGCACAAAAAAGGGCGGCCGGAGCCGCCCTACCCTATCTGGATCTCAGGTCTTCTTGTCCTCAGGCCTTCTTTTCCTGGCGGCGACGGCGACGGATCGCGGCGGCCGCGAGGGCCAGCGCACCGAGACCGATACCGTAGGTCGAGGGCTCCGGCACCGCAGTCAGCGTGATGGCGCCGTTGGCGGTGTTGAAGTCGATCGACCAGAGGCTCGCATGAGAGGCCGTGCCACCGGTGTAGGTGAACTGACTGGTGTCGAAGGTGAACAAGTCGGTGATATTCGCGCTGTTGTTCGAGCCGAGGTTCAGGCCGGCCGTATTGAACGAACCGAAGGAGAACTTCTGGATGCCGGCCGTACCCCACATCAGCGACAGGTCACCAGCCGCGCCGAGGTTCGTGCCATCCGTCAGGGAGATCAGCTTGATCACGACCTTATTGGACACCGAGGCGCCGCTAAGGTCGAGGTTACCGAAGGCATACTGGTCGTAACCGACACCGGCAATCTTGGTATTGATATCCCAGATCTTGAACTCGAGACGTGCGCCGCCCGAGAGCGTCATGCTGGACGTCGTGAAGCTTCCGATTGAGGCGCCGCGCGCGACGGTACCGCGGTTGCCGACGTCCACGTTGCCGAGCGAGGTGGTGGAGACGAGCGTGCCGCCCGTGGTGCCATTGCCGGTGACGTGGATGTCGTTGGTGACCGTGTTATTGATCACCAGCGTACCCGTGTTGCTCACCGTGGCGGCGCCGGAACCAAGGGCGCCGGAGTTGTTCACCGTGACCTTACCCTGGGAGACGTTGAGGCCGCCCGAGAAGGTATTGGCCGCGGCGAGGACGAGGTCGCCAGCGCCGGACTTCACGAGTGAGCCGGTTCCGTTATTGGCACCAGCCACGAAGTTGAAGCCGGTGTTGAACGTGGTCGCAGTCGTGGTGTTATCGAACTTGACCGTCGCGGTCGCACCATCGGCCACCTTGAGGCGGGCGCCGAGGTCCTGGCTGTTAGTCGCTTCCCAGCGAAGGGTCGTACCGTTGGCCAGGTTGACGTTGCCGGTGCCACTGGTGCCGCCGAGCGAGTTCAGGTAGAAGCCGAGGACGCCACCGTTGACGTTCACTTCGACATTCGGATCGAGCGTGGTGCCCGAGCCGCCGACGATCCACTGGCCGACGCCATTCTTGACGATCGACGTGAAGGCGCGACCCGCATCGGCGTTATCGAGCAGACCTGCTTCGTACTTATTGGCCAAGGCACTCGCACCCGAGAGCGTGAGCGGACGACCGACCGCCGGAACCGTCGCGGCGTCGTCGAAGTCGACCTGACCGGCAACGTTGACGAGGAGCGGATTAACGCCGCTGGTGGCGTTGAAGCCCGCGCCGCCGTCCTTGACGAGGAACTTGCGGTCGAAGGCGCCCGCGCCGGTGTACTCGACCGAGCCGCCGGCGAACACGAAGTTCGCATGGACTGCGGCCGAAGACGTCCCGAGCTGAGTCACCTTATCGGCGAACTTCAGGAAGCCGCCGTTGAGGGTGATCGTACCGGAGAAGGTCTTGTCCGAACCCGAGAGCTCGAACGTGCCCGCGCCGGACTTCGAGAGGCTCGCCACGCCGCCGAGGTCGGAGTCGCCGAAGGAACCGCTGAAGGTCAGCTTCTTGCCGGCCGCGACGTTGAAGTCGCGGGTAGCGCTCAGGATACCGAAGTCGACGAACTCGGCCGAGATGGTGGCGTTGTCGTTCGCGGTGACGTCGCCCAGGAAGACCCAGGAGGCAACCTTGGTGTAAGGCGTAATCGGGTCGAGCTGCGTGACGGTGTCGCTGGTGAGCGTGCCGCCGTTGAGCGTGATCGCACCGAGGTAAGCCGTCTGGACCAGCGCATCGGCGGTTCCGCCGTTGAGCGTCAGAGGCACGCCATACTGGTTGAACTCCGAGCCGACGGAGTCGTTGCCCGTCACCTTGAACGTCGCGCCGGACTGCACGATGATGCCCGTGGCCTGGGCGAGGGCGCCCATGGCGTAGGCCTCCATCGTGCCGCGGTTGACGACGGCGCGACCCGTGAAGTTCGCGTTGTCCGTGGCGAGCTTCAACACATTCGTACCCTGCTGGACCAAGTCGCCGTCTCCCCAAATCGGACGGTAGAGATCGTAGTTCACCGAGTAATTGAAGTGTAGCTGACCGGTGTTGCCGCCCACCTTACGGACGTAGACGCGGTTGGCCGAGCCGAGTTCGCCGGCATCACCCGCGAGCGTGCCGTCACCGACTTGGAGGATGCCGTTGTCGACGTAGAAGCGACCGGTGAAGCCGAAGTTGCCCGCAGTCAGGACCGTCGTGCCCGCACCGATCGTGCGGACGATGCCCGCGCCGGTAAGTTCGTTCGGGAAATTCAGGGAACCCGAGCGGTTCATCGTCAGTTCAGCGCCGGCAGCGATGTTGACCACGCCGAGGCCGAAGGAGCCGATGTTCGTGATCTCGATCGAGCCCTGCTGGATGTCCGTCAGGCCGGCGTAGTTATTGACCGCGCCATACATCAGCTTGCCCGAACCGGTCTTGGTCAGGCCCAGCATCGCACCACCGCCCGCGACGTTGTCCGTGAGGGCGCCGCTGAAGGTGAACGTCGAGTTATCGCCACCGACGGTGAGCGTGCTCGCCGTGGTCGTGGACGAGTTCGTGAAGAAGCCCGTACCCGTGATCTGGTTGGTGGTCTGATTGAAGCCCGCGAGGTCGAAGCCCGAGGCCACGTCGGCCGTCAGTAGGGTGTCGGCCGGGAGGCTGTCGTTGTTCGCCCAGCGGATGACTCCGCCGGAGACCTTGACGCCCGCGCCCTTCAGGTCGGCCTGGGTGGAAGGCGTGCCCAGGATGAGGACCCCGTTGCCGGTCTTCGTCAGAGCCGTGGACTGATTGGTGATACCCGTCATGAGGCCGCCATTGAAGCTGGCCGTGACGCCGTAGTTGGTGACCGAGATGGTGCGCATCGCGGTGCCGAGGTCGACCTTGCCGGCCAGGCTGACGCCGGCGCCCGCGCCGCGACCGCCGAAGGCGAAGTCGCCGTTGACGCTGACCGCGTTGGCGATCGTGCGCACGGTGCCGTCGCTAAGGAGCGAGGTGCCGCCCATGATCTGGAGCGTGCCGCGGCCGATCGGACCGCTGGTGACGGTGCCGGTGACCGGCGTCGAATTGGCGCCGAACATCAGCGCGCCACCCGCGAGCACGAAGTCCTTGGTGAAGGTGCTCTGACCACCCAGGGCGAGGACGCCCGTGCCCGCCTTGGTGAAGGAGTTCATCCCGGCATTCTGGCTGATGATCGAGGTGATCGTCAGGCCCGTCTCGGCGAGTCCGGCGTTGACGGTGATGACCGCATCCCCACCGCTGAACTCAATGGGGGCCGAGATGTTCGGCACCGTGACCGGCGACTGGTTGGTCGCGGTAATCGCGTTGGGTGCGGTGAGAATCAGCTTCGCGCCGCCGGCGACCAGCGGATTGCTCATCGCGCCTTCGTTGACGAACGTCAGCGAGGCCAGCGTGTTGTTACCCGCGAGGTTGAGCGTGCCGCCGCCGATGAGGCTGACATTGGAGGTCGAGAAGATCTGCCCTTCGTTGGTCACCATCGTGACCGTCGAGTTGGTGGCCGAACCCAGGCCGCTGATGACCAGGTCGCCCGGAATCACGCGGTAGCCCGACGAAGCATTGAGGTTCAGCGTGCCGCCATTGACGTAGGTCGTACCCGTGTAGCTGTTATCCACCGGAGCCGTCGGCGAGCCGAGGCCCAGGATGGCGCCGCCCGTCTTGATCAGGTTCATGCTGCCGGTGAGCTTCACGTTGAAGTTCATCGTGCCCTGGTTCGTGTAGACGTAGAAGTCTGACGCGCCCGAAGGCAGGACGGCTGCGGTGAGCGAGCTCGTGCCGTCGGCGGCCTGCAGGATGATCGTCTGATTGGCGTTGGTGACGATGCCCACCCCGAGGGTGACGTTGGCGGAATTGAAGGTGATCGTCTGCGCGGCGCCCGGCGTGAAGCGCCAGGAGTTGGCGAGCTTCGTGCCGCTCAAGGTGCGGGCCACGGTGGCATCGTTGTAATTACCCGAGGCCAGCGTGCCGGCGGCCGAGATGTCCGTACCGGTGAAGGCCGGCGAGGTGTAGCCACCGAGACTGATGCCCATCTGCACCACGCCGAACAAGTCGGAGTAGGTCGCGAAGGTCGAACCATCGGCCACCGCCCAGCCGCCGATGATGCCATTGGTCATGCTCGCGGCGGTGTAGGCCGTGCCGTTGAGCTTGGTCAGCTTCAGGATCGAGGAGGACGTGAGGCCAGGGCTGCCGAGGGTATTGATGCCGCCGCTGTTGAGGGTGGTCCAACCGTTGAAGTTGACCGTCGGACGCACACCGACGCTGCCGAGGACGAAGTCGCCGATGGTGATCTGATTGGTCGCCCCCATGCTGATGTAGGGATTGGTGTTGATCTGGTTGCTACCGAGCTCGGCCGTGACGCGGTCGAGGTTCACGATATTGTCGACGGAGCCGCCACCGATGACGGTGAACGTACCGCCGGCCATCGTGACCGCGTTGGCGGCGTTGAGGCGGACTGGGCTGTCCACGGCGTTGAGGCCGTAGTTGTTCCAGGTCAGGGTGCCCTGCGCGAGGCGCAGGCCGGCCGTGCTGGCGAGCGAGCCACCATCGATGAGCTGGAGGGTGCCGCCGCGGACGACGGTCGCACCCGTGTAGTCGCTGGCTGAGGTCAGCGTGGTGGTGGTATTACCCGAACGGACGAAACTGAGGCCGCCGGAGATCTTGCCCGCGAACGTGCTGTTATCGGTCGTGGTGAAGACCGCGCCGGACTGGCCGGTGACGGTGCCGCCCATGCCCGGGAGCTGGTTAGTGCTGGAGAGGCCGCGGACGGTCTGGTTCTTCGTGCCGAGGTCGAGGACCGCGTTGAGTCCGTTGAGGGCGACATACGGGAGGCCCATCGCGCCGGCGGTGGCCGAGACCGCGAGGGTGTTGTCCAGGCCGGAGTTCAGGCGGAGCGTGCCGTTGTTGATGGCGACCGTGCCGGTGAAGAAGCCGGTCGTGGCGCCGAGTTCCATCGTGCCGCCGTTATCGAGGACGAAACCACCCGTCGAAGCAGGCAGGAGTGCCGCGTTCACGGTGAGCGTGGCGCCCGACATCACGTGGAAGTAGGCCGAGCCGGTCGCAGGACCGACGAGCGTGCCCATATTGATGGTCGTCGTGCCATCCTTGACGAGGAGACCCGCCGCATTGGCGAGGGTCAGCGAGAGCAGGTCACCCGAGGGGCCGTACTTACCGAAGACACTGGCGGCGAGACCCGAGGCGATCGAGGCCGTGCCGCTGGTGGTCAAGGTGTTCACGGTCGTCGGCGCGTTCAGCGTGGTCGCGGCCGAGAGCTTCGCGTTGGTCATCCCGGTGACGCTGACGGACAGGTCGACCTGTTCGGTCGAGTCGAGCGCGCGCCACTTGTTGGTGACGCTATCCTTGGTGAGGAAGCCCGTACCCAGGCCCGTGACGGAGGCGTCGCCGAGGATGTCTCCGCGGACGGCCTTGTTGTTATAACCGTTGTAGCCGCTACCCTGCCCGGCCGAGAAGCCGGCGTTGGTGATGCCGAGGGTGGCCAGGCCGTTGCCGGCGGTGGCGCTGAGGCCCGCAATGACGAGGGAGCCGTTGGTCTGGACCGCGTTGAGCGTGGTCGCACCAGTGGCGGTGGCGTTGGCGCTCAGGATGAGCGTCGTGCCGTCGAGGATACTGGCGATCGTCGTGTTGGCGGCGATACCCGTGCCCGTGATGAGCATGCCCGGGATGAGGCCCACGGTGCTCGGGACGGTGACCGTCGCCGAGGCGGTGGTCGTCGAGGCGTTGAGCGAGGCATTCGCGTAGGTCAGCGTGGTGACGTTGAGCGACAGGCCCTGGGCGGCGTTGGCTGCGAGCTCGATGCGCCCGCCGCCGTTGAGGGCGGAGAGGTTCGCGATGCCCTCGGTGGTCGCGCCGACGGCGGAACCGCCGATGAGGAGTCGACCGCCCTGCATGTTGACCGTGCCGCCGGCGGTGGTGCCGAGGCGATTGCTCAGGTTGGTGACCGAGTTATCAAGCTGGAGGAGGCCGCCGGTGAAGACGTTGAAGATCGAGTTCGCCGTGGTGGTCGAGACGAAGGCCTTGCCGGCGCCCGTGTAGGCGAGCGTGCCGCCGTTGACGGAGATGGCGCCGAAGGAACCACCCGTGGTCTGGGCAGTATCGAGCGTCAGCTTACCCGAGCCGACCTTGCTGATCAGGCCATAGGCGGCGTCATTGAAGCGCATGAAGCGACCGCTGAAGGTCGTGTCCGCGTTGTTGAAGCCGATATTGAGCGTCGGGGTACCCGTGGCGCTGAAGATGTCGCCCGAGCCGGACAGGCCGCCCCAGGTAGTGTTCAGGCCGTTGAGGTCGAAGCGCGTGCCGGAGTTGAGTACCAGCGTGGAGAGGCGGGAACCCGCGTTGACGACGCCAGACTTGATGCCGCCCGCGGAGACCGTGAAGTCGCTCGTGAAGGCGTTCTGGGCGCTGAACTGGAGCACGCCGTTGCCGGTCTTGGTGATGCCGCCGGCCGAGCCGACGATGCCCTGGAGGGCGAGCGTGGCGCGGAGCGGATCGACATCAGCGAAACCGCCGGCCGCGTTCGGGGCCACATTGACGGTGTTCGCGGTAGCGCCGAAGTCGAGGCGACCTTCGATGTAGGAGGTCGTCGTGACGTTGGCCGAAGTGGCCCAGAGGCCACCGGCACCGATGGTCAGGACGCCGCGAGCGCCGGTACCGTTGCCCTGATTAGCGGCGAAGGTGCGGACGAGGGCGGTGGTAGTGGAGCCATCGTTATTGATGGTCAGCTTGGCGACAGTGTTGTCGCCAAAGTAGCGGAGATAAGCCGGACCGTTGAGGGTCACTTCGTTGCCTGCGGCGATGACGCCGGCACCGTAGGTCTCGACCCCGGCACCATTGATGATCAGGCCCTTGGTGACATCGGTCGCGAGCGGGATGTTGGTCGTGGCATTAACCCCGAGCCAGCCTTGGTTGACGAGCGTGCCGCCGCCGTAGGTATGGATGACCGCGTTATCCAGGAAGATCGATCCGTTGCCCGACTTCACGAGCTTCACGCCGGAGCCGGCGATGACGGAGCGAACCACCTGCCAGCCACCACCAGCGGAGTAGAGGAACAACTCCGGGTTGGGAGTCGTGACGGTACCACCGATTAGGTAGTGCGAATTGGTGCCTGTGCCGGCGAATAGAATACCACCCGAGGTGACCGTGAGGGTCTTGCCCGTGGCGATATTGACCTGCATGGTCGTCTGATCGCCGAACCGCAGCGAGTTGATCGTCAGGTCGTTGGCGACCGGGATGTTGGCGCCAGCGGTATTGATATTGATGTTCGCCGTGGCCGCCGGGGCGACGAGCGTCGTGGCATCAGAGGTGGCGTTGGCGTAGGCCGGGAAACCGGCGGAGCCGAGGGCGCCGACGCCGAGGGTGTCGGAGTAGGACGCGAAGTGGCTGGTACCGGAACCGCTGGTACCGTGGACCGCCCAACCACCGAGCATGCCGTTGGTCAGGACGGAGGCGGCCGTGGCGGCCACTCCGTTCAGCTGGGTGAAGACGATCTGGTTGGTCGTGCCGGTCGAGAAGTTGACCGTACCACCGCCGACATTGTGGACCAAATTACCGAGGCGCAGCGTCGCAGTGTTGTCACCAGAACCACCAATGACGGAGTACAGGAACGAATTACCACCGACGAGGTTGACCGTACCGAGGTTCTCGAAGCTGGCAGCCTGTTCGCGGCCGCGGAACTCGATGAATCCCTGGCGGAGGTTGACGACCGCGTTGTCGTTGATGCGGTTGGTGTTGTCGACGAGGCTGTTCTTGTTGTCGAAGTAGAGGTTCGCGTAGCTGATGTTCAACGCGCTGGTGCCGGAGAAGGCCGCGTCGCCATACATCACGGTGAGTCCGCCGTTGATCAGCGTCTCGCCGGTGTAGTCGCTGGCACCCCAGAGATTGAGCGTATTCTGTCCCGAGCGGGTGAAGCTGACGTCGCCGGTGATGCGGGCGGCCAGCTGGCGGGCGTTGTTGTCCGCGTTGACGAGGATATGGCCATGGCCGGAGTTGCTGGTGATCGTCGTGCCACGGTTCGTGATGGTCGACTCCGTGAAGACACCGTAGAAGAACTGCGACTTACCGTTAAGGTCGAGGGTGCCGCCGATGGCCGCGAAGTAGTTGTTGGCCTGGATGGCGTTGGTCGCACCGAACTTGACGGTGCCCTCGTTGATGGCGAGGAGGCCGCTCATGGTGTTGGTGCCGATGGCACCGAGGCCGTTGATCGTCGAAGCGACCGGGGCGATGGTGAGCTTGCCCGCACCTGCCTTGACGAGCGAAGGTGCGCCGTTGCCGAGGCCGTTGCCGCCGGCGAGCGAGGAGCTGATGGTCAGATCGCCGACCGTCCAGATATTGAAGCCGCTGAGGCTGGAGACCTGATTGAGCACGCCGCCAGAGATCGTCGAGGTGCTACCCGGGCGGACGAGGATGCCGCCGGAGCGCAGGTTGAACTGCACGCCATCGGCGAGGGCGAGCCCCGCGTTGCCTTCGATGGTCAGCGAGTTGCGCTGGGTGTTGGCCGCCATCGCCAGGCTGCCGCCAGAGAGCGCGGTGAGCAGGACGTTCGAGTTCGTGACCACGCCCTGGGCGGTGCCGCCGAAGACCGTCGGATCGATGTCGTATTCACCCGGATCGAGGGGACGGACGTAGTTGCCCGTCGCGCCTGAAGTGACGAACGAGAGGTTCGTGGTGAAAGGACCCGAGTAGTTCAGGTCGACGAGGGCCCACGGCAGGATGCCGCGATTCTTCGCCGCGGTGGCGCCACCTTCGCCGGCGACCAAAGGCGCGCTGGCGAACTGGACGGTGGCACGGCCGCCGAACGGAGCCAGGCCGACGCCGCGGAAGAGGAACGAGGCGGAAGAACCGCCGGCCGCTGGAGCCTGATTGGCCCACTGCGCCCCACGGAACCAAAGGGTCGTCTGCGTGAACGCGAAGTTCTGCTGGAGCAGGCTGATCGTCGTCAGGCCCTTACCGAAGGCGACGTCGTTGAAGCCTTCGACGGTCGGCTGGGAGGAGTAGAGCGATCCCTGGAAATCGAGGTTACCACCGCGGAAGGTGATATTCTTGTAGGTCGAGGTGGACGTGCTGCCCATACGGCCCGTGGCGAAGTTCACCAAGGAGTTGTCGAGACGAAGCGTGGAGCCGACGTCAAGGTAGACAATCGAGCGCCAGGAACCGTTGGCGTCAACGACCACGGTACCGTCACGGATGACGAGACCGGCGCCCGCGGCATCCATGACCGGCGAGATATTCGCGGATTCGATACGGAGGGTACCCGTGCCGAACTTCTCGACCTGGCTCACGCCAGTGGACGGAGCGACAAAGGAGAGCTCGGTGGTGCCGAGGACGATCGTGCCGTTGGCGACGAGGCGGAGGACGTTGTTGGCGACGGTGTTCTGGAGGCCGCCGTAGATCTTGAGCGTGGAGCCGACGTCGGCGCTGATGACCGCACCGTAAGGCAGGGTGAGCAGACCGGAGAGGGTGTTGACGCCGGAGACGCTCTGGAGCTGGCCGCCGAAGTTGACGCCACCCTGAAGCTGGGCCGCGTTGCCCTGAAGGGTGATGGCGTTAGTGAGTTCGAAGCCGCCAGCAATCTGGAGGGCCGTGCCGATGGCGTTCGTGGTCGGCGAGATCGAGATCGGGCCGGTGCCCGCGGAGAGGGCATTATTAAGGCGGACGACACCCGAGTTGATGGTCAGACCACCCGTCCAACCCGTGTTGGCCGACGAGAGGATGAGGTTGCCGGAGCCATTCTTCGCGAGGGCGTTCGTGAGCGCCGAGAAGGTGAATGGATTCGACACCGTCAGGGTGCTACCACCGAGGACGCTGAGCGAGTTGCTAGCGGCGTTGAGGTTGATCGTACGCGCGGTGGTGA
>Ga0209296_1001184_pt1 | contig 20671 bp, 25 predicted proteins | sample S_130206_EF_Meta_FD_187319 | JGI IMG/M metagenome (GOLD analysis project Ga0209296, IMG submission 187319) | Freshwater microbial communities from Lake Simoncouche, Canada to study carbon cycling - S_130206_EF_MetaG (SPAdes) (version 2) | ecosystem: Environmental > Aquatic > Freshwater > Lake ...
TTTTTTTTTTTGCTGCAAACTATGGTATTTACTTGACATTTTTTACTATAGTATATTTTTCCAATTATAAAACGGGAGCCGTTTTACAATTACACAATTAGTCATCTGGTTGTTCATTCTTTTTAACATATTTCAAAGTTCTTTCAATCTCTGAATTACCCATCTCGTGAGTCGTTTTTTCCATTTCCTCCAAATCAACATCACCATACTTATGTGTCAAATATATATGACGTAGTAAACTACTACCAATGTTTTTATTAAAGATATTATTCAACATTAGATTGACACGTGGTTGTTCAATTCTGTTTCCTGTATTAGTTGTAATAAGATATTCATTCGGATTCTTTAACATCCACTTTTGGATAATATTACGCAAAGCATTCGATATTTTAACCTCTTGTTTCCCTAATCGTTTAGAATTCTTATAAGCATTAAACACCAATGTTCCCTCTTTCTTACGTCCTTTTACAGTCATATAATTATCAGTAGATTCATCTATGCTCTTAATCTTAAACTGCGCATAATCAAGACTACGACGTGGTGGTGTTAAAACATATAATGATAACAAAACAAACTCTTGTAATTTATTATATTGTTTCTTATTAAGATTTTCCAATTTGAAAAGTGGTTCTGCCTCAGTTCGTAAGTTTTCATAAATCTTAAGCACCTCATCCCAAGTGATATAATTTTTTTCTTGACTTTCAGTTAATTTTTGTTTCTTTTCATCCTTATCAACGTCATCAGCATCAGCAAAGAGTTGTTTTCTATAATTATCAATAATCTCCTTAACATCATCAGGTGTATCGTCCTTTTGGTCAAGAACAACAATAAAAGCACTTAACTTTGTTTTACGGATATTAGGTTTATAGGTCATTAAAGACTCAAGGATCTCTTTATGATGTTCGATTATATCATCAGGCTTTTCTAACTTATTACTAATATCACGAGCAGTTTTATTAATAATACTCATATATGTTTTAATGGATGATAGAGTAAGATTAGGTCGATTTTCTATAATTCTCTCACGGATAGTTGTCATATTTTATTATATAACTAAAATAAAATAAAATTAAAAAAAAAACAAAGTTATGTGTAATTAATTCCAAGATATATGAAATATGCAAGAATACAAGACATTGTAATACAGGTTGCAGTTCCAGCTATTATCTGGTCTAAATTCAGTTCTTTATTTTCAAAAGAATAATACGATGATTCTGCACGTGGTGGCATTTATTATAAGAAAGAAATTACATTTTACGTGGTTTTATTCTACCTTGCTTACGTAATTCACTTAATCGTATTGCAAGTTCTTGTTTCTTGGCTTGTTTCTTAGTGAGTCCTGTTTTGCTAAAACAGCGAGATGGATTAGCGATCTCACATACTTTAAAACCACCAGATGGTAGACGGCGTATATAGTTAGGCATATTTATTATATAAAAGTTTTTTTCCAATCACCAGATTCATAACTATATTGATTTGGAGAATTAACTATAAGAGAATGAGATGGATTTGAAATTTTTCTGGCAATAGTTAGAATGTAAACAGGTTCATTACCATCAAACTTTGAACAATTTCTACCATCTCTGTAATCATTAACATCAATCCAAGTTTCAAATTCTGTATTAACCTTTCCTATATAAAGACATTCTATTTTCATTCCATATTTTGGATTCAATGAACTTAAGAAAAATTCAGGACTAAACTGATACATTCCGTGTCCAGAGAAATTATTATTACAGGTTACAGATACAAAGAGACCTCCAACCTCTAATAGATTAATTATGTTTTCAATGACTTGTGGAATATTGAAAATATGCTCAATTGTTCCGCCATCAAAAAGGTATTGATATTTTTTTATTGACTTGATTGGGACATTCATATTATGGATAATAGTCGCTCCTTCGTAAGTAGAGTTATCAATGGAATCAACATCGAGATGTGTGTTGAATAGAGTTTTAAAAAAGTTTTCTGAATAATCATAGATATTGAATTTTCCTATTAAATGAGTTAGATTATATTTTTTGAATAAGTAATTCATATCTATTTGATTTATATGAATTTGTTGCCTTCCAAGTGATAGAATATTAATTTCAGATAATTCTATATATTTTTTAGAAAGTAATAAAAACTCTAATGTTGTTTTGTCTAATCCCATTTTATTATATATAATTATATTTTAAATTACATTCACTCACCAGAGTAGAAACCACGCATAATATCCATTACTACCAACACGTTTATCCTCACCTTTATGTCTAATTCTATATAATCGTCGTCGTTCTTTATCACCAGTAGTAGCATAATCACTATAGCCAATAGCACCTATACTTGCCACTTTTACTCCATTCTTATATACATCAAGTTTCTTTTTTGGATTAGATGAAAGCCGTATACTTACCCCGAGTTTCCTCGCTTGGTTCCGACTGTAATCTGTTATTCGATATGTCATTTATTATAAGACATATAAGATACAAAATATAAATTATGTTTGTAGTAGTTCTTTTAACAATCAAATGTTTGTTTAACTTTTGACAAAGGTAGATACCTTGGATTTTAAATCTGATTGCTGGATTAGTCTTTCCTGCGATAATGATATTCATTTACAATAATACAATATATTAATGTCTTGTAGGCATTGGACCTGTCATACCTTTCATACCAAGAAACCTCTGATAATTCATTAGTTCTTTTTTAGATCTAACTCTTTCATCATAAAATTTCTTGTAAGCTAATGTATATTTATCTATATCCTCATTGCTCATACCTACATACTTAAGATTCTCGAATAGTTCACGGAGTTCAGTAAAACTCATTATTTCAACATTTTCAAGAAATATTTTTTCATCAAAATCTGTCATTTTATTATAGTCAAGGATTTTTAAATAAATATCCGATATGACTATCTTGAAAACGTCTAACAGCATTCTCATATTTAGTTCCTTTGAAAAACTCATCAACCGCATCCTTTTGACCTTTCCAATAATAGTAATCATCTAATATTAAAACACCACCAATTACTAAGTTTTCAAACATAGTTTCAAGTTCAACTTTCGTGGAATCATACCAATCAGTATCTAATCGTAATACAGCAATCTTATCTGGAATATTATCTTTAATCAACAATGATTCTCGAACATCACCTTTTATGAAATGAATCTTATGAAAAGGATAATCTAATTGTAAAAACTCACTTATTACTTGTTCTAAAGGACAATAGCACCAAGTATTAACTCCGTTTCTATTATGAACTTTCCAAGTATTCATTACAACATCAGCATTTCGATATTGATTATTAATACCAACGTCTTTCTCTGAAGGTTCTGTTAATCCCGTAAACGTATCATACATATAAATATCTCGTTCCTCATTTTTTTGTTTTAATCTTTCAATCCATATTTTTTCAATTCTACCATCCTGCACACCACACTCTACTAATGCACCTTTGATCTTACAATCAACGATGTAGTCTATAACCATTGAATCATTCATTTTTTTTATTATTGAAATTATTTTTTTAAATCACGAATTCAAATTATTTTCATTTTCATTTTCTAATTTTTGTTTTATGAATTCGATTATATAACTATCGTCATTTCCCCAAGCATTATAATCATCTCCTTCAATTGTAATATTCCTACATTCAACTGAATGTTCAGGATTAACAGGATATAAAAGGATAATAATACTAACTCTCTCGTTTAACTTCAAATCGAAATTCTTTATCTTAAATCTATTGTATTCAATAACTTGAGTTTTAATCAAACTGCTATTTAAAAATATTTCAGCCATTTTATTTATTAATATTATTATTTTTTAAAACTCTTATTTCATTTTGGAGTTCTTTAATTTCTCTATCATATCTCTTTAACACCTCATTTTGATACAGAATTACATTAAACCAATTTATAGCAGCAGGTTCCTTGGTTTTTGAGTTTAGAGATGCAAGTTCCTTATTAACATCATATACCTCCTCGGCAATCAATCCTATATGTTGTTCACTTGTATCTTTAAAGTTGTATTCAACTGCCCTTAAATTTAGCACATCATCAAAATTTCTATGCAAAGTTTTTATGTTATCTTTGTATTTTTGACTGGATGTGATATAATATACCTCATAAGTAGCAGGGTCGTATCCCATATAATTTACAACTGTGGCGTCTCCTCGCACCGGTCTTACAAAAGTAGCATTTGTTTTATTGCTATTAAGATTCGCTGTGTTACCAACGGCTGATATACATATCGAGTTGTTGAATGTAGAACTAGCACCCCAGCCAATACAAACTGATGCTTGACCTTGATTCGTTCTACCTGCAACATATCCGATTGCTACAGCTCCTGTGGCTTGGTTGGTTTCCCCTGCTCTTGCACCAAAAGCCACTGCTAATGGTTTTTGACCATATTGCCCAGTATTACTACCTATTGCAATACCACTTTGGGTAAATTGTCCTGCTTGATAACCGATTGCAAGACCTGATTGACCTGTTGCACCAGCATCCGTTCCAATTGCTATAGCATCACCACCCTGATTTGTTACACCTGCTCCGTTTCCTATTGCGATTGCTCGACTACCTTGATTTGTTCCTCCACTAGTAAATCCAATTGCTATCGCTCCACTTTTTTGATTAAATTCACCAGCTTCATAACCAATTGCTACAGAGTTTATATCTTGTCCGGTAAAACCACTAGAATATCCAATTGCTATCGCTCCACTTTTTTGATTATATTTACCAGCTTGATAACCAATAGCAATAGACCCAGTTGCTTGTGTAGAATTACCAGCTTCAAAACCAATAGCAATAGACCCAAATCCTTGATTATTTTCACCAGCAGCAGGACCAAGAGCAACAGCACTACCAGCTTGAAAATTAGAACCAGCATTCCAACCAACTGCGACACTACCACCAGCTTGTCTTGTTTCTCCTGCAAATGGTCCAATAGCTACAGAGTTAGAGCTTTGTCCTGTAAAACCACTTAGATATCCAATAGCAATACTTTGTAATCCTTGACCCCAATAAGCAGCTTCTTTCCCGATGGCAACTGAATTATATGATTGTCCTGTAAAACCAGCATTATAACCTATAGCTACACATCCACTTGCTTGTCCAAATTTTGCTGCTTGATAACCAATTGCTATTCCTCCAGTTGCTTGTGTAGAATTACCAGCTTCAAAACCAATAGCAATAGACCCAAATCCTTGACTATTTTGACCAGCAGCAGGACCAAGAGCAACAGCACTATCAGCTTGAAAATTAGAACCAGCATTCCAACCAATTGCGACATTACCACCAGCTTGATTAGTTTTTCCTGCGAATGGTCCAATAGCTACAGCGTTTGTATTTTGTCCAGTAAAACCAGATTGATACCCAATAGCAATAGACCTAAATGCTTGACGCCAATAACCAGCTTCTCTCCCTATCGAAACTGATTCTTGGGCTTGTCCTGTAAAACCAGCACTATTACCTATAGCTACAGATCCACTTGCTTGATTAAATTCACCAGCTTCTGACCCGATTGCGACAGAACCAGATGCTTGTGATAATGCTCCTGCTTGAAATCCTATTGCTATAGAGGATTTACCTTGATTTGTTAGTCCTGCTTGTGTTCCTATTGATATAGAATTATTATTTTGGTTTGTAAAACCAGCTTGATATCCAATAGCTATAGCTCCTGACTTTTGAGTATAAGCACCTGCTTGGTGTCCAATTGCTATGGCAATCTCCTCTTGATAATTTGTTGCAGCTTCATAACCAATTGCTATCGAATATCCTTGGCCTATTCCAGTATTTCCTTGGTTTTGACTCCCAGCTCCTGAACCAATTGCGATACATTCAACATTTTGTGATATAAAAGCAGAGGATTGACCAATTGCGATACCATTTTGTCCTTGTGTTCCTATTCCTGCATTTATTCCTATTGCGATAGCATTAATTCCTTGATATGTTTGTCCTGCTCCAAATCCTATTGCTATTGATGTTTCACCTTGATTATTTTGTCCTGCTCCTCTACCAATTGAAACACAATCAACTCCTTGATTAGAAAGCGCAGTATTAAAACCAATAGCAATAGAACCTGATGACTGATTCTGATACCCTGCTTGTAGTCCAATCGCTACTGAATTTATTCCTTGTGTAAATCTACCAGCATAATACCCAATAGATATAGAACCAGATGCTTGATTAAATTCTGATGCTCCTCTACCAATTCCTATTGATGAATTTCCCTGTATGCTATTTCCAGCATACGTCCCAACAGCGACGGCAAAAGGTTGTTGATTACTATATCCTGCAAGATTACCGACTGCTACACTTTCTTGATTTTGACTTATATATCCTGCTGCATATCCCAAAGCTACCGCATTCACAGCCTGATTTCCATTACCTGCATATGCGCCTACTGCTACCGCAAAATCGCTTTGGGTTGTTAATCCTGCGTCTGTTCCAATATGAACTCTATTACTATTTTCAGATTTCCACGTTTTTGACGTTTGGTCCCAATATGGATAATTTGAATAAGCAATTCCTGTCGCTGATATATATCCAGTATGTCCAGTATATCCTGTATACCCTGTATATCCTGTTCGACCAGTCCAACCCGTATATCCTGTATATCCAGTATACCCTGTAAAACCAGTTGGACCAGTCCAACCTGTATATCCTGTATATCCTGTATATCCTGTTCGACCAGTCCATCCTGTATATCCTGTATACCCTGTGTATCCTGTAAAACCAGTAGGACCAGTCCATCCAGTATATCCAGTATATCCAGTATATCCAGTATATCCTGTTTGACCTGTATATCCTGTATAACCTGTATATCCTGAATATCCTGTAAATCCTGTAGGACCTGTATATCCCAAGAAATCAAATTCGCTTAAATTATATAATGCTAAATAATTTGTAAAACTCATTTATATTAAGTTAATATAAATTTTAAAAGGTTTTTTAAGTAGCACCTAAAGTTCTTGATGGATATGTAATAGGTGTAAAAATAACACCACGTTTATTACGGTCTGCTATTGCACGTAAACCAGTCCAATTAATCGTTGCATCAATCTCTGGTTTATAGTCATTATTAATATCATAATAAGGATTGCCTATTGCAAATGCACTATTTGCTGGGTCGCCAGAATGAACTATCGCGTTTAAAGTTTCTCTCATAGGTCTACCTGTTGCAGGGTTCGTATACCTACCAATCCAATTTCTTAATGCAGCGGCTTCACCAATTTGACCTATGGATGCACCACCATAACCCAAACCTTCCTGTTGCTTATATGCCTCAAGAGCAGATCTATTCCCCTGCCTCGTTAAATATCCAATTGTATAATCTTGTAATTTTTTTTTATTTTCTGCTTTCTGTTTATCAGTCAGTAAAAAATCTAATAATCCCTGACCCATTAAGTGGTTTTTCATACATCCATTATTATCTGCCTTTTCGTTTTCTGGATGATAATGCTCATCAGCCTTACAATCACTTGGTCCCTCACCTTTAATAAGTCGATTAAAAATCGCACCAAGTTTTACTGATACTTTACCAAGGACTTTAGCATATTCTGGTAGTTCTTGGAATATCTTTGTAGCGTCTTGGAATATAAACTGCTTATCAGCATTATCTCCTATACCACTTGCATCTAAAACATTCAAAAGGAAATTTTGACAGTTTAAACGTTCTGCGTCATAGTTCGAAAAGTTTTCTGGTCCCATACGTTTAATTGTATTATCGATTAACTGTTGAATAGTAATTCCAGCAGGAATAGCACTAACACTTTTTATTTGACTTTTAGCTTCTCTCGGATTACTGCGATTAAACTTAACTACCTCATTCTTTTCTAAATTATACTTACCATTAATCCAAAGAGATAAGTGGAACATTTCATCATAATACTTTTTACTTATTTTCTCGAATTGACCAAGACTGATAATATTTAAAAACGTTTTTGTAAAACTACTTAATGGTGTTCTAACAATATCGAGTGTTTTAATTTCCTCATTACCAACCTCTGATAATAACTGACGACCAGATGGTTCAAGTTTACCAGCCTCACGAACGAGTAAACCAGTTCCAATCTGTTGTTCTGTATTTATGTAATAACTCATTTATTAATTAAAGGAAAGATTTATTTAAAAAAATGTTTATCGGTAATAAACGAATGTCAACTATAACAGTAAGATTAGATGGTGATAATGAGGAACTCATATTAGCAGTAAAGATAATTCAAAGCATCATAGATAAAAACGATGCAGAAAAGAAACAATGGGAAACCGAAAGAAAACAAAGAAAGAAAAAGAAAACAGTAGATGAACTAATTCAAGAGATTGAGGAGGATATTAAATATGAAATGGATAGTATTACGGATTCAAATATAGAAATCCAAAACCTTGAATTGAAAAGAGCTGAATTAGAGAAATACGACAAACGACAAGAACAAACGGATGCAATTGCGAAAGCTGTAAAAGCTATAAAAAAGAAAAAAGAAAAAAAAGTAAAAACTGATACAGAATTAATCCCAGAAAATGATTAAATGAATATATTATTGGTTTTATATCAATATATATCAATATAAAACCAATATACATACCTAATCATATATAAAAAACGTTTTTTATATATAATGTCATACTTGTTTTGGTTTTATATTGATATAATTATATATTAATATCTAAATTTATTGGTTTTTATATTCTTTAATATCAACCAAATGTGTTTTCTTTTAATATGTTGATAATAAGAAATGAATCCTTTGGTTTCTTGTTTAATTTATATTGGGAATAGAATGCTCCTACGTTTTGCTGCATATCCACTGTTCTATTATCTATTAAGAAAATTACTGACTCGCCTGCTTTGGTCTTAATATGCTTTCTAATACCTGCAATACATAATCCAAAGTTTTCACTTTCAGGTAGTAAGAAACGTGTCTTATTAATTTCAACTTTATCAGGAATAATTATAGCTGGAACATATCTATAGTATTTCGCTCTAATTAATTCAGCATCCATTTATTATACATCAAATTCTATTTTTTTACTAAAATTTTGTCTAAACTCTTCTGTTCTAACATTCATATACAAAAAGTTATACATCTGTTCTGTAGCATACTTATACATATCCCAAAACTTTTCAAATTCTATACTCAAGTCAAGAACCTTATGTATATACTCTAATTTCTCAATACTAAATGAACGAAATGCAAAAAAGTAATCTATCTGTAAAGTTGATTCTGGTCTAATATCGTGTAGATACTGCGATGATATTATAACAGAACTACCACTATGACGATGCTGTTTTAATAGTCTTGCAACTGCAGGATTTTTTAACTGTGATGATATATCATCAAAAATGAACATATTCTTGGATGCTGTTTTCTTTGGTTTGTATTCTTTCTTTTTTTTATCCTGTTTGAATAATTCAAAGTTTGGTCTTTCAGGTGCTGACGGTGTTTGTTCCTCCTCTTTACTTTCATTATCATCAGCTAATCCATCGAGTATAGTATCTAATACATTCTCTTTACCCTCCTGAATGGTATCAAAGGTATTAACTTGATTACCACGTTCCTCAAGCATTTTGATTATAGCAATCCAACTGGTATCTATCTTATACGTCCCGCAAAAAATCCAAAACACAGTTCGTTTATCAGTGCACTTTTTACAAATCTCGTTAATGAGCGAAGTCTTGCCTGATTTTTTTTTGCTACATAAAAATAAAATCCAGTAGTTAGACGGTATCAGCTTGTATCCTTTAATTTTAGTAATATCTGGTGGATTGCAATCGACTATAGGTTTTACTACTACGTTGTTTAGTTTAGTTTCCTTAATCATTTATTATTAAGAATATTAAAATTTTATAGAAACGTTTTTAGCTAAATGACTGATACGACTTAAGTGATCATTATAACTATTCAAACCTTTTAATTTCTTGTTTTCCTCTTTTAATCGATTTACCTCTTCTAAGTGAACTCGTTGTAGTTCTCTCTGTTGCTCAAGCCATTTAGTAGTCTTATCCTCAATGTCATTTACAAACTTTACTTTTTCAACTGGTGCTGGTTTTGGTTGCTTCGCGTCGGCTACGCCGTCTGGTTTAGGTTCAGGTTCCTCTTTAGGTTCCTCTTTAGGTTCTTCTTTAGGTTCCTCTTTAGGTTCTTCTTTAGGTTGCTCTTTAGGTTCTGGTTTAGCTTTAACTACTGGTTGTATTTCAAATTCATCATCGTCTGATTCGCTTTCATCCTCATCCTCCTCGATGGTAGAATGTTCTACGTTAGAATTAGAATGAGCTATCTGTTTCTTATAGGTTGATAAAGCTTGTTTAGCTTTTTGTAGATTCTCTTTTGATTGAATACTACGTTGGTCAGGCTTTCCGCTTTTAGTTATACGGTTTCCCTCAGTGTCTCTTAATACTTCTTTCTTTGCCATCTATATTGTTTTATATTATAGGATATATATTTTATTTTTTTTTTTAATTTACTTTAATAAAGAATGTCAATATTCGATGCCTCAAGCACTACTCCGATAATTTTAAATTTTAATAGTAAAGACCGCGTAGGTGGGACTAATAGTAGCTTTTTATCTAAACCAGTTGATTTAGGGATTAATAAGTATGATTCAGTTTGTTTAGTGCAAGCGAGCATACCTCGTTCTTTCTATAATGTTCCAAGTATGTATAATACATTCACTTTATTCGAACCAACAGGTAGTAAGACTATTACAATTACGATGTCTCCAGCAAGTTATTCAAGAATTAATTTTGCTCTTGTTTTATCATCGACTTTAACAGCAGCATCACTTGCAAGTGGAAATGGGTGGACTTATGTAGTTTCGTATCCAAGTTCATCAGTTGGTGATACATTCAAATATACGTTTACAGTATCTGGTAATGCAGGTGCTCAACCACGATTTATATTTACAACAAGTATGTTTCGACAAATGGGATTCGAGGAAAATTCTACAAATATCTTTAGTTCAAGTTCTTTAGTATCAACTAACTGCATTAACTTATCGTATGTTACGAGAGCATTTATTAAGTCTAATGTATGCTTGAATGCGCAAGATTCTATATTAGAGGAAATACTAAATTATGGTTCTTATCCTATGTTAAGTTTATGTTATTATCAACAAGTATCTATCGACTTGAATACGCGATTATATAATGATAGTTCAATTAATTCTTGGAATTTTACACTTGTTGATTCATTTGACCAGTTGATTGACCTTAATGGTGTTCCTTGGTCTTTTTCACTTGTATTCTATAAACGTAATGATACTCACGAATTACATAAAACTGAATTAATGATAAGTAATGAAGAGCGATTGTTTAGAACTTTACAAGAACAAGAAAAAGTAAAAGCTGAAATAGAAAATACTGGTGTTAACGATGCTATTATCATTCCTCCTCAAGGCGGTGTCTCATCTACTATGCTACAACCTGTGTTTGAACAACAACCTTATGGATTCGCAGAAACTAAATTTGGTTTTTAGGCAATTCCGCTTGCGGTCGGAACAGAGTGGAGAAATTTTATAACTTGAATTAGTTATAAAAAATGAGAATTTAGTCTTAAGCGACCATAGAACCTTGACTGGATAAAGTGAGGACTTTTTGACCGATAATAGCCGTAATCCAAGTAGCAGCTGCATCAGCTGATAAGTTAGCTTGAATCTGCCAGGCGGATGCAGTCATACCAACATCGTATCCATCAACAACAGTCTGGTCAACAGTGTGTAATGGTCTCTCTCCAAAATAAGAATCAATATGTATCCATTCAGCAACAGCATATTCTCCAAGATTCTGAATAGTAGACTTTTCAAGATATTCTCTATTGCCATAAAAATAATCTTGGGCAAGTCGGCAATCATATCCAGCTTGATATTTAGTAGCAATATTATTCATAAAAGTATTGTATGTAGTAAGTGTTCCACGAACGTGAGAGTTCCTTGCATTTACAGCAGTAGAACCAACAGAAAACGGGGCTGTTATGAGTGCGAGTATTCGTTGGCCATATCCTTTGGTTAGATTTAATTGATATGAGTGAGCAGAACTGGAAGAAATTTGCTGTCTCGTAGTTGTAGGATAGCCGATAGGAATTGAGATTCCACTTGACATAACTTGCTGAGTTATTTTAGAAACAATTGAAAGGTTCTGTTCGTTAGCAAGTTGTAGAGCAACATTATTAATATAAGCAGTTGATCCGATACTGGCAACAGTTGCAGTAGTAGGATTTGTTGCAGAGCCAGAATACCAAGCATAGTTATCAGTAGCATTCCAATAAACTTGTAATACAAGATTAGCAGGACAATACAAATTTTTATTTAATGCAAGAGCAGTTAGTTTAAAAGCAGATAATGGTAGAGAAACATCAACATATGATGCTGAGGCATCACCTGAACCAACAAGTAAATATCTACGACCTTCATAAGAGTTAAAAGCAAGTGTTCCAGCTGCTACTGCATTAACAGGTGTTACATTAACAAGAGAATTTGATTTTTGGATATCTTCACAGGGGAATGCTTGAGCACCAGTAGGCGAAGTAGTTAGAGCTTGAGCAAAACCAGTTGCTTGCCAAGAGGTAGGTTTTGTTTTGAAATCATCATAAGATGTTCCAGCAGGACCAACCATAGCAGCATACTTTTCAAAGTTAGAACAATCTAACCAAACAGCATTTGTAGCACTATCGTATAAGACAATACGAGAAATTGTAGATGACAAGTTGGCATCAATCCAGTTATAAGCTACAGTGGTCCCTGCTGGAATCTGAACTTGAAAGTTTAATCTGGATTTAGCAGGGTTAAAAACACTGGGAGGGATAATAAATTCTGTAGGTCCGACCGAACCAGCAGCAGATAGTGCAATTTGAGTGCTTACACCTTGTGGGGAAATTTTTCTAAAAGCAACAGTGCTGTGATTGTTCACGACTGGGGCATATTGTAATTCTTGACTAATTTGTTCCATTTATTAATAGAATACAAAATTATTATTTTTTTTTTTGTTTTTCAAATTTTTTTTTTCTACACTTTGTTCCGACCGCCAGCGGAATGGCTTTTATCTAAACTTAACTTCAGAGAATTCAGTAGATACGGTATTATATTGAGTAGTTGCTCCACCCATCATCCCACATCCACAACCACCAGATTGTTTTGGTTGTTTTACAAGCATTCCATTTTGAGAATATACTGGTCCTTTACCTTTCATATTTCCCATACCATCAGCAGTCATTTTCAATACTCCCCTTGCTACAGCTTGAGCATCACTATATCCATACATACCTCCCATCATTCCTTTTCCTTTCATTTTAGTGCCAAGTTTAGATAAGTTATTAATATAACCGTATCCTAATGTAGACGCACCAGCAGAGGCAGCACTTAAAGCAGCTGCTATAGGAACGTTTCCAAAAGCAGTTGCTATACTTGCACCGATTTTACTGGCGGTTGAAATTACTTTATTATCTTTGAGCCAAGAAACAAAATCGTCCCACCAGCCACTACCCATCATACGACCACCCATCATCATACGACCACCTGCTTGTTTTTCAGCTACATAATCCTGTAAGGCTGCTGCTATTTTAGGATATTTATCTAATACCTCAAGTTTTGATAGTGGTTTTGTTTCACCACCTTTCATAGTTTTCTTTGCTTTCATTTATTATATAAGGAAAAAGAAAAAATTATTTCTTTACAACTCTTTTTTTTATTAATTTTATTATACCATCTGCAATACCATTTGCTTCACAGTTTGATAATGGTAATATCTCACTTATTAAAAGTGGTATTACGAAACCCGCAATTGATAACGCTGTATATACAGGGTCTGTGTTGCAATAACAAGTATAATTGCCAGTGTCGTTCATTTATTATGTCAAACATAATAAAAGAAAAAGTGTCGTTTTTGTTTTTATGATATGTCATTAAGTTTTTCTTTAACAAGATTATAATGAGTCATAAGTTTCTTTGATTGTTCATTATAAACATTCTCGTTTATTAAATTCATCTCCATCATTTCCTCAATTATATCTCTATGACTAATAGCGTTTGTCATTAGCCTTTCACATAGACGTCTTGAGAAAGCTTTACTTTTTGACTTAAACTCAAGCATAGTTAATCTGCTCCTTTCAAGTTGATGTTGATAATTCGCAATTACAATATCGAACTGCTCATCAGTAGTAAAAGGATACCCATATTTATCAGGATTATATTTTGCAGTTTGTAATTGTTCAAGTTCGACCTCTAAACGTGCAATACAATCTACAGTTGTATTCATCATATCTTGGTGTTCTTGTTCAAGTTCCTCAAGAACATTATCAATGCATTCGTTAAGAATATTATTATTCATAGGTTAAGATAGCAAGTATGTTTTTTAATCCGAGGACTAAAAAACAAATTCGTTTTTTTTTTTCCGCCAAAAACTTTTATCGTTTTTCGTTTTTATATAAAACGATTATATTTTTTGATATATTTCGAAACTTCTTTCTCTCCGTGAGTGCTATCATCAACTGCCTCTTTTTGTGATTGCATATAATGATTATATCCTGATGCGTCTGCCCACGACTCTCCATTCCATCTATCATCAATGAACTGTGCAACGTGCCATCCACACGTGCTTTTCTCTTTCGCTTGACGACGAATATTAGATTGTTTATATAAACACATTTTTTCCGGATTCATTATTCTACATATTTTTTTCATTACGTTAACTAACGATTTCTCTGGTGGTCCCTCTGCGAGTGGATCAAAGTATTCACACGATGGATAATCATCTCTATTATCAATGAATATAGCACGCCAATGACCCGGACGATACCCATCCATACCACTGCCATCTGATTTACTTGGATTCGTATTAATTACAGCTGCAAATTTCTTATCGCCTTTTACGACATATCCTAACAACTGATTAACTTTATCTGATGGTAATACGGGAACTATCTGACCTACTCGTTTTCTAATGAGATGAGCAAGTTCATCATTATATAAGCCATCATCACCATCCTCACCAAAACCCATAGCTTGTTTAGCTTGTTCTTCTGGTGATAATGTAGATAGATATTCTGCTTTTGCTGTTTCATAAAGAGATACTGGCATTGCTCCTGCTGGCGGTCCTTTTGTTGTTATCTCTGTTTTTGGTAATGATGCGGGTTCTGTAATTCCTCCTGTTGATGCAGAGAACGATGGTGTTTCAGCTAATTTCTGTTCTGTTGATTTTGGTTTAATTCCTTCTGATGCAAGCGTTCCCTCACCTGTTCGTAGAAATTTCTTAATTCTTTTTTTAGATTCACCTACTTCAATTGGATCACGTAATCTTTGTCCTACGTCTGTAGCATTCTCTTTTGATTCTCCAATACGGACATCCTCTTTTGAGTCTTCATAAATATTTGATAAATTACTTGGAAACCTTGCTCCTGATGTATTAGCTGATGCGTTATTAAATAAACCTTTTTGAAAATCACTAACTTTCGGCGTTGGTTTTAATACTCTCCCTTTAGGAATTTCAGCTGATATATTTACAGGTGATGGTGTGTTTGGTTCATTACTAACTATATCTGATGGTTTAACCATTCTTCTTTGGTCTTCAGGTAGATTTACAAACTCTTGACGAGTAAATTTAAGTTCTTCTGATACTTTTGGTGGCGCTTCGATTGCTGGTTTTTTTGGTGGCGCTTCGATCACTGGTTTTTTTGGTGGCGCTTCGATTGCTGGAACAGTTGGTTTTTTACCAGATAATGCAACAGCGGTTAATGCATCATAAAGAGCCTCTCGTTTTTTTCTTTCTTTTCCGGATATTACATCTGATATTTCAGTAATTGGTTTTCCTTGTTCTACAAATGCACTACTGGCTGTTTTTAGTGGTTGTGATATTACTGGTTTCTCAAATTTCGCCATTTTTCTTTTCTTACGGCCTTTAACTCGCTTTCCATAGAGTTTCAGGATTGTCTTGAGATTCAACCGTAATAATTCGCTTTCTGTCATACCTTTCGGGATTCTGATATACTTACGAACTCCATCTATTAGAAAGTAATATCGTCCCTCTGCGGTTTTATATAATCGCTGTGGTCTCATTTATTAAAAGAAAAAAAAAGAAAGTTAATAATATCTATTGTATAAATAAAATGAAACAAACAAACGCGATATATGTAAAATTTAATGCGTCTCCTGTGAGTGATGATGTTCTTATCAACATACCATTTCAGGTTAAAAAAATTCACGTAAAAAGTATGAATTATGATGCATACACAGCAGGAACTGCACGAGTTGTTTTAGTAGAAAGTCCATTTGGTCTTAATGCTCCTTTTGGAATTATATCACAAGACGATACATACAGTCAAGCTGGACAACAAGATATTGAAATTGAACTTAAGAATGCTATAACAATTCAAGGATATTATAGATTTACACTTAAACTTATGAATGGTAATCTTGCTACTACTACAAGTAACACTGTAGGTAATGCAGACTACATTGGTTTGATAGTTGAGTTTAATGGTGAAGACGAAATAATGTAATTTTCTTTTTCTTTTATTAATATAAATGCCTCCAAAGAGAATAAAGTTTGTATGCACTGATAAAATTCCGCTACCACAAGGTCAAATACGGAACAAACCTGGGATTTGTTTCAAAAACGGACTAAGAGCTGGTTTTGCCGCCGGAATACAAAAAGCTCAAAAGAAACAAATTCGAATGAATACCATTGGTCAAGAGAATATTCGACGAGCCGCTCAAGAGATTACTGAAAGACGTGAACGTTCTATTATGGCTGCTAATGATATGAATATACAAGTTAGACCTATAGAACGTGTAGCTGGACGTCGTCAACGTTTTAGAGATTTTTACGGTCTTGATACAAGACGAGTTATCGCTCCTGCTGTTATTAACATCAAAGACTACATCAACAACAAAATCGCTGAAAGACCTAATGTTAAAACTAATCGTCTTGATGTAATTGCAACTTATCTTATGCCTATGGTTTGTCCAAATGAAGGTGGTGGACAGGCTGTCAAACGAAAATTTAACAAACGAGAGATGATTCGTGTCTTGGTTGATTCTGGACGCTTCGTTTCTGGGGGCGAGTCCTCCGGCTACCAAGCTGACCGTGGGACTGCCTGTCGTTGACCCTCCAATAACTGTTTAATTGTTGATATAATGGGCTTTGATATTATATTAAAAAGTTGATGTTGGACTTTTTTACTTAAAGATAGAGGTTTTTCTATCGTGGTTCCGTGAACCGATTCATATTGTATAATACCCAATGTATTATATAATATCACATCACATAGCGTGATCTGACGCTTTTTCGTATATTGTTAAACACTGTTTTTTTTCTATATATAGTTCAACATTTTTTTACTTTTTTTTCTCATAAAGTAATGTTAATATCTCTCCGAGTTTTTCACGAATATCTTTAATATCATCCTTTAACTTATCCTGCTCTTGAGCTATCGTTTCAATATCAAGTTTTAAGTCAGATATATCACTACGTATATCGTCTATCCAAAACTCTGTATTGTCTTTAAGATTATCTATATTATCTTTGACATTATGAATATCTGTTTGCATTTCTGCTACAATATCACTAACATCCTTGATTAATTGTTTAGTAGTCATCTAAACTTTTTTTGAAACATAAAAACAAAATTCAATTTTTTTTTTTCTGACACTTTTTTATGACGTTCTCTTTTTATGGAATTAAGGAGTTCGTGTAAAAAAAAAAAGGCGTTTTTCATTTGTATCATTTGTATCATGTATCTTTGTGTCAAATTGATTTTCATAGACGAGACTCCAGTCTTGCTACCTTTGATACAAATATATATACTTTATATATTCTCTATAAAAATAATAAATATATATATCTCCTCCTCCCCAAAAGGAGGACATCACGAATAAAAAAGTTTTTAAGAATTAATAAAAAAAGCGTTTTTTTTTCATTTTAAAAAAAAAACGTATCAAGACTGTTATATAGTGTAATATCTATACATTTTATTATCCCCATCTAAAGTCCTTACCCTACTATGTTTTTCTTTAAACACATCCGTAAAATACTTTTTAGATACTTTTTTATAATTATTATCATCACACCATTGTTTAAAGACTCTAAACAACTCACCAGTCTTTACAGAATATTCACTGTCAATATCAAGCTCACTTATTGATGGATTAATTATATTATTAAAGTCGTCCTTTCTATTATTACCAATAATACTAATCTCCATATCAATCTCTCTATTCTTAAGTTTCATAGAAAACAAGTCAGTAGCAGATAAACTCATCTCTTGAATATCCTTTCTAATATCAGTTTGTGGAATCTCTTTAATATTAACTATCATAGAGTCATCATCCTCTATATTAATCATATAATTGAAAAAATGAACACCATTCTCTATAGTAAAAATATTCTTATAACAATCATCCCAGAAAGCAGTATCACCAATCTTACTTTCATTAACAGGTATAACACACCATCTCCCATCATCCTTTTCAATCTTAACAGAATATTTATTGTTAGTAGATGCTATAAAGTTTAATAGGTTATCAGTGCTATAAGATTCTACACCTTTCTTTTCAATATCTAATAAGGGGTCTGTAATTAAGTTTTTAAAAGTATCAAAGATATTATGATATTCACCATTATTTGTAGGTAGTTCATCAATATAAACAAGAATTTTACCTTGTAAAAAACTATTAAAGTTCTTACAAACCTTGTTAATATTCGTAGTATAGGAACAATGTCTACCAAAAACGGAACTAATAGCCCAATTAACAAAAGTGCCTTTACCTGCACGTTGTTTTTTAGAATATAATAAAGGGACGACACCTGTCTTTATCTCTGGATACTTGCATATATGTCTAATCCACGAAAAAAACCACTTATAAAGTCTCATATCATCATTACAAACAATATTATGCATATAATCTAATATAGGTTGAACACGATTCATATCATACTTGATTTTTTTATCAGCGATAAAAGGGATCCAAACATTGAATTGTCTATCATTATTACCAGTCCAATTAGGCATACAAACCACTTTATCATAAGTTTTTACCTTACTAAACTCAATCATCCTTTTTAGTTTAGTTTCTATTACCTCTGGTTTCCCTTTAGCATTAATCGAAATATAACTAATTCTTTCATCCATAAAAGGTTGTAGTGATACAGCATTATAGAGTTCTACAGTATGTTCATTTGAACCCTCATTCTTAAGGAAAAATCCTTTATTATAATGAATAAGAGTTAAAACTTTCGGTAGATATTCTCTAACATAGTTAATAGCATCAGTTTTACTTTTAAAACAATCACGTCTACCCTCCCAAAAGTCCCTATAGGAATAATCCTCTCCAACACTAACTTTTTGAAACTCAACACCTCCTAATTGGTTTAAGGATTCTTGTTCTTTTAAAACCTCCTCCAGCTTTTTTTTTTTATATATCTCGTTTAGTTCCAACCCATACTCCATAGGTTTAGATGCAAGCTTAATTTTTAGATTCAATGTTTCAAACATATGGTTTTCAAGGTCCTCCATTAGTTTTTCAAGTCCATAATCATCAACTTTATCTTTTGGTAATAATCCACCATCGTGGCAAGGGGCAACAAAACTAAAACCTTTTCCTTGAACAAAGTCAATCATAGTCTGTAAACACTTGTTCTCGATCGTTTGTAAAAAGTTAGCCATACAAACTCCTTTGACATTATAATTATAATTACCTTTTACTTTATCTTTACTTTTACTGATAATATCAGGATGCTCTTTCAGACAGAAATCCCAGATTCTGTTTTGAATTGCTTTCATTTCTTGATAAAAGTCATAGATGACATCCTCAATTCTAATAAGTTTAGAATCATCATTAATAGATGAAAGATAAGCATCCTTTGCAATATCTCTTTCACACTTATGATATTCCATATATTCTTTCAAACAAGTTTCTCGATTATTAATATAATCCTCAAGATACTTGGTTTCTTTATATCCAATAATTGACAGAACTTGATTAAGAATATTCGGATGAGCGTTAATCATATCAATATCATAACAATAAAACTCATCATTATCTTTAATGTTTAAAAAGTGTCTGCATATCTTATTCATATTCTGATAACACCAAGTGCTTGAACTTAATCTACCAACTTTACTTTTAGAACTATACTTAATCTCATTATTCTTTATCTTTAATCGTTTTTCAATTAAAGTTTGAATTGTGCGTTTATCAGTAATATATTGTCGTGATGTAGGATGTTTAAACTTACCAAAATTCTCATAACATTCATCAAAGCAAGAAACTAAAAACTTTAACTTATCTACATCAACCAATTCATTAAAGAAAAGGGTTTGTTGAGTTTCATACTCCTTTATCTTACCATATTCATTAAACTCTGTTTTGTTTGTCATATCCATTTTTTATTAATTCATAAAAAGATAATTCGTTTTTTTTTTAAAAACAACTTTCATTTAAGAAAAACTTTTTAAAAGTTTTGACACTTTAAAGGTAGATACCTTTGATAAAAACTCTGTGAGCTTGGAAAACGGTCTCTGTCATTATGGATTAAAGATTTTTGTTTTTCTTAAAAACTTTTCAAAAACTTTTAATTTAAAAAAAAACTTTTTATTATATAAGGATAATCTCCATCAATCCCCAGCCAGTCCATCGGCGGCTTCCGAAACTTGTCCAAGAATTCATTCATAACATTTTTTTTTTTTTTCCTG
>Ga0209296_1001187_pt1 | contig 20647 bp, 22 predicted proteins | sample S_130206_EF_Meta_FD_187319 | JGI IMG/M metagenome (GOLD analysis project Ga0209296, IMG submission 187319) | Freshwater microbial communities from Lake Simoncouche, Canada to study carbon cycling - S_130206_EF_MetaG (SPAdes) (version 2) | ecosystem: Environmental > Aquatic > Freshwater > Lake ...
AAGTGAAGGTGAAGGACGGCTTCGCCCGCAACTTCCTGCTGCCCAAGAAGAAGGCCCTGCGCGCCACCAAGGCGAACCGGGACTTTTTCCAGGCCCAGAAGGCCCATCTGGAAGCCAACAACCTCAAGGCAAAGGGTGAAGCGGAGAAGGTCGGCCAGAAGCTCGACGGCCAGAAGTTCGTCCTGATCCGTCAGGCCGGCGATCGTGGCCAGCTTTATGGTTCGGTTACCCCCCGTGACATCGCCGATGCCATGGAAAAGGCCGGCTTCAAGGTGGACCGCCACCAGGTGACGATCAGCGTGGCGATCAAGTCGATCGGCCTGGTCACCCTGCCGGTGGTGCTGCATCCCGAAGTGAAGGTGAACATCACCGTCAATGTCGCCCGCAGCGAAGACGAAGCCGAGCGCCAGGCGCGCGGCGAGAACGTCCTGACGGAGAAGACCGAGGCCGAAGAGGCCAAGGTCGCCGCCGAGGAACTGTTCGAGGAAGGCGCCGGCCCCAAGGTCGAAGCCGAAGAAGACGTCGTCTCCGAATAATCCGGGCGCTTAGGTACAGAATGCAAAAAGGCCGGTCTTGCGACCGGCCTTTTTCGTTTCAGGCCGCACCGGATTGGACGGCGAATTCGCGCCGCGTCAGGCCGCCGGGCGGGTCGCCGAAGAATACTTCCACCGATTTCAGCTTGCCGTCCTGGAAGGTCATCAGTTCGGCATTGCGGAAGCGGGCCTCGGGATGGGTGGCGTTGGGCAGGCGCATGATGGCGTCATAGGCGACGAACACCTTGTCGCCGTCCTGCATCACCGCGACAAAATCGAAACTCTGGTGCAGCGGCTTTTCCGGCCAGCAGCGCTTGAAATAGGCAGCGCGGTCGATGTGATCGTCGAAGGGACTGGTGAAGGTGAAATCGGCCCGCAGATTGTCTTCCAGGAAGGCGCGGTCATGACGCTCAAAAGCGCGGTAATAGTCTTTTGCCCGTTCGGTCAGGTCCATGATGCGGTCCTTCAGTTGCCCAGCGACTTTTCCAGCGCGTCCATCAGGAAATTCGTGCCGTGCTCGCGGCTGCCGGCATCGTCATAGCCGTCGAGATAGTCGCCATATTCGGTGAGGACAAATTTTGTGCCTTCGCCATCGGCATGCAATTCGATGGCCTGCTGGGACACCGAAATCTTGCGGTCATCCAGATGCATCACATAGCTGTAGATGATGCGCTCGTTGGGAACGATGTCGAGATAGATACAGTCGAATTTCGACACCACGCCGCTTTTCCAGCGCCCTGCCGCATGCTCCTTCCCGCCTTCCCGGAAATCGAAACTGCGCGAGACCGGCGTCCATTCGGCGCCGCCACCGAACCAGAGGTCCTTTTTCTGCTGGTCCGCAAAGGCGGCGAAGACCCGCGCCGGGCTGGCCTTCCAATGGCGGGTGATGGTGAAGCTGGCATGGGTGACGGAACGGGTCATGTCTCATTCTCCGGTGAATCCAAAAACGCGCCGAGCCGGTCGAGGCTGCGCTCCCACATGGCGCGGCGATCCGCGACCCAGTTTTCAGCCTGGCTCAGCATCCGGGGTTCGATGCGGCAGGTGCGCACCCGGCCCGCTTTTTCACTTTGCACCAGGCCCGATTTTTCCAGCACCTTGAGGTGCAGCATCACCGCCGGCAGCGACATGGGCAGCGGGGCGGCCAGTTCGCTGACCGTGGCCGGCCCCGTCACCAGCCTTTCGACCATGGCGCGGCGGGTCGGATCGGCCAGGGCGGCAAACGTCTGGTCCAGTTGATAGTTAAGCATATACTTAAGTATTAAGCCCGACCCATGTGCGTCAAGCAGGACTGCCACAATTATCCGCCGGTTCCCGGGTAAGCTATATTCCCCCGCGTTCCCGAAAGACGGTTCCATGGCCATCCAGTCCCAAATGCGGCGCATCACCGTGCCGGACATTCGCGCTCACAAGGGCGCCAAGCCGATCGTCTGCCTCACCTGCTATCACGCCCACACCGCCAAGCTTCTGGACCAGCATGTGGACCTGATTTTGGTGGGCGACACGCTGGGCATGGTGATCCATGGGATGGAAACCACGCTGGGCGTCACGGTCGAAATGATGATCCTGCACGGCCAGGCGGTGATGCGCGGCTCCAGCCGCGCCCTGGTGGTGGTGGACATGCCGTTCGGCAGCTATGAGGAATCCCCGGAAATAGCCTTCCACAATGCGTCGCGCATCATGAAGGAGACGGGCTGCCAGGCGGTGAAGCTGGAAGGCGGCACCCGCATGGCGGGCACCATCCATTACCTCACCCAGCGGGGCATTCCGGTCATCGCCCATATCGGCATGACGCCGCAGAATGTGCAGGTGCTGGGCGGCTTCAAGACCCAGGGCCGCACGGAAGCCGAATGGCCGGCGCTGGAAGCCGGTGCCAAGGCCGTGGCCGAAGCCGGCGCCTTTGCCCTGGTGCTGGAAGCCATGGCCGAACCGCTGGCCGCCAAGATCACCCGCGAGATCGCAATTCCCACCATCGGCATCGGCGCCAGCCCGACCTGCGACGGCCAGGTGCTGGTGATGGAAGACATGCTGGGCCTCAACCCAAGCCCGGCCAAATTCGTGCGCGAATATGCCCATCTGGGACCCCAGATCGAGGCGGCGGTCGAGGCCTATGCGCGGGATGTGCGCGAACGGCGCTTCCCGGGGGCGGAAAACGTCTACCCCATGAAAAAAGCCCAGTAAAAGCCGCAAAACCGGGTCAATTCTTACCGTTCGGCGCATTGCGCGGAACCGGCGCGCGGGCTAATTAACACGCTGCCTCAATGACTTCGGCCAGGGCACCCAACCCCTGCGGAAAAAAGGTTCTGAACTGTGAGTGATATTTTCCGCGAAGTCGAAGAAGACGTTCGGCGCGAGCGGGCCGAGAAGATCTGGAAGCGTTACGGCGCCTATATCATCGCGGCCGGCGTGCTGGTGTTTGTCGGCATCGGCGGCTGGCAGCTGTGGCAGCGTTACGACCGCCAGGAGCGGGAAAAAATCTCCGCCCAGTTCGTGGCCGCGCAGCGCATCTCCAATCCGCGCGACGCCGCCAACGCCTTTGTCGATCTTGCCGGGGGCAAGGGCTATGGCGAGATCGCGCGCCTCAGCCAGGCCAGCGCCATGTTCGCGGCGGGCCAGCGCAAGGAAGCCATCGACCTCTACAAGGAGATTGCCGCCCGCGACAACGGCCCGGTGGGATCGGTGGCGCGGCTGCGCGCCGCCTGGGCGCTGGCCGAAACCGCCTCGCGCAGTGAACTGACCGAACTTCTCAAGCCGCTGGACAAGCCGGGCAGCCCGTGGCGCGAGAATGCGGCCGAGATCCTGGCCTTTGCCGACTACAAGGCCATGGACCTGAAATCGGCGCAGGCGAAATACGCCGCCCTCGCCGTCAATCCCGAAGCGCCCGACGCACTGAAGGCTCGCGCCAAGGCGATGGCGGATTATCTCAAGACCGGCGGCGCCGTCACCTATGGCAGCGTTCCGCCCGAAGTGATCCCCCCGCCGCCACAGGCGGTTGCCACGCCGGCCACCGCACCCGCCAAGCCCCAATGATGCTGTCCCGCGCGGTTCGCCTTGGCCTGGTCGTCGCAGCGAGCATCCTGCTGCTGCAGGGCTGCATCGTGACCGATGAAGTCACCAGCTGGTTCACCACCAGCGGCAAGAAATCCAACCTGCGCGGCGTGCGCATTCCGGTGATGTCGCTGGATGAGGCGCTGAAGCCCGACCCGGAACTGGCCAAGACCCCGGTGGTGCTGCCGCCGCCTTACCGCAATCCCGAATGGCCGCTGCCGGGCGGCTATGCCGCCAACGCCATGTATCATCTGGGCGCGCCGGGACGCTTGCGGGAAATCTGGACCCAGGATGCCGGCAAGGGCACGGATTCCGATTCTGACCTGACCTCCTCGCCGGTGGTGGCGGGCGGCATGATCTATGTCCTGGATTCCGAAGCCCATGTTTTCGCCTTCCGCGCCAGCGACGGACGCCCGGCCTGGGACCGCAACCTGGCGCCCAAGGACGGCACCGACTGGCCTACCTTCTGGGGCCTGCTGGGCAAGAAAAACACGGTGGACCCGCCGCAGGGCATGGGCGGCGGCGTCGCCTATGCCAACGGCAAGATCTATGTCACCAGCGGTTTCGGCGTGGTGGTCTGCCTGGACGCCAAGACCGGGCGCGACATCTGGCGCAAGGACATGCGCATGCCCATCGTCAACGCGCCGGTGGTCGCGGCGGGACGGATTTTCTTCTCCACCCATGACAATCATTTCTATGCCCTGGCCGAATCCGATGGCCGCCAGCTCTGGGACCATCAGGGCATCACCGAGGCCGCCGGCATCCTGGCTTCCACCAATGCGGCGGTGTCGGGCGAAACCGTGATCGCGCCCTATACCTCGGGCGAGCTGTTCGCGTTGCGCATCCAGAACGGCCAGGTCGGCTGGAGCGATGTGCTGTCGCGCACCGGCCATGTCACCGCCCTGTCCCAGCTGGACGATATCGCCGGCCGCCCGGTGATCGACCGCGGCGTGGTCTATGCCATCAGCCAGTCGGGCCTGATGGCGGCCTTCAGCATCAACACCGGCGACCGGATGTGGTCGCGCGATATCGGCGGCATACAGACCCCCTGGGCGGCGGGCGAGTATGTCTATGTGCTGGACAACAATGCGCGCCTGCTCTGCCTGACCCGCAAGGAAGGCAAGGTGAAGTGGATTCACCAGATGCCGCAGTATGAAGACGCCGACAAGAAGAAGGACGCCATCCTGTGGGCCGGTCCCGTTCTGGTGTCGGACAAGCTGATCGTGGTCTCGTCCAACGGCTATGCCCAGGCGTTGTCGCCCTATGACGGCAAGCTGGTTGGCCGGGTGGAAATTCCCAGCGGCACCACCATCGCGCCGGTGGTGGCGGACGGCACGATGTATATCTATACGGCGTCCGCCGAACTGGTCGCTTTGCGGTAAGATGCGATATGCCGCTGAAACTCGCGATCGTCGGACGCCCGAATGTCGGGAAGTCCCGTCTCTTTAACCGCCTTGCCGGGCGGACCGCCGCGATTGTCCATGACACGCCGGGCGTCACCCGCGACCGCCAGGCGGTGGATGCGGAGTATGAAGGCATCTCCCTCACCCTGATCGATACCGCCGGCTTCGAGGACGCCGCCACCGGCAGCATCGCCCACCGCATGACCCAGCAGACCATCACCGCCATCGCGGAAGCCGAGGCACTGCTGTTCCTGATCGATGCCCGGGCCGGCATCACCGCGGGCGACCAGATCATCGCCCAGACCCTGCGCAAGTCCGGCAAGCCCGTCATCCTGGCGGCCAACAAGTGCGAGGGGCGGGTCGAGATTCCCGCCGAGATTTATGGCCTGGGCCTGGGCGATCCCATCCGCATCTCCGCCGAGCACAATCTGGGCATGGAAGACCTGGTGGCGGCGCTGGAAGACCTGATGCCGAAGGCGGAGGCCGCCCCCGAAGAAGAGGATGACGGCGAAGAGGAAGAGTACAGCGAAGAAATCGAAGCCGAAGAGGAAGAAGACGAGTTCTCCGAAGACGACGAACCGCTGGAAGACATCACCGTCAACTATCTGGACCGGCCATTGCGGCTGGCGCTGGTGGGACGGCCCAATGTCGGCAAGTCCAGCCTGTTCAACCACCTTCTGGGCGAGGAACGCTCGCTGGTGGGACCGGAAGCGGGCCTGACCAGAGATTCCATCACCGCACCCTGGAAGGCGGGCGACCGTGACGTGCTGCTGCACGACACGGCGGGCCTGCGCAAGAAGGCGCGGGTGGCGGGCGAGACGCTGGAGGAAATGTCGGTGGCCTCGACCCTGGAAGCTATCCGTTTCGCCGATTGCGTGATCGTGATGATCGACGCCAATGCGCCGTTTGAAAAACAGGACCTGACCATCGCCGACCTGATTGCCCGCGAGGGGCGCGCCATCGTCTTTGCGGTCAACAAATGGGATTTGCTGGAGAACAAGGCGGGCGGCATTTCCCGGATGCGCGAAAAGCTCGACCGGCTGCTGCCGCAGGTCGCAGGCGCGCCGCTGATCGCCACCTCGGCCCGCACCGGCGAAGGCATCGACCGTCTGGCCGACGCCGTCACCGAAGCCGACAAGGCGTGGAACACGCGCATTTCGACCTCAACCCTGAACCGTTTCCTGGAAGGCGCCCTGCAGCGCCATGCCACGCCCGCCATTTCGGGCCGCCGCGTGCGCATCCGCTACATGACCCAGAGGAAGGCGCGGCCGCCCAGCTTTACCCTGTTCGGCAACCAGCTCGACGCCCTGCCCGAAGCGTACTTGCGCTATCTGTCGAACGGCCTTCGGGAGAATTTCAATCTCAAGGGCACGCCGCTGCGCTTCAGCGTACGCAACAGCAAGAATCCCTACGCGCCCAAGGGCAGGAAAAGCTAGCCGCGGAAGTCGACAACCGCTTCGCTCTGGCCATAGGCGGGCGACAGCATCTCCACCACCTTGGGCGTCATCGCCTCGGGCGTGACCAGGTTGTTGGGGTCCTCGCCCGGCATCGCCTTGGCCCGCATGGCGGTGCGCATGGGTCCGGGATTGAGCAGGTTGACCTTCACGCTCGTATCCCTGCATTCCGCCGCATAGGTCAAAGCCAGCATTTCCAGCGCCGCCTTGCTGACGGCATAGGCGCCCCAATAGGGCGTATGCTTTTTCGCCGCGCCGCTGGTGACGAACAGCACACGCCCGGCATCGGACTGGCGCAGCAAGGCGTCCAGCGAACGGATCAGCCGCCAGTTGGCGGTGACATTCACTTCCATCACTTCCTGGAAAGTCTTGGGCGCGATCTGGGCCAGCGGCGTCAGCATGCCCAGCACCCCGGCATTGCCGAGCAGCGCATCCAGCTTGCCCCAGCGCTCATAGATCGAGGCGCCCAGCCGGTCGATGGCGTCGAAATCGCGCAAATTCATCGGCACCAGCGTGGCGCTGCCGCCGACCTTCTGGATGGCATCGTCGGTTTCTTCCAGCCCGCCCACGGTGCGCGCCACCAGGATGACATGCGCCCCGGCCTCAGCCAGCGCTATGGCCGAGGCACGGCCAATGCCGCGCGACGCGCCAGTGATGAGCGCGATGCGCCCGTCCAGAGGTTTCGTCATGGGATGTCCTTAGGCCACGTCCGCCAGCAGCGAGAGTTGCCGGGTGCCGCCGCTGATGTCGGTCAGCGCGATGGGATAATCGCCGGTAAAGCAGGCGTCGCAGAAAGCCGGGGCCTTGGCGTTGCGTTCCGCCTTGCCCATGGCGCGGTAGAGGCCGTTCATGGAGATAAACGCCAGGCTGTCGGCGCCGATGAAGCGGCGCATCTGTTCGACATCCATCTTGTGGGCCAGCAGGTCATCGGTATTGGGCGTGTCCACGCCATAGAAGCAGGAATGGGTGGTGGGGGGCGAGGAAACCCGGAAATGCACTTCCGCGGCGCCGGCGTCGCGCACCATCGCCACGATCTTCTTGGAGGTGGTGCCGCGCACGATGGAATCGTCCACCAGGATGACGCGCTGGCCCTTGAGCTTGGCGCGGTTGGGATTGTGCTTCAGGCGCACGCCGAGGTGACGGATCGAGTCCGACGGCTCGATGAAGGTGCGCCCGACATAATGGTTGCGGATGATGCCCAGCTCGAACGGAATCTTCGCTTCATTGGCAAAGCCCAGGGCGGCGGGCACGCCCGAATCCGGCACCGGGATCACCATGTCGGCGTCCACCGGGGATTCCTGGGCCAGCACCGCGCCGATGCTCTTGCGCGCCTCATAGACGTTGCGCCCTTCGAGCGTGGAGTCGGGCCGCGCGAAATAGATGTATTCGAAGACGCAGAAGCGGTGTGCCTGCGGCTTGAACGGGAAATGGGTGTGGACGCCGTCCTTGTCCACCACCACCATCTCGCCCGGCTTCACGTCGCGCACATATTCGGCGCCGATAATGTCCAGGGCGCAGGTCTCGCTGGCGAAAATATAGGCGCCGTCGAGCTGGCCCATCACCAGCGGCCGCACGCCGTTGGGATCGCGCACCCCGATCAGCTTTTTCGAGGTCAGCGCCACCAGCGAATAGGCGCCCTGCACCTGACACAAGGCATCGATCAGCTTGTCCACGATGCGGGCCTTGGCGCTGCGCGCGGTCAAATGGATGATGGTTTCGGTGTCGGAGGTGGAATGGAAGATAGCGCCCTGCGCCACCAGGTCGGTGCGCAGGGTATGGGCGTTGGTGAGATTGCCGTTATGGGCAATCGCAAGTCCGCCGCCCGCGAGGTCGGCGAACAGGGGCTGGATGTTGCTGGCGCGGCTGCCGCCGGCGGTGGAATAGCGGTTGTGGCCGATGGCGAAGTGGCCCTTCAGGTTCCGGGCGGCCTGGGAATTGCGGCCGAAGGCATCGCCCACCAGGCCGGAATGGCGCTCGGCGATGAAATGGCCCTCGTCATAGGTGACGATGCCGGCGGCTTCCTGGCCGCGGTGCTGAAGCGCGTGCAGGCCCAGCACCGACAGCGCGCCGGCATCGGCATGGCCAAAAATGCCGAACACGCCGCACTCCTCGTGCAGCGCGTCGTCGTCCCAGATATGATCGCTATGGCCGGTCGTCATCGTGCGCGGTTTCCGCCGGTCTCTATGAGTTTCTCTAGCCCCTGGCGGTCGGTGGCGCCATAGGATTTCGTGGCCGGGGCTGCGCTCTTCTGCTGCACCGGCTCCCTTGTGGCGGGAGAAACACGGTTAGCAGCGCCATTGCTGCGGATCAGGTCTGCCATGGGGTCATGGCGGCCAGACATGTCAGAGGGCTGCGCGGGCGCCTGGCGCACCTCCTGGCGGGTGGGGACATAGGCGTAATCGGTGGGGCCGGCCGGCACCACCGACAGCAGCACCTGGGAAGTGCTCTGGACCATGGGCAGGAGTTCCGCCTCGGTCAGCCAGCGGGGCTGCTGGCGGATGGGGACGAAATAGGTGAAGGCGAGATAGGCGAGGCCCACGATCACCAGCCCGCGCACCACGCCGAAGGCGACCCCTACCGCCCGGTCCAGGGGACCGATGGGCGAGTTCTTCACGCTTTCGCTGAAACGATGGCTCATGAAGGCCAGCGGGATGAACACCGCCAGGAACACCACGGCATAGGCCAGCACCGAGGCCAGCCAGGGCTGACTGACCAGCGAACGCATCATGGGGATCAGGTAGGGGCCGAAATAGAGGCAGGCGAAGGCCGCCGCCACCCATTCGAAGATGGTCAGGGTTTCCCACAGGAAACCGCGCCAGGCGGCGTAGCCCGCCGACACGACGATGACCAGAACGATCAGGCAGTCGAGGAAGGTGACCGACAGGCTCATGATTCGACTTTACCACGGCGCGGCGTCGGTTCAGGAGCAAATCTCAGCAATTCGGCGACGCTGGTAACCTCGGTTAATGCCATGCCGGAAACCTCGGCGCGTGTTCCGGCGGGCACGAAGGCATTCTTGAAGCCCAGTTTTGCGGCCTCTTTCAGGCGGCTTTCGGCCTGCGGCACCGGGCGGATGTCGCCCGACAGGGATATCTCGCCGAAAAACACCGTGTCGCGCGGCAAGGGCTCTCCACCAAAGGATGAAACCAGCGCGGCGGCGGCCGCCAGATCGGCCGCGGGCTCGCCGATCTTCAAACCGCCCGCGACGTTCAGATAGACATCGGACGCCCCGATTCCAACCCCGGCGCGGGCATCCAGCACCGCCAGGATCATCGCCAGCCGCCCGGTATCCCAGCCCACCACGGCGCGGCGCGGGGTGCCGTAGGAGGTGGGCGAGACCAGCGCCTGGATTTCGCACAGCAGGGGGCGTGTGCCTTCCAGGCCGGCGAATACCGCCGTGCCGGGCGACACCGATTTGCGGTCACCCAGGAACAGCGCGCTAGGATTGGCGACCTCGGCCAGGCCCTTGCCGGTCATCTCGAACACGCCGATTTCGTCGGTGGCGCCGAAACGGTTCTTCACCGCGCGCAAGACGCGGAAATGATGGCCGCGCTCGCCCTCGAAATAGAGCACCGCATCCACCAGATGCTCGACCGCCTTGGGGCCGGCGATCTGGCCGTCTTTTGTCACATGGCCGACCAGCAGCAGCGCCGCGCCCGACGCCTTGGCATAGCGCACCAGGTCGAAGGATGCAGTGCGCACCTGGGCGATGGTGCCGGGCGCCGCATCCAGCGCCCCGGTCCACAGGGTCTGGATGGAATCGATGGCGACAATGCCCGGCGGCTTGCCCGCTTCCAAAGTCGCGAGAATGTCTTCGACGCAGGTGGCGGCGCCCAGCATCAGCGGCGCATCGGCCAGCCCCATGCGGGCGGCGCGCATGCGCACCTGCGCCATGGCTTCTTCGCCGGAGATATAGATCGCGTGACCGCCATTGTTGGCGTACTGGCCCAGCGCCTGAAGAATGATCGTAGATTTGCCGATGCCCGGATCGCCGCCGACCAGCAACGCGGAGCCGGGCACCAGCCCGCCGCCGGTGACGCGGTCGAATTCGGCGATGCCCGTGGGACGGCGCTCGGGCGGCGCGTCCTCGGTCTTCAGATCTTCCAGCGTGATCTTGCGGCCCTTGGCCCGGCGGGTGGCGCCCGAACCCAGCGGGGGGGCGACGCCCTCTTCCGTGATCGTGTTCCAGCCGCCGCAGGATTCGCACTTGCCCGACCATTTGGGCGTGGTCGCGCCGCAGGACTGGCAGGCATAGCTGGGGGAGGATTTCGCCATGATTCTAGTCTAGCACAGCGGTCAACACGGGCGGAAAGCCTCAGTATTCCGCCGGTTCCAGCGGCTTGTGGCGGGCCATCAGGGCGCGGGCCTCTTCATAGGTCATCGGCACGCGCATTTCCTCGGCCATCAGGTCGAAGCGCTCCTCGGGCAGGAATCCGGCATAGGCCAGGGCGATGAAGTCGCGATTCAGTTGCGCCGCCGTGACAGCGGTGCGGATCTGGCAGGCGGTGTAATAGACCTGCTCGCCATAGATGCCGTGCAGGGCATAGGGAAGTTCGGCGGCATAGCGTTTCGCCGCGCGGGCAATGCGGAAATTTCGGAACCAGCCGCTCAGGCCTTTACCGCCATCTTGATGGGGCCTTCGGCCTTGCCATGGATGAACTGGTCGACATAGGGATTGCCGCTGTTGTCGATGGCGGCCGTCGGGCCCTGCCAGATGATCTTGCCGCCATAGAGCATTGCGATCTTGTCGGAAATCTTGCGCGCCGAGATCATGTCATGGGTGATCGACAGCGCCGTGGCGCCGACATCCTTCACCGTGGAGACGATCAGGTCGTTGATGATGTCGGCCATGATCGGGTCCAGGCCCGTGGTGGGCTCGTCGAAGAAGATGATCTCCGGATCCGACGCGATGGCGCGGGCCAGGCCCACGCGCTTGAGCATGCCGCCCGACAATTCGACCGGGAAAAGATCGCCGACATCGGCGGCCAGGCCGACCTTGGCCAGCTTTTCGATCGCGATGTCGCGGGCCGGTTTGCGCGCCATGCCGCGGCCCTGGATCAGGCCGAAGGCGACATTTTCCCAGACCGGCAAACTGTCGAACAGCGCCCCGCCCTGGAACAGCATGCCGAACTTCTTCATCACCTTGTCGCGCGCCGCACCGCGGAGATGGGTGACGTCCTCGCCATCCACCAGGATGGTGCCCTCGTCCGGACGGATGATGCCCAGGATGGACTTGATGGTGACGGACTTGCCGGTGCCCGAGCCGCCGATGATGACCAGCGAAGAGCGCGGCTCGACGGTCAGGTCGACGCCGTCCAGCACCACCTTGGAGCCGAAGCGCTTCTTGACGCCGATCAGTTGAATCTTTGGACTCATTTGGAGAACAGCAGCGAGGTGAGGAGATAATTGGCGGCCAGGATCAGGATGGAGGACGACACCACCGCCGCGGTGGTGGCGTTGCCCACGCCCTGCGCCCCGCCCTTGGAATTGAAGCCGTTGTAGCAGCCCATCAGCGCGATGATGAAGCCGAAGACGCCCGCCTTGATCAGGCCGGACACGATGTCCTCCCGGGTGGCGAAATCCACCGTGTTCTTCAGATAGGTGCCGCCGGAAAAGCCCATGCTCTGGGTCGCCACGACATAGCCGCCGAACACGCCGATGGAGTCGGCGATGGCGACCAGCAACGGCAGGCACAGGACGGCGGCGATCAGGCGCGGCACCACCAGATACTTGATGGGATTGGTGGCCAGCGTGGTCAGGGCGTCAATCTGCTCGGTCACCTTCATGGTGCCGATCTCGGCGGCGATGGCGGCGGCCACGCGGCCTGCCACCATCAGGCCCGCGATCACCGGCCCCAGTTCGCGGGTGATGCCCAGCACCACGATCTGCGGCACGACCGCTTCCGTGCCGAAGCGGTTTCCGCCCAGGAAAATCTGCAGCGCCAGCGCACTGCCGGTGAAGAAGGCGGTCAGGCCCACCACCGGCAGAGAGTAATAGCCGATGCGCATGATCTGCTGGCCGATCAGACGGCCATAGATGGGCGGCGCGACGATGGCGGCCAGCGCCGTACCGGTGAATGTGGACAGCCGGCCGATATGGGCCAGCAAGGTCATGGTGGCCCGGCCAATGGAGGCAAACGGATTCATGCTTTTTGCCTGTCGCTCCGGCTTACGCCGACGCTCCCCCTGTGTAAACGCGCGGCATGCGGCGCAGCCGGGTGAGGATTTCGTATTCGTTGGTGCCGGCGGTGCGGGCGACTTCGCCCAGCGTGATGGTCTCGCCCAGCATCTCCACCGCATCGCCCGGATTCACGGACAGGCCGGTGACGTCCAGGGTAACCATGTCCATCGAGACACGGCCAACAATGGCCGCCCGCGCGCCATGGACCGCCGCTTCCCCCTTGTTGGAAAGGGTGCGCGGGATGCCGTCGGCATATCCGAGCGCCACGGTGGCGAGCATGGTGGGCCTTTTTGCGTGGAACGTGGCTGCGTAGCCAACGCTGTCCCCTGTGTCAATTCGGCGGACCTGCAGCACCTTGGCGGTCAGGACGGCGGCGGTCCGCATCAGGTTCTGCGCGCAGTTTTGGGGGTTGGCGCCGTACAGCGCCACGCCCGGCCGCACCAGGTCGAAATGATATTCCATGCCCAGCATGGCGCCATGGCTGGCGGCCAAGCTGGCGGGCGCGGGCGGTAGCATCGCCAGCGCCTGGCGGAAGCGTGACAGCTGCTCGGCGTTCATTTTGCTGTCCTCGTCGGCGCAGGCCAGATGGCTCATCACCAGCACGATGTTGAGCCCCGCCAGCCGCCGCGCGCTTTCCCCCGACAGGATCGCCAGCTCGTCCGGCGGCAGGCCCAGCCGGTTCATCCCGGTATCGACATGGATCACCGCGTCCAGGCTGGTCCCGGCGGCGCTGGCGGCGGCGCCCCAGGCGGCAATGTCGGCCAGGCTGTTCAGGGCCGGGATCAGGCGATGGGTCAGCAGCGCGGGAATGGCGTCGGGCTGCGCCCCGTCCAGCACGAAGATGCGGGCCTGGGGCAAAATCCTGCGCAAGGCGACGCCCTCGGCCAGCCGCGCCACGAAAAAGGAATCGCAGCCCGCCTGCGCCAGCGCCGGCGCGATGGCCGCCGCGCCCAACCCATAACCGTCGGCCTTGACCACCGCGGCCACCGCGCAGGGCCCGGTCATGCGGCAATAGGTGCGGTAATTGGCGGCGATGGCGTCCAGCCGCACGGTCAGCCGCGCCGCCTCGAAATCATCCCCCATGGTTTCGCCCGTCATGGGAAGAGGATGGCGGGGGTGCGCGCGCGCGTCCACTAGTTCCCTCCCAGCTTGAAGCCGCCCTGCCCCATCGAGGGATGCAGGCAAGGCGTGTGCTGCAGGATCGGGCAGCCGCCCAAGGCGGGGTTGTTCTGGCCGGTCTGCAGGTCGCGCTGCATTTGCTCGGCGCCGGTGACGCGGATGCCTTCATTGGGATCGGGTTCGCGCAGGCGCGGCAGTTGCGACTGCGGCACCATCACCAGCGAGCCGTTGGGCAGGCGCATGCCGCGCCAGGGCGTGCCGCCGCAGATCACGCGTTCGGCCTTGGAGAGATGCTCCCAGCTTCCGGCGCTGCAGGCCAGCTCGCGGCCCACCGCGCCCAGTATGTCGCCTGCCGTGGGCACCCGGCCGGTACTGTCGGGCGTCACTTCCGGCTTGGGGATGGTGATGGGCGCGGTCGTGATCATCGGCGGCGCGGCATTCTCGACTTCCGGATTGATGGTGCGCAGCGGCGGCGCATTGGGATTGTTGCCCAGCGCCGGGAACATCATCAGTGTTTCCATCACCGGGCGGTTGCGCTCGGCAAAGGGGCGGATCGAGACCACCAGCACGGTGAAGAGCAGCACATGCAGCGCCCCCACCATGGCCCAGGAAATCGCACGGCGGACATTGGTGCGCCTGAGCTCGGCCAGATTGCCGCCGGGGCGCAGAAACGGGTGCGCCAGCACTAGAGCCGCTTCCGGGGAGGCGTGATTATCGATCGTCAAAACTCTATCCGTCGCAAAGCGCTTCCCCGCACCCCACCATATAGAAGCCGCAACGGGGGCAAAACAGGGCCAGACCCCGCTTCGATGGCGGAAAAGAGGCGAAAATGCTAACGCCTGCGTCATGCAGATCTACCTGATCAACCTGGCGCGGCGGCCCGACCGGCTGGCGGCGATGATGGCCCAGGCCGGGACCCTCGCCCTGACCCGGGTCGAAGCCCTGGACGCGGCCACGGCGGATGCCGGTACGGTGGATGGCTGGTTCGCGGCCGGCGGCCCCCTGGGCGAAATCCCCCGTGGCGACAAATGCTGCCTTCTGTCCCACCGCCGCGCCTGGGAGATGTTTGTCGCCAGCGGCCAGGCCCATGCCGTGTTCCTGGAAGACGATGTGCGGCTGTCACCCTCGGCGGGCGCGCTGCTGGTCAGCGACGGCTGGATTCCCCCGTCCGTCAGCATCGTGAAGCTGGAGCATTACGGCCCACCCGGCCAGCGCGTGCTGCTGACGGATATTCGCAAGGTGGGCGAGGATTTCCACATGGGCCTGATGCTGTCGCGCCATACCGGGGCGGCCGCCTATATCCTGTCGCGCGGCGCGGCGCAGGCCCTGCTGGGCGAGAGCCGGTTCAACCTGCCGGTGGATCACCTGCTGTTCAACCCCAACAACTCCGCGATGTTCGCATCGCTGTCGCCGTGGCAACTGGTGCCGGCGATTGCCCGGCAGCAGGAATTCGTCGGCGAGAAATCCGACATCGAAAAGACGCGTATCGGATTGCGGCGCCTGAGCTGGCGTTATGTCGGGCGCGAGCTGGTGCGGTTTGCCTATGACCTGCGCCTGCTGCCGTTCCAGTTCATGGCGCTGCGGCGCGGCGCGAAGTTCATCGCCATGCGCACCGACTGATCAGCCGCGCTACTAACGCGGCGGCCCGTCCTGGGCCATGTTGCTGAAGCGCGTGTACATGCCTTCGAATACCAGATCGATGGCGCGGGTGGCGCCATGGCGGTGCTTTTCCACCAGCACTTCGGCGCGGTTGGTCGCCCGCTCCAGCTTTTCCATCCATTTGGCGTGTTCGGCGCTGCCCGGCTCCGGCTCGCGCGACTTGAGATAATATTCCTCGCGATAGACGAACATCACCACGTCGGCGTCCTGCTCGATGGAGCCGGATTCGCGCAAATCCGACAGCACAGGGCGCTTGTCGTCGCGGGCGTCAACGCCACGCGACAGCTGGGACAGCGCCAGCACCGGCACGTTCAGTTCCTTGGCCAGGGTTTTCAGGCCCTTGGTGACTTCGGTGATTTCCTGCACGCGGTTTTCATGGCGGCGCGCCGGCTCCACCAGCTGCAGATAGTCGATGATGATCAGGCCGATATTCTTTTCGCGCTTGAGACGGCGGGCGCGGGCCGCGATCTGGGCGATCGAGATGCCGCCGCTGTCGTCGATATAGAGCGGCAGCGAGGACAGGTCCTGCATGGTGAGAACGAATTTCTCCCATTCGCTTTCGCTGAACTTGCCGTTGCGGATCTTCCACATTTCCAGCTCGGCCTGCTCGGAGAGGATACGCGCCGAGAGCTGCTGCGCCGCCATTTCCAGGGAGAAGAACAGCACCGGCGCGCCGCTGTGAAATTCGGCGCCAGATTCCAGGTCGCGCATGTACTGTTGCGCGGCATGGAAGGCCATGTTGGTGCCCAGCGCGGTCTTGCCCATGCCGGGACGCCCGGCCAGGATCAGAAGGTCGGACGGCTGCAATCCGCCCAGCAGGCTGTCGATGTCGGTGAAGCCAGAAGTGATGCCGGAAATGCGGCCACCACGGGCATGGGCCTTTTCGGCCGACTCCACCGCCTTGCGCAGCGCCTCGTGGAAATCCAGCGCGCCTTCGCCATACTTGTTGGTCTCGGCCACCGCATAGAGCGCCTTTTCGGCCTCGGCGATCTGGGCGCGGGAGTCCTTTTCGGTGGGCGCGTCATAGGCGGTGTTGACGATATCCTCGCCGATGCGGATCAGGCTGCGGCGCACATAAAGGTCGGCCAGGATGCCGCAATAATCCTTGACGTTGGGGATGGCCGGGGCGGCGCTGCGCAGGGCGTCAAAATAGGCCTGGCCGCCAGTCTCGATCACGCCGGGATCGGACTTCATGGTGGCGTGCAGGGTCAAGGGCGTGACCACCACGCCGCCGCGCTCGATCATCAGCGACATGGTCTCGAAGATGCGGGCGTGCAGCGGATCGTAGAAATGCTCGGGCTTGACCAGCGCGCTGGCACGCTCCATCGCCCGGTTGTCGGCCAGGATCGCGCCGAGCAAAGCCTGCTCGACATCGATGTCGTAAGGGACGTGACGATAGGCTTCCTGTTCCATGGTCCCTGTGGCGATCTTCCAATGCCCGCGCTTTTCGCGCGGGGCGAGCAATCAACAATTCGCGGGTGGGGCGTTCAAGCGGCTTGAACATCCGCTCACAGGCATGAATTGGCCCCGCGAATTGTCATATCTAGCCCTAGTAGCAAAGCCCAACCGGACCGCTATGTCGCAGTTTTTTTGCAACCGCGATCATCCGCGAGGCTGTAAAAAGTTGCATGGCGCACCTTTTGGATCGTCCGGTCTGGAATGCCCTGACCAGCCGTCAGGCCCATCTGGCGCAAGGCGGCCATCGCGCCCGGCGCATCGGCGCGGATTACGGCCTGTTCGCCGCCAGCCGCGACCTGACCCCGGAGAGCCTTGCCGCGCTGGAGGATCTGATCCCCGATGGCGGCGTGATCGGCATGGTGGAAACCGGCGCCATCGAACCGCCGCCCGGCACCATGCTGGCGATGCAGATGGACTTGCACCAGTTGATCGCTGGCGAAGTCGCGGAGGGAGAAACTGGTTTCGAGGTTCAGGCGCTGGGCGACGCCGATGCCGAAGAGATGCTGGCGCTGGCCACCCTGACCGAACCGGGACCATTTTTCCGCCGCACCCATCAACTGGGCGACTTCGTCGGCGTGCGGCAGAACGGAAAGTTGGTGGCGATGGCCGGCGAGCGGCTGAAGCTGGCCGGATTCACCGAAGTCAGCGGGGTCTGCACCCATCCGGATCATCGCGGTAAGGGCTATGCCGGCGCACTGATGCGGGTCGTGGCGCGGCGCATTCTGGCGCAGGACGAAACGCCGTTCCTGCATGTGCTGGCGGCCAATAGCGGCGCCATCGCGCTGTATGAGAATCTGGGCTTTTTCTATCGCAGCGACATCACCCTCACCACGCTGGCGCGCGCAACTCAATAATGTATCCGGCTGCCGTCGGCAGCGGCGGGCGCCGGATGCCCCGGGCAAGCGGTCAGAGCGCGGTGATGATCGTCTGGGCGGCGGCAGGATTGCATTCCTTGGCCGCGAGAAAATATTTCCGTGCCGGCGAATGAACGCTCTGCTGGCTATCCGAACAGCTTCTTGTATTCGTCCGGCTTAAAGCCGACCGTCAGCTTGCCTTTGGCGTCCAGCAGCGGCCGCTTGATCATGGAGGGCTGGGCCAGCATCAGGGCAATCGCCTTTTTCTCGGTGACATTTTCCCTGTCGGCGTTCGGCAGCTTCTTGAAAGTGTTGCCGGCGCGGTTGAGCAGAACCTCCCAGCCGACTTTCTTCACCCAGCCTTCCAGGGTTGGCTTGTCGATGCCGGCCTTCCTGTAATCATGGAAGGCGTAGGCGACCTTCTTCGAATCCAGCCAGGTCCAAGCCTTTTTCATCGTGTCGCAGTTCTTTATTCCGTAGAGAGTTGCCATTTCATCCTCGAATTTGAACGCAGGATATGGGAGGCGGAGGCTGCGCGGAAGGCGCTATCCTTTGCCCATGACCAAAGATCAGGACTGGACCCGCATCGCAGGCGAACTGAACCAACAGGGCTGGTCGGTGCAGCCCAGCCTCATGACGGATGCAGCCTGCGATGCCATGGCGGCGCTGTATGATCAGGATGCGATGTTCCGCAGCAGGATCGTGATGGCGCGGCATGGTTTCGGGCGGGGGCGAATACCGCTATTTTTACTATCCCCTGCCCGCTGCCGTGACCACCCTGCGCACGTCGCTCTATCCCCGCCCCGTCCCCATCACCAACCGCTGGCACGAACGCATGGGGCCGGTCTCGGGCGTGCGCTTGAAACCCTTTTCGCTGTCCTCGGTCGCCTTCACCAGCACCAAAACACGCATCGCCTTCCTCAGCGTTCCAGCGGGCCCCATCGGCCTGACATCGTAACGACGAACGGAGGTTTCAGAAACCGACGGCGGGACGGAAAATCTGCTGAGGAAGGCCGGCTAGCCGGCGGGGTGAAGGCCGGGCGCTTCCTGCCCCGTGCGCGCCACATATTCGGTGTAGCCGCCAGCATACTGATGCACCTCTCCGTCCGTCAGCTCCAGCACCCGGTTGGACAGCGCGCCTAAAAAGTGGCGGTCATGGCTGACAAACAGCATGGTGCCTTCGAATTCCGCCAGCGCCGCTACCAGCATTTCCTTCGTCGCCATGTCCAGATGGTTGGTGGGCTCATCCAGAACCAGAAAGTTGGGCGGATCGAACAGCATCTTGGCCATAACCAGACGCGCCTTTTCGCCGCCCGACAGGACACGGCAGCTTTTTTCGATGTCGTCGCCGGAGAAGCCAAAGCAGCCGGCCAGCGTGCGCAAGGCCCCTTGGCCTGCCTGCGGAAAGGATTTTTCCAGCGACCCGAAGATCGTGTCGTCACCGTCGAGGAGGTCCATCGAATGCTGGGCGAAATATCCCATCTTCACATTGCTGCCGATCACCACCTTGCCCTGGTCCGGCTCGGCCCCGCCCGCCACCAGCTTCAGCAAGGTGGATTTTCCCGCGCCATTGGCGCCCAGGATGCACCAGCGTTCCTTGCGGCGCACCAGGAAATCGAGCCCGGCATAGATGGACTGGCTGCCATAGGCCTTGTGGACGCCCCGGAAGTTCGCCACGTCATCGCCGGAGCGCGGGGGTGCGCGGAATTCAAATTGCACCGCCTGGCGGCGCCGGGGCATCTCGACCTTTTCGATCTTGTCGAGTTTCTTCACGCGGCTCTGCACCTGGGCGGCGTGGCTGGCGCGCGCCTTGAACCGCTCGATGAACTTGATCTCCTTGGCCATCATCGCCTGCTGGCGATCGAACTGCGCCTGGCGCTGTTTCTCGCTCAGCGCCCGCTGCTGCTCATAGAAATCGTAGTTGCCCGAATAGGTGGTCAGGGTACCGCCATCGATCTCCACCACCTTGCCGATGATGCGGTTCATGAAGGCCCGGTCGTGCGAGGTCATCAGCAGCGCCCCGTCGTAACCCTTGAGGAATTCCTCCAGCCAGATCAGGCTTTCCAGGTCCAGATGGTTGCTGGGCTCGTCCAGCAGCATGCCATCGGGGCGCATCACCAGGATGCGGGCGAGCGCCACGCGCATCTTCCAGCCGCCGGACAGCAGACCGACATCGCCGTCCATCCGCTCCTGGCTGAAGCTCAGGCCCGCCAGCACTTCGCGCGCCCGGGCATCGAGCGCATAGCCATCCAGTTCCTCGAAGCGCGCCTGCACCTCGCCATAGCGTTCGACCAGCGCGTCCATCTCGCCCATGCGGTCCGGATCGACCATCGCGGCCTCAAGCTGGCTCATCTCGGCAGCCAGCACGCTGGCCGGTCCCACGCCGTCCATCACCGCCGCAACGGCGCTCTGGCCCGACATTTCACCGACATCCTGGCTGAAATAGCCGATCGTCATGCCGGTTTCGATCGTCACCTGGCCATCGTCGGGCGGATCCTGGCCCGTGATCATGCGGAACAGCGTCGATTTGCCGGCGCCGTTGGGGCCGACCAGGCCGACCTTTTCGCCTTTCTGAAGCCCCATCGACGCGTCGATGAACAGGAGCTGATGGCCGTTCTGCTTGCTGATATTGTCGAGGCGGATCATGAAATTCTTTTCAGAGGTTGTTTCCGCGCTGCGCCTCACCTGTGCTCGGCGCGCTCGTTGCTCGATTTGGCCCACTGGACCAAATCGTGGCTGCTACGCAGCCACCGCTCCTCTCACTCCCACTCGATGGTCCCCGGCGGCTTCGAGGTGATGTCGTAGACCACCCGGTTGATGCCGCGAACCTCGTTGACGATGCGGGTGGCGGTGCGGGCCAGGAATGAATGCTCGAAGGGATAGTAATCCGCCGTCATGCCGTCGGACGAGGTGACGGCGCGCAGGGCGCAAACATGGTCATA
>Ga0209296_1001188_pt1 | contig 20641 bp, 18 predicted proteins | sample S_130206_EF_Meta_FD_187319 | JGI IMG/M metagenome (GOLD analysis project Ga0209296, IMG submission 187319) | Freshwater microbial communities from Lake Simoncouche, Canada to study carbon cycling - S_130206_EF_MetaG (SPAdes) (version 2) | ecosystem: Environmental > Aquatic > Freshwater > Lake ...
AGACTGCCCTCTTCCATGCGCTACGCAAGTTACCCAAGTTTGCTGACCACATCGCTGTGCAACCTATTGACTGCACTCAGTTGTCTGACGGCTCTGTGTGGATGCCTGACCTCGATCGTGAGAATGGCGTGTCTCGTGAGTTACCCAACGAGCGCTTCGGTGTCAGCGCGTTCAATCAACTCGGTGTCAACAACTCCAAGCCTATCCTCGTAGGTCTTGATGAGATCGCCAAGGCACCGCAGTTCATCAAGAATGTATTGGCTCCGATCATCTATGAGCGCAGGGTCGGTAACCTGAGCATGCCTGAGGGTAGTGTCGTTGTGTGCTTCACCAATCTTTCTATCGAGGGTCTTGGTGATTCTATTCAAGCGCACTTGCGTAATCGTTTGGTGTTCGTCAAGATGCGTAAGCCTAGCGCTGACGAGTGGGTCAAGTGGGCTACTGACAATGGCGTCAACCCAATGATTATTGCTTTCGTCAGCAACGAGCCACGCGTTATGCAATCGTTCCTTGACTACGAGAAGGGCGGTATGTTCGAGGGCAAGGACTTGTCCAAGGACAACGGCTTCATCTTCAACCCCAAGTCTATGCAACTTGCATACGCTACACCTCGCTCGTTGGTTGCCGCTAGTGACATCCTCGATGCGGGTCTTGGTGTTCTCGATGACGACACACTTGAGGCGGCTCTCGTTGGTACTGTCGGTGCTACTACTGCACAGGCATTGTCATCGTTCATTCGCTTCGGTCGTGAGATCTGCGAGTACTCGCGTGTCATCAAGTCACCTGACACAGCACCGCTGTCTGACAACCCTACGGCGCAGTTGATTCAGGTATTCCAGTTCGTTACTCGCGTAGCAGACAGGACAGAGGCAGAGGCCATCGTCAAGTACGTGTGGCGTATGCGTGCAGAGATGCAGTCGATCTTCTGCAACACAGTAGCAACCAGTCAGCGTGTGGCTATGTTCGCTACGATCAATGAGTTCGGTCGCATGTTAGCCGAGCACAAAATCTTTTTCTCAACCAAGTAATCACAAGGAGTTCTTATCATGACAACTACACCTCGCCTCAACATCGACACATGCGCAATGCTTGTGGAGTTCAACGCTTCTGTGTGGACAGCACGTAAGCTAGACAAGACTACCACCAACGAAGTGGTGGCAAGCAAGAACGCGGGGGCTAAAGATGCCGCCCGTGTCAACAAGCACCTGCTCGCAGGTCGCACCGAGTTGGACATCATCCAACAAGCGGTCGGTCGCGCACGTCAGTTCGTGTACGACAACACAGCACCTTGGTCTGACTCAGGTCTGCGTCTCTTACCTACTATCAACTTCATGAAGTTCACTGAGCGCATGAATGACTTCGAGGAAGAGATGGAGACATTGGTCAAGGCTTTCGTGGTTATCTACCCTACGCTTATCACAGCGCAGGCATTGGCTCTCGGTGACATGTTCAAGAGAGATGACTACCCATCCGCTAATGAGATGATGACTAAGTTCTCGTTCCGCGTTAACTACATGCCAGTCCCATCATCGGGCGACTTCCGCGTAGACGTGGGCAACCAAGCACAGGCAGAACTCAAGGCTCGCCTTGAATCTCTGACACAGGAACGCATCGACTCTGCTATGGCAGATGTGCGTGAGAGACTTAGCACCCACCTCAAACGTATGTCGGACAGATTGACTACTGACTACATTGGCGGTGAGGCTAAGCAAAGGCGCTTCCACGACACGCTTGTCGATGGTGCGTTGGAGTTGTGTGATCTCACCAAGGCATTGAACGTAACCAATGACGTGACCCTTGAGACTGCACGTAGTCAGTTAGAGCAGTTACTTGTGGGTGTTACGCCTACGGATCTGCGCAAGAACGAGGCTATCCGTCAAGACGTCAAGAGAAACGTAGACGCCATCCTCGACAAGTTCAACTTCTGAAAGGTAATCATGAACACTAAATACTTAATCAAAGTCCGTCGCATCTTTGCTACATACGATGCGCCACCCGAAACCATCCGTAACTACCAACGCCAGTGGGTTCGTTCTGTGCGATCTCTTGGCAACAGATGGTTGGTTGCCCGTCAAGTCGAACGCTTGGAGGTGTGATGCGATTCCGTCGCCACGCTACACCAAAGAAGTATCTGACTCAGGGGGAGGTAGAGAGTCGTCTATATGGCGCACCTCTGCCTGACCTACATAAGAACACACGCCCCCTTAGTGGGGGTGCGTTGGAAGCTAAAGAGATTCTCAACAACCTATTACACAGAAAGGAAACGGTCATGCCTGATATTCAGTCTGCACTTAAAACCGCAATCGATGCGTGGGAACCTACCCCCACAGGACAACAACTCAAGGAGAAAGTTATGTCAAACAAACCAGTATTCGAAGTTCAGAACAACGTTACCCGAGTCACCTTTGATTACATAAAGTCACACCCGGGCACGACCGCCGCCGCCGCAAGCAAAGATCTTGTCAAGAACGGCTTCAAAGAATCATCAGTTACCGCACTCATGGCGCAATTTGTCCGCGCTGGTCTGGCTACTCGGGATAATAACCATGGCTATCGCGTTACTGTGGACGAGTATGTACCTATGAAGGCGAGCGCTAAGTACGCCAAGAAGTCAAGCCCGAAACCCAAAGCGACCGCTAACGACCACAAGCGACCACAATCGACCACCCCGCAGAACGATGGCATTGCCGCGCTACAACCCGAAGCTACGAGCAAGAGAGTGGTGAATACGATTGTGTTTGGCAAGCCTCCAGAAGAAGTTGTTAAACACATGAACGTGATACAGGCACGCGAGTTGTATGATTACTTGAAGAAAATGTTTGGAGGTTAATATGAGAGAAGATCTAAGACAACAAGCGTTTCCGGACGACGGCAATTTCGGCATCAGCATGCGCGACTACTTTGCGGTGCGAGCTATGCAAGGTATGTTTAGCAATACTGAGATGACAGCCGTGGTAAATTCTCACGACCAGTTTGCAGAGATAGCGTACAGAATGGCAGACGCTATGCTGAGAGCGCGAGAAGCGTAACGTGAAGAGTAACCACAATACTATTCGTGCGTTACTCAAACAATACCCCGATGGTTTGAAGTCAAGCGATATTTCTAAGCTAACTGGCATAGACGTTCGCTCTGTCAACAAATCATTGGAGGGTGTGTTTGGGGTGTACATTGATCGGTGGGAGAAGTCAACTCACCGCAATACGTTAGCCGCAATATGGGTCGTCGTTGACGTGCCTGAGAACTGCCCGAAACCCAATTACACTGGCAGAAGAAGTGCAAAAGAATCCAAGGACTGACGTGTGTTGATAAGGCGATTTGTGCAAGCCCAGTAGATGCGACCACACTTTGTCGGCAACAAGGGGCGTCAGTCCTTTGAAGAATTACCTCTTGTTGCCATTCCACAACGCGATACGAGGGGGCGCGTAATCTACTTTACCCCCTCGCCTAATTAACAGGAGGTTGACATGTCAACACCGGAAGTAAAAGTCAAGAAGCAAATACGCAAAATACTAGATGAGTTGGGCGTGTACTACGCCATGCCCATCGGGACAGGATACGGAAACTCAGGGGTGCCTGACTTTCTCGTGTGTGCTGGCGGCAAGTTCGTCGGCATTGAAGCAAAAGCGGGTAAGGGTAAAACCACCGCTCTACAAGAAGCCCATCTAAGCCGCATACGTGGCGCAGGAGGGATAGCCGTTGTCATCAACGAGGACAACATACAAACTTTAAAGGAGGTCTTATCATGACCAAAGACATAGAAGAAACGCGTGAACGTATGGCTCAACAACAGAAAGTAGAAACCGCAGTAGACGAGTTGATGGAACTGATGGGTGATAAAGAAGTGAACATAGGCATTTCTGCACTTTTAAGCTACCTGTGTACGCTTGCATACAAGACGGGCTACCCCCGCGATAAGTTAATCGCGTACATCACCACGCTCTACGAAATGCATGAGAATAAAAAATCATGATAACGCAAGAAGAGTTAGAGCATCGAGTTATGAAGATGTCGGAAGAAGAGCAAGCGCATTTCAAGTTGTTAATACACAAGTTGGTGATGTGTTATGGAGAAGGCAACGCGCAAGGCGTTGTCATCATTGGTCGTGCCGAGGATGCGTTTGCGGGAGTCGTCACCCTAAATTGTGATGAGATGGAGGCGTCGCAACTCATGTTGGCGGCAAACGATTTTTTCGGCTTTCTAAACGTCCGAGGCGCACCACCCAAGGAGAACTTTAATTGAGCAAACCATACGACAGAATAATAACCATCGACTTTGAGACGTACTGGGATAGCAAAGAGTACACGCTCTCTAAGATGACAACCGAGGAGTACATACGCCATGATAAATTTAGAGCGTTCGGAGCTTGCGTCCATGTATACGGAAGCGATGAACCAATTAGATGGTTTGGAGATACAGAGCTACGTGAGTACCTTGATGGGGTCGACTGGGGACGAACCGCAGTGCTTGCCCACAACGCACAGTTCGATGTATCAATTATGGAGTGGAGATATAACGCCCGACCATGTTTCATCTTTGATACGTTATCAATGGGACGAGCGCTTCGAGGAGTTGAAGTCGGCAACTCCCTTGCAAAACTGGCCTCCGATTATTCCCTCCCCCCAAAAGGCAATGCTGTTTACTCCACTAACGGACTATCAGTACTCACGCCGGAAATTGAAAAAGAGCTTGCCGACTACTGCGCCCATGATGTATTTCTGTGCGAGGAGATATTCAAACGACTTGTTAAAGGCTACCCTGCGAAAGAGCTACGCCTCATCGACATGACGCTCAAGATGTACACGCGTCCGCTGTTGCAATTAGACCAACAAATGTTAATCAAGGCACTAGCCGAGGAAGGAACTGCTCGTGAACAACTATTACAGAGGCTCGGCGTGGAAGATGCTGAGTTGGCATCGAACCCAAAGTTTGCTGAACTACTTACAAAACTCGGTGTGGTTCCGCCAACCAAGACAAGTAAGACGACAGGCAGGACAACACTTGCCCTCGCTAAAAATGATGCCCTATTTCAGACGTTGCTTAACAGTGAACGTGAAGACGTTGCCCTACTTTGTCAAGCGCGTCTTAAGGTTAAATCAACCACTGAGCGAACGCGTGCCCAAAGATTCCTTGACATCGGCAAACGCGGCACGCTTCCAGTTCCGCTCTCGTACTACGGCGCGCAGACGGGTAGGTGGACGGCGGCCAAAGGCTCGGCAATCAACATGCAAAACCTCAAACGAGGTTCATTCCTACGCAAAGCAATTATGGCTCCCGAAGGACACCAACTCGTTGTGGGGGATCTTTCGCAGATTGAACCGCGAGTACTCGCGTGGCTTTCAGATTACAAAGACATGCTCGACATCTTCAGGGCAGGCGGTGACCCTTACGCCGCGTTCGGTGCGCAGATGTTTAACATCCCCAATCTCACCAAAGAGTCTCATCCGGACTTACGGCAGTCGGCAAAGAGTGCGCTTCTTGGATGCGGGTATGGACTTGGTTGGGCTTCCTTTGCGTCCCAACTACTTGTCGGATTCCTCGGTGCGCCGCCTGTCAGGTATTCGCGTGATTTCGCAAAGCAGTTAGGCGTTGGCTCGGAGTATGCGCAAGCTTTTGTAAAACTGAACGACATTGATACCAAGCTGTTGGAGATACCGCACACCTGCTCAACTGAAGATCTTCTAAACCACGTACTTGCGTCCAAAGCTATCATAGATACGTATAGGAGCACTGCGTACCCTGTTGTAGCGTTCTGGAGTCTCTGTGAAACAGCTTTACATAGAGCACTTGTAAAGGGTGAAGAACTGGTGTATAAATGCATTACGTTCCGCAAAGGTGAGATAGAATTACCAAACGGAATGAAGTTGTTGTACCCTGATCTTCGCTATGTGCAGGACGACAAAGGTAGGAGTCAAGCAGTCTACGGGCCACACGCTACCAAGTTGTATGCAGGGAAAATAACGAACAACATTACGCAGGCATTGGCGCGTATTGTTATGACGGATGGTATGTTGAGGGTAGCAAAGAAATACCCGATCGCAGGCACAGTGCATGATGAGTTAATTGCTGTTGTACCTGACGATGAAGTGGTTGACGCTAAGACATGGGTCTTGGCGCAAATGACTATGGAGCCGCCCTACATGAAGGGTATTCCATTGGACGCTGACGGTGGCGCTCACCGGAGATATGGATTAGCAAAAAGCTAGGAGAAGCAATGCAGATACCAAAACGCATCAGAGTGGGCAGTATTGAGTACGCCACAATCATGGTCGACAAAGCCAAACGACAAGACACGCTAGGCACAATCGACTACACACACGGCATCATCTGGCTTGCCAAGAGAGATGCTTACGGCAACAAGTTAGACAAAGAAGAACTGGCCGACTCGTTCTGGCATGAGATGACTCACGCTGTACTACACGACATGAAGCACGAGCTATGTAGTGACGAGAAGTTTGTCAGTGCTTTTGCCAACCGCCTTTCTCAAGCAGTCAACTCCGCAAAATTATGAAACAACCCGCATGGTCACACTCAGCCCTCAAAGATTTTGAGGGGTGCCAACGCCGCTATCATGAAATCAAGGTCTTGAAGAACTACCCGTTCACTGAGACTGAGGCAACACGTTACGGCAATCAGGTACACAAGGCTATTGAGGACTACATCGCAGAGGATAAACCAATCCCTCCTGAGTACGAGCAGTTCAAGCCTGTGGTGGACGCCATGCTGAAGAAGAACGGACGCAAGCTTGCAGAGTATGAGATGGCGCTGACTGTCGACCTCAAGCCTACTGGTTGGAAAGACAAAGACGTATGGGTGCGCGGCATTGCGGACATCCTTGTTGTTAATGACGACAACCTTACGGCGTGGGTGGGTGACTGGAAAACTGGCAACAACAAGTATCCCGATAGAGATCAGTTAGTTCTCATGTCGCTCATGGTGTTTGCCCACTTCCCACACATTCGCAAGGTCAACTCAGCGTTGCTGTTCATTGTCAAAAATGATATGGTCAAGATGTCGATGGCGCGTGAAGACATTGACAAGCACTGGTGGGACTATCGTGAGCGTACAGCGCGGCTTGAAGCCAGCTACGCCAACAACGTGTGGAACCCAAATCAAACGCCACTGTGCGGTTGGTGCCCAGTAAAGACTTGCGAGTTCAACAAGAAACACTGAAAGGAAAACTATGCCTTACGTAAACAAACCACGCCCATACGCAAAAGAGTACGAGCAGTATGACGGCACACCGATGGTCAAGAAGAAACGTGCCGCACGAAACAAAGCACGATCAATCATGGAGAAGGAAGGGCTAGTACACAAAGGAGATGGAAAAGATGTCGACCACAAAAGAGCGCTATCAAAAGGGGGAAAGACAGTACGTTCGAATCTCCGCGTCAAAGACGCGAGCGCAAATCGCTCGTATGCAAGAAAGTCAGATCACTCTATTAAGTGACATACCTACTGCAAGGCTTATCGATCTCTGGGTAGCGCGTTGGGGGCATGACTGGGTGGACTTACTAGAAGTGTGTGAAGACCAGTTTTTCCAAGACGCGTATACCAGAATGAGAAGAGAAGGCGAACTTGAAGTTCACTTCTTAACCGACCGCGCTAAGTACGTGTGTCGCAACCCAAAATAAATTAAGGAGAAGCAAATGGGAAAAGTAAAACAAACAATACAACTAACCGCGACGGAAATTGCGTTTGCTAAAAAGATGGGGCTATCCCCGCAAGACTACGCAAAGGCTGTCCAACAAATTAACACGCCAGTAACCATGACTACGTTCAATCCTAACAATGACCCTGTGTATTCGATACCGCTGTCAGCGTTAGTCAACTTGTGGCGTGCGCGTTACGGAGATACGTGGGTAGATGTGTCAGAGTTAGAAGAAGACTTTTGGTCTGACGCATCCGCACGTTTACACACAAACAAAAAGATGGAAGAGCTTAACCATCACAGCGATACAACACCGTGGTCTAGACTGAAGGAGGACGCATGATGGTTACTGAAACAACAGGCTTTGAAAATGCGGACACGCAGACACTGCGCAACTTATGGTTAATAGGGTTTGGCGACAATAAAGTTTTGTGCGACGAGCTTGAGTCTTTAATAAGACAAAAAACTGAACTGGGCATGATTGGCTTAGAAGTGTGCCGAAGACAAGAAGCAAAGTCTACTAAATTTCGCAAAGACGTAAGAGAGTTCCATTACGTATTGGTAGACGAAAATGCAAATAGTTGACGACAAGGCGCTCGTACTGCGCACACGCAACCCGAGTAAGTACGCAATCATTCCAAAACACAAAGTTCTTTCCGAGGACAACGGCATCTATGAAGTAGCTGTGTACTGGGGGCTTGATGAAGCAAGGGTGCTACGCAACCTCGGTGTGAAGGATGTGCCGTCGCCTATAACTAGGCGCTACGACTGGCCGGGAAAGTTTATACCAATGGCTCACCAAATAGAGACAGCGGCTTTCCTCACACTACACCGCAGAGCGTTCTGCTTTAACGACCCCGGAACTGGCAAGACTTTGTCTGCGCTATGGGCGGCTGACTTCTTAATGAAGCGTGGTGAAGTAAGGCGTGTGTTGGTTCTGTGCCCACTGTCTATCATGCACAGCGCATGGGTGGGCGACATCAACCGAAGCGTAATACACAGAAGCGTCGTTGTCGCGCACCATGCTCAAGCTAGTCGGCGTATTGAAATGATTCAGCAGGACTACGAGATTGTGATTGCCAACTATGACGGCCTCAACTTGATCGCTTCTGAAGTCAATGCCGATGGTAGGTTTGACTTGGTGATTGTTGACGAAGCTAACGCATACAAGAACCCATCGACACGCAGATGGAAAACACTTGCATCAATCATCAAGCCTGAGACGTATTTGTGGATGATGACGGGCACACCCGCATCGCAGTCTCCTGTGGACGCATACGGACTAGCAAAGTTGGTGAACCCCGGCGGTGTTCCTAAGTTTCAAACATCGTGGCGCGACAAGGTGATGAACAAGCTGACTGTGTTCAAGTGGGCTCCAAAGCCCAACGCTAAAGAACTTGTGTACGAAGCGCTACAACCCGCAATACGCTTCACAAAAGAAGCGTGTTTAGATTTACCACCAGTCGTTACAGTCACACGCGAAGTGCCGATGACACCACAGCAGGCTAAGTACTACAAGCTACTCAAAGAGCAAATGCTTTTCCAAGCTGCCGGAGAAACAATTAGCGCAGTCAATGCAGGCGTTGCTGTAAACAAGTTGCTACAAATAAGTTGTGGTGCCGCATACACCGATGAAAAAGAAGTTGTAGAGTTTGATGCCGCGCCGCGTTTAAATGTTTTGGAAGAAGTGTTAGAAGAGACAAGCCGCAAGGTAATCATCTTTGCGCTGTTCCGCTCAAGCATCAGCACGATTGTTAAGCATCTTACTAATCACGGCTATGCCGTTGACCAAATTCATGGTGACGTGTCTGCTACAAAACGCGGACAAATTATTAACGACTTTCAAACCACAGATAATATACGCGTGTTGGTGATGCAACCACAAGCGACAGCCCACGGGATTACCCTAACTGCCGCTGACACAGTTGTTTTCTTCGGCCCCCTTATGTCAGTAGAAATGTATACACAATGTATAGCCCGCGCTGATCGCAAGGGTCAGGACTCTGACAAAGTCACTGTGGTACACATTGAATCAAGCCCGATTGAGAAGAAGCTTTTCAAGGCAATGAATACAAAAGTTTCCGATCACGCTTTGCTTGTCGGCATGTTCGACAGTGAAGTAAAAAATATTTAAGAAAGGAGTTGCACAAGAATAAATGCCGTGTATGATGTTAAACCTTAGACATAAAACAGGAGAAGCAAATGTTAAACATAGATGATGAGGAACCTACTCCTCAGGAAGTATCGACAGAGGTCATTGTCCCGATGGACAAGTTGGCCAAGGTGTACCGCAGGATGCAGACACGCATACAAGAGTTGACAACTCAGTATGAGAATGAGATTGAAGACATCAAACATCAACAAGACGCAGTAAAGATTGCGCTTAAAGATCAGATGCTCAAGCTCGGCGTATCCAGTGTGCGCACAGACCAAGGCACCGTAGTGTTGTCTACCAAGACACGCTACAACACACAAGACTGGGACTCATTTAAAGAGTTCATCAAGGAACACGATGCGTTGGACTTGTTGGAGAAGCGTATTGCGCAGACCAACATGGCAACCTTTTTGTCCGAGAACCCACGTCTAGTTCCCGCAGGGCTTAACTCTACAACAGAGTATGCCATTTCAGTTCGTAAACCAACTAAGTAATCAGGAGAAAATTATGAGCAATGTAGCTCTATTCAACCCATCCCAAGCCCCCGCGTTCGCAAAGAACCGCACATCGTTGTCACCTATTGCCAAAGCCTTAGCCGGTGGTGTAGTTGGTGGCGGTACAAAGCGCATCTCCATCAAAGGTGGTGTATTCCGTCTCAACGAAGGTGGTAAAGAAATTGCCGCTATTGAAGAGCGTTACCTCGACGTAGTGATTGTCAATGCCGCGCCGGATGTTTCACGCGTGTTTTATGCCAAGTCATACGATGGTGAAGCCAGCGCTCCCGACTGCTGGTCACAAAGCGGCAAGGTGCCTAGCCCCGATGCGCGTAACCCACAACACACTAAGTGCGATGGATGCGAACAAAACATTGCGGGTTCTGGTCAGAACAACAGCCGCGCTTGCCGCTTCCAACAACAGATTGCTGTGGTATTGGCCAATGACATGAGCGGTTCTGTCTTGCAAATGACTGTGCCTGCTAAGTCTATCTTTGGTAAAGAAGATGGCGAGAACCGCGCATTACAGGCGTATGCTCGGCACTTGGGCGCACAGAACATTGACCCGTCTGAGGTCATCACGCGTATGAAGTTTGATACCAAGTCTGAGGCACCTAAGTTGTTCTTCAAGGCTATGCGTTGGTTGACCGACGACGAGTTTCCAACTATTCAACAACAAGGCAAGACAGACATAGCTGTCAAGGCAGTCACAATGTCTTTCTCCAAGTCTGAAAGCGTTTCTGTTCCTGCGCCTTTGAAGATTGAAGGCAAGCGCCCTGCCCCTGTGGTCGAGGAAGAGGAAGCACCCGCACCCAAGGCTAAGGCCAAAGCCAAGCCCGCGCCTCTGCCCGCAGAGGATGACGAGGAACCCGTGGTTCGCAAGGATGAGAAGAAGCCCAACGCTGTGCCCAAGGCCAAGGCTGACTTGTCTGCCATGGTGGACGACTGGGACGAAGCCGAATAAAGGAACAAGGGGCTTCGGCCCCCACCTACAAAATGGCCTACTCACAACAAGTAATTGACGCAGTCAAGAAAGCGCCTAAGACGTTGGGTAACCAACTCGGGCGTTGGGCTGTGCATCATGACTTCTCTGCCATTAAGATAGCCAAAGTGACAGGAGCCTCTCGGCAATCTGTTTACAACTGGTTCAATGGTGGAGAAGTATTCGTGGCTTACCGACCCTCGGTCGAAGCTATTCTTAAAATTTTACAAGCGTCCAGTACGGGCGACGAAGCTTGGAGACGAACATGCAAAGCATTCAACCTAAAAACTTAAGCGATGAAGAGATACTGCGTCAGGTGTACCTGATGGGGCATGAGATGCTTCCAAAAGAATGGGTGGAGGTTCTATGCGAACGCTTTGCCAAGACACTTGATTGGTATCAGGACAGATACGATGAAGGCTTTGCTGACGGCAGTGGCAACGGTTTAGAACACGGATACAAGCGTGGATTTGAAGAAGGTTTTGCCGCAGGCGTAGATCACGCGAACGACCCCGAACTAAAGTAACCAAAGGATACACATGACATCCGCTGAGTTTTTAGCGGTGGTTTTGCCGTCCGAAGGTTTTGGCCTGTATTGCGCGGTAGAACTCACAAAAAAGAAAGAGCATGTATATGCGGCAAAGATTGAGGAACTCATCCCGACGATCGAAGAGTGGCACGCCAACAACTACGACGTCTTCTACGGGCTAGCTACCTTTGACAAGAAGCGCGGCGCTGAAGAAGCTCAGTACCTCAAGTCGTTCTTTGTGGACTTGGATGGTTACGCATCCAAGAAAGCGGCGGCTGATGCACTGATTCAGTTTCTACAAGATTCTGGACTTGATGCGCTTGGTACGCCATGGGTGGTTGATTCAGGCGGGGGCTTGCATTGCTACTGGCCGTTGAAGGATGAGATTCCTGCGACTATATGGAAACCTGTTGCTGAGAATCTAAAGCGTCTGTGCAAACAAGAAGGCTTCAACATTGACATGACGGTGACTGCGGACACTGCGCGCATCTTACGTGTGCCCGGAACTGCCAACAACAAGAAGAAGTATGCGACGCCGCGCCCTGTGCGCATAGTGCAGGAAGGCGACATTTTTGACTTCTCGACATTCTCCCCGCTTGTTTACGAAAAGTTGGAGGAAGTGCCTATACCTCCTACACCTAAGATAGACCTGCCCGGCCAACGTCCCACTGCGCCAACACGCAGTCAGGTTAAGCTGTTGCAAGATAGCTACACTTTGTTTGGGAACTTTGAGAACCAGTGTGGTCAGATTCAGGACTATATTGCCACAGCTACGGAGGATGGCAAGGAACCCATTTGGCGTGGGATTCTGTCTTGGGCAAAGGTCTGTGAGGATGGCGCAGAGAAGGCTATCTGGCTGTCGGACATGCACCCGTATCCGCACGATCGGATGAACCAGAAGCTCAACGAGATCAAAGGGCCGTACGCGTGCATGAAGATGGACAGTGAAAACCCCGGCATCTGCACCAAGTGCAAGCACTGGGGCAAGATCACCAACCCTCTAATACTGGGGCGCGAGATCAAGGTGGACAACACCGCCAAAGAAATCATGTTGTCAACGCCTGCCGAGGAAGACTTCGATGAAGCCGAGCTTGACTCTGAGGAATCCTACGAGCCAGAAGATACGGGTTTACCCCTAGCACCTAGCGTGGTACGTCCTGTGCCCCCTCGTGGTTACAGCTATGGCGAGCATGGCGGCGTGTACTGCACACGCACTGAGGAAGACGAAGAGGGCAAGAAGATAAAGAAAAACATTCAGTTGATTCCTTACGACTTGTTTGTAGTTGACCTGTTGAAGATGGAGAACGACCACTTGGTTCACATGGCCGCTGTGCGTCCCGAAGGCGTGCAAACGCTTAACTTCCCACAGAAATCTATTGTCAGCAAGGACGAGACGCTCAAGTGGTTAGCCAGTCAGAACATCGTGTCAACCTTTGCGGGTCACGACAAGACGCTGTTTGAGTATGTGCGTTCATGTGTGGGCGAGGCTTCTCAGAACCGCAAGCCAGTCGAGGTGCCATTCCAATGTGGGTGGCAGGCAGATCAGTCGTTTGTTTACAACAACCGCGTGTTCAATAGAGATGGTCGCGAGACTCGAATTCCAATGCCGGGGCTCGAAAACATTAACCGCAACACCAACGGCAAGGGCGACCTTGATACGTGGCGGCATCTGTGGAAGACGATCTTTGTAGAGAAAGAGGGTATGGAGACAGCCTTGGCTGTGGCTCTGGATTCCTTTGGATCACCGCTTATGCGCTTCACCGAGTACGAAGGTTTTGTCTGGCACATCGGCTCACAGTGGTCAGGTACGGGTAAGTCCCTAGTACTAAGCGCCAAGGCAGGCGTATGGGGTCACCCTTTGCGCTACCGCACAGGCAAGAGTACTTCTCCTGTTGCAATGCAACAAAGGGCTGGGTTGCTTAACAGCATGCCGCTTCTGATCGACGAGATCACCAACACCCAACGCAAGGACATGGAGTGGGCACCCGCCTTTATTTTTGACTACGCAGAGGGTCAGGGCAAGGAGCGTATGGAGTCAGGCTCCAATAAGGAACGTATCAATAACAGTACGTGGACAGCTACCTGCACTATGACGTCCAACACGAAGCTGACCGACTACATGGCGGGGGCTAGGGCTCACAGTTCTAACGGCGAGCTTCTGCGTATGCTTGAGTGGACGCCCCATGTAAAGCTTAAGTTTACAACTGAAGAGCGTAAGACTTTGCTCGATATTAAACGCAACTACGGCATAGCGGGTGAGGCTTGGGTGCGGTGGTTAGCTGTCAATCAGAAGACTGCCGAGGAGATTGTTCGCAAGGTACATGTGCATCTGAAGAAAGTTTTTAATTTTAACGACGATGAGCGTTATTGGCACACAGGGTGTACTACAACTGTAGCGGCGGCGATTCTTTTGCGTAAGGAATACTCTGGCATCCTAGACGTGGAGATCAACAAGGTCATCAACGCTCTGAAAGGACTTGTGGAGAAAGCTCGTGGCGTCATTAAGACCAGTGTGCGCTCTGCTGAAGATGTGCTCAACGCCTATATTGGTGACAACTACGGAAGCTTTATTGTTCTGAAGAAAGTCGAAGGCAAAATCCTAGCAGCGTGGGGCGACAACGGCGACATCGTTGACCGCTCGACCACCAAGAGCAAGGTGCTCGGCAGAGTAGAACACGGGCTTATGTCACCGGGTTACAGAGAGTTCTACATTGAAGAGCAGTTACTCAAGAAGCATTGCGTAAGCATGAGCTTTGGCTACGACGAATTCAAGGCGCAGATGGAGGAGTTGTTTACCTGCAAATACGTCAAGAAAGATATGCTGTCCCGTACCAACGGCCCTGCCATGCGGGTTAACACCATGCACATAACTTTTAGGGACGAAGTCTTTGATGGTAATAATTTATCCGTGGGCGAAGCTAAGGCCGGGTGAAGGCTTCTTTGTGCCGGGACTAGACGTGGAAAGGGTGAGGGAGTTGGGCTTACGTGCCGCTCTCCCTCACCGCATCCAAGCGCGGGCTGTCGTGGGTATTAAGAACCACCAATTAGGCGTATGGTTTTATCGGAAATTTCCCGCGTCGTATTTGCAATCGCAATCTTCATCTTCCTAATCTCGTCAAGTTGCTTACGCTTGGCTTCGCCAGTCATATCAGATGCGGCAATAGCACGCTCGGCCTTGGTCAACATGTTCATGTTTGTCTTAAACGTGTTAGCCAGTTCAGACTGCATATATTCTGTGCCGCGCTTGGTAATCAAGGCTTCGGCTTCTTGCACCTTGCCCTCTTCCACCAACTTAGTCACGGTGTTTTTGACTTGTAAAGCCTCATTCATACGCTCGTACACAGAGTTGATAATGCCGCCTGCGTCGTTAGGTTGGAACGCACCACCAATAATAGGATACTCAGATAAGCGCTTGACTGCCTGCTCTGGAGTTTCTTTTACGGGTACGCCAAGGCTGATAGCCTGCAAGAAAGCAAGACCCATCGTGCCAGTGTAGCCGCTGACAAGCGCCTCAATATTGATTGGAGATATACCCAAGGTACTACCAACAAGCTTGGCGGCATCGCTCGTATTGACGCGGTACTGCTCTTCAGGCAACAACTGCTTCTCGCGTGCTGACAGAATGTCGCGACCTGTGTAGAACGACTTGCCCAGACCTACCTCGATCAAAGGCTTGGCCGCTTGCGGTATGCCGTACGACGAACCGCCGGGGACTGTCTGCAACAGGATTTGCTTAAACGCCTTGACCGCTTCTTCTCCGCCGTGCTCAGTGGTCATGCTGTTGTACAGCGCCTCAGGGATAGCCTTGAAGATGTAGCCAATCTCAAACGGCACAGGGACTTTAATAGGCTCATCCAAACCGGGCAGACGTATAAACCAGTTGCCATACTTCTGGTCAGGGGTTGCGTTCTTGTAGGCTTCGTCGTCCTCCATCATCAAGGCGTAGGCAAACGTAGCCGCCGCCATCATGCCGCCTCGCTGCAACATTTTTTCACGGATGCGCAGTTGGTCGTTAAAAGGCATGTTGCCTGACATCGCCTTGTACATCACGTTCAGACCTTGGATCTGCGCATTGAAGAAAGGAATCAGCGAGTTGGCTACGTGGATGCTTGGGGAAGCGCCGCGCTTGTTAAAGTTCATGGACTCAAGCGCCATAAGCGTAGCTTCCATCTCAGACAAGCCTTGCTCGATGTAGCTGTTGTACTGGGCACGACGTGTAAGCGCGTCAGCCTCCATACCCATCGCTTCAAATCTTCCCAAAGCTTTCATCCATCCGGGCTGACCGTCTGAGATTTCGCGCAAGATCATCGACAAGTCTTCACTTGTGCCACGGAAGTACTGCCCGCCCACAATACCGCGCTTCTCCAACTTCTCTTTAGCCGCCCCTCTAAGCTCGCCTAGAACACCAAGCACTGGAACAAAGTCAGCGCCTGACAGGATAGGAGCCGCTAACGAGTCACGGAACAACTGCTTGGCCATGTACAAGGGGCTGAGCGTCACAGCCTTACGCAAAACTTGCGCAGGCATAGCCATGACACGGAACAGGAACGGCATCTGCGTGGGGATACCTTCCATGCCCTTAACCAACAAGTCGGCAGGCACACCTGTCTCAAACTCCTTGTTGCCAATCATTACCTTCTCTGTAGCAATGATTGCGTAACGGTCATCTCCGTCTACTTTAAATTTAACAACGTCTGAGCCGTCAGCTTTTTTAACTAACGTGGCGGCCTTCAGGTCGACCAGTTCCATGACTGCGTTCTTGGTTGCAAGGTTGCGCATACCCATGTCCACCAACATGTTGGTGTTCTGCACCGAGCTATTCATAAAGTCGATGATGGCTGTGTCGCCTCCCACCAACTTGTCTAGGTAAGGTTGATCTGCAATACTGCCGATGCGGATGGGGTTCTCGTTGCCAATCACCAACTCGACGACACCTTTGCGCTCACGATAAAACGGGATGTAGTCGTCCTCTGCCACAAGCTTCTTGACAAGCGTTTTAGACAAAGCGCCAGTGCTGGCTACAAAGTCCAAAAGGTCGCGATTGTACTTGTTGTACTCTGTACGGGCTTCCTCAAAGATGTCTTTAAGCGCTTTGTTCTTGTTAACTAAAGCGGTAACTTCATCAAGCATAGCTTCTGTCAACACAGGTTTGCCGTCCTTGTCTGTACCAAAGTTAAGCGTCTCAATACCTTTGTTCTTGGCACGAATAGCCGCCATGTACGTTGTAAAGACTTGGTTGACAGCTTCGCCGTTACCAATGTACTGGGTGGCATCTTTCAACTTATTTACAACACCGGCAATACTGGCACCGCCTGTTGTCTCAACAAGGCGCTCAACACGGCCATCATCACGCTTTATCTCACGAATTGAGGGCGCTCCATCAGACACAGCCTTAGATACAATGTTCATGCGCTGGTCGTACGAGCGGAGGTAGTACAACATCTGAGTGCCTTTGAGCGGCTCCATGTACTTGGCCAAACGTTCAAAGCCTGCGAAGCGGTCAACAAGCTGTGTCTCAAACGCAAGGCCGGTAAGGTTGACTTTAATGCTGTCCCACCAAGTCTTGTCCTGCGCCACTGTCTTGGTAACAGTCGAGCTAACTCTTTCAAAGTCGGCGTTTGCAAACTGCGGTTTGCGTGACAACAAGACGCCTTTAGCTTTACCCACACGCTCAATATTGGTTGCAACAATCTGAGCGCCTTGTTCCTTGTCGGTAAAATCAACGTAGTTAAAAGTAGAATTTTTGTCAATTATGTCATTACGAGACATGCCGTCCAAAAACTTGTTGCCCGAAATGCCGTACTTATTCATTGCTAGCGAAGCTAAACGATCTCCGCCAAGCACTTTGCTAAGCGCGTTGTAAACGTCTTTACCTTTAGCAGGCTTAGTGTCAGGCAACAAACTAAGAAATTTAATTTGCGCTTCTTCAGCCAAATCATTAAACAATTCACGCACAGCTTTATCTACAGGCTCTGGCTGTTTGTCTGCTAACGCGTCCCACATTAAGTATGTGTTTTCTGGATGCAAATGTATTGTGCGCATCATCGAACCTGTAGGGCTTACAGGTTTAGGCACAGGGTTGGCTATTGGCGGTTCAAAAACAAAATCGTCTTTGTTAAATTTTTTCAAGTGCGCCAATCCGCTTACGGCCTCATCGTAATTTTTTTTGTATTTGGGGCTACCTTCAAATATGCGTACTTGTTTTTCTTTTTCTTCTTCAAGTGTTTTAAACGCCGCAGCTAGACGCTCTTTAAACGTATCGCCTTGTTTTTGTTGTACCTCATACAACACTTGCCCGGCGGTATGCTCGGCACTACCACGTTCTGCAAAATAAGAATCTGACCATATTTTGCCTTTATACAGTGGATCCGCATAAGGGGTTTTAAGTCCCGCAAGATTTAAATTTGCTACAAAACTGTCGTATGCTTTTTGGTCTTGTTCGTATTTAAAACGAGGGCCCGCTTTTAAAAAAGCATCAATGGTGGAGGCTGGCGAAAAATTTGTTCCGTCACTAACACGTTTTTGCAACATGTCTAAAGCACCTGCTATTTTTTTAGCATGTTTAGCGGGGACAGTTCCTAACACATCGTCTCTGCTCGCTGCATTGCGGCTAAATTCATAGAAGTCTGCGCTTGTATGCCCCTCAAAAGTTGGGCGTTGAGATTTTTCCCAAGCTTTTACTTCCGGAAGATTTTCCCACTCTTCCATTGCCGCTATTTGTAGCTTGGACGCTTCCATCGACCGATAAGAATTAGCTACACCTTTTCTCTGAGCGCGGTATGACCCCCAACTATATGCCTGAATGCCTTCTCCGGAGCTTATAAAACCAAAATCAAATTGGTCAAATGTTGCTCCTGTGCCATGCCATGTGCCACGAAGTTCTAGCTGGGCGCAACCATAAGCAAAATTGACCAAGTCACCGGCAGTGATCTCGCTTGTGGGGAATCCTAATTTGTTAAGCGCCGCTTTGAATGCGTTAATGATTGAGCTTAGCCAGCCAAACAACGAACCTTTTTTGGTTTCTAACACACCGGCTTGCACAGCTTCTTCAACTGCGTAGGCCAACAACTCGTCATCAACTTGCGTTTCAGAAGTCTCGGCCATCTCCACACGTTGCATGGCTTTACGGCCAATCTGTGCTTCAAGAGAGTTGTCTGTACGCTCAGCCCAGCCTTTGACAGTACTTACCAAACGATTGAACTGCGCGGCATTAAAGAAGTTACGGAAACCAATGTGCACGCCAACTTCGTGGAGCAGAACGCCAAGGCCATGGCCTTTACCAATGTTGTTAGCAAACAGTGTTGCACTTCCTTCTTCAGCAAAACCTTTAGCGTCTAACGGAATTTCACCGCGATAGTCTGGGTTTTCTTTAAGGAACTCTTCAACGCTGTTGTAAATGTTTACGTTGCCGCGTGCAGTAACGTCACTGCCCATGGCTTCGTCAAGCTCGGCCTTTAATGTCTTAGCATTTGTGCCCGTGGTTGACTCGCCGCGAGAAAAGTTAAAGTCGCCATTAAAGTCAAAGCTACCTTGCGTCTTGCCTTCGCCGTATTGGTTAATATCTATTCCGCCTTGATCGGCTTCTCCAAAATAAACGTCTTCAAGCGCTTTAACTTTGGCTGTAGGTTTGAACAACTTTTCCAGCTTGGCGTCAGACATTCTTCCTGTGCGCAAAGGCTTGCCTTTAGCCTGACCCACTGAGCTAAGCGTTGTTGCCGCTTTTTGTTTCTTTGCTGGCTTGCCTTCAAGGAACACCTCTTCTTGCGCTTCAACAGACGCAATAGCTCGCAACACGCTGACTTTTGCCTGTGCATTGATGACATCATCAAGCTCGGACTTGGGGTCGTTAATAATTTTCTTAAGTTCAGCTTCAGTGTTAGGGCCGGGGATAGCTTCAGCTTCCAACAACAAATCGCCCATTTGGTCAGCGTATGTCTTAATAATCTGTGCTTTAAGCGCTTCTCTTTCTGCGGCAACTTCCTCTTTATCTAACGCTTCCATTGCTTTGTTGCGCAGAACTTCAGCTTCTTTTTCAGCAGTTGTCTGAATGCGCTCGACCTTACCTTCTTCGCGCTTGAGTCCTTCACCGCCCAGTTTATCTTTCCAGAAGTCTTCCAACTTCTGTGTTTCTGTTTTAGCAATTTCTTTAAACTCTGTTGCGCGTTTCTCAGCGGCTTTAAGCGTAGCCCTTTGTGCGTCAGCGTTTTTCTTGGCTTGTTGGTAAGCGAATGGGTATGAACCGGGTTTATCGAGGACGCTCTCCCCGCGCATGGTGGCAAGGTTTGCTTCCAACATTTCTAAATACTGGCGTTCCATCTTGACGTTGCCATCAAGCATGGCTTGTGCTACTGCGTATCCGCCATCGTGTTCAGTTGAGCGCTCGTTAACTAGATCGCCTAGTTCTGTTTCCTGTGCTTCAACTTGCTTCTTGAGGTCGTCAATGACGCCCTTCTTCTCTTCGTAGCGGAACAACTCGTACGTGGCAAGCTCGGTGCGGTTAGCGCCACCTTCTTGCGCCAACACGTCATTAAAACGTTTCTTAATCTTGTCCAGTTCTGCCTGCTCTTTATCAAGCGTTGTCTTGGCTTTCTCAAGATCGGCACTGGCTTTACTAACTACGGGGTCAAGCAAGAACGCCATTGCGTCGTCCATCTCCCGGCGAGCATTGGTAACTGCTTTTTCAACCGCTTGCTGATATTTATCTCGTTGTTGTTTAATTCCTTTTTCGGAATCAAGCATTGCTTTCTGTTCAGCAGATATGACCACTGAACCTTGCATAGCTTTCTTAACTTGTTTAATAGCCGTACGAAGCGGTTGCAATCTATAGTTCAA
>Ga0209296_1001190_pt1 | contig 20574 bp, 21 predicted proteins | sample S_130206_EF_Meta_FD_187319 | JGI IMG/M metagenome (GOLD analysis project Ga0209296, IMG submission 187319) | Freshwater microbial communities from Lake Simoncouche, Canada to study carbon cycling - S_130206_EF_MetaG (SPAdes) (version 2) | ecosystem: Environmental > Aquatic > Freshwater > Lake ...
CCCTTGCTAATGCTGCAGGCGTTAATCAATAAACATTTGGCCCCCAACTCTCAACATGACCCCCAACATGACCCCCAACATGACCCACCACCACGGGAAGAACCGATGAAAGCAACGACCCTCTATCTGATCATGGAAGCCCGAGACGATGGGCCACCAATCCATCACTACAGCACCACAGACGAGACCGCAGCAGCTGACTACATAGACAGCAGGCGGGCAACCTTTGCCGAGTCAGGCATTCCCGGCTGTCCTTGGTACTACATCAACACCACCACCACCATTTGAGCTAATGACCACCACCACAGGCACCAGGGCCAGCACCAGGGCCCGCAAGACTTACGACGGGCCCACACCAGAGGAACAGCTAGCCGCTGATCTAGTGGCACTGATGGAATCTGCCGAGCTGCCACCATGGCGGCGTGAATGGCACGGGCACCAGGGCCAACACCGCAACCTTGTCACTGGGGCCGAATACTCAGGCTCGAACCCTTTACTGCTAGAGCTTGGCAGCCTAAGCCGGGGGCATTCAATGCCGCTGTGGTTAGGAGCTGGGCAGGGCAAACCTTTGGGCTGGTGGCCAAAGAAAGGCACCAAAGCTTGTCGGATAATCCGGCCACAGCTGAACAGCTACACGGACCAGGCCGAGCCAGTCGGAGGAGGGGAGCCGGTCGATGTAACCCGTGCTTGGGTGAGCTTTAAGGCAACCGCCGTATTTAATGCGGCAGATCTGCAGGGTGCCACCGAAGAAAGCCAGGCGGCGCTAGATGCAGCGATCAAAACAGCACTAGGGCTAGGCCCTGCACCTGCACCAGCCGCCAGGTTAGAGGCAGCCGAGGCAGTGCTTGAGGCTTGGGAAGTAACGACCACGTTTGAAGGGTGCCGCGCTAGCTATAGCCCGACACGTGATCAGATCACCATGCCACCGGCTAATTCATTTATTAACCGCGAGGCATTTGCCGCGACCTGGGCCCACGAGCAGGCACACAGCACCGGCCACAGTTCAAGGCTTGATAGGCCCATGCTTAGCCTCACCGAAAGCGCCAAGGCTTACGCCTTAGAGGAGTTAATAGCAGAGCTGGCCGCTGTCTTGATCTGCTACCGGTTACAGGTCGGCAGCGAGTTCACCAACCACGCTGCATATCTCAAACACTGGGCGCAAATCCTGAAGGCTGAGCCTAAGCAGTTGTTTAGGATCCTCTCAAAGGCCAGGGCTGCGGCTGATCTGATTACCGGCGCCACAGCTGGGGAGGTGGCAGCATGACCCGCACCACTTGGGCCATCCTCGCCGCCTGTTCCGTCTGGTGGTTAGCAATGTTGCACCTACTAGCACAGGTGCCAGAACCACCAGCACAGCGGCCCCCCTACCTGTTCCCGCAGGGCCAGGGCCAACCGTTACCCGACTAAACCACCACCACCAGAGGCCCCAGCAATGGGGCCTTTTTAATGGGCACCAATACCTTGGCCACAGCTAGGGCCACAGCTAGGGCCACAGCTAGGGCCACAGCTAGGGCCACAGCTAGGGCCACAGCTAGGGCCACAGCTAGGGCCACAGCTAGGGCCACAGCTAGGGCCAGCCCCCCTCGATCCGCCAGGGCCAGCCCCCCTCGATCCGCCGCCCCAATGGGCTGCGACCCGGAACACCATTTCCGTGGCGTCACGAAAATGGTCCCCAGCCCGGGGGGAGGGGGTAATGAATGTGTACCTCCATGAATGTGTACCTCCATGAATGTGTACCTCCATTAAGAAAAGCTACAGCTAAACTGACACACGCCAGTGGGTGTGCCATGCTTGCATCGCAGCCACGGCTGTACCCACCACTGCACCACTAACTATGGAGATGCCAAGCGTTGCAGTATGCAGTGTTGCTATTGCAATTAATGAATGGGGTGAATGGGAAGCTATCGGTTCATCTAATACCACACGGTATGAGATGGCTGAAGATGCACGTCACCTATTAAAAGATGGAGCTAACTTTATTTCAGACAACATCCAAGTACATTGGGTTGAGGTTGAACTCCCTTTTCCTTCAGTCACCAAGGGGGTAGTAGTAAGTGAATGACAGCCAAGCAATGGCAACCCTACGTAATGAGTTGCTTAACAAGATAGCTGCTGTGTACCCCAGCCCGATTGATGCAAAGCAATTGGAACTTAAATGCCGGATGCCTTTCCTTACACGAGATAAGATCTGGTATCACGACGCTGTGCTTGAACAGTTAAAGATCCTGCATCACGCTCGATTGATCCGCCCTTTTCACGGTGGCTACACCCTGACTGAAACAGGCAGGAGAGATCGCGCTATGGCTGCTAGGTTCACTGACCCAGGGCCAGAGGCAGCATGAACCAACTGATCGAGGATCAACGCCAGTTATTAGTAGCTAATTATCACGACGCAGTTGTCTTATCTCTGCGGATGCAGGAGCAAACAGATGCAGCATGGGATCAGCTACAAAAATTCAACACCACCCACCCCCAACGAAAAACCAATGACTAGCACTATTGCCAAGGCATACCAGCCACCAGCTGAGGATATGTACCCAGCCACCACCATGCCTGCAAAGACACAAGCCAACGCTTCAGGCGAGGTGCTGTGGTTTGCTGAAGGTTATGGCTGGTATGTAGGTGGCTTTGCCTCACCGCACATGCCTAACACTACATACTGGACTTATGTCCCTGATCGCCCTGCTTGTGAGAACAGCAATGCACTACGGGATTCTGAGTTTGACCGGTGGATGCTGACCTTTAGCAAAGAAACTAGAGAATGCTTAAGGGATACCTTAAGCACTGCATTCCATGCAGGTTGGCGGTTAGGTCGGCAACCTAATGTCAACCATTGAGGAGCAGCTTGCACTAGAGCGTGAGATGTTTCAGCTGGGTGCTGATCGTCATGCCTTTGTTAATAACAGACGGCAAGAACGTGGCATGGAATCGCTTAGCCAATACGGCGAAGCTTTAACTGAGCTGGGTATCAAACCTTTAGTGCAAGTAATTAGAGACACACGTCGTCGAATAAAAGAAGGCAAGGCTGGCCCTAGCTATGCTCACATGCAACCCCTTCTACTGTTAGCGCCACATAAAACAGCAGCTACGGCTATGCGCTGTGTCGTGGATAGTATCCAAAAGGGGAACAAGTTAGTAGAGCTGGGTCGATTAGTAGGTGAACGCCTATGGATTGAAACTATGCTGGCCCGTGCTAGTAAGTGGGAGATGATTACCCACGAAAAGATACGCAGTACCTATAAACAAAAGATGCAGGATATAAGACGCATGAAGGCAACAGAAGAATGGACAACAAGAGAAAAGGTAACGACAGGCGTGTGGTTAGTTATGCACATCGCTGAATTAACAGGGATGATCATACTAAAAACACAACGAGAGGGTGGCCGCAGCCCTTATGTTGTATCACCTTCACCTAAGTGCATAGAGTTTATCAATGATGTGATAACAGCAGGTAAGTTGTTGTGTCCCTTTGCTTTACCTATGGTTGTGCCACCACGGCCATGGGATAAAGACCTAGAAGGTGGCTACTTAACTAGCATACCCAACAGTAAGCTAACTAAAGATGCTAGCCCGCTAGGTGTAACAGGGGATGAGCCATTCATTAAGGCTGCTAACTTACAACAAGCAGTGCCATGGCGGGTAAACAAATGGGTGTTGGAACAGTTGCAATTTGCATGGGATCAAAGCTTATCTATTGGCAGGCTATTACCCCGCGAAGGTTATCCTATTCCACCCTACCCTAAGCATTTACCTGATGACCATGAAGATGTAAGGCAATGGAAGTTCAACGCTCGCATACTGCATGAGAAGAACGACAAGTCTATTAACCGACGTGTCGCTACAGCTAAGCAGTTATGGATAGCTAACCGCATGGCTAGCTACGACAGCATATACTTCCCAACTCAGATAGATTTTAGGGGTAGGTATTACTATCGCCCCCCATTTCTTAACCCACAGACTAATGATATAGGTAGATCGCTGCTGCTATTTGCTGAGGGTAAACCTATAGCTACAGCAGAGGAGGCCAGCTGGTTATACATACATGGTGCCAACATGTATGGCCATAGCAAGCTGACTTGGCAGGCCAGAACAGATTGGGTTAAACAACATCACGATCAGATCATGGTGGCAGGTGCTGACCCATGGCGTAACGCTGTGTTCTGGACTGGGGCTGCTGACCCATGGCAGTTCCTGTCTTTCTGCCGTACCTATCAGCAGTTCAAACAACATGGCTATGGCTATGTGTGTTGCCTGCCAGTGGTGCTCGACTGCACCTGCTCTGGCATTCAACATTACTCAGCGTTGCTGAGGTGTGAAGAGATGGGCAAGCTAGTTAATCTAGCTAGTAGTGAGAAGCCGCAAGATATATATAGCGTTGTATTAAACGAGGTGCTGTCCATACTGCGTGTCGATGCTGCTGATGGTAACGAACACGCTCAGTCATGGTTGCAATTACAACCTGATCGCAGCCTGCTTAAGCCTGTAGTAATGACAGTACCTTATAGCGCTGGTCGTACATCAATCCTTGATCACGTCCAACGCTGGGCCTTTGATCGGACAGCTGAACTGTACGGTATAAACAATTGGAAATTTAAAGCTGGTGCTATGGCAGCAGTGCATTACTTAACCACAATCCTATGCCAACAGACCTATATGTTTATAGGTCCAGCAAAAGAAGCAATGCAATGGTTTAAACGGTTAGGTAATTTAGCTGGCAAGCATGAGATCAAACTACAGTGGACTAACCCAGCCGGGTTGCCTATTACTCAAGGTTACCTTGATATGAAGGGCACAGTAATTACCTTGCGATACCTATCTAATGTATCGCTAAGGTTTACTGCTGGCTTAGAAGAGAGAGGGTTAGATCCTAGACGTATGGGTACAGGGCTTAGCCCTAATGTTATCCACTCATTAGATGCCAGTCACATGGCATTCACCACGCTCGATGCTTTTGCAAAGGGCATTACAAACCTTGGAGGTATTCATGATTGCTTTGCCACGACCCCCGCCGAGATGGCTGTGTTGCGTGATTCAGTACGCAATACATTTGCTGATCTTTATAGCCGTGATGTACTCAAGGGTATAGTCGATCAGCTAACTAAACAGTTGCCATCTGAGGTAGCTGATTCAATCCTGCCTGGTCCAGAGCTAGGCACACTAAATCCAAACACCGTTCGCCATTCCACCTACTTCATCACATGAACTTCATCTTGATCAAAGGAGAAAAATTCACCACTCCTGTTGCTAAGTTTCAGTATCCAAAGCTAGTTGAACCTGACACTAAGTTCCACCCCGAAGGGATGTATGAGGTGATAGCTGTAATGGATGCGTCTGATCCAGAAGCAATCCGTTTAGCTGAAGACCTAGATAAATTCCTGGAGCAACACAAGGCTTCATTAAAAGCACAAGCACCCACCACTAAGTTTAAGTTGACCGATTTGCCTTGGCGCTTTGAAGAAATTGATGGGATGCCTGCACTTATTTTAAAAGCTAAGAGTAAGGCTAGCGGTGTTGATCGTGACGGTAAGAGTTGGGCACGTAAGCCTGCGTTGTTTGATGCCAAAGGTAACCCAGTTACTGATCGCTATTCAGTAGCTGGCTTATGGTCTGGCACTACAGGCAAGGTGGCGTTTCAAGCTTCACCGTTTTATACCCCGGTGATAGGAGCAGGTGTGACCCTACGGCTGCAAGCTGTTCAGATCATTAAGTTGGTTGAGTCCAGCGGTAGCGGTAGCAGCCATGGCTTTGGCGAAGAGAAAGGTTGGACGCCAAGCGGCGCCTCGACAGCAGCGCCAGCTGCCGTCCCCTGGGATGCAGAACCCATCGCAGACGAAGCCGACTTCTAGGTTTCGCAGCAAGTACGAGGCAGCAGTCGCTGCCTCCCTTGTTAAACGTGGTCTTGACTGCAAGTACGAAGCCAAAGGTTTTGGCTACACAATCAGAGCTACCTACACCCCTGACTTCTTCTTGCCTAATGGGGTAATAGTAGAAACCAAAGGGCACTTCAGCTCTGATGATCGGCGCAAGATGCTGGCTGTTAAAAGCCAGTACCCATTGCTAGATATTCGCTTGTGTTTCCAGAATGCACAAGTGAAATTATCTAAGGCACCTAAGTCCCTTGCTTATTGGCAATGGGCTGAACGCCATGGTTTCCCATGGTGTCAAGGCCACATCCCCACCACTTGGTTTACCGATGCCATCCAAACTCCTGCGGCATGACCCGTGTCCTGCTTGTGGCAGCAAGGACAACCTTGCTGTCTATGACGACGGCCATAGCCATTGCTTTGGTTGTGGCCACCAAATCCAACCAGCAAAAGATAAGCCAGTGCAACCCATCCAACCATTACCGCCCCCCCTCAGTCCGTTAATAGAGTTCACCTCAATTAAAGGATTAGCAAAGAGAGGTATCACTGAGACAACAGCTAAGCACTTTGGTTATGGCATTGCCCAACACCGTGGCCAATCAGTACAGGTAGCTGAGTACCGCAACCAGCAGGGTAATGTATGCGCCCAACACATACGAGATAAAGACAAACGGTTTCAATGGCTAGGTGACACCAGCAATATCCAGCTATGGGGTCAACACCTATGGCGCCAAGGTATTGGTGGTGGTGCCCAGCTATTTGTTGTTATTACCGAAGGTGAGATCGATGCTATGTCGGTTAGCCAGGTGCAAGGCAATAAGTTCCCAGTTGTTTCACTGCCAAATGGAGCACAGTCGGCCAAGAAATACCTGGCTGCTAACAGCAGCTGGCTTAACCAGTTCAACCGAATCGTTCTTTGTTTCGACAGTGATGAACCTGGTACTAAGGCAGCAACAGATGCACTAACAATCCTGCCCTTAGGTAAGGCTGCTATTTGTCATTTGCCACGTAAGGACGCCAACGAAATGTTGGTCAATGGGGAGGGCGACCTACTCAGAGACCTGCTATGGAAGGCAACTCCATCCCGCCCTGATGGAATTGTTAATGCGTCTGAGATGTGGGAGGAGCTGATCAAACCACAGGCTGGTGCTGCTTGTGGTTACCCATGGCCAGACCTAAACCGCATGACCCGTGGCTTTAGAAAAGGTGAGATGGTTACCCTCTGCGCTGGTAGTGGCATCGGCAAGTCTTCTATATGTAGAGAGTGGGCACACCACTTCCTCCGTAACGGCATGAAGGTGGGCTACATAGCACTAGAGGAATCAATCAGGCGCACCATGCAGGGGCTGGTTGGTATTGAACTAAACAAACCTATCCACCTTGATCCAACCCTTGCCACCAAGGAAGAGATGAGAGATAGCTTTGATAATTTATTTGGCAGTGGTCGCTGCTATTTGTATGACCATTTTGGCAGCATGGACCCTGAGCATTTAATCAATAAGATCCGATACCTAGCTGATGGTGAAGGAGCAGACGTTGTAATCCTCGACCACCTAACCATTGTGGTTAGTGGTTTGACTGAGTTGGATGAACGCCGTGCCATTGATGTGACCTGCACTCGGTTACGACAGGTGGTAGAGCAGAGCGGTATTGGCATTGTGCTGGTGTCGCATCTCAAACGACCAGAAGGTCGCGGCCATGAAGAGGGCCAGCAAACTAGCCTTGGCCACTTACGTGGTAGCCATGCCATAGCGCAACTCAGCGATATGGTGATCGGCGCTGAACGTAACCAGCAAGGGGAGATAAGTGAACGCAATGAACTGCAGTTGCGTGTACTAAAGAATCGCTTTAGTGGTGAGACTGGTACATGTGACAAGCTGTTGTATGACTCGGTTACTGGCAGGTTGACTGTCCCTATGTCCCGTTACTTTGGAATGTAATTATGCAATGCCCTAGTTGCGGCGACAACAAAAACGTCCGCGCTTCTCACACTCGTACTGACCCAATGGATAACACCATTATCAGACGACGTGTGTGTACCGCATGTGATCATCGTTGGTACACAGCAGAGGTGCCGATCCCAGCTGAAGCTGTTGGCCATGGCTTTAATGAAAGCCGGACTCAATCCACCTTTACTCTTAAAGGATCCATTACCTACATCACCACAGAAAACCATGACTCTATTGATTGATGCTGATTGGCTGCTCTATGCAGCATGTTGCGCTTGCGAAACTGAAGTTCGTTGGGATGAATGGATTCATACTTTGCATTCAGAACCAGTTGATGTGCAGGATTTTATTGGCAGCAAGGTAAATGGTTGGAAAAAATTAACGGGTGATGATCAAATAGTTATGTGCCTATCGGACTATCCATCCTTTAGGTCTGAGTTGTATCAAGATTACAAAGCTAATCGCGTTGGTAAGCGCAAGCCGCTGGCCCTTAAGGTTACAAGAGAATGGATACATACGCGCTACACCACCAGAACACTGCCGGGCTTGGAGGGTGACGATGTGCTGGGGTTGCTAATGACTGGCGGCCAGTACCCAGACCCCATCATGGTGGCCATTGATAAAGATATGCGCACTGTGCCTGGTCGGTTGTTAGTAGATGACGAGCTGGTCGTTACTACTGAGCAAGAGGCCAACATGAACTGGATGTTGCAAGCTCTGACTGGTGATGTCAGTGATAACTACCCTGGCATTAAAGGCTGTGGCCCTAAGACAGCAGCCAAGGTATTAGATGGCGCCAAGAATTTGCCTGAGATGTGGGCGCTAGTAATCGCGGCCTATAAGAAAGCTGGCCTTGGTTTTGCTGATGCTTTGCTTAATGCCAGGCTGGCTCGCATCCTACGTGATGGTGACTACAACGAGGACACTAACGCTGTGCGACTATGGGAACCAAATCAAATGATTAGCTATGGATGATCACTTGTGGCCACCGATTGATGAAGCGTTGATTGTCATGCTGAACCGTTTGATACCAGAGCGGTGCCCTAGTCTTGATGATGATGAGCGTAAGATATGGTTTAACGTTGGCCAACGACAGGTTGTGCGAATGTTGCAGGCCATCTACATTGAGCAACAAGACAACCTTGCGGATTAACCCATGTGTTTTGGTGGTGCTCCAAAGCCAGATAAAAAAGCAATGCTGTATCAACAGGCAGCTGAAATGGAACGTGAAAACCAGCGCATCGTTGCCCAGAACCGGCAGCAAGAACGGATGGATCAGCAGTATGCAGAGCAGCTAGCAATTCAAACAGCACCACCACCACCACCACCAGCTGAATCAGCAGCAACAGCAGCACCTGCTTTGGAAAACGCTCAAGCTACTACCCCGTCTAGCATTCGTAAGGGCACGGGCCGCCGTAAGTTACGCACTGATATGGCTGGTGGTACTGGTGGCCTATCTATCCCTAATGTCTGATGGATCTTAAGCTGACTAGCAACGTAGATCGCCAGCCGAAACCCTATAGCGATGACGAGGAGGGGCTTACAGCTGCAGCCAGGTATCAACGCCTGGTCACTAGCCGTGATGCGTACCTACAAAGGGCTAGGGATTGCAGTAAAGTCACCATCCCAACTTTGATACCTGACGCAGGGGAGAAGGATCGCGGCACACTCAAGACCCCATACCAATCTCTTGGGGCAAGAGGTGTTAACTACTTGGCCAGTAAGTTACTGATCACCCTGTTCCCGCCCAACTCAGCGTTCTTCAAGTTAGAGATTGACGACCTGGTGTTACGGGCTACTGAAGGTGGCCCTGAGATCAAGGCTGAATTTGATAGCGCCCTAGTAAATGTTGAACATGCAGTGATGACTGCAATGGAGACGGCTAATGGCCGGGCTTCTATGCACGAAGCATTCAAACATCTATTGGTTGGTGGCAATGTTCTGTTGTACGTAGCAGAGGAAGGATTCCGTGTTATCCACTTAAACCGTTATGCACTGTGTCGTGATCCAATGGGTCATGTCATAGAAATTGTGGTAGAAGAAGAGGTCTACCCTGAAGTATTACCTGCAGATTTTTTAGAGGCAGCAAACGCTGATGACGATGACAGCGAGGGATACAGCAGCCAGAAGACACTGAAGCTATACACCCATATCGAATATGAAAACGACAAAGTGCATTGGTATCAAGAAGCAAAAGGCAAGGAAATCCCAGGCACCCATGGCATGTGTGATACCGATGTATCACCGTGGATACCACTGCGGTTTAACCGGGTAGATGGCGAGGAGTATGGCCGTGGTTATGTCGAGGAATACTACGGTGACCTGCTAGCCCTTGAAGCTTTATACCAAGCAGTGCTGGAAGGCAGTGCAGCAGCAGCCAAGATTTTGTTTCTTGTTAATCCCAATGGCACCACTCGACCACGCACCTTGGCTAATGCTGCTAACGGATCAATCATTCAAGGTAATGCAGCTGATGTAACTGTTATCCAAAGCCAAAAGTCACAAGACCTAAGCATTGCTAACAGTGTGATTGATCGCATTGAAGGTCGGTTGCAGTTTGCTTTCTTGTTGAACACTGCTATCCAACGGCCAGGTGAACGGGTAACAGCACAAGAGATCCGATACATGAGTCAAGAACTAGAGGCTGGTATTGGTGGGCTGTATTCAATCCTTACTCAAGAGCTACAGCTACCACTGGTGCGTCGCTTGATGCACGTCATGCGTAAGCAACGCAAGCTGCCAGCTTTCCCTAAAGGTGATGGTGGTAAAGCCTTAGTTAATCCTAAACCAGTTACTGGCCTTGAAGCTATTGGTCGTGGTGATGATCGCAACAAGCTGGTTGATTTTATTACTACTGTCGGCCAGGTATTAGGGCCAGACGTATTGCAGAAATACATTAATGTAGACGAGGCATTGCGCCGGTTAGCCAACAGTGAATCTATCGACACTACCAACTTGGTTAAGACGAAAGAACAACTGGATGGTGAAGCGGCTGCTGCTAATGAACAGATGGTGCAACAGCAACAACAGGCAATGGTGGCGCAAGGCATGAAGTCTCCTGCCCTTGCCAACTTAGTAAACAACTACACCCAGGAAGGATCACCTTATGGCCCGCAACCAAACGACGAAGGAATACCCAATCAATTCCCCGACCCCGCCGGACAGCAACAACTGCCTGCTGGGGAAGGAGCTATTGCCCCCGGTTCCCCCGTCTGAAGAGATCATCATTACTGAACCTATTCAGTTTGGATCTACTATTGCTTCAGGTGCTCAGCCTGTAGTAACAGTCAACGGCCCTCAAGAAATCACTATTAACTAACCACCATGCCCGACCCAGTTACCATCAGAACCGAAGGATCACCTGCTCTTTCGGCTGATAACATTGCTTTCCTTGAAGCTAACCCAGGTGAAGAAGCTACTGAAGAAGAGTCACTACTGGCTGGTAAGTACAAGTCAGTAGAAGAATTAGAAAAAGGCTACAAGGAATTACAGAACAAGTTAAGCCAAGGCAAGCCAGAACCTGAAGCAGCCGAAGAGGTTGAAGAAGGTGAGGCGCAGCCAGAGCCAGAGTCACGGTCAGCTAAAGAGATTTATGGCGATCTAGTTGGCAGCCGCCTTGAAGAAGCAGAGATTGACTTCTCTGATATGAACAACAGGTGGCAGCAGTCGGGTGAACTTACCACCGACGACTACAGCCAACTGGATGAGGCTGGCTTCAATAAAGAAATGGTTGATGCCTACCTAGCTGGCTTGAACTATCAAGCTGCTAAGGATTCTGCATTGACTATGCAACAGATCAATGCAGTAAAAGCCAGTGTTGGTGGCGAAGCTGAGTACGCAGCCATGGCTGAGTGGGCTTCTAAAAACCTAAGCGCAGAAGATCTTGCTGCTTACAATTCCATTGTTAATACCCAGCCATTGCCAGCTGTTAAGTTGGCTACTGCTGGTATTTACAGTAGGTACACTGGTGCCAATGGCCGTGAACCTAAGCTGATAGGTGGTCGTACACCACGTTCTGACGGCGATGTATTTGAATCCACAGCACAAGTTGTGGAAGCGATGAGTGATCCTAAGTACCACAAAGATCCAGCTTATAGAAAGAAAGTAGAAGCCAAGCTCAGTAGATCTAAGGTCTTTTAATTATTTGGCCCTGGGTTACCGGGGCCTTTTTTATGATCTATGCTTTTAGCACCTAGACCCACTCATTGATCGACGGCCCGTTGCGACGGACACCCCCAGTGAAAGGAGTTAAGGTCGGGGAAACCTAACCCAACTTCTCTAGGAGAAAACTAATGGCTGCTCCCAATTTTGATGCAACACGCTTAGGTCTAATCAACAACGCTGGCGGCGGCTCGTTCGCTGGCGACAACGCTATGTTCCTTAAGGTATGGGCTGGTGAAGTCCTTACCGCTTTCCGTAAAGCCACAGTGTTTGAAGCCCTTCACAAGGTTCGCACTATTAGCTCTGGTAAGACTGCTCAGTTTCCCATCATCGGTGTGAACTCAGCTTCCTACCACACACCTGGCAACCAAATCATCGGCAACCAACAAAAGGTTGCTGAAGCTACCGTCAACATTGACGACAAGCTAATCAGTTCAGTATTCCTGGCTGATATTGATGAAGCCAAGAACCACTATGACGTGCGCTCCCAGTTCTCAGCAGAGATGGGCAACGCTTTGGCATACACGTTTGACAAGAACGTAGCTGCCGTTATTGCTAAAGCTGCACGTACTGCCACTCACTTCAACACCGACCTCCCTGGTGGTACTCGCATCAAGATTATTGCTTCTTCTAAAGCTGCAATCACTGGTGCTCAACTGGCTACTGCATTATTTGCAGCTGCTCAGAAGATGGACGAGAACAGCCTTCCTGAAGGTGAGCGCTATTGTTGCTTAGCTCCTGCTGAGTATTACAAGCTCGTTCAAACAACAGATGTAATCAACCGCGACTGGGGCGGCCAAGGTGCTTATGCCGACGGCACTGTGCTGAAGGTAGCTGGCATTGACATTATCAAGTCCAACCACCTGCCTACCACTAACCGCTCTGCGGTAACTGGGGAGAACAACGCTTACGATGCTGACTACACCAAGTCAGTAGCGTTGGTATGGAACCCTGGTGCAGCTGGTACGGTTAAGTTGATGGATCTGAAAATGGAAACCACTGGTAGTGATGTTCATGCTTTATGGCAAGGTACCTTTATGGTTGCTTCCATGGCATGTGGCACCGGGATTTTGCGTCCTGATTGCGCTATTGAAATTCACACCGATGTAAGCTGACCCCAACAGGGATTACTTACGGCACAATGGGGGCACCATAGCCCCCATTTCTTTTGGAGTAACACCATGACAATGGCTCGCACTAGCTTCTTAGAAGCAGTCAACCGGGTATTACAAATGATGGGGGAGGCCCCAATTAATAGCCTCAATGGACAATATGGCTTGGCCTTGCAAGCTCAAGATTCATTGAATGATGTAAGCCGTAGGTTGCAATCAGAAGGCTGGTCGTTTAATACTGACCGCGAAAAGCTATTGCAACGCAACGCATCAACTAATGAAATTGCTGTTGGCCCTAACATCAGCCGGGTAGTAATAGATCCTTACCGTTACCCAGCACTTGATATTGTCCAGCGTGGTGGCAAGCTATACGACAGGTTCAATAACACCTATGTATTTGACGAAGACTTATATGTAGATATGACTATCATCCTTGAGTGGGAAGAATTGCCTGAACATGCCCGGCAGTACATCACTATCAAGGCTGGCCGTCAGCTACAGGAAGCTATCCTCGGTAGCGTAGATCTGACTAAGATAAACCTGACAGCAGAGATGGAGGCTAAGGCCCTGTTCCTGGACGAGGAGACTGTCGTTAACGACCACAGCATGTTACGTGGCAATCCCAACCATAGTGGTGTCACAATGGCGTACATGCCTAGCAGAGCCCTTCGCCGTCAATAGTCATGCCACTGATCAGCAGCTCTATTCCTAACCTGATCAATGGCGTTAGCCAGCAACCGGCTGCATTGCGCCTAGCGTCACAAGCTGAAACTGTAGTCAACTGTTTGCCAAGCCCAGTTGAAGGGTTAAAGAAACGACCACCGTGTTATCACATTGCCAAGCTATTTGCTGGTAGTGCAGGGGCTGGTCGCCCTTTTACCCATATCGTTGATCGTGATGGCGTAACTAAGTACCTGATAATAATTCAAGATTCTGCAATTAAAGTATTTGGTTTAGATGGTTCTGTTAAAACTGTTACCAACGCAGCTAGTTATTATCTTGATGTAACAGGTGAACCTAGCAAAACATTTCGCGTTGCTTCTATTGCTGACTACACCTTCATTGTAAATCGTGAAGTAAGTGTAGCAATGGCGTCCGGAGGGGGAAACCTATCTCCCAACTGGGGCACCAAAAGCATGGTGTTTATTAAGACCGCTGATTACGCAACTACTTATAGCATCACTGTTAATGGCGTAACCGTAAGTGACACTACTGCTAGCAGCGGTGGCAGCGTACCCAGCAATGTAACTATCGCCACTAACTTAGCTGCTAGTTTGAATGCCAACGGTACTTTTAATGCCGCATTTGTAGCAACCCAAACTGATTACATCGTGCGCATTACTAAGAACGACGGTGGTGATTATACTTTGTCGTCTAAAGATACGCGCAACGGCGCTATGACCATAGCTATTAAAGGCACTGTCGATACCTTGTCAGACTTGCCAACTATTGCTGAGCATGGCTTTGCGGTAAAGATCTTAGGCAGTAAATCCACGGGCCTTGATGATTACTACGTTAAGTTTGAAACTAATACTGGCAGTGGGTTTGGCCATGGTATCTGGAGAGAGACAGTAGCGCCTGGTATCCCTTATTTGATTAATCCGGCCACTATGCCGCATGTGTTGATTGATAATGGCGGAACTTTTACTTTTACACAATTTACCTGGGCTGGTCGGGTAGCAGGGGACACCTTGACTGCTCCTGATCCTAGCTTTATTGGCAGCAAGATCCAGAATTTACAGCTGTTTAGAAACCGCTTAGCCTTCCTGGCTGATGAGAATGTGATCCTATCTGCTGCTGATTCCTACGACCGCTTCTTTCCTGAAACAGTACAAACTATTGTTGATAGTGACCCCATTGATATTTCGACTGGGGGCCAAGAGATCAATTTTCTGGTTAGCAGCTTAGTTTTTGCTAACTCCTTACTGCTATTCAGCAGGCACAGCCAGTTCCGCCTAGATACAGGGAATGTGGCTGCAGCTTTAACACCAAAGACCGCCAGCATTGCTGCCCTTACAACCTTTGAGATGGTGGATACGGTGGACCCTGTTGCTGTGGGTCGTACTATTTTCTTTGCCATACCCAAGGGTGAATTTAGTGGAGTAAGAGAGTTCTTTCTGCCTGATAGCAGTGGCCCTGTTCCAATATCAGAAGAGGTAACATCTCCAATCCCTCGGTTTATCCCTGATGCTTTGGCATCTATGACTGCAACCGTATCAGAAGAAGGGCTGGTGCTACTTAGCAAGGATGAACCCAGACGGATATACCTTTATAAATTCTTTTTCCAAGACGATACCAAGCTGCAATCATCCTGGTCGTACTGGGAATTAGAAGGAGTCAAAACTATTATTGGCGCTGATATTCTTGATAGCGACCTATACCTAACTGTTGAATACGCTGATGGTGTTTACTTAGAACGTGTTGCGTTGCGACCTGAGACTGTAGACGCTGGTACTAGCATTGAATTATTAGTAGATCGCAAGACGACAGAAGCTAGTTGTACTGTCGCTTTAACAAATGCTGCTGGTCTTGATGTGCAATCAACTATTACGTTGCCATATCCAATTAACAACACCAGCTCAATGGCTGTAGTGGGTCGCTATTTTGCTGGTAATACCATGCTGCATGGCCAAGTATTGATGCCAATCAGCCAAACCTTGGCAGGTGGTACTGGCGGCAATGGCACCTTAGTTGTAAGGGGTAACCTTACCGCTGCTAAATTTTACGTTGGTGAATTGTACGACCTGTTATACGAGTTCAGCACTCAATACATTAAGGAACAACCGCCTGGTGGTGGCATGGCTATAGCTGCTGGCCCCAAGCTGCAGCTACGCACTTGGACCATGATCTTTGATAAGACCTCATCCTTTGAAATTAAGATTACGCCACGGGGCAGGGACACTAATACTTACCCCTATAACGCTATTACCCCTGGTGATGCTTCCCTGCTGGGTTCCCTTGAAATTAAAACCAATCGGTTTCGAGTGCCGGTAATGACTGAGAATTTAAATGCTGTCATTCGATTGACAAGCGGCAGCCCCCTACCATGCCGATTCCAGTCAGCTGAATGGGAAGGCTGGTATCACACCAGAGCGACACGACTATGATCAGACCTACAAAACCCAGTGATATATGTTGGATAGCCGATCGGATGCGATCAGCCGATGTTGCTGAATTACAAGCTAGTTGTGGGCTTGATCCTAAAATTGCGCTGCTGCATAGCTTCCTAATTAGCAAACCATGTATGACAATGGTGTCACGTACAGGGGAGCCGCTAGCTATGGGGGGTGTAGCACCCGATGAATTGAACGACCGGGTGGGTCGTATATGGCTATTGGGTACTGATGCCATGGTGGAAGACCCAACCAATAAGACTGGCTTCTTGCGTAACTGCAGGTCTTGGGTGGCCGCTATGCACCGTAAGTACGACCTGCTGTGGAACTGCATGGATGCCCGTAACGCAATACACCAAAAATGGCTGGAGTGGATGGGGTTTACCTTTATCGCAAAACGGCCAAACTATGGAACAGAAGGTCGATTATTCCTGGAGTTCTGCAAGGTGAACCATGTGTGATCCAACTGGAGGCGCAGCTACAATTGCCATTTTAAGCGGTGGCCTTGGCATAGCTCAATCCATAGGCGGCTACCAGCAGGCACAGCAAAATACAGCATACGCTAATGCTCAAGCTGAACAGCAATACCAATACCAACAACAGCAAGCTAATGCTGCCCGTAATTATGAACAACTAAGATACAACCAGCAAGAAGCATTGATGCGTCAGACACGGTTGTTAGCTGACAATGCTTATGCCGATGAAATCTCACAAATCAACCTACGGTTAATGCAAGAGCAGGAAGCATCTGCTCAGCAAAAACAAAAGGCAGCTAGGGAAGGGTTGCAAGCTAGAGGTGCTGTCGTAGCTGGTGGTCGTATTGGCAATACCATTGATGCTTTGGTTGCTGATTACCAAAGGCAGCAAGCTCAGTTTGATTATGCGACAGAACGGAACCTAGCATTTACGACAATGCAGATGCAGGAAGCTAAGCGTGGTTCTGCTGCTACTAGGGGTTCACGGATTGCTAGCCAACAGGAATACATCAAACAGGAAATACTTGATCCACTTAAACCAATGAAGCAAGCAGCACCAAGCGCCACACCGTTTATCCTGCAAGGAGCAGGGGCAGCATTGCAGGCGGCTGGCGGCGTCCAATCTGCATTTGCTAAGAAGAAATAATGGCAAAACTCAGCACTGGTCAAGCCTACGGCACCACTAGCCGCACTACCTCCCCAAGGTTGTTAGGTGGTGAAGCGCAAATAGCTAGTGGTAGCCCCTTAGCACAAGCAGAACTTGGCCAGCCTGGACTGCAACCACAAGCATCACCAGTTAGTACCTTCCAGCAAGCAGGCGCCCCTACCCTTGGCGGCCCCTTGCGGATGTTTGAACCGCCAGCACTGCCAAGACCTAGCCAAGACTTCGCTAACTTGGTTGATGCGTTATCTGGGTTTAACAAGAACCTGCAGCAATACGCCACTTCAATGGAAGAAGTAGAAACCTATAAAGAAGCAGCAGCTAAAGAACGCGGCACTGCACTTGGAGCCGAGCTTTCAGTATTTGGCTATAAAGATTATGCGGAAGCCCTAAGAGAAACTGAGAAGAAAGCACAAGTTGATCCGTCACTTGGGCCATTATTGCAACGGCTAAAAGCAAATGATCCTAGAGCTTTACCGTATGCCAATAATACATTAAATGATTCATTTATTAAATCACGAATAAGTGGTTTAAGAGATGGGATAAACAATATGTCTAAATTGCCAGACGGTCGTTTCTTAGAAACAGTTAGCTCAGACGACCCGGCCTTTGTTGACTACATGGTATCAAGTGCATTGCCGCCAGGGATGTCACCTAAAGCTATTATTGATAACCAAGTTGCTTTAGCCAATACGTTTGGAGCGATCAGAAATGATCAGGCTAAACGATACATTGCACATAAAGATGGCCAAGTACGTGCAAGCTATCAAGCAGGGTTAGGTAGTGACGCGGCTTTACTTGCTGCTGGTCAATTAAACCCCAACCAACTTGCTGCTAGCGTAACTCAACGATTAACTGATTTGCAAAATAGCAGTAGTCCTGTTCTTTATCAAGAACAAAAAAAAGCAACAATTAAACATATTCAGGATTCAGTAATTGTGGCTGCCGGGGGGAGCCCTAGTAAAATAAATCAACTGGCGCTTCCGGCGGCTAAAGCGTTAGAGCTAATTCAAGCTGGCCCTAACGGGGAATTGTTGATTGATCAATTAGATCAACCGCGAGACGTTGTAATACTTGAGTTTTATCGCGGCTTATCCAAAGGGACTATGCAAGATAGAGAGCTGCAAGATAAGCAAGCAACTTATCGCGGCCAAGATGCAGCTGATGCGGATGCAAAAGCGTACCTAACACCTGAGGTGCTAAACAACCCAGCGCAATTGCAAGCACGATTAGATGCTTTGCCGCAAGAAGCAGTAAGACGATTCCCTAATGATCCACAAGCCCAGCAATCATATTCAGAGAGAGTGCAATCTTATGCCAAGAATTATACCCGCACTTACATAGCCCCTATTCAACGTGATAATGCTCTCGATGAATACGCTAACCAAGCATTAAATCCATCAACAAATCCTGTTGCTGATATACAACGGTATGAAAGAATGGTTCGAAACAGAGAGATTGATGAGTCTGATTTTAAGTCACTTGTAGCTGGCGCTAAAGCTCGCAATGAGAAGCGTAATGATAACAACTACAATACTTTGCGTGGCTTGCAGCGAGATTTGCAAGCACGACTGACTGAACAGTTTAGATTGCCCACCCAAGGTGATGGCACACCTGTCGTAACAGCGAAAGAAGCAATAGAAATTCGCAAACAAATGGCTAGTTTGTACCGCGACGGTGAGCAACTAATTATTAAAAACCCAGGTGCCAATATAGACGCTGAGCTAGGCAAAGCATTTGAAAAGTACATCGCTCCAGCCGTACAAAAAGGACAGCAACAATCTCAACAGCCAAAGGCTAAAACACCAGAAGATATTTCTCGTAACTTTGGCCCTGGCCGTGGTAATACAGCTGATAATGCAAACCTAAGGCGACAAGCTGAGACTGTGCCTTTATACGACAGAAGTCGTATTGGGCAACAGCTAGATGAAATCTTAACTAATAAGCCATTGGATAATGCTACCCGGCAAATTATTCGACGTACTGGGTTAAAGCCTAGTGACTTCTTTATTAATCAAATGAAGTTACATGGGGTGCCATTAACGCCAGAGATTCAACAAAAACTACGCACCCTTGATGGCAGCGACCTCGTATCACAAGCACTACCTGCAAGTGGTGAAAGCTCTGGCGGCATGGGTCTAATGCTTCCTAATGTCAGCAGGGCACAGCGACTGTGGGATGTATTTAATAGCGGTATGCAGGCTGCGCGTAATACCCCCATGGCTACTGGCAAGGCTGCAATACCTAGCTCTTTAGGCGCTGGCACCAACGGCCTGCTTGCATTAATTAGGAGCGGAGAAGGGAGTTGGAACTCTGTAAATCGTGGAACAGCAGGCGACAGCGCACCGATTAATTTGGCGTCTATGACTATTGGGGCTGTAGAGCAGATGCAGCAACGCAACAAAATCTTTGCAGCTGGCGCGTATCAATTTACCCCAGGCGTATTGAGCTTGGCCCGCCGTGAAGCAGGGTTGTCACCTGGCGACCGAATGTCACCAGAGAATCAAAACAAAATGGCCATGGCGCTTATTGTTGGTACCAAGCGACCTGCTTTAGCCGCTTACGTCACAGGCAAAAGCAATAATTTAAACGCCGCTCACTACGACATCGCCCGCGAATGGGCTGCATTGCAAGCCCCTAATGGCCGTGGCATGTACGACGGTGATAGAGCTGGCAATATGGCAAGTATCCCAGCGGCAAAGGTCCAAGCTATGTTGATTCAAGCCCGTCAAGAATATCTTTCAGGAGGACGCTGATCCATGCCTATCCAAAAGATCAAAGACCCACAGACTGGCGAGATCCGCGAGGAGTACGTTCTGCCAACAGCAGCACCAACAGCAGCACCGGCAAAACCTACAGCTAAGCCAGCGGCCCCGGCTAAGCCTGCAGCAGGCCCTACCTATGGCATAGAAGATATTGGTGGAATAATTAAAGACCTTGCCCAAGGCCCTAGTGCTTTATTGCAAGCTACCCCTGGCTCTGTTTCAGCAGCAGCACAAGAGCTGGTAAAGACTGGCGACCTTGGCAAAGCATTCCAAAAAGGACAGACGACATACATTAAAGATTTAGAAAAGCCTGGCCGTGGTGCCGCCAGAACAATTTATTCCGCTGGTCGTAATATCGTCCAAGAGACTAGCGATCTACTTACTGCTGATATTCCTGCCAAACTTAATATCCCAGGTGCTAGACCTACTACTGCGCAACGACCAGACGCCCCTTTGTTCGGGGTCTTGCCTCC
>Ga0209296_1001191_pt1 | contig 20565 bp, 20 predicted proteins | sample S_130206_EF_Meta_FD_187319 | JGI IMG/M metagenome (GOLD analysis project Ga0209296, IMG submission 187319) | Freshwater microbial communities from Lake Simoncouche, Canada to study carbon cycling - S_130206_EF_MetaG (SPAdes) (version 2) | ecosystem: Environmental > Aquatic > Freshwater > Lake ...
GCCTTTATTCGTCCAAATATTACCGGCGGCACAGGTTCAGCTTTTAAAGTTGTAGCAGCTATTTTCTACAGATTCGGAAAATCGCCGCTTTAATACGGCAACGCGATGCAAGGTTATGCAAAACGCTGCAAATAAAAATGTTGCACAAATCCTACGATAAAAGGTAGAATTTTTGCAGAGACCTTGTGTCCAAAATTTCTATAAAGCCAGCCTTGTGCTGGCTTTTTTACTATGATGAATTTCAATTCGCCAGAGTGGCACGTAATGCGTAAGTGGGCTGAAGAGCAGCTACGCAAATGCCGCGATAAAAATGATGCCGTCAATCTCTCCGATACTGAGACGGCATTACTGCGCGGCGAGATTCGATTTATAAAAAGATTTCTCGACTTGCCGAATGAGGCAACTCGGGGTGTGGTGATTGAGTCGGACGAATAATCCCGCTCAATCGTTGTTCAAAGTTATCGCAAGATGACTTTTTTAATGGAGAGCAAAGTGGAAGAAAACCAACTATCACCGGAGGAAGCGCAACAGCTTTGGAACGAAGAGGCCGCAAAACTGGATGCTGACGATCAATCCGCAAACCAGTCAATGGCCACAGCACCGGAGGACCCGCTGCTGGAAGACGAACCGATTGCTGACGATGCAACATTCGATGAGGAGCCGGAAGACCCACTGGCTGGATTATCAGATGTCGTAAGAGCGAAGCTTGCTCAGATCGATGATTTGGCAACAGCCAACGCTCAACTGCTGCACCATGTAAAAACTGCCGAAGGTCGTGTGGCCGCAATGCAGCGAGAGTTCCAGCAAGCCCGAGTGGCGCAACAACAAGTTGCCCCGCAAGAAGCTCCGTCTCAGGGACAAATCGTTAATGCAGCCAAGAACCCGGAAAAATGGGAGCAGCTCAAGGATGATTTCCCCGAGTGGGCTGGCGCGATGGAGGAGTATGTAGCGTCTCAGCTTGGGTCTGTACGATCGCAAGGCAATATGCTGACACCCGAACAGGTGGCAGGATATGTCCAGCAACAGGTCGAACAAACCAAATCAGAGATGAGACAAGCCATCGAAGAAGCGCGTGTGGATGGTAAGTACGAAAACTGGAAGGATACCGTGAACACTTTAGAGTTCACGCAATGGTTTACCGTACAGTCACCTGAGACTCGTTCTTTGGCAAACAGTGACTCAGCGCGAGATGCTATTCGTATGTTGGACATGTTCCATGAAACGAAGAAACGTTCAGCGTCGGATATTAAACAAGAGCGCGGACAGCGGCTTGCTGCTGCTGCGACAACTCGACCCGGGCAGACACCACCGCCTAAAACATTAGACGATATGTCTGCAGAAGAACTTTGGAACTATGAAGCCGCAAAGCGTGAAAAAACTAGAACGCAGCGCGGGTACTAACTTAACTTAAAAGGAAATAGCAATGGCCATTCAAAATTACGGCACAGTTGCCTCGCGTAACCTAATCCGTGCAGCACAAGGCATGCTTGAGCATGCACAACCCATCACCGTTCTGGGCGACTTCGGTACCCAGCGCGAGATGCCGATGAACGCAACCGACACTTTAGTCTTCCGTCGTACACTGCCTTTCGGTGCATCAACCGCTGGCACTACGATTGAAAACAGCACACGTTACCAAGGCACTCCGCAGATCACCGCGTCTAACTTTGTGCTGGCTGAAGGCGTTACGCCTAACAGCAACACACTGTCTTTCCAAGACGTGTCTGTGACTCTGCAACAATACGGCGTTCTGTTTAAGTACAGCAACAAAGTTGAGCAGCTGTACGAAGATGACATCCCCGGCGAAATGGTCAAGCTGACTGGCGAGACACTGGCCGAGGTAATGGAATTGGTTCGTTACGGTACTTTGAAAGCTGGCTCGACTGTTGTTTATGCAAACGGCTCCAGCCGTTCTGCTGTTAACACCGCGATCAGCCTAAACGCAATTCGTAAAACTGCACGTACACTGGAATCCAACCGTTGCCGTCGTGTAACTTCGCGTTTGGCTCCCGGCGTTAATTTCGGTACTCGCGCTGTGCAGCCTGCGTTTATCGTGTTCTGCCACACTGATGCAGTTGCCGACATTCGTAACCTGCCCGGCTTTACCCGTGTCGAAGACTACGGTTCATTTAAGCCAATCCACGATCGCGAGATCGGCGCATGCGAAGACTTCCGTTTTATCTCTTCGCCTTTGCTGGTTTCGTTTGCTGCTTCTGGTTCCGGCACTCTTAACGGCATGCTGTCAGTTGGCGCTGCTAACGTTGACGTGTATCCGTTCATCGTCATCGGTGAAGATGCTTGGGGTCAAGTTGCATTGAAAGGCATGCAAGCGATTAAGCCTGTAGTCTTGAAAGCATCGCAGACTAACCACGCTAACCCACTGGGCCAGTTTGGCTACGTTGGTGCCTCGACATGGTTTGCTACTGTGCGTCTAAACGACGCATGGATGGGCCGTATCGAAGCCGGTGTGACCGCTCTCTAATGATTAGCCGGGGCTTCGGCCCCGGCATCTATTAAAAGGAACACACTATGAGTAATCCAGCTTTTTATAGCCTCCTTAATTCAGGAGAATTAGTTGGTGATGTAATTGGTGCCGTACTGGCTACGCCGCCAATTGTGACCACCGCTTCAATAGTTTGCAGTCGCGATGTACATGCGGGTCGGACTATTACAATCAATGCCGCCGCAGGTTGTGCAGTAACATTGCCAGCTTCGACAGGTACTGGTTCAATATACCGATTCTTTATCGGCACTACCATTACTTCAAACAGCACTACCATCAAAGTGGCAAATGCTAATGATGTAATGTCTGGCCGCGCATACGTAATTAGCGATGGCGCAGCTGCTGTATTAGGTTATGCCACCGGCTCTACTGATGACACCATTACACTTAACGGTACTACGTTAGGTGGATATGCTGGTGACCTCATTGAGATCATTGACGCAATCGCCGGTACATACCTTGTTAGCGTACACACTAAAGCCACTGGTACGGAAGCAACTCCGTTCTCGGCAACTGTCTCTTAATCTTTTTAAGGAATTTCACCATGTCATACAACATCGAACAAGCCAATAGTGGCTTTCTCTCACTTACCGCAGCAGGTCTGGCTGAAGGTACTAACACTGGTACTTTTAAGACTGTTAACACTTTGACCTTCACTAACAACGGTGTGTTTAAATCCAAAGCAGCTACCGACAACTTGGCTCTCTCGACCGGCACCGCGCTGGCTGCAAGCCAAGCTTGCCTGTTTGCTGTGTGGATCAACACCTCGGGCACCGTGACGACCACACAAGGTCCTATCGTTGCCGCTGGCGATCCTTGCCCCGTACCTACCCAGTCAACCGTTAACGTCACGCTGGTTGGTCTGATCAAGATCACCACCAGCTCGGCAGTTACGTTTACGCCTGCGACCACTGACTTTAGTGCAACCGGCATCACTGCGGCGTACTACGACTGCATGGACATGCCCGGTTCGGCTCTGTAAGTTGCCGTCTCTCCTCTCTCCGAGGGACTTTTGGAAGGCCACTTCGGTGGCCTTCCTTTTTTGACGGCTTATTTTTTCAACGTAAGGAGAATGGCAAATGAGTAAAAATAAAATGACAGGGATCGAGATTAATGACGATACCCCGACAATTGAACCGATAGCAGCTACTAAAGATTTTCGTGAGTTGGCAGCAGAAGAATCATTTATGAATGAGATCGTTACTGTTCTTGTTCATGCTACGACTGACGAAAACCAATCGCCTCACGTTATCGTGAATTGCAATGGTATGAACCAACCTATCATTCGCGGCACACCTACTGACGTAAAAAGAAAGTATGTAGAGATTTTGGCGCGTATGAAAGAAACACGTTACAGCCAACACGTACACAACCCTTCAGCTCCTGATCAAATTGAGTTACGCGCTCGTCACGGATTATCGTATCCATTTGATTTAATTGAAGACAAAAACCCACGTGGCCGCGCATGGTTAAATCACGTATTGGCTGAATCCGCATGAATTTTTTACAGCTAGTCAATCAGCTGCGAGTTGAATGCGGCGTCTCTGGGCCACCGTTAACTACCGTTGCCGGGCAAACTGCCGGCAGCGAAAACGCACGCATGGTTACATGGATTCAAACCGCATGGAATGACATTCAAACAAGCAAAGAAGACTGGCTGTTTTTGCGGGAAACGTTTCAATTCAATACGATTACACAGCAGCAAATATACACACCTGTGGAAGCTGGCTTAACCACAGCCACATTCGGAAACTGGAAGCGTGACAGCTTCCGGTGTTCGAGTGTAGGTTCAAATTACACCGACGAACAGTTGATGAATTACATGGACTGGACAACGTTTCGTAATTTGTATATCTATTCCAACATGCGCACTACTTATACGCGTCCTGTTGTTGTTACTATTGATCCACATAAGAATCTTGGCTTTGGTTCCATACCAGACATTCCCTATGTTATAGTTGGCGAGTATTACACTCAGCCGGTTGAGCTAACGGTTGACGGTGATGAACCAGCTATACCAAGTCGTTTTCATATGATCATTGTTTACCGAGCAATGATGTATTACGCTGGCTATGAAGCTGCACCTGAAGTTATGTCTCGCGGTGAGTTTGAATATAAACGCCTTTCATCACGATTTGACATAGATCAGATTCCAACGGTAGTTAGCGGTCCGCCGTTAGCATAAGGAGGGGCATTTATGCCAATGCCTGCCCCCCAAGTTCAATACGATCTAATTTATCTAAAAGGTGGATTAGACCTCATTACTCCGACTCTAGCTCTTCCCGGCGGAGTTGCCCGAGACGCTGTAAATTTTGAAGCATCAATTACTGGCGGCTATACTCGGATCGAAGGGTATGAACGTTATGATGGCCAAACAGCTCCTTCCACGGCTACTTACAGTTCCATCCAACTTAATTTAACGGGTGCCATTTCTGTTGGCGATTCAATCGCTGGCGTTACTTCTGGCCAATCCGGCACCGTTATTGCAGTTAACGGCGGAAGTATTTATTACACAAAATCCACTGGCGTTTTTACTGTCGGTGAAACTATCAATGTTCTTGGCGTTGCTAAAGGTACTGTTGCGGCTTTAATTGCAACGGCCACACTAACTACAGCGATAGACGCCCAATATTTAGGACTTGCTGCTGACGTTTATCGGGCAGACATTAACGTTGTTCCGGGCAGTGGCCAAATACGTGGAGTAGTAGAAATAAATGGCATTGTTTATGCATGGCGAAATAATGCCGGCGGTACTGCAATGGCTATTTATAAATCGTCTTCGGCAGGTTGGGTTAATGTACCTCTTGGCTTTGAGATGTCGTTTAATACCGGCACGGCTGAAATATTTGACGGTAATGTAATTACTGGCGTAACTAGTGGCAGAACCGCTACCGTAACGCGAGTTGTGCTTGAGACCGGAAGCTGGGGCGCAGGAACAGCAGCAGGCCGTTTAATATTTGCCAGCGCCTCTGGAAATTTTACCGCCGGAGAAATTCTTCAAGTATCCGCATCTAATAAAGCAACAGTTGTTGCGGCTCAAAGTGCAATTACGCTTTTGCCCGATGGACGAGTTGAAACTGTATTTGGTAATTTTGGTGGATCAGCAGCCCAACTTCAAGCTTATGGATGCGATGGTATTAATCGCGGATTTGAGTTTGATGGCACAGTGTATGTGCCAATTAAAACCGGTATGACTACAGATGTGCCAACTCATGTTGCCGTTCATAAACAACATTTGTTTTTTTCTTTTAATACTTCGATACAATTTTCATCTCTTGGTTTTCCTTATCAATGGACCCCATTGTTAGGTGCCGGAGAAATTGTTCAACCTGAACCCGTAACTGCTTTTGTTATACAGCCCGGCGATCAATCAACTGGCGCAATGGCTATTTATTCGGATAACTATACATATATTTTGTATGGCACTGATTCAGCAAGTTGGAGTTTAACTGCTTACAATACTGGTGCCGGTGCAAAAGCGTATAGCGGGCAAAACATTAGTCAAACATATACGTTTGATAATCGCGGCGTTATAACGTTACAAGCAACGTTAAGTTACGGCAATTTTGATTCTGCGTCTGTAACTTTAAATATTCGACCGTTTACTCAAACTCGGCGAAACCGCGTAACGGCCAGCGGAATAAATAGAGAAAAATCTCAATACCGTTTATTTTTCTCAGACGGTTATGGACTTTACATAACCATTGCCAACGGTCAAATGCTTGGTTCAATGCCGGTTTATTTTCCAAATCCGGTTACGTGTTCTTGCGAAAGCACGGATTCGTTTACTACCGAAACAATGTTTTTTGGTTCTACTAATGGTTATGTTTATGCGTTAGATGCAGGCACGTCTTTTGATGGGCAAGAGATTAATGCACTACTTACTCTTAACTATAATTCTGAAAATTCGCCGCGTTTACTAAAACGATACCGTCGCGGTTCTTTTGAAATTACTGGGTCTGGTTATTGCGAATTTCAATTTTCTTATGACCTTGCTTATTCATCCACGTATATAGGTCAAGAGTCAAACGTTACGTATGCAAATGCTTTTGCTGCTAGTAATTGGGATACTGTTCTTTGGGATGCGTTTTCATGGGACGGCAAAACTTTAGCGCCAAGTGACGTGGAAATTAAAGGTACTGGAGAAAATATTTTGCTTCGCATTTCATCTGGATCGCCTTATTACCAACCTTTCACAATAAACAGCGTAATACTGCATTACACCACCCGCAGAGGATTGAGATAATGTCGAACAATTTTTACAATCACACCACTTTTCCAACAACTGGATCGGCTGCTACGTCGGCCAGCATGCGCGCAGAGTTGGATTCAATCGCGGCTGGCTTTGACAAGATGCCGACGTTAACGGCCAATGCAAACAAACTTATTGCAGTTAATGCTTCTGCTACTGGCCTTACTACTTTAACGACCGGCACAGGTGTAGTTACAGCTCTTGGTATCAGCGTCGGGTCCGCAGGCGCGTTTGTTGTTAACGGTGGCGCACTTGGCACACCGTCATCAGGAACGCTTACAAACGTTACAGGGCTTCCGCTTTCAACAGGCGTTACCGGCACGTTGGCTGCTACTAATGGCGGCACAGGACAATCGTCTTATGCTGTAGGTGATTTGCTTTATGCCAGCACGACTACGGCTTTGTCTAAATTAGCCGACGTGGCCACTGGTAACGCGTTAATCTCAGGCGGTGTGGGCGTAGCGCCAAGTTGGGGTAAGGTAGGTCTGACAACGCATGTTAGCGGAACGCTACCCGTAGCAAATGGCGGTACAGGACTGACCGTTGGTACTTCAGGGGGCGTGCTTTATTATTCCGCAACAGGAACGCTTGCAAGCTCTGCCGCGTTAGCAGCAAGTGCAATAGTTCTTGGCGGGGGCGCTGGATCGGCTCCGGCAACGACCACAACAGGCACAGGTGTAGTTACTGCTCTCGGGGTCAATACTGGTACTGCCGGAGCTTTTGTTGTTAACGGTGGCGCACTTGGTACACCGTCATCAGGTACTTTAACCAATGCTACAGGATTGCCAATCTCAACTGGCGTGTCTGGTTTAGGTACTGGAGTTGCAACAGCTCTTGCAGTCAACACAGGTTCTGCCGGCGCGTTTGTTCTTTTTAACGGCGCACTTGGTACACCTTCTAGCGGCACGGTAACTAATTTAACGGGCACAGCTAGTATTAATATCAACGGAACGGTTGGCGCGACTACCGCCAATACGGGTGCGTTTACATCGATTACTTCTACAAGCGCATCAGGGGTATTGACTAGAGCTGCTGCTACACAAGATGGTATTGAACTTATCGGTCGTGCGGGTGGTACAACATCTCTTAAAGTAACTCTAACGCCAACAACGTTATCTGCAAGTAGAACGATTACTTTTCCCGATGCAAACATAAATTTTACAACCGGTCTTCCTGTTGCTAATGGCGGTACGGGGTTGACATCAGGAACGTCTGGCGGTGTGCTTTATTACTCTGCAACAGGAACACTGGCAAGTTCTGCTGCGTTGGCGGCAAGTGCCATAGTTCTTGGCGGTGGTGCAGGAGTAGCCCCAGCAACGACTACAACAGGTACAGGTGTTGTAACAGCTCTTGGCGTTAACGTAGGCACTGCTGGTGCATTTGTTGTCAACGGTGGAGCACTTGGTACACCCTCATCAGGCACTTTAACTAATGCTACAGGGTTACCTATTTCCACCGGTGTATCTGGTTTAGGTACGGGTGTAGCAACTGCGCTTGCAGTTAACACCGGTTCATCTGGTGCGTTTACAACCAACAACGCAACCAACACGTTTAGTGCAACTAATACGTTTACACAGGTTAACTATACTGTTAATCCGATTTCTGGCAATACTGTTACGGTTCCAATTACTCACCGCTTACACAATATCACTGCCACTTCTGCGGCTGCAATGAGTATTACCTTAACAACCACAAGTGCTGTAGATGGTCAGATGTGTATTGTTCGTATCTATGATTCTAGCGCCGCAACGCAGACTATTGCTTGGGTCAATACAGAAAACAGTACAGTAACTGTTCCATCTCCAACTAACGGATCTCAAACTTTGCCTTTAACGGTAGGTTTTATGTATAACAGCCAAACATTGAAATGGCGTTGTGTTGCTTTAGCATAAGGTGGATATATGGAATACATAAAAATTGATTTTTCATTTGAAACTCAGTACGGTAACTTTTGTGATGCAATTCATTTGCCAGACGATCACAATTTAACTGACGCTGAGATTGAGGCTATAAAGCAGCAAAGGCTAGACAATTGGATTGCTGCTGTTACTCCAGTAGAGGAATAAAATGGCAGACCGTTATTGGGTAGGTGGAACAGGTGCGTGGAACTCAACAAGCACAACTAACTGGTCTACTGCTACTGGCAAGTCAATTACAGCAAGTTGCGCCAGCACAACACTAACAGTAACTGCTGGAACGGTAGTTATTGGTGATACCGTCTGGTCAAACAACCACACAAATTTAGGAACCATTACCGCCAATCTTGGCGGAGGTCAATGGACGGTTTCTGTTGGCGGAACTTTTGCTTCTCAAGCTATGAGTGCTGCTACTGCTGGTGCATCTGTTCCTACTGCTGCTGATAGCGTATTTTTTGATGCGAACTCAAATAGCGGCACAACCAACTTTACCGTTACGATGGCAAATACGCCTCGTCTCTGTAACGACTTTACTGCGTCTGGTTTAGATGGAACTATGACGTTAGCCGGTACGTCTATTGGCTTGACTGTTAGCGGAAGTTTAACTTTCCAAGCAACTAACTTTACTCGTACTTATACAGGTACGACAACATTTGACGCTACAACTACTGGTAAAACTGTAACTACCAATGGTGTTGCATTTGGTCAGGATATTGTTTTCAATGGTGTTGGTGGTGGATGGACGTTAGGTTCTGCTCTGAGTGTTGGCTCTAATGGAATAACTTTAACTAATGGAACACTTAATACGTCAGGAAGTAATTACGCTATTACTACTGGCACATTTGGTTCTAATAACGCTAATACTAGGACATTAACGCTTAACGGATCAACATTTACTATGAGTAGCAGTGCATCAGCAACATGGGATATAAGTGCTAGTTTAACTCTTAATACAGGAACATCAACCATAGTATTTTCTTCTAATAGTTTAGCAGCTGGTTTTTCTGGAGGAAACAGAACTTATTACAATGTTTCTTTTACAGGAACAGGAACGACAAATTCTGATAGATATATAAGCGGAACAAATACGTTTAATAATCTAACTATTTCTACTCCTGCTGCTGCTGCTTGCAATGCGTTTGGTTTTGTCAATAATCAAACTATTAACGGCACATTAACAGTTACTGGTGCTAATGGTAATCAGAGATTATGGCTTCGTTCTCAATCTACTGTTGCTGTATTATTTGGAACTCCAGTAACACTTACTTGTGCTGCTATTGCAGCTATGAGCGATGTAGACTTTAGTGACATTACTATTGCTGGTGCGGCAGGTACGTTATCTGGTACTCGTCTTGGGGATTGTGGTGGAAATAGCAATATTACTTTTGGTGCTGGTAAAACGGTTTATTGGAATTTGGCTGCTGGTGGTAACTGGAATGCTAACGGATGGGCTACTAGCTCAGGTGGTGGTGTAGCTACTACTAATTACCCATTGCCACAAGATACTGCGATTATTGAGAACACAGGTTTAAATACAAGTGCAACTATTACTATACCTAACTATATAAATATATCAGGTGTAGATATGTCAACTCGCACTAATGCGATGACGTTTGCAATTGGTTTAACAATCCCTTATTTTTATGGGAATTTTAGTTTTGGTTCTGGTGTAACTACTACTGGAACTGGTGAGCTTGTATTTTCAAACAGGTCAACAAAAACACTTAATTCTGCTGGTATATCTTTTACACAGTCAATAACAATTGATGCTCCTAGTGGTGGCATTCAGCTTGTCACTAACAACATGACGCTTTCTACTGTAACGGAAATATTCACGTTAAATCAGGGAACGCTTGACTTAAATAATCTAACATTAACAATAGGTAAGTTTGATTCTGCTAATAGCAATACACGAACTATTGCATTTGGCACAGGTAAAATTTCTTGTAATGGTACTGGTACTGTTTGGACTACATCAACTTCAACAAATTTAACTACTACTGGAACTCAGCTTGTTGAAATAAATAATAATACTTCATCAACAACTTCTGTATTGGGTGGTTCTTTATCAGAAGCAAATTCAATTAGTTATAACTTTATTTCTGGAACATATGCTTTAACATTTTTGGCTTCTCTTAGTAATTCTGCTAGAAATGTAGACTTCACAGGATTTGCCGGTGTTTTGCAAGCTACTAGCACAGGACGTATTTTTGGAAATTTAAAACTTTCTTCAGGAATGGCATTAACTGCTTCAGCTAGTGCTATGTCATTTCTTGCTACTAGTGGTACTAAAACTATTACTACTAATGCTCAAACAATTGATTTCCCAATTACGTTTGATGGTATTGGCGGAGCATGGCAGTTACAAGATGCTTTTACAATGGGTTCTACGAGAACCATGACGTTGACTAATGGGACGCTAGATTTATCTGGAAAGACTTGTACTGTCGGAACTAGCTTTGCAACAGCATCAGGGACAAAAAATATAACATTTAATGGTGGTACATTAGTTTGTCCTGCTGCTAGTGCAACAGCATTTAATAATGCTGCTCCTACTAATTTTACGACTACAGCAGGTACAGGTACTGGCACTATCTCAATGACTGCTGCTACTGCAAAAACTTTTGTTGGTGGTGGATCAACATACAACTGCACGTTGAACCAAGGTGGTGCCGGCACGTTGACAATTAGCGGCTCTAATACGTTTACCAATATTACAAACACAGTACAGCCTAATCAAATTACATTTACTGCGGGCACGACAAATACATTTACTAGTTTTTCTTTATCCGGAACTGCCGGCAATTTAATTACTTTGCGCAGTTCGTCAGCTGGTACCCAATACACTTTATCTGATTCGTCAGGAATTGTATCTGTATCTTATTTAGATATTCAAGATAGCGCCGCTACAGGTGGGGCATCTTGGAGAGCTTATACAACTAACGGAAACGTAGACTCAGGAAATAATAGTGGATGGCTTTTTTCTGCAGGCGGCGGAAACTTTTTAATGTTATTTTAGGCGGTTAAAATGGTAGACGATACGGAGACACGTTTGGCAGTTCACGAAGCTATATGCACTGAACGTTATGGCCATATTAAAGATAAGCTGGAAAATGGATCAGCGCGCATGCAAAAAATTGAATATCTTTTGTATGGGTTAATGATTCTTGTTTTGCTTGGCCCCGGTGCAGCGGCTGAATTTGTAAAACGTTTCTTCGGATGAGGTGGACCCGCTAACTTTATTAGCCGCTGCCAACGCGGCGGTTGCTGCTGTAAAAAAAGGCTGCCAGCTTTACAAAGACGTTAAAAATGCAGCGGGTGATGTACGTGAAGTATTAGATGATTTAAAGGCGCAGTTTCACAAAGTAGTAGACCCAACTCCCGCGCAAAAGATGCAGTACAACGCTGAAGTTCAGCGCGTGCAGGAGATAGCAAAAGCAGACCCAAACGACGTCTACACCGAAATTGGCAATCAGTTGGGCGCGTTGATGGATGCGTACGATGCGTTAAGTAAAGCGTTATTGCAAGAAGAGCTTTCAGGCAAAAAGGTTTATAAGGGCGAAGAATCAATTGGCCGTCGCGCTTTACGCCGCATAATTATTACGGCAAGACTGGATGCAATGCTTGTGGAAATACGCGAAACAATGGTCTATAGGGCACCCCCAGAACTCGGGTCACTTTGGGGTAAATTTGAGACAATGTGGGAGCGTATTGTTGCCGAGCAGGAGGCAGCACATGTTGAAGAACTTAAGCAGGATCAGATTGCAAAATGGCGACGGGCAAATATAAAAAGAAAAATCAAGGAACAGTTAACGTCAATCGTGGCGGTGGTATTCATAACGTTGTGGTTTCTATGGCTAATGATATTAATAAGAACGAGTCAGACGTACCATGGTCACTTCTCATCGCCGTGGTGGTCTTGTGTTTTGTGCTGATTCTCGCTCTTCCCATTATGGGGATCATGTATATGGATATGAACAACGCAACAATTGCAGCAATGGAAGAAGTAAAGAAAATGCGTGAACTACGCGCCAAAATTTTAATGGGAATGCAGGGGGAATAATGCTTACTATCTTTTCAACATTGGTATCGTTTCTAATGGGCGGACTACCCAAAATTTTGGATTTCTTCCAAGACAAGGCCGACAAAGGACACGAACTAAAACTAGCTCAAATGCAGACCGAACGGGAACTGCAATTAGCCGCCGCAGGGTATGTTGCGCAACAACACATAGAAGAAATTAAACTAGACGAGATTAGAACTCAGACACAATCTGCGGAGAAAGTCTCGCTAATCGACGCACAAAAAGCGGAGATGAATGCAATCTATGCCCACGACACTAGCCTAAACGAAGGTACGTCGCAGTGGATGAAAGACCTCCGCGCTAGTGTTAGGCCGGTAATAACTTACGGGTTCTTTTTCCTGCTTGTGGCTATAGACGCTACACTAGCTTACAAAGGCTTAACGAGCGGCGTTGATTTTGTTCAGTTAGCTGACCAGCTATGGGATAACGAAACTCAAGCTTTGTTTGCAAGCATCATAGCTTTCCATTTTGGCGGTAGGGCGTTTGGCAAATGATTAGCAAAAAAGCACTAGACATAATTAAGCACCATGAGGGAGTAAGGAATAAACCTTACCGGTGCCCCGCCCGACTTTGGACAATCGGCGTTGGACATGTAATCGAAGCGAATCACGCAAAAGTGCCGTTTGAAGACAGGCTAAGTTTGCCTTGCCCAGAAGGTTGGAACCGCGTGTTTACAATGGAAGAAGTCGATGCCATACTTGCAAAAGACCTTGAAAGGTTTGAACGAGGGGTTCTTAAATATTGTCCTACTGCTGGCAGTAAGCAAAGCTGGCTGGACAGTCTGGTCAGTTTTAGCTTTAACGTAGGATTAGGGACACTGCAACGCAGCACTTTGCGCCAGAAGCATAACCGGGGCGATTATGATGGCGCTGCCGACGAACTTCTAAAGTATTGCAAAGCAGGCGGAAAAGTTTTAAAAGGACTTGAAAACCGCCGCAAAGACGAACGCGCAATATATCTTAGTTAATACCGTAACAACATATTGTAGAATCAAAATGTTAATGGTAGAATTTTCGAAGAGGGCCTGCGCCCTAAAAAAAGCCGCTTATTAAAGCGGCTTTTTATTTTTGTGGAGTTATTCTATGGCTACAGCAGCTAATCCTAATGCACTCAAAACCGACCAAGAAATAAGAGACGCCGCGCTGGCTAATAGCGCGTTAGCTACGACTGAGGGTTATGAAACCACCGACGCTCAAGCAGCTGGATATAATGCCGCTTCTCAAAACGCAGCCGGGTACAACGCAACTCAAAACGCAACAGCAGCAACCTATACAGCCCCTACACAAAATGCAACTGGGTACGATGCCGCGCAAGCTGGCGCTCAAGGTTATAACGCTGCTTCACAAAATGCCACTGGTTACAGTGCCGGATTAATTGGGAATGCCGCAACATACACTGCACCTACGAGGGCAGCTACTGGATATGAAGCCGCACAAGCAGGCGCGCAAGGCTATGACGCTGCTTCACAAACTGCAACCGGATATAACGCAACGTTAGCAGGGCCTGCCACAACATATGACGCCTCACAAGCTACGGGTACTAATTGGGACGTTGATAAAAATCAAACGGTCCAAGGCCAAGTAAGTAATATTATTGCAGCTGATTCGCCTTTGATGCAACGAGCTAGAGCGGAATCACAAGCTCTAATGAATCGTCGAGGTTTGATTAATTCCAGTATGGCTTTTGGCGCTGCCCAAGAAGCTGTAATTAAACAAGCTTTGCCTATCGCTACAACTGATGCGGCGACTTATGCTTCGGCAGCTAAATACAAAGCTGACACTGCGAATACGTTGGCTACATTTAATGCCGCTCAAACTAATGCCGCAAGACAATTTGGCGCTAATGCACAGAACGTTATTAACGCCGCTAACCAAGCCGCTCAGAACGAAGCTGCTAAATTTGGTGCAACTGCTGAAAACGTTGCTGCGGCGGCTAACCAAGCTGCTACAAATGAAGCCGCACGATTTGGAGCAAATGCAGAAAATACAGCTGCACTGGCTAATGCTGCTTCACAAAATGAAGCTGCTAAATTTACAGCGGCTGCTACAAATGATGCAGCCGCAGCTAATCAAACTCTTCAAGCGGAAGCTGCTAAGTTTGGCGCTAATGCACAAAACGTTATTAACGCTGCTAACCAAGCCGCTCAGAACGAAGCCGCGAAGTTTGGAGCAACCGCTGAGAACGTCGCTGCGGCTGCTAACCAAGCTGCTATTAATGAGGCTGCAAGATTTGGCGCAAGCGCAGAGAACGCAGCCGCATTAGCTAATGCTGCTTCAACAAACGCGTCTCTTAGTTTCAACGCTAGTGCTGAGAACACAGCTGCTGCAGCTAACCAAGCTCTTCAAGCTGAAGCTGCTAAGTTTGGTGCCAATGCACAGAACGTTATCAACGCTGCTAACCAAGCAGCCGATAACGAAGCTAAGAAGTTCAATGCAACCGCCGAGAACGTTGCTGCTGCAGCTAACCAAGCTGCGCTCAATGAAGCTGCAAAGTTTGGTGCAAGCGCAGAGAATGCAGCTGCATTAGCTAACGCTGCTGCAAACAATACAGCAGCAGCTTTCAAAGCTAATGCTAGAAACATGTCTGCCAGCGACTTTGCTAAAAACGTCAATGCTAACGTAGCGACAATGCTTGATCAATCTATGAAGATTGCTCTTGCTAATGCCGACTCTGAAACAAAGATTGAGTTGCAAAACATTGACGCAACAACACGCAAAGATTTAGCAAAACTAGAAGCTGCTTACAAAACTCAGATGCAAGCATCGCAGTCATCTAGTGAGATATTTCAGCAGACTACAAAAAACATTTCCGATCTTATGGCTAACCCCGACATATCGTCTAGCGTTACGTCAGACGGTAAACCGCCAAGTGTTGGCAAAACTAATTGGCCTCCAACAGCCGTTAAACTAGAAAACGGAAAACTGTATGACGCCGCCAACAAAGTAGTTGCTACTACCGATGGCAAAGCAGCTGCTCCTGAAGTAGATAAATCTAACTGGCCGCCACAAGCAGTTGAATTAAAAAACGGAAAGTTATATGACGCAGATGGAAAAGCAATTTTGAGTCCAAAACAAATTGCAATCAATACCCAAAAATCGTACTTGCAAGGTTCAATGAAAATTTTAAGTGCAACGTCTGGCATTGACGGTTTAGATGATTTGCTTACGTTTAATTAATGGATCGCGAAGTTTTACTTGAGCCAATTGTTGCATCAATTCGCCAAGGTTTACCTTTGGCAAAACAAGACGTACTAAAGTATCTTGAAGACTGGGAACTGATACCCGTTGAAGCTGACGGACAACATGCAGCAACGGTGATTGCTAAAGGTACAGAAATCCACATTGCAGTTGTAGAAGGTTATAAACCTAAATCATCTCAACGTCGTGCTATTCACGGTTTCTTAAAACCGCTGTTTGATCGTTATGAATTTTTAACAACGCGTGTGCATCACCATCGGTTAGCGCAAAAAAGATTTGTTCAGCGTGTAGGTTTTAAGCCTACATGGAAAGATGAAAATTTTGAATACTACATGCTGACCAGCATGCCGTTTAAAAGGAAACACTAATGTCTAAAATTTATTTCTCTCGGTCAATGACAAGGGCGATGGCAATCGATTACCCGATAGGCGACCCGACAGGCGGGGTTGCTTACGGTGAGAAAAATGATCCGATTAGCGCAGCCCTTTCCGCTGCAACTATGGCAGGAACTTACACCGCTGCCGGAAGTTTTGCTGCTATGTCTCTTATGCAAGGCGTTACTTTTGCTGGCGCGGCGATGAGTCTTGTTGGCAGTGTGACCGGAAATAAAACGCTATCAAAAATAGGCATGATTACGGGTATTGCTGGAGGTATTGGTTCTTTGGCTGAATCGCAACAATGGATTTCAAAAACGCCGTCACTCGGCCAAACGTTTGGCGGAAGTACAGGCAATGCTGCGCAAGCTATGTCATCCAGCTCATTAGGCCAATCACCGTCCAGCGCACCAAGCCCTAATGTGCAAGGCGCAAATGTAAATCCTTTACAACAATCATCAAACGCAGAATTTGTAAATAATGAAAACCTTGCTAGGTCTGGCCCAATTCCGCCAAACTTAGGTACAGCTCCGCCAATTCAAAATAATATGCCGGTTTCATTAAATCAAAATGTTCCTCCTCCTAAAGTAGAACCTCCGGGATTTTTAGATTCATTAAAACAAGGCAATATATTAGACGCTGCAAAAGCGGCTGGCTCAGCAATCAATCCAGTAACCAATCCTTACGGGGCTATGGCTGTTGGCCAAATAGCTGCGCCAATTGCTGATTACTTGTCTGGTAAAACCGATGCAGAAATTGCTGCGTTAGAAGCTCAGACCGGATATACCGATCAACGTGCTTTGCAATTACAAGAAGAAATTGCTAAAGAAAAACGCCGCCGTGCAAATCTAAATCAAGGTTACTCACAAGTTGACGCAGGTATTACTGTTAACCCTGCTGTCATTGGCCAAGCACAAGCTGGCGGTTTAATTGCTGGCGCAGTTCAGCCGAGATAAGGAGATAGTTATGGCAATCATTCAAGACAAGATGGCACGCCCACAAGGCGATGACATTAACGCTGACACAGTTAAAGAAAATATTAAGATGCCGCCGGAATTGCAAAACGCTTATGAGCGCGTTGTAATTGCTGGCATGAAGGTTATGTTTTCCAAACAGTCGCACAAGTTGATGCTTGAAGAATTACAGAAAGAAGGACCACTAGGTGAAAAGCTAGGCAAAGGGGTTGCCGGTTTAATGCTGCTATTAATTAAACAATCTAATGGCACTATGCCGCCAGAAGTAATTATTCCTGCCGGCGTTAATCTATTAAGTCAAGCAGCTGATTTTATTCGTAAAACTAAATTAGAAAAAATTACGAATGCTGATATCGGTGATGCCATGGAAACAATGATTACAACAATACTAGACAAGTTTGATGTTAATACTGAAAAAATGAAACAAATGCTGGATCAATACAGCAGCGAAAATATTCCTACTGGAATGGGAGCTTAACATGGCTAGTGGTTTAATTGCTGCCGCGCTTAGCGGTTTTGGTAAAGCTCTTTCAACCACGGGAGAGATGGAAGCCAAGAAACAAAATGAGATGGACCTTAAAAAACAATTGCTTGACATGGAATCAGAAAAGCGTTTGCGTGAAGACGAAATAACCCGTGGCCGTGCATTTGAATACGATAGAAAAAAACTTACTGAATTAGCTCCTTTGGAAAGAGGGAATAAAGTTGCAGAAGCAGAAGCTTTGTTGCCTACCAAGGTTGCGGAAAAAACAGCAGTGGGTGAAGCCGAGACTGGCGTAATGGTGAAGCGTGAAGACGCACTTCGTCCCGGGGTACTTAAAACTGAAGAAGCAAAAAATAAACTTGCTCTTGATAAAGACGAACAAAAAGCTAGACGTGACGCCGAAATTCTTATTGATCTCGGCAATAATAAATCTTACACGTCCGCACTTCAAAAAATTACTGATGCAAAATCTAGTTCAGCTGAAAAAACTAATGCCGCCGCTTCACTTTATAAAATGCAAAACGAGAAAGCTCTTGGCGATTTGCGCACTGAATTATCTAAGCTTCCTGACACTCCGGAAAACGCGGACAGGCGTGCCTCTATTCGCCAACAACTTTCGGATTTAAAAGATTCAAAAGTTGGTTCTTACGCAGACGTTGCTTCTTTGGCGAACAGTTATTTGGTTGCATCTAATACCATTCTGCGTAACGGTACCGGCACAGAGGAAGAGCTTGCTGAAGCTAAACGTTTACGTGATTTGGGCGAAAGACTTGGCTCAAGTGTTATTGATAAAAAATTACCTGATGCTAATAAGCCAAAAGCAAATTCATCAGGTTATAAAGTCGGTGATACTCGAACGGTTGCCAGCGGCCCTAATCAAGGCAAGACGGTTGTATGGGATGGCACTGGTTGGAAACTTAAATAAGGCGCGTCAATGGCAAGCTACCTTAGTGAAGACGAAGTCTTTGGCGTAAAAGCTAAACCTGCCGGTTCAAACTATCTAAGCGACGATGAGGTCTTTGGTCGTGCTGCGCCAAACAAAGGCGTAGACATAACTGATAACCCGTTAAACGTTAAAGAGAAAGATTACAAAGCTTCTGAGTTAGCCGGCGATATAACTAAACAATTCGGCGGCGCTATTGCAGGCGGGACTTTAAAAGCTCCTGCCGGTATTGAAACCGGAATAAAAGGTGCCGGTAGAAATTTAATTTCAGGTGAAGCTTTAGAAGCTACTCCCATTGGCAAAGTGTTTAGTCTTGCCCGATCAGCGTTTACTGATTTGCTTGGAATACAAAGTATTCAAGAACAAGCACAAGATAAACAAGCAGCGCAAATAACAATCGACAGAGCGATGTCGAGTATTCCGTCAATACCGGGTACAAAAGAATTAGCTGCTTACGGCGATTCAATTCAAAAAGATATTCAAGCCAGTCTTTCAGAAACAGGTAAAAAACGTCTTGCCGGTTCTACCCCAACGGGAAATATTTTTAAAGGCGAATTAAGTTTTGGCGAAGACCCGACTCTTTCTGGCTATGCTTTACAAGCTTCCAGTGTTTTGGGTTCTCTTGGTCCAGTTATCGTAACTGCTCTTGTTACCCGCAATCCAAACGCTGCGGCTGCGGTCGGCGGGGGTATGGCCGCAGGCGAAGCTGCAGACACAGCAAAACAATACATCAGTAAATTAGACGATAATCAACTTCTTGAAGTAAGCCCGTATTACAAAACCATGGTTGACCGAGGCGTGTCAGCTAAAGAAGCCCGTCAAATTGTTACCGATAAAGCTTCAGAAAATGGCGCTATGCTACAAGGCATGGTGGCTGCTGTAGGCGATAGAATTACAGGCAAGCTTCTTACGGGCGCTTACGATGATATTCTTAGCCGTATCGGCGGTAGATCAATTGCGGGCCGTACAGCTGGCGGTATCATTGCTGGCGCGGCTGAAGAAGGTTTGCAAGAAACTACCGAAGGTCTGGCTTCAGACATTGGTATCCGTAGCCAAATTGCAAACAAAGAACTTGGCGAAGATTCTGCGGCAAACTTAATTCTCGGCGCACTTGGCGGCGGAGCGCCGGGCGGTGTACGTGGTGCAATGGCATCACCTGAACGTCAGATCGCAGCCGAGATTAATGCCGGTGTACAAAACGCCCAGCCTGCTGGAGTAAACGAAGCGGCGATCCGTGCGCTTAATCCCCAGACATACGACCAGACATTAGTCTCACCACAACAGACGGTCAACCGCAATACTCAAATCGATGCACTAGCGCAAGCCGGTTCGGTTGATGAAGCTGTAAGCGCGGCCATGAATTTGGCTGGCACGATAGAAGGCCCAACGTCCTACGCTGCCCCAGCAGCACCGGCTGCAGCCGCTCCTTTGGTAAGCCCAACCCCGAGCTATGGCGGTTTACCAATTGGCCCAAGCATAACTCCTGTGACACCGGAAGCTGCCGCTGTCACGCCAGAAGCTGCTGCTGTCACACCGGAAATTACGCCTCCTTTAAACCTGACACCGGAACTAACCGCTGCCACGCCTGCTGAAACGCGTAGCGAACTTCCAACACTTGCACCAAGGCCGCAACGTATTCAAGGCCAAGTTGTGGCAAACTTGACAGATGATGACTTGCGCACCGTGGTGAATGACCAAGGTGCGCCGGCGATTACTAGGCGTGGCGCTCAGATTGAATTGGATGCGCGTGCAAAGGAAACAGCACCCGAAGTTGCGGCAACCACGCCGGAGGTTGCGGCAACAACGCCGGAAGTTGCGGCAACCATAGCACCTAGTGT
>Ga0209296_1001192_pt1 | contig 20559 bp, 13 predicted proteins | sample S_130206_EF_Meta_FD_187319 | JGI IMG/M metagenome (GOLD analysis project Ga0209296, IMG submission 187319) | Freshwater microbial communities from Lake Simoncouche, Canada to study carbon cycling - S_130206_EF_MetaG (SPAdes) (version 2) | ecosystem: Environmental > Aquatic > Freshwater > Lake ...
ACCGTAAATATCTGACTTCATTTGTGTATTATAGCACAAATTATACTAGGACGCAACAACTTTGGTTACTTGTCTGTATCCAATGTAAAGATAATTTCGCTTGCATCGGGTTTACACATGCGTTTCCAACCCAAATCTAACTCAGTCCATTCATTGTCTTTGTGTAATTTAACAATTTTATCTTTTTTATTTGATTTTTTATTATTCAAGTTTGAACCACTATTATTCCACCAATTGTCTTTACCAATAAAAGATTCAAATTCATCTTCAATATCAATCAAATACTCAACATCATCACTCAATTGTGATTTAAATGTTATATGTGTGATGTTCATTTTATCTTCGGTAATAGCATTCAGTTTTAGTAATAATGCTATTGCCAGTGCTTGGTCATACGGATCTAATGGGAGAACTCCTACTTTTATCCCTAGTCCAGTAAATGTATCTATAGCTTTCTTATCACTAGCTTCTATAAAGATACTGTTAGTTACAACCTCATCAATAAAGTATTTCATTCTTTCTAATGCAACAGATTGTTCATAAGGATCATCAGTTACTATTTCAAAGAACATTGTGAACGAATACATTCCAATTTGATATTCACCTTCTAGCCATATTCCGGCTAGGAAACTAAACTCTCGTTTAACTCTGGTAGTCATTTTTTGCTTTCTTTTTCAACACTGACGGTTGTTTGAATGTTTTGTTTTTTCATAATCTCATCCATTTTCTTGTTATGTTCAGCTTTGTAGCTTTCAAGCACCATGGAAATTTGATGGATCATAGGACCATTCTGCATACTGTATGCAAAATTAAGTTTTTTCATTAGATCGGTAATACTAGTCTGCAAGTCCTCAAGAGACTTATCAGATAGATTGTTTATAAAAGGATGTTGCATCCTAGATATTTATTACCAAGAAGTCAGTGCAATTCTTTTCCAAATATCAGTTCCATTGTAGGATACTGACGATATATTACCGGATGCATTACTCAATGCAACGTTAGCTCCAGCAGTGCCGGAAGTTCTAGTTGCGCTCACAGATATATTGCCTGGTGCACCCGAATCTGCTATTGCTACAACATAATAAACTGTGTTGGCAATCAGCCCACCAATGTTAGCTGATAAAATTATAGGGTCATTAGCAGTAACTTTGGCAGTATTATCAATAGTAACTTTATTAGTAGTTACCGTAGTAGCCGTTACGTATACAGTATTAGCCACTGAGTTATATGAATCAGTGCATACGTATAGATAAGATGCAGGATTTGCAAACATCGCTTCCGTTGGGCTAGCATTACCGGCTAAATTGACGTTTGCACCACCTGAAGTTGATGAAACAGTAAATGTATTGCTTGATACTACATTTCTTACATAGTAAGTTGTTCCTACTGTAATATTTGCTTCCATACTAGTTCCGGTGAATACGACTGGTAAATCATTATATAAGCCGGCGGTATTACCTGAAGTAGTAAAGTAGTCAGCAGAATTAGAACTGCTAATTGATAATTGTATAACTGCAGGACTAACAGCTACAGTTCCAGCAACATCTCCTTGAAAGCCTGTTGGGGCAGGAGTACGTTGTTGAATTTGCATAGTCTGTCTAGGCAAATTAAAAGGTTCTATTGTAATGTTATTACCGCAATCTAACGTGCTTAGTCTAAATGCCAATTGGTCAACACCATATGGCAATGTTAGTGTTGGTACACCACCTACGTTACTGTAATTTTCAACAGTCTTTACACCATATGTACCTGCAATTGATACTTGAGTTGGCAATGATATTACTGCTTGGCTGTTTGAAACATTTAATTGTAATTGAAGATTGCTTTGTGTTCCAGCTGGTGCCCAACCTGCAAACTGAATAGTCGTGTTTCCAGAGATAGTACCATATTGTACATCTCCTAAACTAGCGTTGATAACAATTGAATTAGAGATATTGTTACCCAAATTATAACTACTGGCTCTAAAACTACGTGTCAATGCATTGCTAATCAATGTGTTAGCCATATCATTGTTTACAATGGTATTGGCTAGTGCAGACTTAACTACAACATTGTTCTGTAAATCTGTAATTTCTGTACTAGCAGTATTCAGATTAGTTCTAATTGCGGCAAAGTTATCTCTAAACCCTTGGCTGTTATTGTTAACGCCGGGTACAGGATAATTTACATTTATTCCATTTGTGTTTATTTGACTCATATTCGTTTTCCGTCTAGTATTTAGTTATTGAGTTTCATTCGGTAAAATTGTTTGTCTAGGGAATAAAACATAGAAATCTTTGCTGTTCAGTGGATTAGGAGTAGGTGTTGCACTTGGCAATTCAGACCAACTAGCAGGTACTGTTCTGTTGTTATAATTATAAGTTACACTCTTATCTACACTGAATCTGTCTATTTGGAAATTGATTTGATTTAGTGTATAAGGCCAATTAACTTCAATATTAGTTTTAATCGCATTAGCTAGTCCAGGCTTAGTGTAACATATAACCCACGCTTGAGTATAACCTAATGTGCTACCATTAGCCTGTTGACTTGTCATCCATAATGGTAACAATGTACTTTGCGTTACTTGTCCTACAACCTGTGCTACACGATTACGCATATTGTATAAACTATTTGGGTATAACACTCTTGCAAAGCCAGGTGTTAAACTTGTATAGTATTCTTGACCCAATATATCTTCATAACTTGTATAGATATCAGTAATGCTTGTATACCATGGGCCTAATCCCAAATCAATAGGTCTTGGCCAAACTATCTCTTGCTGTATACTTGTACCTGATGGATTAACTAAGTTATCAATTACTTCACTGTAAACAACTTCATAAATTATTTCACCTGCACTATTTTTTGCAACAGCAGTTTTTAGTTCACCCAGAGTAATGTTTCTCCAGTAATGATTTTGTGTAACAGCGGATAGATATTCTTCAATATCACTTGCGTATATACCATAAGCGTGTTCATATATAACACTAGTTGCTTTACCAAAATATTGGTCGTTGCTTCTGTACAATGAATCAGTTGGTATCAACTCAGTATTGTTTAACAATGTAGAAAGTATCTGTCTATCATTGAGTGAAGGTGTAGCTTGAATATATAACGTATCTGTTGGTTGATCGAATTCTTGCAACACAGACAACGTGAATGATTTAGATGAACCAACTACAGGAAATTCCTCTGAGTATGCTTGAACCGTAAATGTAAAGTCTGTTGTCGAACCTTGGTCTAAGTATGTAGTTGTTGGTTGGTCAGCAACTCTTCCTATAATTTCTCCGTTACTTGAAATACTTAGATTTGGTGGCAAACTACCACTGGTTAATCTATAACTCAGTGCAACATCACTTACTGCTCTAACAAACAATGTGCTGATAGTACCATTAAATATTTGTCCCAAGTCACTATCACTTATCCAAGATACAGTACCTGTAATTTCTTTCTGTAAATTGTATGTGAAGTTAAAGAAATCACTTGCATATGTAGGACTATCAGATTTATAAACGCCCACACTAAAATTATAGCTACTTATACCTGTAGTTGCTAATGAGGGGAACCCGGTTATCCAACCAGTTTGACTATCACCTGTTAACCCTATAGGCAATCCAGAGTAATTATATGATATAGGATTACCATCAAAATCGTGACCTATAATTTTAAATGCAAAATATTCACCACTTTGAAAATTACCCATAAATGCAGATTGTGTTGGAGCTACTGGTGGTAAAATATAATATCCATAGTATGGATCATCATTGGTTAAATTATATGTTAATGGTCTTGTGTTCAATATCGTAGGGTATCTTGTATTGGGTAATTTTCCAGGACCACCTTGGGTTGTAGGTGTGTTTTGGTTGATAACAGTTATAGAATAATTACCAATATCACCGCCTAAGGGACTCGTAAGTTCCAATGTAAAAGTATAAGTTCTTATTGTAGGTGTGCCAGTAGATGATGTGGGTAGTGTCACCGTCATTGACCCTGAACCAGTTGACAATATCAATTCGGGACCATTTTGTGTTGCTGTAATAGTAAAAGTAGTTGATGATGGAATAGACCTGACAAAATATTGTTGACCTGTATTAATATCACCAAATGTAGTTCCACTGAATATAACTGCTCTACCTACTGTAAATCCCACAGTGGACGTAACTGTTATTAAATTAGTTGAGCCTGTTGTGTCTGAAGCAGTTGTTACAACTGACGGGGAAGTTAATGTTATTATAGGTGGTTTTGCATAACCACGAATATTACCTAATAAATCAATTTCTAATCCAGGAGGTAATGCGCCTTCTTTAACTTGTACTACCACAGGATTACTTGTGCTAGGATTAGTATATGTTATAGGTAAACTTAACCATAAACTATCTTGTGTGCTTAATAAACTACCATTAGGTGTAGTAAATTGTGGTACGGCAGATCCTGAAACGTTAATTGAGAAAGTTCTATCTCTAATACTTTGTAAATTATCAGTAACTCTAACAGCAAAAGTAGATAATGTATTTCTTGTTACTAGTGTGGGTGTACCTGATATTAATCCATCTTCATTTATACTCAACCCACTTGGAAGTGTCCCACTCAATAATGTGTAATTTACGTTTGATGCCGGTAATACTGCACTAGCTGATAATTGAAATGCCATTGGTAATAATGCAGGAAAACTACCAATCGATCCTGCAGGGGTATTCCATACTGGTTGTGCCATATTAGTGTGCGCCTAAACTTTGTAATGCTAAGTGATAGTGATGTTTTCTATCTTCTAACCCAATAGTACCACCATTGATACGTTTTGTTAATGTAATGAAATCATCTTTATCACAGAACTGATTTAGTTTATTGTTATCCCAAAACCAACCAGCACTAGCAACAGCACCATTGGGTGTTTCTAAATATCTTACTGTATCTTCAATACTCATGTCCAATGCTTCAGCAAATTTTGTATAGTTATCACGGCCGGTCAATTGAATCAATCCACGACCTCTGAATCTAAAGCCATCACCACTATTCTCATCACCATTTTTCATACGATTAGCATAAACACGATTAGCAATCATTTCTGGTTTGCGTTCATATTGTTTTGCTATTTCTTCATTAGGAAAATACTTTTTAAATGTACCCATCAAGCCCTTAGCTGAATAGTTCAAGTTTTCAACAACAGCATTAAAACCACCACTTTCGTGTGCTATCTGTGCTAAGAAGCCTGCAACCCTGCGTGGATTATCAAACATCTCATAATATTCTGCTACTGTGTTGAGTGGTTCAACATAACCCTCTAGTATAGAGCGTTTTGTTTTTGGACACATTGCTGTTAATAATTCTATAGTTACCATTTATATTCCTTATGAGTATGTGGCTGCCAATCTTGATCCTGTACTCAAAGTAAAGTTACCGGTCATAGTACCTGCTGTTGTATTTGATCCGGTAGTTACTGTTCCTACTGTTACAGTGCCAGAACCTACAGAAACATTACCTGCTGTAACATTACCACTAGCACTTAATGTGGTATAGATACCTGTGGCTGCCCCAATATTGCCAACATTTGCATTACCTGTTACACTTAATGATGCCAATGTACCAACTGCGGTAATACTAGTTTGTACTGCTGTAGATAATGTACCAACAATATTTGTTGCACCTATATTACCAACATTTGCATTACCTGTTACACTCAAACTTGCTAGTGTACCTATTGCGGTAACATTAGGTTGTGACGCAGTAGATAATGTACCAGTCAATAATGTACCACTAATATTACCACCAGTAATGTTACCGGTTGCAGTAATCAATCCACTAGTACCTAAATTACCAATGTTAGCATTTGCACTAATACTCAATGAAGTCATTGATACTAGATTAGATGACTTATTGAAAGTAAATGCCGCACTACCTGCAAATACGCCGGCGTCGTTATATTGAACTTGTGTATTAGAACCACCAATTGCGGCATTTGCACCTTGTGGACCTGTTGGACCTTGTTGACCTCCACCTGATGTAACAGCGGCGTAACCAGATTGAGCACTATCAAATGTAACCGTCAAATGAGTGGTATTGTTAAATGTTATTACTGGATAATTATAACGTCCATTCCAAGTGTTACCTGTATTATCAACTAGTTCAACGTTAACATATTGATAACCCAAATTGTGATTAACAACCCAAGTAGTAGCCGCAGAAGATTGGGTGAATATATACGCACCGGCAACATATAAGTTTGCCGCGCTCCATGATAACGCACCGGATCCATTAGTAGTTAATAACTGACCGTTAGATCCGCCTGTAATATGTAAGTTACCCACAGCACCTAACGTTACATTTGGTCCACTAAACGTTGCATTACCTGATACACTTAAACCTGTCAATGTGCCTAGACTTGTAATGTTAGATTGCGCGGCAACTGTTACATTACCCGCATAGTTTGCAAAGTTAGCAGTGATAGCACTTGTTACGTTACCAGTCACATTACTACCTTGAATATTACTTAATAAATTACCAGATCCACTAAAGAAATTAGCAGTAGCTAAGTTACCTAAGTTAGTATTACCAAACGTACCGTTACCGGTAGCAGATACAATACCACCAGTCAATAAGTTACCACCTGTGATATTTCCAGTTGCAGTAAGCAAACCACCTGTACCTATGTTGCTAATATTGGCGTTACCAGATACACTCACTGAAGTTAGTGTACCAAGACTTGTAATATTTGATTGAGCCGCAACTGTAACATTACCGGCATAATTAGCAAAGTTAGCAGTAATAGCACTTGTTACATTGCCAACGACATTAGCTCCGTTCATACCAGTTAGTGATTGACCATTACCAATAACATTACCAACTGACACATTTCCTGTAGTTGTAATTGTATTACTACCAAAACTGTTTAAGAATGTAGCAACATTGCTATTACCATATGTTACTGGTGCAGATGAAAATACTCCATTACCATATAATATGTTACTTGCGTTGCCGTCTTTATTCAATGATGCTAAATTACCCGCGCCTGATACATTAGCTAATGCTACTGAATATGCATTTAATGCGTTACCTACATTACCCGACACATTGGCGCCAGCTACTGAGTTGGCAATGTTAGCGTAAGGAACTTGACCTGTAACATTTGCACCAGTTAATGAAGTTAGTGCTGATCCGTTACCACTAACATTAGTAAAGACAGCGTTAGTTGCCCCTATATTACCAACGTTAGCATTACCTGACACACTTAAACTTACTAATGTACCTGTACTTGTGATATTTGGTTGTGCTGTGTTGACGCTGAAAGTAGTTCCTGTCAATGTCAAACCATCTCCTGCGCTGTATGTACCAGCACCTGAGAATTGTGTCCATGTTATATTTGTTGTACCAACTATAATTGGTGTGTTTGTTGTACATACCCAACCAGTATCTGCTACGTTCGTACCATCCTCAACGAATACAAACGCACTTGCCATTTCTGTATTGGTGTCAAAGTCAGTACTACGTGTAATAGTTGTTGTATTTGTGTATGTGTAGATACCGTTCCACGCCGCATTAGCTTCGTTCTTAACCAAGACACGTGTACCAACTGTAGAGATACTGACTCCACTAATTGTAGTAAAAGAACCAGTAGTTGTAATTGTCGCACCGACACCACTAGTTCCGTTGTTGTATGATGTTGTGCCACCTGTTGCAGTCGCAAGAGTTCCTGTTGTCGCAGTTAATACAGATGCTTTTGGATCTAGACCTTGTGCTACGCTATCAACATAGTTCTTAGTTGCGGCATCTTGTGGATTGACTGGGTCAGCAAGAGAAATAACACTCTTGGTGTTCATATTCAAGTTACCAGATATATTGCTTTGCCCTGTACCACTTGAGTTCAATACACCTGCTGTAACTAAGTTGCCACCTGTCACATTACCTGTAGCAGATACAACACCGCCGGTGTTTATATTACCACCGCCAATATTACCTGTTGATGTAATTAAACCTGCTGTTCCAATATTACCAATATTTGCATTACCTGATACACTAACACTAGTCAATGTACCAAGACTTGTAATATTACCCTGTCCAGCGACAGTTACGTTACCGGCATAATTAGCAAAGTTAGCAGTAATAGCACTTGTTACATTTCCAGTGACGTTACTACCTTGAATGTTACTTAAATTGTTGCCTGAACCAATGAAATAATTAGCTGTTGCCGCATTGCCTAAGCTAGCATTTCCACCTGTGATATTACCAGTAGCACTTACAATACCACCAGTAATAATATTACCTGCGTTTAAGTTTCCAGTCGCTGTAATCAATCCAGCAGTGCCTAAGTTACCAACGTTAGCATTACCTGATATTGATGCAGTACCGGTTAATGTTAGTGCATTACTAGAATAATTGAATGTAAATGCATTACTTGCACCAGCATTACCTGCTTGATTGAATAAAATACTTGTGTTAGTGCCGGGTACAACTAAATTACCACTGATATTACCAACAACGTTGCCCAAAAAGTATGGGGCAGTAATATTACCAATGGCAGATATAGTACCACCTGTTGAAATATTACCAAATGTACCATTGCCTGTAGCTGACACAATACCTGCTGTGATAATATTTCCTGCATTCAAGTTACCTGTAGCAGTAATCAATCCGGCTGTACCAATATTACCTATGTTAGCATTACCTGACACACTTAAACTTGCTAATGTACCTGTACTTGTTATATTTGGTTGTGCATTTGTATATACCGTACTTGCGACTAATGCATTACCTACTTGTCCTGTTACATTTGAACCGTTAATACCAGTTAATGCTTGACCATTACCAATAATATTACCAACTGATACATTACCGGTAGTTGTAATTGTATTACTACCATACGCAGCCAAAAAGCCTGCTACATTACTATTACCATAACTTGGAGCAGGGGCAGCAAATACACCATTACCGTAAAGAATATTACTTGCATTACCATCTTTATCGACAGTTGCAATATTACCAATACCCACTACATTTGCTACAGCTACACTATTGGCTGTATTTGATATATTGGCATAATTTGCGTAGTTTGCATTATTAGCAAATAAGTTACCGACACTTAAATTACCTGTTACTGATAGATTGCCAACTGTTGATGTACCACTAACACTTAGTGTTGTCAGTGTACCTGTACTTGTTATATTTGGTTGTGAGGCAGTTGTTAGGGTACCGGTTAATAATGTACCGCTGATATTATTACCTGTGATGTTACCTGTTGCACTTACTAATCCACCTGTTATTAAATTAGCACCTTGTATATTACCGGTTGAAGTAATCAATCCACCAGTACCCAAGTTGCCAATATTAGCATTACTTGATACACTTAAAGTTCCTGTAATGTTTGCACCTGTACTTGTCACTACTAATACATTTGCATTTCCACCTACACTAGTATTGACATTGCCACCACTAAGTGGTATATTTACATTACTTGTGCCATTTACAATAGCTTGTGCATTTCCCACACCAGTCAATTGACTACCATTACCAATAAAATAGTTACCAGTAACATTACCAGTAGCACTTACTACTCCACCTGTATACAAATTACCAACGTTGGTATTACCGGTAACTGAGAGAGAAGCAAGAGTACCGGTACTTGTAATATTTGGTTGTGCGTTTGTTGTTAACGTACCTGTTAATAAGTTTCCACTAACTGTACCTGAGTTAGCAAAAATACTGCCATCGGTAATAATATTTGCATTAGCATTGTTTAATGCAATGTTAGAATTAGAGTTTAAGATACCACTTAATGCAAGACTAGTTAGAGTGCCTAAACTGGTGATGTTAGGTTGATTGGCTGTTTTTATTGTACCTAGTATATTAGTAGCACCAATATTACCTACGTTTGCGTTACCAGTAACAGATAAATTACCTGTAATATCTAATTGTGGATCATTGAATTTAATATTAGCACTGGCATTAATGGTATTAGATCCACTTCCAAATAAAACAGAATTTGCAGTTCCTGGAATAGATTGAGTAATAATAGAAGAAAAGAATAAATTACCATTACCATCACTTTGTAATAGTTGATTACTACTTCCACCTGTAATTTTAACATTACCTACTGCACCCAAATTAGCTGTTCCGTTAACAGTTAAACCAGTCAATGTACCTAAACTCGTGATATTAGGTTGTGAATTAGTTGTTACTGTACCTGCTGATGTAGCACTTGTTGCCGCACCACTTAGTGCACCAGTGAATGTTGTTGCGGTTACATTACCTGCAGTAATATTACCTATAACATTTGCACCATCTGATGTAAAGGTCGCAACGTTTGAGACACCATTAACACTTATAGTTACATTGCCGTTTGAGTTAGTAATATCAACATTACTATTTCCATTAGCAATAGAACCTACTGTAATATCACCTGCATTTAAATTTCCAGTAACTGATAAATTAGTTATTGTTGCATTACCTGAAACGCTTAAATTTGATAATGTACCTAGACTTGTAATATTTGGTTGAGCATTTGTTGATAGGGTTCCTGATATTGAATTAAAGACACCGTTAGTAGCACCAACGTTACCTACGTTAGCATTACCACCGACAGATAATGAGCCGGCTGTTGTTAAATTACCACCAATGATATTTCCAATTGCAGTAACAAGTCCACCTGTTGTTAGGTTTCCACCAATCACATTGCCAGTTGCAGATATTAAACCAGCAGTAGTAACATTAGCACCGGCAATGTTACCGGTAGCAGATACAATACCACCTGTTATTAAATTAGCACCAGTTACGTTGCCAGTCGCTGTGATTAATCCTGTGCCTACATTACCTATGTTTGCATTTCCCGAAACACTTATACTTGCTAATGTACCAGTGCTTGTAATATTTGGTTGTGCTGCCGTAGTTAATGTTCCGGCAATTGATGTGAATACACCATTGTTTGCACCTATATTACCAACGTTAGCATTACCTGTAGCACTAATTACACCAGCAGTTATTAAATTAGCACCAGTAACATTACCAGTTGCTGTTATTAATCCTGTGCCTATATTCCCAATATTTGCATTACCACTTGCACTTAGACTAGTTAATGTTCCCAATGATGTAATATTTGGTTGAGCATTGGTTGTCACTGTACCTGCTGTATTTGAACTTGGTATTGCTCCTGTAACGTTTGCTCCAGGTATGTTTGATAAGTTTGCACCACTACCAATAAAGAAGTTTGCTGTTACTGCATTTCCCAAATTAGCATTTAAAGAATTGATTGATCCATTAACATTTGCACCAGTACCTGTTACGGTAAAAACATTCGCATTACCTGCCACTGATATAGTAACGTTACTATCTAATCCTACTACTATGTTACTAGTACCATTTACAATGGCATTACTAGACGATATACTATTACCTGATACAACTAATTGACCACCTAATGGATTAGTTAATGTCAATGCAGTTGCATTTGATTGAACTGTGGCGTTACCTAAATAAATTGTACTATTAGATAGATAAATGTCCTTAAAACGATTGGTGTTATTACCTAAATCATATGTAATGTTTGCAGTAGGTGTAACATTACCACTAACTTGTAACCCGTTAAGTATACCAACACTGGTGATATTAGGTTGTGCATTTGTTGTAACAGTGCCGGCTGTATTTGCGCTGCCAACAGCTCCGGTAACATTTGCACCTTGAATATTACTTAAATTATTACCACTACCACTAAAGAAATTAGCTGTTGCTAAATTGCCTAAGTTAGCATTTGCTACTGTTAGGTTACCTGTTGCAGAAATAAAACCATTAGCAGTGATATTACCGATAGATAAATTATTAGGAATTTCAATATACAGTGTTTGACTGTAATTAGTGTATGATGCTGTATTAGTTGTTGGGCTAGGATTTGTTCCTACTTTTAAAGTTACTGAACTAAATTGTATAGAAGCGATATTAGCACTTACAATAACATTACCTGTAGGTCCATTAACTGTTATGCCTGCTCCTTGTGAGCGATTAACTGATAATACAGCGGCGTTTGCTGTTGAATCATATATTTCATCAAAGTTTTGTTGAACTTTTTGAAAAGCTGTTCTTATTGCATCCGCATCCGGATCGTCTGGGAATGTACCAAAGTCTATATTTTGTTGCGCCATATCTATATCACCTTATTTAGTATTTATCGTTTTAATATAAACACATACCCAAAAAAATACCCGACTATTGCCGGGTATTTTTGAACAGAACTATTTACTTAAGTCCTGCTAGTTTTTTCCATTGAGCGACTGCATCACTAGAATCTACTGATTCATTGATATCAGTTGTGTTGCGTGATACTTGTCTACCTAACTGACTTGACAGTACAGGAATAGTTGTTTGACCAGTTTGCTTACGCTTGTTCAAACCACCACTGATAACATTCATCATAAAGTCGATATCAGTTTCAAATGTAGTGTCTGAAACAGATTTACCTGGACCAGCATCATTAGCCCATTCGTCTAGTTTCTTTTCTTTCTTATCTTTCTTGTCATCATACTCAATGTCTTTTTTGACTTTCTTGCCGGCTTCTTCAGCTTTGTCATCGTCTTTACCTTTATGACCTTCGTCATATTCAATATCTTTAGCGACTTTTTTAGCGGCTTTCTCTGCTTTGTCATCTTTCTCAGCGGTAGATTCTTCAGACAACATTGCTAATTTTTTGTAAAGATTAAAGAAGCTTGATTCTGACATTGTTTCGCATTTGCAAGGTTTGCAATCACATTTTTTACAAGTGCCTTCCTCTAATTCTTCTTTACCGGCTTCTTCACCAGTTTCATCTTCGGCTTCATTCATAGAAGCTTTCATTTCTTCTTCTGCGTCACCGGCTTCAACACCAATGTTTCCTATATCACTAGCTTCACTACCTTCATCAATGTCGTCACTTGGGTTGTATGCGGCTGCGGCTGCATTTGCGGCTGATACTGATGCATCTTCTGCATCAACTTCTGCGGCACCACTGTCTGGGGGATTATCTTCAGCCATCTGATAAGTCATTTGGTCTTCTGATTCAACTTCATCAACCATTTCTTTATCTTTACCGCATGAATGCCCAGCTTCCATCATACCACCGCATGACTCACAGGTTTCTTCATCGTGTGATTGACTACCGCCAATGCCTGATAATTTTTTCATTAAATTCATCATACCGTCATGGTCACCAACTACTTCAATAGCGTCACCACCTGCACCAACTTCTGATGGCTCACCGCCATTATCAACTGTCATTGGTTCTGCTTGTGCCATTCCAGGAGCTTCATCTCCACCAAACAAGCCTAGACCTGCTGATTTGATAACGCTTAGTAATTGGTCAGCTTCGCCGTCTTGCGCTGATACACTTACTGAATCAGGAGTACCCTGTTGACCTTTAGAAATAGAAACAGTCATACCTTCAGTAACTTCTTTATCTTCTAATAGTGCGGTTAATTGTTTGTCTAATGCTTCAAAAGCGAATGCATCATTTTTTACGAACTCTTTGCCACCAAGTTCAAATTTGCTACCCTTTGGTGTGTTCTTTGCGGCCCATGTGAATGGACTTTCTTCAATATCTGCTTCGGCTAATTCACCTTCTTCAGCACCGTAACTTGCCATTGTGTTTACTACCGGAGTAGTTTCACCAACATAACCTTGAATTGGTACTTGACCGTAACACTCATCTAGACCTTCTTTGTAGCCTTCGTGGTAGCAACGTGCTTCTTCCATGTCTTCATAATTTTTACCGCAATGTGAATGGCCACGTAGTCCGTGTGCTTTGCCTTCTGCACGTGCGGCATTTAATTTTTGATCCATACCTTCTTTAACTTTCTTTTTCTTCAAATCGTTTTTACCCTTACCATCTTCAGCATAGTCAGGGATACCATTCTTGTTAGCATCTGGTTTTTTAGCTTCATTGGTTTTCTTTTTCTCATCATACTCAATGTCTTTGGTAACTTTCTTGCCAGCCTTTTCAGCCTTATTGTCATCTTTACCTTTGTGACCCATATCGTATTCTAAGTCTTTAGTAACTTTCTTGCCAGCCTTCTCTGCTTTATCATCAGCTTTTGTTCGGCTTTCCATTGTTAATGGACTAGCTAAAGCATCACGAGGTGGCTGATCGGCTTCACGGATTTTCTTTAGTTGTGCACCAGCAATGCGTTTAGCGGCTTCTACACCATACTTAGGTGTAAGTTTGCGAACCATAGCATCAAAGCCTGTAGTTGCATTGTTATGCTTACCGATATCTTCTTCGTGCATCTCTTCTGGATTACCTAAAGTGATATCACCTTTCTGAAAGGCTGCGGCAGCGGCCGGATTCTTTGCAGTTGCAACAACTTTCCCTGCTGTATCTTTAACTGCAACAGCGCCTGGCATCGGTGCAGTAGTATAACCACCTTCATTTAATGGTGCATACATTTGGTCAAGATATTCTTTGATACTATGCTTCTTAGTTTTCTTTTTGTCATACTTAGGTAGCTTAACATCTTTACCTTTAGTTACACCGAATGCACTGAAGTCATATTTCTTATCTTCACCGGATGCAGATGTGGCTTTCTTTGGACGACCTTTGCCTTTTTTCTCAGCACTTTTGTCTTTAATTTTATTGCCATCTTCATCTTCGTCATCTTTGCGACCATAGCCACCTGGCTCAGCAGTATGCTTTAGTCCAGTTTTAGTTTTTGTTGTAGCTTCGTTCAACTGGTCGAGTTGTGATAATAAACTTTTGAAATCCATTTTATGTTCCTTTTATTTAGATGCACTTGCGCCAGTTTGTGGCTTCGGTGGACGTTTGATTGTACTCATTGGGCTCTTTTCACCCATTTGTTTGTCATCCAAGTAAGGCTTGAATGGATCGAATGCGTCAGGTGTTTTTGCACCTGCGTAAGGGGTGTCAATCTTTGAACCCTTTGACTGGTCTTTAATACTCTTTAAGTATGAATCACCATAATTTTTGCTTGCTTCTTTAGCACCAGGCTGTTCTTCTAATTCAGGATGCAATAGTAATGGATTGTGACTCATCTCATTAGCATATCCTGCATTCTCACTATTGATACTGTCATCAAAGTCACTTGAGATAACTCTAACCATATCAACCTGATAACCTAATAGTTGTGCAATTTGCTGTATCATTGGCTCTGTCGCTGGATAGCGAAAATCTGCTTTGATGATAGTAACAGACTGATTACTCAAATTAGGAAATCCATATGGATCCTTTTGAATAGGTGTCTTTACTGGATCACTAATTCTGATAGGATCAAATTTATTAAGATTGTACTTAAACAAATCTATAAAATTCTTATCCACATCGCCAGCAATTTTGATAGTGTAATTATAAGTATGTACACTTTCTGTTATATAATGTTTGAGGCTTTTCATTTCTTATTCCTGTATTCTGTATTTATCATTTATCTGTAGTTTTAGTTGCCAACATCTTAAGCAGTTCATTACGGTCTAAACTCTTACCTTCACCTAATGGGGTAGCATTTATTTCTTCTTCTTTGCCTGCTGTTTTTTGGTCTAGTTGTGCTTTTTTAAGCTGTAAATCAAGCATTTTAAGTTTCTTATTAATTTTAGCTGTCTTTGATGTAATAGCGTGTCCTAAGAAACTACTAGCACTATTAAATATTTCACTGGCAAAACGACTGTCAACCTGCATACCCAAATCCATTAAATCTTTATAACTATCTGTTGCTAACCTAGCAAGCTCATCCATCTCTGTATCACTTGCTTCTAATCCACGAACTTGCGGTAATGCGGCTTCAATTTTATCTAATGCTTCTGCTGTATCAGTTGAAATTTCTTCCATATTTTCAGGCAAAGCAATGGTAATTCCTCTATCATTATTTTCTGGAAGGTCAAATAATTCTTCTAATTTTTTTGTCATAAAAGTATTTATTTACTTACGTGAACCGTTTCTAAAAAGGTCATCTTCAGTAATAACTCTAAAAATGTAACCTTGTTGTTTACAGAAAGCCATAGCGGCTTGCCATTTAGCGTGATTGATTGCTACTACCATACGTTCTTTAGCACTAGCAACTTTGCTTTCAATAAGACTTTGTTTCTTGGGTTTAATCTCTACTACTTCAGCTATCTGTTTTCCATACTTGTTTTGATAAACAACAAAGAAATCAGGTATGTATATCGTTGGTTTACCAGTAAATGGATGACGATATGGAACACTGAACGATTCACTAGCCCAATACAATACACTTTTGTTACTATCACAGAAAGTCATAAATGTAAGTTCCCAACCACTGCGATATCTAGGCGTATGTTTGCCTACATATTTTGCTGGGTTTTTGGGAGTGTATATACCCTGTGCATACTTAGCCATTACAGAACTATATTTCTAGCAACAGATTGATTGGGTTGGGGTACGGTACCTATACCGTACAATGCTGTTTTACTTTTGAAACTGTTAAGATAGTATGTAATAACAGTATTCATTTCTAACTTATTGTTAAGACCTTTAATGTAGTTAAGCAAGTCTAATACAGGTACTTGTGTTTGTTGAGATATTCTAAACAAATGCGCTGTGAAATTATTAGCTATTTGTTTTGTATCACACACTGATATAAAATACCCATGCACAATGTCATACTCATTACCATTGACAACTAAGTCAAATGCGTAAAAGTCGTCAAATATTCTTACTGTTGAATCTAAGTGCGAACGTGAATCAAGTATTCTAGCCATGTATAAATCTCCTAAAAGTATTTATACATTTAACCTTGACCTGTTTGTTTGCCAGCTGTAGCTGTGCCGATCAATTGCGGGAAAGCCAATACATTAGGTGTAGGACTGCCTGCACTTGCAATACCTGCAGGTGTTACACTATAGCCGGGATAGTATGTAGTAGTTCTAACTGTGCCAGGGAATGCTTGTCCTATTGATTGATTCAAAATACCATTAATATCACCTTTTGCAATTTGTGTTAAATTTGCCTTTTTAAAGGTGTTTGCTAGTGTGCCAGCAGTTCTAAGGGCACTTAAATAATTTCCATCTGCTAAATCATTAACAACACCACCAACACCATCTACTAAACCACCCTGACCTAGTATAGTTTGATTTGAACCCAATCTTGCAATAGGGCTAAGTGTAGTATCATAATTAGCTTTGTCACCAAATCCTGTTACAGTATTACCTGGATTTTTACCATCAATTGCACCTTCTGAGTACTTCACTGTTTCATAGTCAACGGTCATTTGATTTGTCATTGTACCATTGCCCTGTGAATAATCATACGTATCATGACCAAAGCGTGTGATGATGGGATTAATTAATGTATATAATACAAAGTTATGTTGATTAAAACCATATATTTGTATGTTTTTGAAAAACGGTATCTTACTAATACCTTGCGAGGCACTACTTACAGTTTGAGAAGGTGTAGAAGTATCACCTATATAACCCCAATCTTCATCACCAATAATTGAAGGTTTATAGATATTACGTGAGTTATAATCTGCTGATAAGTTTAACGGTTCATTTGTTGGTAGTTGAGGACCCACACGTCCGGCTGTTGTTATTACTGGTTTGCTTGCATCTTTATAATAGTACGTGTAATAGTTATACCACATGTTGCGAATGCTATTACCATTGTCATCATGGAATGAAATTTCTATAGGATCATATTTAATTTTTGTTTGAACAATACGTTTACGATTGTATTGATTCATAGTGTGAGTATCAAAGGTATATGAGGGTAATTTTACTGTTTTAACTTCTAGACCAAAATTAGTTCCAGTAGATAAACCCACTGCATATGCAGCCGGGTTTATTTCAAAATATACATGGAATAAAAACTTAAACTTAGGAGCACGTTGATATGCATTAGGAGTAAATGTTTTACTAGCGTGATAATAATCACGCACGTAATCATTGCCAAAGAACCCTTGGGCAGTGCCTTTTAATAAGTCTTGAAAAAATCCCGACATGTATTAAAATTTCAATGTAGTTAATTAACCGTTTGTCTGGCCTATACCAGTGACAATAGAACCACCTAGAACTCTACCGATTGTTGCGCCTACGCCAGTAGCATTTGTTCTATTACCCGGAGTTGAAGCTTGAACAGCATTATCATAGCGAATTGTCAATGCAATTGTTGCTACTTCATTTGTTGCATAATTCAACGTACCATAGTTAGCAGTCTTTAGATAGCAACCATAGCATTCCCAAGCTTCTAATATTACCGGGGCATTAGTACCGTTGCCACCGTCTAAGATTTCAATGTTTGTTTGGAACTTATAATCTTGACCAGTAGCGGCTGACGCTTGTTCAACCATATCTAGTTGTTTCTGGATTTGTTGACCAACTAACTTAGAAACACTACCTTGAGCATCATCTCTGATATTAACTGTCAATTCAGTCCAATTGTGTTTTCCTGCCAAATATAATGTTGAATTATAAATTGGTATAGTAATTTCTTCAAAATTAATTTGTGGTCTATTGATATCCATTACTTGTTTTGTTAATTCAACAGTGCTTCCACCTGTACCGATATTCAAAAAGTTAACTCTGAAACGATATTGTAGTTTGGGCATCAATAAACCCTGGTTTCCACCAGCGTTATCTGACGCTACTGTCATGTTAAATAATGATCCTGAGGCTATAGCCATTTTCTTCTCCTGTTATTAATATTTATCTTTACGATGATACCCCTTTCGGGGTATCATTTATACACCTGATATTTCACCTGTGTTTAATACACGAACCGGGATATAGATGAATTCAGCCGCTTTAACTGGCTCAATCGCAACATCTACCCATAATTCATTTCTGTCTATTCTTGCTGGAGTATTATTACTATCATCACATTGTACAAGGTAATCATAGATACCACGTTTAGCTACTAGGTCAATCATCAATGTCTGTATTACACCTGCGATACTATTACGTGTTATAGTGTCGTTAGGTTCAAATACGAATGGTCTTGCTGCCAATGTTAATTGACGGCGAACATAGTTAACTAATCGTGCAACGTTTGTTCTGTCTAATGCACTTTGTGAATTAAAACTGTTCTTGTTGCCATAGTTTAACAAACCAATACCAGTGAAGAATACTAATGGATTAATTTGATTTATATACAATACATCACGAATACCTAAGCGTGTCTTAATTGCTACAAATTCACCAGTAGTACGATCCAAGTAACCAATGTTTAATGCATTGTCAATGTTACCACGACGAGTACCGGCTGCCGCTAACCACGGATAAGCTACAGTATCATTACGTAAGAATGTACGCAACATCATATGTGATGCTGGAACAACAACTTCATTACCTTGTAAGTCATTTGTAATTCCACTTGGATAGAATAGACCCAAGTAAGTGTTACGTGTAACTAACCCAGTCTCACCAGTTGATGTTGCACCTGCATCATTGTTAGCCCATGCTTGAATGTCAGTAGCACTATCCTGTAATCCTAATGGAGTATCACCAATGATATAAGCTGTGTCACCACGATCCGCATTCAATACAACCATGTTAGGTTGTAGTTCTGGATAGTTAGGGGTAGCCATCAAGTTGAAGTAGTTATCTTCGTCACGAATATCTGTGTTAGTATCAATTGCTGAACGCAATGATTGAACAACCATAGCACGTTGGGCCGCACGACCCATATATGGTGCGCCAGTTGAAGTGTTACCACTTACTGTTACCCACGATGCTGTTTCTGTTGGATAGCTACCTTCATCAGGGAAGTTAGCTGGAGTAAAGTAGTTACTACGATACTGTTTAACATTATAACCTGAACGGCGTGTGTTGAATAACAACATACCCTGTGGGTATAGTGTTGGATTAGGAGCATCTAAATCTAAGTAGTTACTTGTTAACAAACTAATTATTGTTGGGATAGGATCATCAGTAATACTTGTAGTACCATTTGTTGCCCAACGTGCGTCTTGGAATAGAACACCGGTTGAACCTGTTTGGTCAGTATTATTGATTAATACCCACATATCTTCACCATTGACTGCTTGCCAACGACTAATTACAGGATATATTTCTAAATTACTTGTATCAAGCCATAAGTCACCGTATGCTAGTGCAGTACCGTCACTTTGTGTTGTTGGTGCTGTTGCGCTGATGATAGGGCCATTGGGATCAGTTGTATTTGCTCCAGATGATGCTGGTGCACCAGTTGTATCATAGTTAGTATTCTTATAACCAATCCATGCACCACCTTTTTGTACCATAATATCAACTTGGTCAACAACAGACCAGAACCAGTTAGTATTATTAGCAGGTTCAGTTACCGGTGCACCTTCGTTTGCAGTGTATGTAAATTCAACCCAGTTACTTAATTGAGTTCTGTATTCTATAGGAGGAATACCAGAAACATAAGTTACTGCCGTTGCAGGACCAGTTGATCCGCCACCAGAAATTGTAGTTACTTGAACAACTAAATCGTTAGTCGGTGTTGTACCGCCAAATACTGTACCAGCAATTGTTACAGTATCTCCTACTGCATATCCACTTCCTCCTGCAGTTACACCATCACCATTTAATAAATAAACGCCGTATGCTGATTGTGCTTGGAATGTTGCGGCAGAACCACTTCCACTAGTAGAAAGTTGTGGTATGGCAGTAAAACTTACA
>Ga0209296_1001194_pt1 | contig 20555 bp, 35 predicted proteins | sample S_130206_EF_Meta_FD_187319 | JGI IMG/M metagenome (GOLD analysis project Ga0209296, IMG submission 187319) | Freshwater microbial communities from Lake Simoncouche, Canada to study carbon cycling - S_130206_EF_MetaG (SPAdes) (version 2) | ecosystem: Environmental > Aquatic > Freshwater > Lake ...
GTTCGGCTTTTCTCTCTCCCCGGCGAGTACAAAAAAGTTTGGAAAAAAATTAAATTTTTTATGAAAACTATAAATAGTAGAAAATACAATGCGAATTACAAAAAAATTAGAGAAATTGTTTTGGCTCAAAAACCGCTTTGTTTTTATTGTAAAAAGACTATTGCTACTACGCTTGACCATGAGCCACCTATTGATTCCTTCCCATCACCTGAACTGTGGGTTGGTAGTCTAAGGCCGGCATGTGCTAGTTGCAACTATTCAAGGGGTGCAAAATATGGAAACGCAAAACGCAAGGCAATTAAAAATAGTCGCAAGTGGTAAGCCTAAAAAGAAGTTAGGCAGACACACAACCGCAATGGTTAAAGCGATTACTGGCCGTACAGATATTGATACGGTTAAGCGTGAGATGTTATTAGGCCTTGCACGCGCCTGGGATCGTATTGAAGAATCCGGTAAAGGTGGTCACACAATCCCATCAATATCTAAAGAGTTGCGCGAAATATGGGATTCATGTGCATTACCTGATGAGGATGATTTGTTTGAATAAAATCTTATGTACGCCTAGATGGGCATCACTAAGAGATGAAACGCATGAAACAGAAGGCGACAAATTAGCCCAGGTAGCACGCTTGTTAGGCTTTGAACTTTTTGATTGGCAACGCAAGGTTGCAGATGTAGGTTTAGAAATAGACAAAACCGGGTCATATAAGTACCGTACTGTGTGCGCCCAGGTAGGCAGGCAAAATGGAAAGTCAAAATTAATTGAAACGCGTATTGCTTATGAATTGTTACAACCCAAAAGACATGTTGCCTATACTGCCCAGGATCGTAATATGGCTAAAGGTAAATGGGAAGAACATTTATTAAGTTTCCAATTATCGCCTAAATTTTCAAAGCGCATTGCTAGGGTGTCTAGGGTTAATGGCAGTGAGAAGATATACATGCGTAATGGTTCAACTTATGGAATTGTTACACCTAATGACAAAGGCGCACGCGGTTTGAGTTTAAACCTAATGGTTATTGATGAAGCATTAACCCATCCGCTATCACTTATTGCAAACTTACAACCAACACTGGCAACTAAACGCAATGGCCAACTATGGATTCTTTCTAATGCTGGTCGCCCTGGACAATCTGAGTTATTAGAGCATTACCGGGAGATTGGTCATAGAGAAATTGCCGAACCACAAAACAGGCTTGCATGGTTTGAATGGTGTCCATCTTTAGATGACTTTGATTATTTAGATCAAGATGTGTGGTATCAGGCAATACCTTCATTGCATGAGGAAAAGGGTGTTTTGCTAGATGCAGTTAAAGAAGCGGCGGCAACTAATAGCCCTGAGATATTTACAAAGGAATGGTTGAATGTATGGCCGTCTAGGGATGCCGTACAAGTCATCAATACTGAATTATGGGATTCATTGGCTAGAACAGATATAACTGTTGGCAACCAAGTTGTATTTGGAGTTGATATATCGCGTGAGCGTGATCGCGCTTCAATAGCAGTATCCGGCTTAGTGAGAGATTTTACGCCTATTGAGTTAATAGAATGTAAAGAAGGCACATCATGGGTTTTGCCGCGATTAGTTGAACTATGTAAAAGACACAACACCATGGTAGTTATAGATACCGGATCACCTGCCGCATCACTTATAGTTGAACTGGAAAAACAAAACATTGGCGTAATGTGTATTCATTTGCGTGATTACGCTAGGGCATGTGGTTCTTTCTATGATGCAGTACAAGCAAAAACTATAAGCCATTTAGATGACCCAAATCTAAAAACTGCAATCCTGGGTTCAACTAAACGGCCATTGGGTGATTCCTGGGCATGGAATCGCCAAAGCACAACAAACATAACACCACTTGTTGCCGCTACACTGGCACGGTATGGAGTGGTAACCAAAATTGAAAATTTACCAGTGGCAAGGAGTAAAATATACTAATGAAATACATACCATCAGTTTTACAAGTTATAGGTTCTTTAGTAACAGTTGCAGGTGTCGCAACATTTAACCCAGTTGTGGCTGTAATATTATCAGGTGTGTTTTTAGTTTTATTTGGTATTGCTTTGGAAAACAGAGGTAAATAATGCTAGGCCGATTACTTAAAAGACAAATCCAACCATCAATGGTTTATACATCATCAGGTTACATTGATTCTTTGGGTCGCGTTGGTAGATTCTTTGAAGGTAATTGGGCTGGTACTTATGTAGATCAAAACACTGCATTAGGCATACCGGCGATTTATCGCGGCATAACTTTAATTAGTGATGCAATTGGTGCGCTACCGCTTTGTGCTTATCGCAACAAACGCAAGGTAGTACCAACCCCACAAATACTGATGCGGCCAGTACCTAACGAAACTAGAATGGAAACAATTAGCGCAATGGCCGCCGCTTTAATTGTTCACGGTAATTACATTGCGGTATTAGGCGAACCAGGTGTTAATGGATTACCTGATTCAATTTACCCGGTGTCACCTGACCGCGTGCAAGTAGCAAAAGAGAATGGCCGAATCATTTACAAGATTGATGATAAATCATACGATCAATCAGAAATTATGCACATCAAGAATTTTACTATGCCAGGTGATTTAGTTGGTAAAGGTATTCTTGCCGTTGCAAAACAAGCATTAGGTAAAGAGATTGCAATTAATGAATATGCGGCAAGATACTTTGATGGTGGCGTAAATCCTACCGCCGTTATTAAATCTGCTAATCCTGATTTAACGCAAGAAGAAGCGGATGCGTTAAAGAACGCATGGATGGCAATGTATTCATCACGCAACAGATCACCAGTAGTTATGAACTCATCAACTGACTTTGAAGTGTTAAGTAGCAATGCGGCTGAATCTCAATTAGTTGAGGCACAAACAGCCGGATTAACAGAGGCGGCCAACATCCTAGGGTTGCCGCCCTACTTTTTAGGTTCACCTAATTCAAGCCGTACTTACTCAAATGTTGAACAAGAAAACTTACAATTGGTTAAGTGGTCAATACAACCAATAGCCGAAAGAATAGAAGCGGCATTTTCTGATTTACTTGTTCGCGGTCAGGTAGCCGCATTTGAATATGAATCATTATTAAAAACTGACACTGCAAGTAGATATGATGCTTATGCGGTTGCATTATCTAATGGATTCTTAACTGTTGATGAAGTAAGAGATTATGAAAACCTTGATCCTATGGATCACGAAGAAGATATGAACAATGAGGCAGAAACATCAATGCAAGATGATGTTGAAGATACAGTAGAGGATAATAACTATGCTTCCTGAAAAAATGGAAAACAGAAATTACTCAGTAAATTTAGAGTTGCGTGCCAATAGTGATGGCCGTACCATTTTTGGTATTGCCGTACCGTATAACAAAGAACAAAGAATTACTAACACAATGATTGAGGTTTTTAGAAAAGGTGTTTTTTCAGAAGTTATTAAAGCACCGCACCGTGTAAAACTTCTTAGAGGTCATGGCGAAAACAATGTGCTAGGCCGTGCCACATTATTAAAAGAAACAGATGATGGCCTTTATGCTGAATTTAAAATTTCAAAAACGCGTGAAGGTGATGAAGCGTTAGAATTAGTTAAAGATGGGGCGTTAGATCAATTATCGGTTGGATTTATGCCAATCAAAAATAAAAAAAGGCCTGATGGTGTAATGGAAAGACTTAAAGCCCATTTAGCAGAAGTGTCACTTGTTACCTTTGGTGCTTATGGCGAACTAGCCAGCGTTACCGGTATGCGTGAAGGCCAACCACACTTAACCCCTAGATTAGATGAGGCAAGGAAAATATTAGATGCCATACAGCGTAGTAAGTAGTCACCCGGATTGTGAAGGGTATGCGGTTGTAAAAACTGATACTAATGAGTTAATGGGTTGCCATAAAACCCAGGCTCAGGCTGATGATCAATTGACCGCAATTAACATTTCAGAATACGGCGAAAGCCGAAATGAAGGTAATGATGTAGTTGAAGAAAAAACAAGATTTAACACGGCGCTTGAAATACTAAAAGATTTAAAAAAAGAGATATAATTTCTATAAGTCGTAGAACACCTAACCCCGATTACCGGCGCGTTACACCTTCTCACTACAAAAACTACTAATAGGAGAACTATGTCAAATACATTTCTTGTTTCTCTACGCGAGAAGCGCGAATCAAAGACATCTCTAATTCAGGCAACTTTAGATCGTGCCGCAGAAGAAGCACGCGATCTATCAGAAGTTGAGTTGGCTAATGTTGAAGCCCTTAACTTGGAAATCAAAAAGTTGGATGAAAGAATTGAGCAGATGTCAGATATTGAAATTCGCAATCAAAAAGCGGCTGATTTAGCGGCTAAGGTTGATGCGAACATTGAACCAAAGAAAGAAGTTCGCGCAGGTGGCTTTAGTGTTACACGCGAGGAACTAACTTACTCAGAGCGCACCGCAGATAAATTCTTAGGTGATGCACTAAAAGCACAGTTTGCTAATGATTACGAAGCATCAGAGCGTATTCAACGCCACCAAAAAGAAATGGCGGTTGAGAAGCGAGCATCTGATTCAGGTAACTTTGCAGGCCTTGTTGTCCCACAATATTTAGTTGATCTTTATGCACCATTAGCACGCGCCGGTAGGCCGTTCGCTGATGCCGCACGCAAGCATCCACTACCTTCACAAGGCATGTCTGTGGTCATTAGTCGTATAACCACTGGCACAAATGTGGCTTATCAAACATCAGAGAACACTGCCGCAGTAAGCACTGATCCTGATGACACAACACTCACAGTAAATGTGAACACAATTGCTGGACAAAACAGCATTTCAAAGCAAGCATTACTACGCGGATACAACATTGAAAACATTGTATTAGCAGACTTGTTACGCGCTTATCACACAAAACTTGATGATGCGCTTCTAAATGGATCAGGATCAAATGGGCAACCATTAGGCCTAAAGAGCATGACAACCGGAATTTTGGTAACTTACACAGCGACCACAGGTACAGTTGCAGGCTTGTATCCAAAGATTGCAGATTCAATCCAACAGATTCAATCTACAATTTATGCTAATCCAAATGCGATCATCATGCACCCACGCCGTTTAGGTTTCCTATTGGCTGGAGTAGATGGTTCAAATCGCCCACTTGTAGTACCAAATGCATATAACCCACAAAACGCAATGGGTACAGGCGCAGGTACACCACCGTACGGCAATAGTGGCTATTCAATACTTGGCTTGCCAATTATTACAGATGCTAACATTGCAACAAATATCGGTGCAGGCACAAATCAAGATACAATCTTTGTGGTTGATCTTAATGAGTGTCATCTTTGGGAAGAAACTGGTTCACCTACTTATGTTAAGTTTGAAGAGCCAAATGGCAAGGTTGCAATCAACATTGTTATGTTTGGTATGTCAGCCTTTACATCACTTCGTTACCCAGGCGCAATTGCTCAGATCAACGGTACAGGCTTAGCCGCACCAACCTTCTAAGCAAATAAGTTTCCAGGCCGCTACCCTTCCAGTGGCCTGGATTCTAACTATGATTGGTATTTAAAGAATGGAGTTTGTCTAATGTCCCAGGGCGATACAGGATTTGGATACCAATCATGGCTATAACAAATGGATATGCAACATTGGCCGAGATCAAAGGTTATATGTCTATTTCAGACAATACTGATAATGATCTTTTAGAAAATTTAGTTGAATCAGCATCTAGGTCAATTGATCGGATTGCTAACCGCAGATTTTATTTAGATGCCACCGCATCAGCACGGCTTTACCGTGCTTACTCTAATATTTTTGTTTTTGTAGATGATATTGGCAGTACATCAGGTTTAATTGTAAAAACAGATGAAGATGGTAACGGCACATATTCTAAAACATTAACATTGAACACAGATTTTATTTTAGACCCACTAACTTCACAATCTTTAAACAGGCCTTTTACACAATTAACAATGGTATCTAATACTGAATCATGGCCAATATTTCCAGGCATTACATCAAATGGATTACGCCCAGGCGTACAAGTAACTGCAAAATGGGGTTGGCCGGCAGTACCGGATGATCTAAATATGGCCTGTTTAATATTAACTGCCGATTTATACAAGCGTAAAGATGCCCCAGGTGGCATATTAGGATTAGGCGATTTAGGCGTTGTAAGAATGTCACCAATTGGTAGAGATGTAACTGCAATGGTAAGAGCGTACAAAAAAGAAGTTATTGCATGATTCCTAGCACGGTTAGAACTAATCTAAAAACGGCATTAACCGCTATTACTGGATTACGCGTATTTGATTATGTGCCTGATTCAACAAACATCCCAACCAATAATGCTTTTGCAATAGTTGGCCAGTTAAGCATGAATTATGATTTTACATTAAACAGAGGATTTGATTCTGCAACATGTCAGGTAATTGTTATAGTTGGTAGAATGAGTGAAAAAGATGGACAATCAAGATTGGATGGGCTACTTGCATCATCCGGTTCAACTTCAATTAAAACCGCAATTGAGGCTGATAAAACATTAAGCGGTGCTGTACAAACACTCAGGGTTGTGTCTGCAAGCCCTGGAACAATTACATCCGCTAATATTGACTACCTAAGTTATCAATATTCGGTTGAATTGATAGGTTAGTAAGAGAGGAAAAATATGGCCATATTTATGGGTAATAAAGTTTCAGTGGTTGTGGGTACTACTACCATTACCAGTTTTGTCAGCACTGTAAGCCTTGCACGCGAAATTGATCAGGTAGAAATTACTGCCATGAACGATACAGTACAAAATATGATTGGTGGGATTGAACGCCCAACACTTAATCTTGAACTGTACAATGATTTTGCTTCTGCATCTGTGAACTCATTGTTTGAGGATGCACTAGGTTCAAAACTGAATATCAAGTTAATTCCGGTATCAGGTACAGTAACATCTACAAATCCTAGTTATACAATGTCATGCTTAATTTCATCCTGGACACCAATTAACGGTGCTGTGGATGCAGTAAGTTCTGTCAGCGTATCGCTTCCTGTAACTGCATTAACAAAATCAACAAGCGCGTAATAAAGAGAAGGTGGGACAATGCACAAGATTGAGATTGTTAAAAAAGACGGTAAGAAAATTACCTATGATCTTACGCCATCTGTAAAGGTGGCTTTTGAAGCCGAATTTAAAACAGGTTGGCGTAAGAGATTAGGCGAACTACAAATGGAAAGTGATTTGTGGTGGTTTGCTTGGCGATTAGAAAAAGATGCCGGAAAAACAGATTTAGCCTTTGGTGATGAGTACATCAATCAATATTCAGATATTGATTTATTGTATGATTCAAAAAATGGATAGACCGACACGGCTCAATTTATGAAGTCGCTACCGTGTCGGTGGCCACAGGAATCAGCCCTAAAGATTTATTAGAAGTTGATCCAGCGATTTACTCAGCCATTAAAGCCATCTTGCAAGAACGGCATTTTAATAATAAGAAGGCAACAGTTAGGCGTAAATAATGTTAGCACCCGATAGATCATTAAAAGCAATCTATGTTGAAAACCTAGATGCTGTAATGGACAAAATGAAAAAAATGGATGCTGACTTACAAAAAGAATTTAGAAAAGAATTAAACAAAGCGGTAAAGCCGGTTGCAAAATTGGCTAAGAGTTTTGTGCCATATTCACCGTTTCCAGGATGGCGTGATGTTGAACCATCATACCCACCTGCATGGGGATGGGCTAATGACAATGTTCACAGGGGTAGAACTATTGGCGAGAATAAAAATAGCCGTTGGAAATGGTCGCAATCAGAAGTAGTAGCCGGCATTAAATTAAGTAGTGCTAAAACCAAAGTACAAAGAGTTAAAGGCACAACATTTTCAGTAACCGCTTTAGCCATAGTAAATAAATCTGTACCAGGTATAATTTATGAATTGGCAGGTTTTGGCACATCAAGATCAAAGAGTAGAACAAGGCGTGTAAGCCGTAACAGAAATGCAAGTGAATCTTTTATTGGCAAATTACAAGGTACTGCAAATTCTAGCGCATATAAAGAAAAAAGATTGATTTATCGGGCATCATATCAATTAGGTGAACAGGTAAATGCTAATCTATACGGTGTACTTAAAAAGTATCTAGGTAAAGAATTTAGGGGTTAAGATGGCATTAAGTCAATATGTTGCAATTAACTTTCTAACCAAATTTGATAAAAAAGGTTTAGAGCGTGCCACAAAAGAATTAAAAGGTTTTGACAAAACAATTGCAACAGGCTCATTTAGATTAAAGGCTTTTGCTAAAGCCGGGGGTGTCGCGGCGGCGGCAGGATTGGCCATATTTGCTAAAAAATCAATTGATGCGGCTTTGGCACAAGAAAAATTAGATAAACAATTACAATTAACTTTGGCCAGTATTGGCCAACAATTTCAATTGCCCGAAATCAAAAGTTTTATAGCAGATTTACAACGCGCCACAAATGTTACCGAAGAAGAATTAGTACCGGCTTTTAGGCAACTTGTAGCACAAACAGGTGATGTTGAATCTTCACAATATTTATTAACAAAAGCATTAGACACATCAGCCGGCACAGGTAAAGATTTAGGTACGGTTTTAGATGCAATAAATAAGGCCGCAATTGGTAATTATAAATCTATTGGCGCATTAGGTATTGGTTATACCGCCGCAGAAGCAAAAGCGGCTGGTTTTACAGAAGTTATTAAAAGTTTAGATAAATATTCAGGATCGGCAGAAGCGCAAACAAAAACATTTGAAGGCCAATTGAAATCATTTTCAATTAGTGCTGGAGAAGCCACGGAAACTTTAGGGCAAGGATTTATAACAGCCGCATCTATTATTGCTACTGGATCAGATAGTTTAGATATTTTTGGATATAAGTTAGAAAAAGTTGCCATACAATTTTCGGATATATTTGTTGGCAGTGCCGCAACATTTGAAAACAAAGGATTAGGTGCTTATTTTGATTTTCTAAAAGTAGCAGTTCAAGGTTTGACAGGTGATTTAACTTATAGTGGTAATGCGTTGCAAAAAATTGAAGAAGAAGGTATCAAATTAAGAGAAAAGCGTACCATGCAAGAACGCGGATACATAGGCTTATCTCAAATTACAATTGATGCTTTAGAACAACAAAGAATGTATGGGAAAAAACAATTAACCACAGATCAATTGTTAGCAAAAATACAAAAAGATATTTTGGCTAGAGAAAAACAATTGACAAAAGAGAAATCTGCACAGGCGGCTTTTGATAAAAAGAAGGCTGATTTACAATCAATGTTTGATCTTGATCGTATTAACCTTCAAGTTGCATTAAGCCGAAAATTATCTTTAGAAGATGAGGCGCGTGTAAAGATTTTGCAAAAATTGGCTGAAGGTACAGTCGCCGCAGTTAATGAAGCACAAAGATATGCAGATGTATTAAAGGTAATTGAAGATGGTCAAATTACAACCGCAGAAGTTGAAATGTTGGCTAAAAAATGGGGAATGACTAACACTGAGGTTTTAATATATTTACAATTATTATTTAAAGGCAATACAGAATTACAAAAAATGTTAGCATTGATGAAAGAAGTAAATAATCAAAAAATTTCAACACAAGCACCTAATGTAAATCCATTTGCCGAAAATATAGCCCAAATGGAAAATGCTACTAAAACTATTTTGGCTTTACAGGATAAAGTAAACACAACAAATAAAATTCAAGAAGGTGATCTACCTAGAGAAATGCCATCTCTATTTACATCAACAGGTGAACTGACTAGCCGAGGTAAAAGAGTATTACCACCTGATATGTTAGCAATGGCAGATGGTGGCATTGTAAGTTCACCTACAATGGCTTTAATAGGTGAAGCCGGATCAGAAGCGGTAATACCATTAGATAAAATGGGTGGATTTGGTACAACTGTAAATGTTAATGTAGCAGGATCGGTTATATCAGAAGGCCAATTACAATCTGTAATTCAAGATGCTTTGTACAACTTGAACAGATCAGGTGCGGTTACTCAACTAACTAATTTAGGTAGATAATGCCAGCCGCAATATTTAGCGCACAAATTGATTTTAGTAACGGCGCAAGTTTTGATCCAGCCTTAATATTAGATGATCCTGCAACCCCACTTGATGTGGCAGTTTTGGGAACTGTGGCGGCTGATATTGTTGATGTAACGCCTTATGTAACTCAATGTTATATTCGCCGTGCATTTAACAGATCATCTGATTCTTTTACAGGTGGCACAGCACGCATTACTTTTGTTGATCAAACAGGTCAATTTAATCCGGCTAATACCGGATCAAGTTTATATGGCAAAATAAAACCAATGCGTAAAATTCGTTTTACGGCAGAATATTTAGGCGTAACATATAACCTGGGTTCTTTTTATGTACAAGAATGGAATTACCAAAGCCCTACTGGATTTGATCCAGCATATGTAACCTTATCTTGCGTAGATGGATTTCAATTACTTAACTTAACGACTATAACTTCTGTTAGCGGTGGCACAGCCGGACAAACTACCGCACAAAGAATTACAAGTTTGTTAGATGCCGGAGAGTGGCCAGGTGGTATGCGTGATATTTCAACTACTGCAACTACTACCGTACAGGCAGATGATGGTTCATCAAGATCATTATTATCATCCTGCCAAATTGTAGAAGGCACAGATTTAGGGGCTTTTTGGATGGATCAAAGAGGGTATGCCAAATTTTTATCACGCAACGACATCATAGTTGCAGAAGGTGGCACGGTAACTAAATTTAGTGATGTGCCGGGATCAGGTGATATTACCTATCAGGCAGTTGAGTTTGATATTTCAGATTATCAAATGATTAACAAGGTAACTGTAACGCCAAATGGGTTGAGTGGTCAGACCGCATCTGATTCTGCAAGTATTGATGATTATTTTCAGCATAGCCGGGTTAGAAGCGGCATTATGCAAACGCAATCGGATGCTTTAAATCAAGCACAAATGATCATTGCATCAAGAAAAGAACAAGGCGTTAATATTCAATTGAACTCATTAACCGTTGATGCCTATGGCTCAAATGACCCTAACCGGGTTATAGCCGCCTTGAATTTAGATATATTTGATCCAATAGAGGTAACTCAAACCTTGCCGGCGGGTAACGTGGTTACGGATTCCGTCATTGCCGGTTTAACTTATCAAATAACACCTAAATCTTTTATGGTTACTTTTAGTTGCGCTCAGCCTTTTGCAGTAGGTTTTTTGCTAGACTCTACCATTGATGGAAAACTTGATGAAGATTCTTTGGCTTATTAGGAGATGGTAAATGGCAAAACAATCGTTTAGTGTTGGGCAAGTTCTTACAGCCGCACAAATGCTATCACTGCAACAAACTGCAATGTTAGGTGGATCAACTACTGCTAAAACTACAAGTTATACTTTAGTAGCGGCTGATGCAGGCACTGTTGTATCTGTTAGTAGTACAAGCGCAACTACAATTACAGTTAATACAGCATTATTTTCAGCCGGCGATACAGTTACAATTCAAAACTGGGGAACTGGATCAGTAACAATTACGGCGGGTACTGCAACAGTAAATACAGCCGGCAGTTTGATTGTGCCGCAATATGATGGTGGAGTTTTATATTTTACAAGCGCAAGTGCCGCAATATATTTTGATTTTGTACAAGCGGGCGGAGCATCTCCATTAACTACTAAAGGCGATCTTTATGGATTTTCTACAATTGATGCACGCATTCCAATTGGAACAAATGGTCATGTTCTAACGGCAGATTCCACACAAACTCTAGGATTAAAATGGGCGGCAGTTAGTGGTGGTGCATCATTTGTGGGTGCTTCTGCATATTTAAGCGGTAATCAATCAATCGCCAACGCAAGTTATGTTGCACTTCAATTTGGTTCTGAAAACTTTGATACAGATGGATTCCACGACAACACTACAAACAATACAAGAATGACAATACCTTCAGGCAAGGCAGGAAAATACTCAATAAATTGTTTAGTATCTTGGGGTACTAATGGAGTTGGTGATAGAAAAATTGGCATTGCCAAAAATGGTTCAATAATAATGTATCCGGCAAGAATAAATCCATGCACGGTTGATGATACAGCCATTACAGGTTCAGTAATTCTTGATTTAATTGTTGGTGATTACATTGAGATTTATGCTGCACAAGCATCAGGCGGCGCTTTGAATGTTCTTGGTGGCTCTACTCAATCTCAATTCGCAGTTTCTCTATTAGGAGCATAATATGAGTTTATATGATGACATTGTAAAAGTTTATCCTGAGTTAAAAGATTATAGTTTTTCTCATAACAGCGACATTATGTTGCGTGATGATTCAGATGGCGTTGGTGAATACATAGCGATTTGGAACTACTCAAAACCAATTCCAAAGGGCTTAACAGTAGGCAAACCATCCGCATAATCTTGAGGAATTGTGGCAATTATTAGAGAAATCACTAGCCCAAACGGCTGGCCGGCAAGTGAAGACAAACAAGCCATAGGTATTCAATCTTTTGTTATACCTGGCACTAAAACTAAGATTGCCTGTGCAAATGCAGTTGCACCTTTATTGATAAATTTTTGTAAAGAATTTAATGAATTAGTTGAGCCAATAAATCAAGGACAACTAGATGATTGGGGATATGCCTTTAGGATGACTAGATCATCTGATCGGGTATTGAGCAATCACGCATCCGGTACTGCCATAGACTTAAATGCAATTGAACATCCTTTGGGCAAGTCAAATACATTTAATAAGGATCAGCGTAATACAATTAACCTACTGATAACTAAATATGGGTTGAACTGGGGCGGCAATTACAAGAAGCGGAAAGATGATATGCATTTTGAAATAGCATTAACCCAACATGAGGTTGTAGAAAAAATCAAAGAGTTAGGATTAAAATGAAAATTACTACAAAACAAAAAGAAGTAATTAAGTCATATCTAAGAAGTGTTGCCTGCGCAACAGTTACAACCTTGTTGGCTTTGGTTGCAGATGTTAAACCTGAATATGCAATTTTGGCAGGTGCTTTGGTTGCACCTTTAATTCGCTATCTTGATCCTGCGGATGACAAATTTGGAATCAATAGTTAATGAGCGCAAACGATCAGATGGCATTAGTTGTATCTATTGTTACAATAATTGGATCATTTATTGCTTCTGTAAGATGGTTAGTTAAACACTATCTAAGTGAGTTAAAGCCTGATGGCAATGGTGGCCATAACCTAGAAGGCCGCGTTGCACGCATAGAAGAAAAGATAGACACGCTGTACCAAATCCTTATATCTAACAAGTAAGTCAGCCCTATCCCCTAACCTATGGCCATGAAGATGTGTGTGGTTGTGCCTAGTAGGGGTAGGCCTGAAAGCGCCGAAAGGTTAGCCCAGGCTTTTAAAGATACTGGGGCAGAAGCCGACCTATACATTGTTATAGATAATGATGATCCTAAATGGAATGAGTACGCCAAAAGTGAAAACTATAAAAAGTTACCTGCGGATAATAAAACAGGTGGTTGTGCTAAATCTCTTAATACCGGTGCGGTTATGCTTTTGGATATTACTAAGTATCCTTTATATGATTATTTTGTTTTCATGGGTGATGATCACCTTCCTAGAACCCAGGGTTGGGATAAAGCCTTTATTCAAGCGTTAAAAATGGACATAGGCATTGCCTATGGCAATGATTTGTTTAGGGGTGAAAACTTACCAACAGCGTTTGCAATGAATAGAAATATTGTAAATGAATTAAGAGGTATGACATTTCCAGGATGCCTTCATTTATATTTTGATAATTTTGTCAAAGAACTAGGCATTGATCTAAAATGTTTAAAGTATTTACCTGATGTAATTATTGAACATTTACATCCTGCGGCAGGCAAGGCAGAAGTAGATGAAGGTTATGAAAGAGTGAATCAACCCTTATGGTATGAGAAAGATTTATTAACACTGCAAGAATATGTTAGATCGGCAGAGTACGCAGATTTAGTTAATAAACTTAAATGAACATATTGATCACAGGATCACATGGCTTTGTAGGTAGAGCCTTTAGGCGTGCGCTACCTAATGTTAATTTAACTTTGGTAGATTTAAAACAAGGTGTTGATTGCCGTAAATTTTTTGCATTAGAGAAAAAGCAATACGATCTTGTAATTCATTTGGCCGCAGTGGTAGGTGGCCGGATGCTTATAGAAAATGAACCGTTAGCCTTAGCGGTTGATCTAGCCATTGATGCAGAGTTTGCATCCTGGGCAATGAGAACTAAACAACCCTATCTTGTTTACTTTTCATCATCAGCCGCTTATCCAATTGAACTACAAACATTAACTAAAAAGAAGAAGTTAAAAGAAAAAGATATAAACTTTAATAAAATAGGCAAGCCTGATATGTCTTATGGCTGGTCAAAACTTACCGGTGAAATGTTAATGAACTACTTGCGTGAAGAAGGCGCACAGGTACTAACCCTTAGACCATTTAGCGGATACGGGACAGATCAAGATTTAGATTATCCATTTCCATCAATTATTGAACGCGCCATTATGAACGCTAACCCTTTTAACATTTGGGGTAAATCAACTACTACCAGGGATTTTATACACATTGATGACATAGTAGAAGCGGTATTAACTATGGTTCAAAACAATTGCAATCAAACAATCAATCTTTGTACAGGCCGGGCAACCACATTTATGGAATTGGCACAGATGGCTTTAAAAATCCTGGGACATGAGCGCACACCTGCCAAAAGGTTTAAGGTATTGACCGATAAACCGGCAGGCGTGGCCTATCGGGTGGGTGATCCAACCATGCTTAGCGATTACTACACCCCAAAAATTAGTATTGAAGAAGGCGTTGAACGCGCTATTCGCGGAATAGTATGATCTAAAATTGGTGACTATGGCTACTAAAAAACCTAGAAAAGCACCACAGCGCAGGCGGCGTGCGCCACGCAAGGCTGAAGCATTAAATAAATTAGAAAATCATTACATAACATTGAACGAAATTTTTAAGGCGGCCAAAGCGGCAGGCTTCAGCCATGATGTTGCATTTTGGTTAATTACCGAACCAGGCGCATCAATGCCTGATTGGATAAATCCAGGAAACCAACCCACAGAGATCATTCCCCGAATTGATCCAACAGAAGATGAGGATGAAGATTAAGCGCGATAAATCATTTAACGCAAAATATCTTATAATCAGTGACCTGCAAGTCCCATTTCAATTTTCAGAAGCGGTGATCAACCTAAAAAAACTGGTTAAGGCTTTTAAATTTGATTTAGTTTTAAATGTTGGTGATGAGATGGATTTTAATACCATTTCAAGATTTGCAGATGGTAAGGCCGAATCATTTATGCAAACCCTAGATGCTGATAGGGCTACATGCCAGGATATTTTATTTGATCTAAAAACAGATGTGGTTAGCCGATCAAATCATTCCGATAGATTGTACAAATCAATCCAACGCATACCCGGCTTGATGGGATTACCTGAATTACAATATGCAAACTTTATGGGCTTTAATGATCTAGGCATCCACTACGCATCTAAGCCTTATCCAATCCCAGGTACTAACTTTGTTTTATGCCATGGAGATGAAGGGGTCATATCTAATATTGCCGGTCAGACCGCGTTGAACCTTAGTAAGCGCTGGGGGCGCTCAGTAATTTCGGGACACACTCACAGATTGGGCTACACATGTGCTTCAGAAGCCTTCAATGGCCGATTAGAAAGGGTTTTAGTAGGGGTTGAGTGTGGTCACACCTGTGACCTAAAAAAGATGTCCTACACCAAAGGATACGCCAATTGGCAGGCTGGGGCGGTCATCATTCACATCAAGCGTGGCAATGTGAGCGTAGAGATGATCCCATTTAATGTTGATGGGTCATTTACAGCCATGGGTAAGGCCTTTGGGTGATGTAGATCACATGAAACGCCGTGCTGGGTAATTGCATTTGTCAGCCCCTTAGTGTTTAATTGCATTTACAAACGCAATTGACCAGGAAGGGTTAATTATGAAATATACAATCAAGCACCATGAGTTAAATAATCAATACTATGTAGTTACCAAAAATCCAGTTTTAACATATGACACTGTTATTTGGTTTGATACAAAATTAGATGCACAGGAATATGTAAAAGATCAAATTATCAATAACGAAAAAATGATGTCAGATGTTATATCTATACATGATTATCTTAATATTGATCAGGCCACATCTTTACGAAATAAAGTGACACAATAATGATTACTCAACAATGGATCAAAAAAAATGTTTGCGCTACATGTAGCATGGTTATTACAAATAGATGGGATAACCACCGCATCTATAAAGAATGTGAAAAAGAATTAGCCAAAAAGCAGGCTAAATAATGAAACTTACTAAAAACCAATTTGAAGGTTTGACCGAAGCCCAAATGGAATGGGCTGGCAATACAGAGTGGTCATCTCAAAGAGATAGATTTGAAGATACGATCTGTTGGTCACATAAATTTATTTACTGGGTAGAGAATTATGCATCAGTTATATTGGCTACCGAATTTCTAAAACAAAATAGATACGATTACAGCATTTCTTATGACAATGCCATGGGTCAGTATTGCTTTACATCTAATTATGCCGGGTCATGGGTGAACGCATGAACGCCGTTGCATACCTAGAAAGAGGTTGGTGGGTTCTACCTTTAAAGCCACAATCTAAAGAGCCATGTAAGTTCTTGCGACATGGTTATCTTGATGCCAGTAGTAATAAATTAGTAGTTAAAAATTGGTTTAAAGATGATCCTGAATTAAATATTGGGTTGGCTATTGTGCAATCAAATCTTGTTGTTTTAGATTTTGATATACGCAATATTGCATCCAGGGTTCTATGGGAATCTTATCGCCGGATATGTGTAGCATCTAATACACATACAGTTAAAACAGATAACGGCTATCACTTCTATTATCTTGCCGATAAAATAAAGCAATTTAAAGGCAAGGTAATACCAGGTATAGATATTAAACACAAAGGTTATGTTGTGTTACCACCATCTATACATCCAAATGGCACTGTTTATCAGGTGATAAATGATGTTGATCCGGTTGAATTACCGGCTGAATTAGAGAAGGTAATGAGTTGGAATTAGTCAAATATGACAAACAATCAGGTGCTTATGTTGATGCAAAAGGTAAGCATTTTGTAAAGGCTTCTTTAATCCGCAAACACGCCAAAAAAGCAATAGGCGCTAAGCAGGTTAGAGGAAGGCTATCAGCCAAAATGGTTGAAGCCTATTGGTTAGACAAGTTCAAGGAAGCGGTGAAATATGAACTATGAAATATACGGTTGGTTGGTAACAATTACCCTATTTACTTTGGTGGCACTGTTGATTGGTGTTACCTGGATTGTTGCAGTTGAAAATGGCTACGACAAAGGATTTAAATCCGGATACAAGCGTGGCACTGCCGATACAAAACAAACAAATGTAAAGGTGGAGAAGTTCACAGTTAGAACACATCCATCAATGCGGCAGAAGATGCTTGAAGCCGATAATGAATACTTAATGGAAAAGGTTGTAAATCTTTGGGATAGGGAAAACAAATAATGAACATGAATGATTATGTTGATGTGGCTGAGCGCATTGCGCAATTAAAAGAAGCCTATCCCGAAGCATCATTGCAACCATATAACCCTAATAAGCCTTATGACATTGTGCAGGTTGAAGATAAAACCTATGTGGTTTATACCGCCGCTTGTTACCGTGACCCCCATGATGTAAGGCCAGGTGTTGCAGTTGCCTGGGAACAAATACCAGGTAAAGGCATGACCGCAGGATCAGAATTAATGATCTGTGAAACTTCTGCCTGGGGTAGAGCCATAGTTGCGGCTATGAAATCTGCTACAAAGCGCGTTGCATCTAAACAAGAAGTGATGGCGGCTAAAGCCCGGCAATCCTGGGCTGTAACACCAACACAATCTTTGGATGCAGAGTTATTGTCTAGGCCAGTTGAACCTGAGCCACAGGCCATGTATGGCAGACCTGGATCAAAGTCAGCGTTAATGGAAAGGGTTTTGCGCGAATCTTTTATTGAAGATAAACCGCAACAAGCCGAACCAGTACCAATGAGTTTAGATCAGGTAGTTGATGCAGTTGCAACCAGTACACCGGCTGTTCAATATTGCGAACATGGCGAAATGGTACTTAAAACCGGAATTGCCAAAGGCCGTGGCACGCCCTACTACGGTTACACATGCCCTAAAGGTTGTGCGGCTAAGTGGGCAGTTATGTCCAAAGACGGTAAGTGGTACTACCCTGGTACTAATCATGGGTGACATGGAAATGATTGATGCTCACGGGATCAAGGCTACATTCACAGAAAACGGTGTTGAGTTGGATATTGTGCCACTAAGTGAATGTTGTGAAGTTTGCAATGATCCCAGGATGCTAAATATCAATGGTGTACGCAAGTGTGCAGGTTGTGGATGTATCAATCACATAGATTACAAAAATGACCACATTTGATTATCACAAGGCCATGCGTGAAGGCCATGGCTACAACCTTTATGTTGCCGATCTATTGCAACACTTTGGTGTGCCACAGGTAGATGTGCCTGACTTCTCCATTGCGACTACCCATGATGAAATTAGAGATAAAACTCTAAATGAGAAAGATGTAATAGTTGGTGATCTAGTTTTAGAGGTTAAAAGTAGTAGCCGATCATTTACCAATGCTGATGATTTCCCATTTAACCCGGTGATTATTGATACGGTAAGTGGCTTTGATAGCAAAATAATCAAGCCATTTGCCTATGTAATGATTAGCCAAATTACACAGGGAATCTTTGTTATACCTACATCTACAAAGTATGATTGGACTATTGAAAAATACTATGATGGATATAGGAAAATTGAAGAACGCTTTTATTTAGTTAAGAAGCGCCACTGCCGGCCATTTATAGAAATGGTTGATGTACTGTTAGAGAGAGCCAATGAGCGAACCAATCAGATGTAAATGTGGTAACTGGATCATGCCTGATCAATCTTGTTATGTGTGTTATTTAATTACAAGAACTCAGAAGAAACTTAATTAGTGTGGTGTAGATCACATCTCATATAATGAGATTATGTTAGGAGTTACGCTAATATGATTTTTAACCGTGTGCTAGGCTCTAGCAAGTATTTGCCCCAAAGGCAAAAACGCGAACCCTGCAAGGGTGAGTTCGCGTGGTGCTGGCTTTTTGGGATCGCTCTATGTGTTCTTAACCCATTAGCCTTTGATAAAGCACTATCTGATTCAAATTACAAACCTACACACTATAAGCAATATATTTTAATGACATTAAATGATATTGATCAGACTTATTGCCTTATAGACCTATACTCAAAAGAAAATAGTACATGGAATCCAAAAGCGGTTAATGGTTCACATGTAGGTATTCCACAGGGTAGATCAACATACCTAAAGAAAGCATCCGGAATACAACAAATAAATTGGGGGGTGCGTTATATTGGCAACCGCTATGGATGGGTTGATGAAGTCAATAAAGTACCTAATGCATGTGCGGCTTGGGATCATTTTCTAAAGAAGGGTTGGCATTGAAGGATACAGAGAAAATTACAATAGGTGTTACATCACCTGGTTATGTAGTTACAGATTTTATGACAAGTATTTTAGATGTGGCAAGATCACAAAAACAATTGGGTCAGTTCATATCATTGCAAGGATCAGGTGTTATTAGTAGGTTGCGTAATCAAATAGTTGCAACCTTTTTAGAGAAAACCACAGATGATTGGCTATTACAAATAGACACTGATCAAAGATTTACAGTAGATCATTTTAAGAAGTTAGTTAGTGCCGCAGACAAAGATGAACGCCCTATTGTGTCCGGTGTTGTGCATGGTGGCTGGGAAGTTGGTGAGTTATACCTTGAACCAGTACCTTGCATCTTTAAGATGGGTGAAGATAATGGCCTGTACGCTATCCATGATTATGAAGAAGATTCTATTATTGAGATAGATGCATGTGGTACAGGTGCTATTTTGATTCACAGATCAGTGTTTGAAAGATTTGTTAAAGAAGCCGACCAGGTACATCAAGGTGATAAGTGGGGCTTCTATCAGGATATGCCACTGCATAAAGAATGGGTAGGTGAGGATTTATTGTTTTGCATTAGGGCTAAGAGTTTTGGGTATAAACTATATGCTCATACAGGTGTACAGATGGAACACCAACGCAAGATGTGGATAGGTGCTAAACAGCACAAAGACTTTGACCGCTTCAGGCGCAAGAGATTACAGAGTGAGGAACAGATCAATGGCGATAGTGACATCACAAGTAGCAGTAACAACAACTAGAGTAAAAGTAATTGATGTAGATAATGTATCAAGACATGTAAGGTTGCATTGTGAATCCGGCACGGTATATGTGGGCAACGCCGGGGTTACTAGTAGCAATGGTTTAAAGTTGGATAACAATGACAAACTTACTTTGGATTTGCAAGATGGCGAAGAACTTTGGGCAATTACTGGTACTGGTAGCACCAATGTGTCTATCTTAGTTAGCAAAATAGATTAAATAATGAGCGTGTTTTTTCCTATTTTGAGCGTGGCTATAATAC
>Ga0209296_1001195_pt1 | contig 20548 bp, 18 predicted proteins | sample S_130206_EF_Meta_FD_187319 | JGI IMG/M metagenome (GOLD analysis project Ga0209296, IMG submission 187319) | Freshwater microbial communities from Lake Simoncouche, Canada to study carbon cycling - S_130206_EF_MetaG (SPAdes) (version 2) | ecosystem: Environmental > Aquatic > Freshwater > Lake ...
AATATAGCCAAGGTGTGTAAGAACATCGCAGATTCGGTCAAAGGTCTTGGCAATTACGTGAGTACGGTTCTCAACACGCTCTCGCAGCCCATCAGATTCGCGATTGAGTCGATCTGCTTTCTCTGCAAATCGAGCATGGGTCTCACGATCGTTGCACGCATGGCATGAGTGTTGACGCAGTGCGCGGCGCATTCCGTCGAGTTCATTTTCAAGTTTGACTCTCTGGCGTTGATCGATGCCACGGCGACCATCTCGTTTGCTCAGTAATCGTTCCATCTCTTTGATATCGATACGCATGCGTGAGTAATCACTGAAGTCTCCTAGGTGACATTGCGCTGAATCTGTAAGTTCTGCAGCTGCTGAATTATTCTTCTTTATCTGCCTCACAAGACCAACAACTGCGCGGTCGGCTTGGAACTGTGCAAAGGAAGATTCGAGGCTTCCGTGTGCTCTCTCTCGACCAAAGCGAGCTATAAGATTGATAGACATGTTGTATGTCGGCGTAAAAGAGGAACGAAGCGGATAGGTACGAGTTGAGGCAAGGCCAGCAGCAGTTGCTGAATCCACTGTCGGAGACCATTGCACAACAGCATTTCCTTCTATGTCGATCCCACGACGGCCTGCACGACCAGTTAATTGGGTGTACTCCCCCGGAGTGATTGAAACGTGAGCCTCGCCATTCCACTTGGTAAGTTTTTCAAGAACAACTGTGCGCGCTGGCATATTGATTCCAAGTGCGAGTGTTTCAGTTGCAAAGACAGCCTTTACAAGTCCTCGCTTAAAGAGATCCTCTACAGCTCCCTTAAAACTAGGAAGGAGTCCTGCATGGTGGGCAGCCACTCCCCGCTCGAGCGCGATGAGCCAGTCGCGGTATCCGAGTACTTCTAGATCTTCTTCGGCAAGATTCTGTGTGTACTTGGCAGCAGTTGCCGCAATCTCAACCCGCTCTTCGGTGGTTGTTAACTTAAGACCTGCAGCCAAACATTGCTTCACAGCAGCATCACACCCAGCACGAGAGAAGATAAAAGTAATTGCCGGAAGCAGGTTCTCCCGCTGCAATTTTTCAATAATGTCAGGACGCGTCAATCTGCTATCACTCTCACCGAAACGCTCGCGGCGATGCCTCGGAGTGCGCACTTGGCGCAGCGCTTCGCGTTCTAGCCCCAAGATCTCTGGGTTGATTCGCCCTTGTTCGCGAAAGAGGTCAACGAGTCTGTCTCCGATGAGAACATGTTGATAGAGAGGAATGGGTCGTACTTCAGAAACAATGACCTCAGTAGAGCCTCTAACTTCGCCTAACCAATCACCGAATTCTTCGGCGTTCGATACCGTTGCCGATAAAGAAATCACTTGAACGCTCTCCATCAAGTGGATTAATACTTCTTCCCAGACCGCGCCACGTGATTTATCAGCAAGGTAATGCACTTCATCCATCACGACGGAGCCAAGATTCTTTAAAGTGCTTGAGTTTGCATACAACATGTTGCGCAAGACTTCGGTCGTCATTACCAAGACATCAGCTTCGGAGTTGATATTGGTATCGCCCGTTAACAGACCTACACGATCTTCACCAAAACGATCTACAAACTCCTGAAACTTCTGATTAGATAACGCCTTAATTGGCGTTGTGTAAAAGCACTTCTTGCCTTGGGCGAGTGCGCTAAACGCTGCAAATTCACCAACGACAGTTTTACCAGCACCCGTAGGGGCTGCGACGAGAACGCCTTTTCCATCTTCAACAGCTTGGCAGGCCAAGATCTGAAAATCATCAAAGCCGAAATCGAACTGTTCTATGAATTCAATTGTCAGAGGGTGCTGCCCACGTTTCTTTGCAGCAGCGAAACGTTCAGCCGGAGTTGTCATAGCGCCCACGTGAGACCTGCATCGCGAACACATTCAGCCGATATTGGGGCGGGTCCAATGCGCTCTCCATCTGCATAAGCGATGGCATCTGCAACGAGAGTGATGCGCTTTGTGCGAAATATTTTAACTTTGGGATGAGTGATGTGTGAGCCTGAGTAAACCTTTGGAAATACTTTGAGAAATTCAATTTTAGAGACTGGTTCAAGGATCATGACATCAAAGAGACCATCGTGCATCTGCGCTTGAGGGCAGACATACATTCCTCCCCCATACGAGCGTCCATTACCAATGGCGATGAGCATCGCCTTCGTAGTGAAGGAGTGTGTGTCAACAGTAATTTCATACTCAAGAGGCTTGAACTGTGGCAGCTCCATTGCAATAGCAACGTTATAGCGCTGCGGCCCTTTCGGCCAACTCAATCTGTTCGCTCGTTCGTTCACTACAGAGTCAAACCCGGTAGAAAGAATTGCCGCAAACCATTCAGAATCAACATTACCTAAATCAATCGCCGAGGCCGGCACTGTTGTGACGCGATCGAGGTAGCTTTCAATCTCATCAAGTGACCAACCGAGTGTTCGCACAATGTCGTTACCTGTACCAGCGGGCATTACTGCAAAAGGTATGTGACGAGGGACGGCAACTTGCAATACGAGATGCGCTAAGCCATCACCCCCCACACTGATTATCCCTTTGCATGAATGCGTGTGTAGGTGAGATTCAAGTTCTTTACGTAAAAGATCCGCACTTAATCCAGAGAAGACCTGGTAATCCAAGTTATGTCGGTCAAAGTACTCAACGACCTTTTGACCAACCTTGACACCTTTGCCGTGACCAGAGGTTGGATTGATCGCAATCGCCCACATTAGAGGCTTTCAGCAATGAGATTGATCTGCGTTTTTCGTGCTCTACGTCGATCATTAAGGAGTGCAAATCCCCCAGCAAGTAAGTAGAGAGCAATCAAAGGAATTGCAAGAGCCAACATGGATAGTGGATCAGCGCTCGGTGTAAATCCAGCAACAAAGAGACAGATTCCAAAGACCCAAATACGCCAAGGCTTGAGGATGGCAACTCCTGAGAGAAAACCGATGAGGTTGAAAGTGACGAGAAAAACCGGCAGTTCGAAGGCAATACCAAAGAGCAGGATGACACGGAGAACGAAATCTAAGTAATCATCGAACTTGACTAGGTTTGCAAGAGATGTGGGGGTAAAGCCAAAGAGAACCTTCACTGCAACGGGAAGGATGGTGTAACCAAGGTATGCGCCAATTGCGAAAAATGGTGTGGCAGCGATGAAAAAGAGAATGGAGTTGCGTTTTTCTTTGCGATGCAAAGCTGGTGCGATAAATGCCCAGAGTTGGAAGAGCCATAAAGGCGCGGTAATGATGATGCCACTTAAGATAGCGACCTTTATCTGCAGATTCAGTGGCCCGAGAACACCGTTGATATAGAGGGAGCCACAACTTGCAGCGCCATTTTCCTGCGCTGCACGAAGATCACAGACAGGTTCTGCAAGCTTGGTAATGATGGGGTTGTAGAAAATCCAGCCCACTATCGAGCCAAGAATGATGACGACTGCAGATTTAACTACTCGATTACGTAGTTCTCGGAAATGTTCTAAAAGCGGCATACGACCGCCGGAGGTGGCCGCCATAGAAATTACTTCTCAGCTGATCCTTTATCAGGATCCTTTGATTCTTCCTTCATCTCTTTCATCTCGCCCTTGAAGATGCGCATTGACTTGCCGAGTGAACGAGCTGAGTCAGGAAGACGCTTAGCTCCAAAGAGGATTACGAGTACAAGGAGCAGAAGAAGTATGTGGCTTGGTTCGCGTAAAAACATGGCGTAACAGTATCGCAAAGGCCCAGATTCAGCGATATAGGTCGAGGGCCTTTCTGGCCATGCTGGCTATCTCTCCACGGATTTCTGGGGAGGAAGTGACCTCTATCGCTCCAGCTGCCGACATCACAGTTCGTGATAGCCAGGCAGCGCTATAGGTAGAAACTTCAACCGTGGACCCTTCCCCACTGATAAATGTCCCCAAAGATTCGCGGGATTTTCTCAAATTGCGAGAGATCTTTACGCTCACACTGCTTCGAACATTATCTGATTGAGTTTCACTCATTTGAACTACCTTTGATTCAAGAAGCGTCGCACTTTGTATCCGATCAATCCTGAAAGTGCGTTGCGCTCCTGCACTCTCACAAAAGGCAATTAGAAAGTCTCGATTATCGGATCTGCTCATATGCAGAGGAGATATTTCGCGAACGCTCACTTCATCATCCGTTGGAGAATAGTAGGTAATTGATAATCTTCCCTGACGGCCGAGAGCTTGGCTAATAGTTGAATTGATTTGGCTATCCTGGGCGGGAGTCGCATCAACAGTCCTTGCTATCTCAAGACCTAGCTTGATACGCAATCCTTCGATATCGCCATGTAGATCCTCGCGGTCCTCAGGCAGATCCTTTTCAATGAGATCAAGACCCAAGAGAACAGCAACGATCTCTTGTTGAGAAAGTGAACGGATGAGATTGAGAGTCTCCGCATTTCTTATCGTGACATATCCAGAATCAAATTGGATATCAATAAGATCGAAACGATTATCCCCACACATCCAGAGCGAATTCAGATCGCTCAGTAGCTCTTCTACTGAGATTCCAAACTCAGCAGCGAGGTCGGGCGTTGGAATACCTTGATGGCTTGAAATGAATGGAACCAGATCGAGCATGCGCGCTGCCTTCTCTGTCGGGGTCGTCTTCTTAGCCATGGCTCTTCACGATTTCATTCAGCGCCTTCATGGCTGCAGACCGAGCACTCTCTGGAGCGATAATGACTGCATCATCTGCGTGCCAGAGAACATCACTTACCAATTCCGATTCCTCTAAGTAGTCAATCTTTAACGTTGACCACTCATCGCCTTCATCAACGAAATGAGCCCTATTGCGTAGCGCATGGGCCTTATCGCGACGAACCTTCACCTGGGCAGTGTGGCTCTTAGTTGGGGAGGTAAGGGCATCTGCCATCACAAAATCTTTCGGTATTTCATATGCGCCAGCTTTTCCTTGGCTCTTCACCTGTGAATCGACCCTATCTAAACGAAAGAGTCGAAGCGCCTTCTTATCAAGATCGCGACCTGCTACATACCAATAGCCGCCCTTAGTCCCGGCGCCATAGGCTTCAATGGCTCGACTTTCAGATTCCATATCCACATTGAGATAGGTGAAAGAGATGACTCGACGTTCAGCGATGGCATCGATGATGGAAGCAAAGTTCGAATCTGAGATATGAGCAACGGGCGCCATTGCTGGAATCGAATCAAAATCTGAATCTATGCCCAATGATTTCAATTTCACAAGCGCAGAAAGTGCAGAGGAGTTCAGAACCGCACCTTGCCAGGCCTGAGTAGCTAGCGAGATAAGAGAGAGTTCGCGTGGAGTGATGGAGTCAATATCTGCTTGATAACTTTCAGGTCGGATGCGATATCCCACTTCATCTTCAAAGAGTGGATCAAATGAGCCCACCTCAATGGTGATTCCTAGATTACGTATATCATCTTTATCGCGTTCAAACATCCGCTCCATCGCCTCTGGCTCACCTTCATAGCCATCAACGGATGTGAATATTTGAGACTTGGTAACCCATCGCTTTGTTGCAAGAAGTGCGATCGTTAAATTAACTAAGCGCTCACTCTTCCGTGACACCGTATGCACCCTTTGCAGGACGGCGACGGCGGGCTAAGACATCAACGCCAGGCGCCATTCTTCGACTCTGAATCAAGAAACCTGTGTGACCAATCATCCGTTGTTGCGGACGTACTGCCAAACCTTCGTGATGCCAACCTCGCACAATCGTTTCTGAACTTTCAGGCTCAGTGAAATGGCCATCATCTTTCAACGCTTCAGCAGTTGCAGACAGTTGCGTAGTGGTTGCAACATAGGCAAGGAACACCCCACCGGGTCTTAAGACCTTTGCAGCCATCTCCACACATTCCCAAGGAGCTAACATGTCAAGGATGACGCGATCAAAAGGTGTTGTGAACTCTTGCTCCTGTACTGAGCCAACTGCAAGGCTCCAGTTTGTGGGAGCGCTACCAAAGTAATTTGTAATGTTGGCAGTTGCATTATCTGCAAAATCTTGACGTCGCTCGACCGAATGAACAGAACCTTCTGAACCCACTGCGCGTAGTAGTGAAAGTGTGAGCGCTCCGCTTCCGACTCCAGCTTCGAGTACTCGTGCACCGGGATAGATATCGGCAACGCCAACAATCATGGCAGCATCTTTCGGATAGACAATCGTTGCACCGCGTGGCATAGACAATACGTAATCTGCCAAAAGTGGAATAAATGCAGTGAACTTCAGACCTGCAGTTGTGCTTACTACCGAACCTTCGGGAAGACCAATCAAATCATCGTGAGTAATCCAACCTTTATGGGTGTGCCACTCTTTTCCAGGAGTAATCGTGAAGCTATAGAGCTTGCCCTTGGGATCGGTAAGTTGAATGCGATCGCCAGCTTGGAAATATCCTGAATTAGACACATGCGCATCTTAGGTGAAAGTCGACCTCGTGTCGGCACTGCGCTGTATCGTCTGCGTGATGGAACCGTTACGCCTCTCCCCTAGTCGCATGAACGATTTCACCAATTGTCCACAGCTCTATAAATATCGAGCCATCGACCAACTACCTGAACCTCCCAGCATTGATGCCGAACGTGGCAAGTTGATTCATGCAGTACTGGAAGACCTCTTTGAATTGCCTGCTGAATCTCGAACTTTTGAGTCCGCTCTTGAGATATTGCCTAGGAAATGGAGTACTCAATTAGAGGGAACTCCAGAGCTTGCAGCTCTCGTTCTCGATGAGAAAGAGTGGTTTGACCGCGCACAATCACTACTAACCAATTACTTCTCGTTGGAAAAACCCTCAACATTTGAATCCACCTATCGTGAACTCCATCTTGAACGCGACATTTCAGATGAAATTTATCTTCACGGATATGTCGATCGTCTTGATATCGCCCCCACCGGGGAAGTTCGTATCGTCGATTATAAGACTGGTAAATCTCCAAAGCCGGGATGGGAAGAGAAAGCCCTCTTCCAGCTACGCGTCTATGCACTGCTCTATTGGCAGAACGAAGGAGTACTCCCCCGCCTTCTTCAACTAATTTACCTGGGTGATTCTAAGATAGTAAAGAGTGAACCAAATGAAGCGCAATTGAAATCAACAGAGAAGATTCTTAAGAATATTGGCGCTGAAATTCTTACAGCTACCGAACAGAATGATTTTCCTACGAAGAAATCACGACTCTGTGACTGGTGCTTCTTTAAAGCAATCTGCCCAGCTCACAACTAATTTGCGTTGAAGTATTTAGCCTCTGGGTGATGCACAATAATTGCAGAAGTTGATTGCTCTGGGTGAAGTTGGAACTCCTCAGAGAGTTCAACGCCAATACGGCCCGGCTCAAGGAGCTCGCATAGTTGGGTCTGCTGTTCGATATCAGGACATGCTGGGTATCCAAAGGAATAGCGAGAGCCACGATAACCCTGATCCAAGATTCCTTGCAGATCAGGTGAATCATCTCCGCGAACGGCCATCTCTTCGCGTATGCGCGCATGCCAGTGCTCAGCGAGTGCCTCTGTTAACTGAACTGATAGACCATGCAGTTCTAGATAATCACGATATGCATCGGCTGCAAAGAGTTCATTAGCAGCCTTGCTCACGGCATTGCCCATGGTGACAACATGGAAGGCAACGACATCAGTCTTTCCTGAGTCCTTTGATGCAAAGAAATCTGCAAGACATAATCTGCGATCACGTGATTGACGGGGAAATGAGAATCGTGTTCTTTCCTTTCCAGCATCTGGTCCTTCGTGATGCAAGATAATCAAATCGTTTCCATCAGAGACGCACGGGAAGTAGCCATAGACAACTGCAGCTTCTAACCATCCATTGGACTGCACCTCATTGAGTAATTTGCGAAGGCGCGGACGGCCTTCAGTCTCAGCCATAGCTTCAAATTCACCGCGAGCACCCTTAAGGCCCCACTGACCCATAAAGAGTGCGCGTTCATCAAGCATGCCCACATAATCTGCAAGTGGAATTCCTTTAACGATGCGAGAACCAAAGAATGGTGCCTTAGGAATCTCAATGTCGAGTGCGACATCACTTCGCGCGGTGTCCAGCGGGCGAACCTCATCCTTGCGCGATACAGCCTTCACTTTGCGCTCTCGCAGCGCAGGAAGTTCTGCGCCCTCGTCTCCACGTTTGACCGCCATGATGGCATCCATCAGACGAAGGCCTTCAAAGGCATCGCGTGCATAGCGCACCTCACCTGGGAAAATTGCAGCAAGATCTTGTTCAACATATGCGCGAGTCAGCGCTGCGCCACCTAGAACCACTGGCCACTTGTCAGATAACCCACGAGATGAAATCTCTTCTAAATTCTCCTTCATGATGACTGTTGATTTCACCAACAGTCCAGACATACCGATGGCATCCACTTCATTTTCAAGAGCTGCATCGATAATTTGATTAATAGTCTGCTTAATTCCGATATTGACTACTTGATAGCCGTTGTTTGAAAGGATAATGTCAACGAGGTTCTTACCGATATCGTGAACGTCCCCCTTCACCGTGGCAAGCAACATACGTCCACGGCCGGCATCGCCTGTCTTCTCCATATGCGGCTCGAGATAGGCAACAGCTGATTTCATCACTTCAGCGCTCTGAAGAACGAATGGGAGCTGCATCTCACCCTTACCAAAGAGTTCACCAACGACCTTCATACCCTCAAGAAGATGCTCATTGATGATGGCAAGAGGGGCAATCCCTTCCGTCATTGCAGTATCTAGGTCATCAGTCAGGCCAACCTTCTCACCATCGATAATGCGACGCTCAAGGCGCTGGCGCAATGGAAGTGCGGCTAGTTCTGAAGCGCGGATATTACGAGATGCTGCAAGTTCGACACCTTCAAAGAGTTGGAGAAACTCTTGCAGTGGGTCATAGGTGCAATTTTCGCCATCATATGTGCGACGGTCATAGATAAGATCGAGTGCAACTTCTTTATGTCGAGCTTCAATTCTTGCAAGCGGCATAATTTTCGATGGATGAACAATCGCTGAATCAAGACCCGCTGCAACACATTCATGAAGAAATACCGAATTGAGTACTACGCGAGATGCTGGATTGAGACCAAATGAAACGTTACTTACGCCCAAGGTCGTCTGCACGCCAGGGAATTCAGTCTTGAGTGTTCTGATCGCACTTATGGTCTCTAATCCATCGCGACGAGTCTCCTCTTGCCCTGTTGCGATGGGAAATGTCAGAGTATCAATCAGGATATCTCCAACGTTCATATTCCAGTTCTCTGTTAAGTCCAGAATCAAGCGACGGGCAACGCGAAGCTTCCACTCTGCTGTTCGTGCTTGACCTTCTTCATCAATAGTCAGTGCAACGACAGAGGCACCATGTTCCTGAACCAAAGGCATGATGCGAGCAAAGCGAGATGTGGGTCCATCTCCATCCTCATAGTTGACCGAGTTGATAACACAGCGGCCACCTAAAGCTTCAAGTCCTGCCTTTATGACGGCGGGTTCAGTTGAGTCGAGCATGATCGGAAGAGTTGAGGCAGTAGCAAAACGGGATGCGATCTCATACATATCGCGAGCTCCATCGCGGCCAACATAATCGACAGAGAGATCGAGCATATGAGCCCCATCGCGAATCTGATCGCGTGCTATCTCAACGCATGTCGCCCAGTCTTCAACGATGAGTGCATCACGGAATGCGCGTGAACCATTTGCGTTGGTGCGCTCACCTATTGCTAGGTAGGTCTTATCTTGTCTAAAGGGAACATATTGATAGAGAGATGATGCACCCGGATCAATTTCAGGAATGCGCTTCTTTATAGCGTGGCGATCAAGGCGGCTGACTACCGCTGCTAAATGTTCCGGTGTTGTTCCACAACATCCACCAATTAATCCAATTCCATAATCATTGACAAATGTTTCAAGTGCTGTAGCCAACTCTTCAGGTCCAAGTGGATATTCGGCACCTTTTGCACCCAAGATGGGAAGACCGGCATTGGGCATGACTGAGATTGCACACGTTGCGTTCTTAGAAAGATAACGAAGATGCTCAGACATTTCAGCAGGACCTGTTGCACAGTTGAGTCCGATGAGATCAATGCTCAAAGGTTCAAGCGCGTTCAGCGCTGCACCGATTTCAGAGCCGAGCAACATCGTGCCTGTTGTCTCAACCGTTACCTGGGCAATGACCAACACATCGCGGTTTGACTCAGTAACCGCCTGTCGTGCTCCATTGACTGCAGCTTTTGCCTGAAGTAAATCTTGAGTAGTTTCAATGAGAAGAGCATCAGCACCTGAGTCAACAAGACCCTTACATGCGATGTAATAATTTTCCTTCAAGTGTGAGTAGGTCGTGTGACCAAGGCTTGGCAACTTTGTTCCTGGTCCAAGTGAGCCTAAGACAAAACGTGGTTTATCAGGTGTGCTGAAAGCATCGGCTGCTTCTCTGGCGATCCTTCCACCAGCGTATGCCAGCTCATAGATGCGATCTTCAATTCCATATTCGGCCAGGTTGGCCCAGTTAGCGCCAAAGGTATTTGTCTCGATGGCATCGACTCCGACAGCCAGATAAGCATCGTGAACAGAACGCACGAGATCAGGGCGGGTGATATTGAGAATCTCATTGCAGCCCTCATGATTTTGGAAATCCTCAAGAGATGGGTCAGCTGCCTGCAACATTGTTCCCATAGCGCCATCGGCTATGACTGTGCGCGATGCCAAAGCGCGACGAAGCAAGCCTTCAGTGAGGTCTTGAGGTCTTTTTCCGCTCGTCACGGCGCTGAGGTTACCGTAAGGTGTCGATGTGGAGATTCATCAAATACCTAGTCTTCGTTCCCCTGTCATGGTTATCGCATTTTCAGGCTGGAATGATGCAGGAGAGGCAGCAACTGGTGCTGCATCCCATCTTCTAGCATCGTGGACAGATTCATCTACCGATGTAGTTCCTGAGTTGATTGCAGATGTTGATCCTGAAGATTTCTATGATTTTCAGGTTAATCGCCCCACTGTCTATGTGGATGATTCACATATAAGAAGTCTGACATGGCCTGGAACTCAGGTGTTTGGTCTGCGCACTCCTGAGATTGATCACGATTTCGTCATTGTGCGTGGCGTTGAACCATCGATGAAGTGGAAGACCTTTGCCGCAGACATTCTCGATCTCGCCGATGATTTAGAGGTCGATATGGTGATCACTCTCGGATCGATGTTGGCTGACACTCCACATACACGCCCCATCACAGTAAGTGGCAGCGGAGCACATCCTGAGATTGCACGCCGTCTAGGTGTTGAGATTAGTAAATATGAAGGACCAACAGGAATTCTTGGTGTTATTCAAGATGCATGTGTGCGCCGTGGAATAGATGCAATTTCATTATGGGCCGCTATTCCCCACTACGCATCGAACTCTCCTTCTCCCAAAGCAATACTTGCTCTTGTTAATGCGTTAGAGGACTTTCTAGAAGTATCCCTTCCACAGGGAGAGCTTCATGAGGAATCTGCTGCTTGGGAAGAAGAGGTGACAGAGATGGCCAAAGAAGATTCTGATGTTGCAGAGTATGTGAAAGCACTGGAAGAGAGCAAGGATTCATCAGATCTACCTGAGGCCACCGGTGAATCTATTGCCCGTGAATTGGAAAGATTTCTGCGCAGGCAGAGCGAGAGTTAGAGAGTAATTCCCAGCAAAGTATCGAGAGCGCGTCCGAGCTCTCCTGCAACTCCCCCACTCTTTCCTGATTCAGTCTCTTTCATCCATTGAACAATCGCTCTAAGTGCGCGAGGGGTATCAAGGTTGGAAGAGAGTGCCGCGATAATTTCATGAATTACCTGATCAGTTGGAGCAACCTCCATACGTGCAAGATTAAGTTGCAATCTTTCAATCTCAGAAGATGCTGCATCTAAGAGATTTTCACTCCACATTAAATCCTCGGCATACGAATGCTGCATGAGTGCCCAACGAATGGCCGCAGGGCTCACACCTGATGAGATCAATGTGGATACAAAGACGAGATTTCCAAGCGACTTACTCATCTTCTCGCCATTAAGGCCAATCATTCCTGCGTGCACATAGCTGCGAGCAAATCTTTGACTGGTCATACTGCGGCTTTGAGCGGCAGACATTTCATGATGAGGAAATATCAGATCACTTCCTCCGCCTTGTATGTCGATGGCGAAGTCATCTGCTGCATCTGGATTCAAATAGTGAAGTGCAATCGCACAACATTCAATATGCCACCCCGGACGTCCTGAACCAAAGGGACTAGGCCACCCAGGCTCTCCCTCTCGTTGTGATAACCAGAGGAGAGCATCGAGTGCATCTTCTTTACCAACCTTGTCCGCATCTCCTCCACGCTCTGCAAAGATAGAGAGCATTTTCTCTTGTGAATAATGAGAACGTTCACCAAATTCCTCATCTGAATGAACGCGATAGTAGATATCTGAGCCAACTTCATAGGTGGTTCCTGCGCTACGAAGCTTCTCTACAGCTTCCACCACTAGCGGCATCGCCTCAACTACGCCGATGTAATCCTTTGGTGGAATCACGTGGAGATCAGTCATGTCGCCTCTGAAGAGATCAATCTGTGATTGGGCCAGAGCTTGCCAATCCATATTGTCACGCTTTGCTCGCTCCAGAAGTGGATCATCGATATCGGTAATGTTCTGAACGAAGTCGACCGTTGCACCTGTTGCGCGCAGGTATCTGTTGATGAGGTCAAAGGTGAGGTATGTAGCGGCGTGACCTAGATGTGTTGCATCATATGGCGTGATTCCGCATACATACATGCGGTATCGATCCTTTGAAGGTAAAAGCTCAACCCTCTGGGAGGCAGTGTTAAACAGGGAAAGCGCGGGCAGTACAAAGCGCGCTGGTAATTGCGGAAGATAGATATCAGGCCATGCGTGCATGAATAAACTCTAACTTAGAACGGAGGCCATGGGACGGCCGGCCATTCATCACTCGGTGACGGAAATGTGCCAGATTGCAGCAGCGAATTGATTCTTGCTAGGAGAGCGTTCAATTCATTCTCTGTAATGAGTGCAAGCAGCTCTTCATTGGAGCCCTTGATGGCTAACTCCAGTGCAGTGAGTTGTTCAATTTCAAGATCTGATAGCGGCTTATCGGCCCACTGCCACAGAACTGTGCGCAACTTATCTTCCTCATGGAATGTCACGCCATGATCGCAGCCCAGAACGCGATCACTAGTGATGGGCAGTAAGTGGCCGATCTTTCGATCAGTGTTATTGATAACCGCATCAAAGAGCGCCATCTTCCGCAACTGCGGGCTATCGGTCCGGTAGAACTGCGCGAGATCGATGGATTCATCAATATCAATCCACTGCTGCACCATTCCAATTCCAAATGGTCCGTCGCGTAGAACAGTGGGAGGGACAACATGAAACTCTCCCATTTCACTTATTACATAAGCTGCATATTCACGTTGGGCGAGATTTCCATCGGTAAAATCCCATAGTGGGCGCTCTCCCGCTACAGGCTTATAAATTACAGCCATAGAGCTTTCATCGAGTGTGCACTGCGCATAGAGCGTCGCATTTGATGCATCAACTAGTCGACCTGTTACTTCAAGCTCACCTTGCGATAAATGTGAAATCACTTCTGTCATCGACGATAGCCATTAGCTCGTGGACATAAGTGCCCGCGTAAATCAATCGGTCCTCCGCAGAATGGACATGGAAGACGACCGGCGCTGACAACAGACATCGCACGCTTTGCAAACTGATCAGCCATTGATGGTGAGATGAGCACTCGCATAATGTCCTGATCTCCAGTGAGGTCATCGACATCAATAAACTCTGGTTCTTCTTCATCGCCTTCGGAGACTGCCTGCAGATCAATCTGAATCAATTCACGCGATGCATCAAATGCAATGCCTATGACTCCGATACGAAACTCTTCCTCAATTGGAGTTTCAAGTGGTTCATCATCACGAGTCAAGCGTTGAATTACGATGGTGGGATCGCTCTGTTTGATCTCACGAATCATGAAGGTGAGGCGCTCAGAGAGGGCCTGGACTTGGGTCTTCTCAAGTGAGACCGAGATAAGTCTTCCTCCAGTACGAGCCTGAATGAAGAAGGTGCGCTCACCGGGTTGACCTACTGTTCCTGCGACAAATCTCTCGACTGGATCAAAGAGAAGGATGCGTGATGTCATCTCTTAGTTGCTCGTGACTTACGAGCACCGCCACCGAGGAGCATCTTCGTAGACTTCTCCATCTTCGTCATGGGAGCAATCGGGCTATGAGTGTCGTTGAACGCTAGCAATCGAGATTTACTTCCATCGAAATCAATGACTGTGACGGAGGCAGGATCGATTACAAGGGATTGGAAATCATCAAGCTTAATCTTCATCAAGGATGCCACCACAGCTTTCAAGACATCTCCATGGGAGACAAAAAGGTGGGTTCCGTTCTTCTTATCCTCTACCGCTTGCAAAATGCTTCCAAGTGCACGCTTTTGCATCGCTTTGATGCGCTCACCCTCGGGAAATTGCACTGTGCTTGGCTTCTCTTGAATCGCTTTCCACAACTTTTGTCGAGACAGAATGGATAGCTTGCGTCCACTCCATGTCCCGTAATCCACTTCAATGAGCGACTCATCGATCTCATAGGCCTTAAGGCCCCGTGAATATCCAGATTTGAGCCATGGTGCAATCGTTTCTTCACAACGCTGCATGGGGCTGACACGGATGCTGTCGAATTCACTGGAGCCTAATCGCTCAACAAGTAGTTCGGCTTGCTTCTTTCCCTTTTTACTCAAAGAGACTCCTGGCAACTGGCCACTTAAAATGCCAGCATCATTGGCTGTTGAATGTGCATGTCGAATAAATACTAAGCGGGCCACAACACGAAGATTACCGTGCTATTTCTAATAACGAATTTTGAACCCTTCTATTGCTAGGGTCTGGCTCATGGAGATGAGAAGAGCTGGAAAGAGCGGTCTCTCCCTCTCCCGATTGGGTCTTGGAACCATGACATGGGGTCGAGATACTGATACCCACGAAGCAGCCGATCAATGCCGTGCTTTTATTGAAGCTGGCGGCAATTTTATCGACACATCCTCAACCTATGGTGATGGAGATAGCGAACGCGTCATTGGTGGGCTGATTGGCACTCTCTTTAAACGTGATGATGTCGCTATCGCGACCAAGGCTGGAGTCAGTTTTCCTGAAGGTGTGCGCACCGTGAATAACTCACGACAGACGCTTATTGCCGAACTCGATAAGTCACTTTCTCGTCTTGAAACTGATTATGTAGATATCTGGCAGATTCACTCGTGGGATCCACATAATCCTTTGGAGGACACGCTCTCAGCACTCGATTACGCATACACATCTGGCAAAGCTCGATATGTGGGGATTTCGAATTTCTCAGGATGGCAAAGCGCTCGAGCAATTACTATTCAAGAGACGAACTCAGCAAAGGCTCCCATCATTTCGCATCAAGTTGAGTATTCACTTCTGAATAGAGGGATCGAATTAGAAGTACTCCCCTGCGCCGATGAAACTGGAATCGGGATATTGGCGTGGGCACCATTGGGACGTGGAGTGCTTACGGGCAAATACCGTAAGGGAATTCCAAGTGACTCACGTGCTGCAGCCCCACACTTTGTAAAGCATGTAGAGCCATACTTGCGAGAGAAGCCACAACGCATTGTTGAGGCAGTTGCCGTTGCTGCAGAGGGTCTCGGTTTTGCACCTCTTGAAGTTGCACTTGCGTGGGTTCGAGATACACCAGGGATTACCAGTGCCATCGTTGGAGCACGAACTGGTGCTCAGCTGCGCGGAATACTTACATCAGAGGAAATTACCTTGCCCGATATCGTGCGCGAAGCACTGAATGAAATATCTGCGCCTTAACAGTTCTTGAGGAAGTCTTCCAAAACATTCACTCCAAATTCAAGGCCAGAGATAGGAACTCGCTCATCAACGCCATGAAAGAGCGCCATAAAATCGAGATCGGCGGGAAGTTTTAAGGGACTAAACCCATAACCAATGATTCCAAGTTCTGAGAGAGCTTTATTATCTGTTCCACCGCTCATCAAGTATGGAACGGGAATTCCTTCAGGGTCATGACGTGTAATCGCCGCACACATCGCTTCAACAAGATCTCCTTCAAACTCCACTTCCAGTGCAATATCTCGTGAAATTGTTTCAATGGTGATGTCAGGACCAATGATGGAGCGAATCGTTTCATTGAGCTCATCCTCATAACCGGGTAAGAAACGGCCATCAATGACAGCTGTTGCACTTCCAGGTATGACATTGGCCTTATAACCAGCTTCCAGCATTGTTGGGTTAGCTGTATTTTGCAGAGTAGCGCCAATCATGCGAGCAGTAGGACCAATCTCCCTAAGTAGCGGCCTGAGGTCAGCTTCGTTATATGGCTTACCTGTGGCGTGAGCAATCTTTTCAAAAAGAACTTTGACAGTCTTTGTGTAGCGTTGTGGCCAATCAAATCGACCAATCTTTGCAACCGCTTCAGAGATTGCCGTCAGAGCATTCTCATCATTCATCATGGAGCCATGCCCTGCACGACCTGATGCTGTCAATCGCATCCAATGAATCCCCTTTTGCGCAGCCTCAACGAAATAGAGACGCTTGCCATCTCCCACAGTGACTGAGAATCCACCCACTTCAGAGATAGCCTCCGTGCATCCTGCAAATACTTCTGGATGATTAGCTGCCATCCACCGTGAGCCATATGTCATGCCAGCTTCTTCGTCGGCAAAAAAGGCAAGAACAATATTGCGAGGTGGTTTATAACCAGCGCGTGCCCATTTACGAATTATGGCAAGGATCATCGCATCGGTATTTTTCATATCAACTGCCCCGCGACCCCAAATCATGCCATCGCGGATTTCTGCACCAAAGGGATCCACTGACCAATCAGCAGCATTAGCTGGCACGACATCAATGTGACCGTGAACAACAAGACCAGGCCTTGTTGTGTCAGAACCTTCGATATTGGCAATTACGTTGCAACGATTCGGAGCTGCTTCATAAATCTTTGCAGGAATTCCAACTTCAGCAAGAGATGCAACTACATACTCTGCCACCGCCTTCTCATCGCCTTTTCCTTCTCCATAATTGACAGAAGGAATGCGGATCAGATCCTGACAAATCTTTACAACTTCTTCTTCGAGAGTCATATACGTATTCTGCCTCGTTTATCGCCCTGTGGGTTCTATGGCTCGGCTCACTTTTGCACGAGAAGGCACGTCTAGATATAGTTACCCAGTTATTTCGGCCTGAACGCTTAGACTTCTAATCTATAGCGAGCGGGTTACTCGTCCGGGTGGCGGAATTGGCAGACGCGCTAGCTTGAGGTGCTAGTTCTCGCAAGGGATTCGGGGTTCAAGTCCCCGTTCGGACACAGTTACGGTGGTTGGATATCAAAATGGATATAGGCAGCGCTCTCTCCCTCATTCGCGCAATCCCTGATTACCCGAAGCCGGGAATTCTCTTTCAAGATATAACACCCATGCTTGCACATGGTGAGGCCCTTGACGCTGTCATCACACAGATTGCTCTTCTTGATCACGAGTCTGATCTCGCCATCGGTATTGAGGCTCGCGGCTTCATTCTGGCTAGCGCACTTGCTACCAAGCGAAGAATCGGTTTCGTACCCATCCGCAAAAAGGGAAAGCTTCCTTCCGAAACATTTGGTCGCTCATATGGTCTTGAATACGGCGTTGATGAGATTGAAATCCATCGTGATGCCATTGCTCCAGGAATGAAAGTAACGCTGATTGATGATGTCTTAGCGACCGGGGGCACATTGGAGGCTGCGGTTGCACTTATTGCAGATGCAGGTGGTGTTCTTTCTAGCATCATCGTTCTCATAGAAATCAGTGGACTTCAGGGCAGAGCTCGCATTGAAAAAGTTGCACCAAATGTCCCTCTGCATGCCCTGGTAATAGTGGAGTGAGAATCCCCCAAATTCAGGCTCTGCGAGCCTTTGCCGCAGTTCTCGTAGTTATCTATCACGCAAAGATCACATCTGGTGGGTATATCGGCGTAGATATCTTCTACGTCATTTCCGGCTACTTAATTACTGGACTTCTTCTACGCGAGCTGGAGAAGACTGGAACTCTTGGGCTTAAATCCTTCTATCTACGTCGAATTAAGCGACTACTTCCGACCTCATTTTTTGTTCTAATCATTACTGCGATAACGGCTTGGTGGCTCTATCCATCCACGATGCGATCTGATCTAGGACGAGATATCGCAGCTGCTGGTATCTATATCTCCAACTATCTCTTCGCTTTCTGGCAGATGGACTATCAAAACTTGAGCGCCATTCCTCCCGTTGTTATTCATTACTGGTCGTTGGCTGTTGAAGAGCAGTTCTATATCTTCTGGCCCTTCATTATCTTTGCTCTCTTCAAGCGTGGTGGACGAGCATTAGTTGGTAAGGCAATTGCTGTCATCACGATTGCATCATTCCTCTTTAGTCTTTATCAAACATCCGTTGCACCTATTTGGGCTTTCTATTCCCTTCCCACAAGAGCATGGGAACTCGGAGTGGGTGCACTTCTTCTCTATATTCCTGCACGTATCAAGTTCTCGCAGAATTATCTATGGATAGCGTTTGCGCTCTTCGTCTATGGAACTTTCGCATTTCGCGATAACACTCCCTTTCCGGGTATAGCCGCACTCGTTCCTGTTATCGCAACTGCAATCTCCTTAGCTGCAGTTCATTCGTGGCCCAAAGTTCTCAATAGCGTTGGAAATCATCGGATTGTGCAGTGGCTTGGTGCGATTTCCTATCCGCTCTACCTATGGCATTGGCCGCTTCTAGTCATCCCAGTTGTCTATCTCGGTCGTGGACTTCATATCTACGAGAGATTGTTTTGCGTTCTCGCAACTCTTCTTTGTGCAGATTTGACTCACCGATTCATCGAAGAGCCATTGCGCCATAAGCAACTCGAACCCAAGACGATCCTGCGCAGTGGGGCGATTGCTACCGCCGTCTCGCTCACACTGAGCTTTGCAATCTATTCATCACACTCTGATCTCATCACACTGCGTGATGGCACCGTATTTTCACTCACCGAGGTAATGAAGAAACCAATCGTCTATGACGATGGGTGCCACGTGAACAATGGAGAAACAACGTCTCCTGATTGTCGATATGGCGTTGTCGGAGCTGCTCAAAAGATTGTTCTCTTCGGGGACTCGCATGCAGCGCAGTGGATGCCGACACTTGAGAAGATGGCACGAGAGAAGAATTTTGAATTGATTTCACTGACTAAATCTGCCTGCCCAGGTCCGGCAGTTGTGAAGGTAAATACTGGTGAATATAAGAATGCAGATTGTTCTGCTTGGCGCGATTACGCCTATAAGCGAATCAAATCGATTCACCCGGTTGCAGTGATTGTTGCTGGCATGCAGCATTTCGATATCCCATCTGGTTACACAGACCGCGCTTCCTGGTGGCGTGAAGGTCAGAGACAAACGTTAGCTGCTCTTGAGGGTTCTTCACCACACATCATTTACCTCTCCGATACTCCACATCCCAATCGAGATATTCCAAGTTGCATCGCAGCTGGCAAGATTGAACGCTGTAACGGCTCTGAACGTTCAACTCCGATTTACACATCCGGTTATCAGCAGATTAACCCGACTCCTTGGCTCTGTGCTCGCACATGCCCCGGTGTCATTGGTTCCACTGTCGTTTATCGTGATTCATCCCACCTTACGGTGGCAATGGCACGCACACTCTCTGTTGAACTAGAAAAGGCTCTGACGCGTTTCGGAGTATTTGCGACCTCGTAGATGAGCGCATCAATCAAAAGAGTGGCAAGATGCCGCCGTGGCTGAATTAATCTATTACTGCGGAACTATGGATAGCGGAAAGTCGACGCTAGCGCTGCAGACCGCTCACAACCACAAGAGCCGTGGTCGCACAGGTTTGATTTTCACCAATAAGGACCGCGCAGGAACTGGCATCATCAGTTCACGACTAGGTTTGCAATCTGAGGCAATTGAAGTTGAACCAGAGCTTGATATCCATAAGTTTGTTGTTGAACACTTATCAATGGGCGATCGCATCGATTACATCATCTGTGATGAGGCTCAGTTCTATCAACCTGAGCAAATCGATGGCCTAGCAAAGATCGTTGATGGTCTAGGAATAGATGTTTATGCCTTTGGCATCCTTGCAGACTTTAGAACGAAGCTCTTCCCTGGTTCTGCGCGACTTGTGGAGCTTGCAGATCGCGTTAATACGCTTCAAGTAGAAGCTCTCTGCTGGTGCGGCTCACGTGCAACGCATAACGCTAGAACCGTCAATGGCGTCATGGTCACAGAAGGCGAACAAGTCGTTGTTGGCGATGTTGGTAAGAGTGATGAGATTGCCTATGAGGTTCTCTGTCGCCGCCACCATATGCGTCAAGTGACAGCTCGGGCATCACGTGCAGGACATATCAGCAGTGATCCACTTCCTTTTACTGAATAACCCATACCACCCAACATAGATAGGCAGATAATGAATACACGCGCATATGCAGTCATGGAAGCTCGTAAGCCACTGGTTCCATACGAATTTGATCGACGCGAAGTTGGGGCGCACGATGTTGCACTCGATAT